>Ga0307372_10005402_pt1 | contig 19216 bp, 9 predicted proteins | sample OX1MG_FD_202533 | JGI IMG/M metagenome (GOLD analysis project Ga0307372, IMG submission 202533) | Soil microbial communities from Risofladan, Vaasa, Finland - OX-1 | ecosystem: Environmental > Terrestrial > Soil > Coastal area > Acid sulfate soil | place: Finland: Risofladan, Vaasa | collected...
CTCCCACACCTCGACCATCGGCAGCGGCACTTCCACCAACATCTCCCGCTTGCCGATCACTTCGAATTTCTGCTTGGACTTGTCTTGTGTTCCCTGATAGGTTTTCTTCACAGCGGCTCTCCTCTCAAAGTAGAGTTTGCAACCCGAACTCTATCCGAGTTCGGGTCGAGAGCCGCTGCTTTCTCTTTCAAGTTTCAACTAAGGGCGGGGCAATTTCGAGCGGCTAAGTCACGAGTAATGGGATTGTGGGCAGCTCTGGTCGGTAGAGCCATCCCAGACTGACCGCGATTGTTTGCCAGCTGATCTCCATTCTTTCCGCCATGCCCCCCAAACTGGCTTCTCACAAGGGATGAAGTCCACGTTACAGTTCATGTTGCGAAGAACGTCGGAAAGTATCTTCGGTGCACGAACGCCGGTAGTTAAGAGATTCATGACGTCCCTGGACTTACATAGCCGTTATATTAAGTTCATCTTATAATGTGAACTTGTAAAGTTGCATAGAAACTTAGTTTGCCCTAGGCAATCGTCGAAGGGTTCGAGGTGTCGAAATGCGACAAGAGGACGACGACTTCGAGAATGAGGTAAGAAGAGTGGGTCGTGCGCTCTGGCCGGAAGCACGCTATTCCGGTGCTCTGAAACTTGATGGCCGTGAACGTGACGGCATTTTTGAGACTGAGGATTGCGTTCACCTGCTCGAAGCCACAACCTCTCGTAGATTGGACAAGGCCCGGCAGGACATCGGCAAGCTTACGTCTTTGGCTGCCAGGCTAAAGGGCGACTCACGCCAAAAGGCCGTGAGGGCTTGGTTCGTAACCCGCGACGAGCCCACGGCGGATCAACGGCAAGCTGCCGTCAAGCATAAATCATTCTTGACGATCCTGAGCTTCGGTCAATTCCAATCTCGCCTCGTCGATGTCCGCGCTTATCTCGCGGCACGCGACAATTACGCGTTCGGTAGTGTAAGGGATCCCGTAACAGGCGATCTGCAGCCAGCGGTTGAGTACGTGCCGATAGCACTGGCGGAATCCGGCAAGCCCAACGTGCGCACACCTGACGAAGTGGTCACGAATCTTGCGGACGGGAAGCGAGTAGTGCTCTTGGGCGATTACGGTGCCGGCAAGAGCATGACACTTCGGTATGTCCACCGGAAGCTGGCTGCCCGCTACCAAAAGGGACTATCACCGCTCTTTCCAGTGTACCTTAACTTGCGCGACCACTATGGCCAAACCGAGCCAGCCGAGATCCTCGAGCGCCATGCTCGCATCATCGGCTTTGAACGCCCTGCGCACATCGTGAGAGCATGGCGCGCTGGGTATGTAGTGCTTTTGCTCGACGGATTCGACGAAGTCACTGGGCTAAGCATACAAGGAGTCTGGCGTAAGCTCCGGGACAACCGGTATCGTGCGATGGAACCCGTACGGCGTCTCGTAACAGAACATCCGGCGGCCCTTGGCATCGCGATCGCTGGCAGGGCGCACTTCTTCGACTCTGACTCTGAGATGCGGGCCGCTCTGGGCACGACTGGCTACTTGGAGCTATCTCTCAACGAGTTTACCGACGAGCAGGTGCTCGCCTACCTCAAGCTGCGAGGTCTCCAGGGCGGGGTTCCCAGCTGGTTGCCCTCGCGGCCGCTATTGGTCGCGTACCTAGCTTCGACCGGGCTCCTTGAAGACATTTTGGGCGAATGGGCTGCGGACTTGGAGCCCGCTGTCGGGTGGAATTCGCTTCTGGACAAAGTCGCTTTCCGAGAGGCCGGAATCGAGGCGGGCATCGACGGCCCCACCGTTCGTCGCATCCTAGAACGCCTAGCTACAAAGGCACGGTCCGTGCCAGACGGTCTGGGTTCGCTAGGTGCCGACGATATTGTCGCGGGATTCCGCGAGATATGTGGGTATCCGCCGGATAACCGTGGCATGCTGCTCTTGCAACGCCTGCCGGGTCTGGGCATAGAGCAAGGCGAATCCGAAATTCGGCGGTTTATTGACGAATCTTTTGCGGAAACGTGCCGAGCGGGAGACATACACGCGTTCGCCGAGAACCCGTACGACGCTAGTTTGTTCGAAGGACCTTTGGAATGTACCGCCGGCGCCCTTGGGTGCTCGGTGGCAGCCGTGAGATTCCAGAGCAGCGGATTTCCGGCGGCGAAGCTCACGGCTGCTATTGAACGAGCCTGCGCGATTGGCAGCAATTACTTGGCGGCTGATCTTGTCCTGTCAACGATCGAGGCGGGACATGAGATCAAGTCCCCAGTATATGTAAAGGACGTCCTTATTCCAGAGGTAGATCTTTCAACCAATATGCCGTGCGCCTCCGGAGTACATTTTCAAGACAGCCTGTTTGGGCAGTTTGGCCTCGATCCGGATGTCGACCCACAAGCTCTTCCTCGGTTCCACCGATGCTTCATCGCGATGCTTGATGGCCGAGTTTCAGCTGCGGATCTCCCTCCTGGCGTGTTCGACGACTGCACGTTTGAGGCCTTTGCAACGAGTGCTGGCACCACGGACCAAGTTCTCGATCTCCAGCTTCCCTTAGGAGTGCGCGTTCTAATTACGGTCCTCAAGAAGTTATTTGAAAGGAGAGGCCGCGGCCGCAAGGAGAATGCGCTCTATCGCGGCCTTGACTATCGAGCAAGAAAGCTGGTTCCGGATGTCCTTCAGCTTCTCAAGGCCAACACTATTGCTTTACCTTGCAGGCGCGGCGTAGATACGATTTGGCTCCCAGATCGATCGGCGCGAGCGCGCGCTGGGCGGATTGTCTCCTCGCCATCAACGAAAGGTGATCCGCTTCTCGCGGCTGCCGCGAAGCTTTAGTGAAGCGTACTCCACCTAAATGAATCGCACAGTGCTTGGGATCAGGTGATGTCTCGGATAACCACGAGGCCCGCGTCGTTGCTCAAAAACATCTGTTCGTGGGCAAGCTGAAGTGCGGTTTTCGGGCACATCAATTCAAGCACTTACGCGGTACTTAAACACAGCGTCTTAAGTGATTGCGCATAGACGGCGCAGGGTTTCGTTTCCGTTACGCCAGTCTTCAAACTGCGTCTCGACGGCAGCGACGACCTCCTCCAGTATCGGAAAGTATCGGTTGTGCAAGCACTGACGACGCGTCAGCTTCCAAACCCGCTCAATCGGATTCAGTTCAGGGCTGTAGGGCGGCAAGTAATCCAGCACGAAGTCCTCGACGTGTGTCGCTCTCCATTCTTTGTGAAGCCGCGCGTGATGGTATCTGGCATTGTCGGTGATGACCACTACGCGGCGACCTGTTCTAATACTGGTGCGCCGTAGCCCTTTCAGGAAGGCCCAGAAGGTCACCGCATTAAATTTACCCGTTTCCCGAGAAAACTGAAACTTTCCATCCCGCAACCGTACGGCACCGAAGTATCCCACGCTGCGCCGCGTCGGATGATGCAGCAGCACGGGATCCTTGGTTTCCGGTGGCACCCACATGCGGCAACGGGAGCCGTGCTGCTGGAAGTGCACTTCGTCAGTAGCCCAGAGGTCGACCCCAGCATCTTTCATCAATCCTTGGAGTTTTTTTTATGCGTCTTCTGCCGTTCCGGATCGGCTTGCGCAATCGCGGGACGAGGTTTGCGTAGCCGAAAACCCAACTGCCGCAACAGACGCTGGCATTGCCGTACGCCCAAGTCGATCCCGTACTCCCGCTCGATCCAGGCCGCCAGCGTCTTGCCGTCCCACAGATTTCCGCTCAAGCCTAGCTCTCGCGGCATCCGACGAAGAGAGGCGTTGATTCCCCGAAGGTGCTTCTCGCTCAGGCGTCTCGGCCGCCCCGACCGTTCCCCCTCGCGCAGTGCGGCTAGGCCTTTCTCCTCGAATCCGCGAATCCAATACTCGACCGTTCTCGGTGCGTCCCCCAACAGCGCCGCCACTTCCGGACAAGTCATCCCTTGAGCCACCAGCAGCACGCCGTGAAGCCGGTGGTCATAGCGTGATTCCTCGGTTCGTCGAATCTCATCTTGTAATCCCAGAATGATGGTTGCGGAGTCCGCAATCCTAAGTGGTTTCATTCCGCTAGAAGAACATACATCGATCTAATGCGCAATTATTTATGACGTTGTGTTTAATAACAGGGTTTCTGGGCACCGGTCGCAGGTAGACCTTACTGATTCGATCGCATCGGAGAATTCTTAGGCTTTTGATCCTGCCCAATCGCCGAAAAGTGATGCGCCGATTTATTCAATAAAGTCCTTCGACAATCATGCAACTGCCACTGCGGCTTACACTCATGTTCGCGGGGAGGTAGTCTGGCGGCTGCCGGTTCAGTCGGCCCTGCCGTTCAACGGGCCTTGCACCAGGTTCTCCACGCGGGCGCTCCTGAATTAGCGATTCGAGTAACTCCTGATCCACGCCAGTAAATATTCTGAGATTCCGGGCACCTAGATCAGGAAAGAGCGGCTGCTCCATTCCAAGGAAATCTCCAAAATTCGTTCTCTTTGTTTCTAGCGGTGCGTTGGGCATTGCCAGTAACTCGGGCTGGATTCTTTCCAGTCGGCGATCTCGAAGAGTAGCGGTCTGATACTGCCCAGCCCATTTCAGCAAGTTTGATTCTTCTGCGATCACCGTCCGCTCGCGGAATGCGTCAAGATTGCGAATTCGCCAGGTCCGCTTTCCCGTTCGCTCTGAAACCCTTTCCGACGACTCCTTGTCAGGATGGTCGTCATCAGGTCCATCAGGCGGCGGATCGAGGACGAATATATCAGTGCCGTCATCTAGCAAACATGTGGCGACGACGAGGGTCACAACCTGTCGTGGCCCGGCTCCGAACACTACCGAAGGAACCTGTTCGAGACCTCTCCTCAATTGGTCCTAACTGGTGTTCTTGTTGCATTGGCTACCTTTGCATTCAACAACATAATACGGAGAGTTGTCTTGGTCGCCCCACATCAGATAGTCGGGCTGCGCGTCCCCCTCACGTTCTATGTCCTGGTACGCAGCCGGGTCATCTAGCGCAATCGATATATCGACGAATAATCCGGCCTCGAAGAATGTCTCTATCAGAAGCCCGGCCATCCCGATGCCGAACTCATCTGAAAGTAGAGTCTTTTGATGGAAATCCATCCTCCGGGCGTCGTCGCTAAGGCGGAGGTTCGGGCTTTGAGGCAAAGGCTCAGCGATTGCCCAGAAGTACCGGCGCGTGGCCCAACTCGCACTTAGACGAGCCATATTCGCCCAACTAGGAGTGGTCAGAAATCCGATCTTGTGCAGAAGGTCGATGGCGCGAATGTTCCAATCACGCCGCCCCTGCAGAGCGACGAGGACGGTAGGGTTCTTGAAAACCGGAGCAGATGCTCCCTTCGCTTGCAGTTCTTGACTCCGCTTTGCCACTTTGCGGTTAACCTTAGCAAGCAGATCGTTGCTGCTTTCAATCCGTACCCGATAATTTGCCTCCAAGACTCGCCTCAGTCTTTGAAGTGGCATCGAATTCCTCTGTCAATTACTTGATTAAGTCGGACTCGCGCAGCGGCTCCAAGACGCCGTTCTGGAGTTTGCCTTTGTCGAACCCCGCAGCAGAATCAGCGCGAACTGTAACGTTTACCTTGCCTGCCAGGTCGGCGAGGTTCGCGATGGCGTTCCATGCCGAGAATAACTGGTTTCGGTCGGCTGAGAAATTGATCTCGACAGAGTTCTGGGCAGCCGATGCATCGGAGGGTGAGGCCCCACTCGACACGTCAGCGGGCTGAGTGAGGATCAAATTGGGATCGATACCCGGCGCACCCGCTGCACCCGTCGGCACTACGCCCGCAGCGGCTGGCGATGGTGCTGGGGTAGGTACGGCTTGCGGCATCATGAGAAAGCCTGAATCCGCGTCGATTTCATCTTCGCCGACCACGGCGTCGAAGCGGACGCGGGCCAGAGAGACTTGATACTTGCCATCGCTTCCCAACGTCGGTGTCGCTCCAGAGTAGTAGCCAAAGAATCTGTCCTTGATGCCGCGCGCAATGGCTGTCTTTATGGCTGCACTGTTGATCAATCTTGGAAAGCCAAGGAATGAATAGAAACCATCAATCACGTCGGCGGCCTTCATCCCCAGCGCTGGGGAATTCCCTTCGCCAAGTTTGAAAAGTTCAATAATCTTGCTCGGGTTGACGGTCGAGAAAACCCGGCGCTGCACGTCTACCAATAATTCCATCACGCGGTCGTGTACCCGTGCTTGCTTCTTTTCGTTGAGCGTGGTCTGCAGCGGGCGACCACCGATAGCGACCACGTCAATCACGATGCCATCCGAAGCGACCTTGGGCAGCCAGACTTCCGCGTAGAGTTTTAGGAGCGAAGATTCCGCTTCTGCTGTGCGGGTAGCCTCTTGTTCGCGAAGCTGCGATTTTTGTTCATCGGTCAGATTAAGCTGCTTGGATTTCTCGCGAATACGTTCAATCGCAATTAGGTAACGAACGGAGCGGCGAAGAATTTCAATCTGTTCGGCTGCAGGAACGGCCAATCCAAGTCCATTGCGGTACTTGCGCGGACCACTGCCGGAATTTTCAAAGATTTCCTTCGCTGCTGCTTCACGGCCACTATGGGCCTGCGTACCGAAATCCAGAGGCATGTAGGCAATGAGGAAGTAAGGCTCCTTGTCGGGGATTTCACCCGACTTCGCTTTCCACACGACGGCATTCCGGCCCGTGATCCGGGCCTCCAGCATTTCCTTAATGCGCTCTTCGACTTGACGTTCGTCTCGCGCGACAGCGTTGGATTCCTGCTCGACTAGCAGAGTGACATTGGGGTCTTTCTTGAAGCAGTACCGTGCGCCGTCGAAGTGCAGGTAGAGACATTGCTCCTTGAGTTCTTTAAGACAGGCGAGTGCCGTTGTGCTGTCGAGGTCAGGCCCCACACAGACGGAGAGAAGGTCGGCCTCGGTGATTCCGGGCGGAAGAAACTGCGTACCGTTTGCCCCATCGCGTCGCAGACCGCCGAATGAATACATTAGGATCGCGGTGGCAAGACGGAAAGCGGCCCGCTTTCCCGTCTCGGACGGGCTTTCTTTTGTCCGCCTATCATCAATGCGCCGCGCACGAGCATTCGCTCCGATCAGATCGTGCTCCAAGACCGCCTGGAAATCTGCTTGCTGCCCAACTTCCTTGAAAAACGCGAGACGGACCTCGGCTTCGTAGATCGGAACATCACCCGGTCCTAGCACGGCACGGCTTTTTTCCTCTCGTTTCGTTGCACGCAAGCACGCTGCCAAAAAGCGGAGTGCTCCGCGCGTGCGCTGGAAGTCAGGAATTGCAGCCCACTGCTCTCTCATCACGTCGATCAATGCAGGATGAAATGGATATGCGTCGCGGATACGCTCTCGCAGGGCAAGGCCTTCTTCTTCCGCTTGTCGTTCCTCAGCCGCCCCCTTCGCATAGCCGCGCTTCATCTGGGTAACGATTCCCTGGTACGCGTTTGCAGCGGGCGAAGCTTCCTCGGCTGTGGGAATCCGTGCTAGCAGACGCCTTTGAATCACTGAGAGAACTTCTTTGCCCTCGACAGGCTCGCGAAGCTGGTCCTTGCGCGCCGCCAGGTGATCTACCGTCTGAAGTAAATTCACGTACTCAAGGGACTCGCGCTTGCTGGACTGAAGTGAGAACACTAGGGCGGCGTTAGTCGTATTGGACACAGCAACCGTGAGTCGTTGCAGGAAAGTCAAAGTTTCATCTCGCAGGGTAGTCTGGTGAATCTTGACGCCGCCAGCACTGATAAGGTATTGCAGGACTTCGTCGAGGAGGATTAGGTTTGGACCTTCCGCGAGCAGGGCAATGATCTCGTCTGCACCCGGTGCGACGCGCGCCTCATCCTGCTTGCGCATGATCTCGTAACCTTTCTTGCCCCCCAGAGACCACGCGATCCAGCCCCACATCGTCTGCGCACGGAACTTCTCGCTGAGAATCTCCTTGCCCTTGGTTGCGTCAAAGAATTGGCCGTCAAAGACGGCCGTTCTCACGTTCTCGGGTCTTGATAGCCCCTGCGCTTCAGGCAGGACATCTAACGCCCTCCGGTTGCGTGCAGCATGAAACAGCGATGCCAAGGTGTGTGACTTACCTCCACCAAACGGGGTAAGCAGTTTCAAAACTCGGTTGCCGGTGCCGCCGGTCAAGCGCGAAAGCACATCCTCCAACAGTGATCGAAGCCCCTTCGTTAGATAGGAGACGCGGAAGAAGTGTTCGGGATCGCGGTACACAGCCGGGACACTCTTGCTTCCGTCAGCCAGCGGACCCAGATCAAGCGCAAAAATGTCTTCGGAGAAGTTTTCGGAAAGGACATCCGGGTGAACGGAAACAATTTCAACCCATGGCCGAGGCATTGTTTGACCTTGCGCTGACACTTGGGTCCGACTAGAACGTGCCTCTTCGCCTAGGCCGAGTTCTTCAACAAAAAGAGACAATTGAGCAGCGAAGAATTGCGATTCTTTCGGACTGACCTGCTCACCTTTGTGGACAGCTCGGTTACGAATATCGATAAATGCATTGAAGTTCGCTGTGGAAATGTGTGGGAGCTTCTTTCCAAGTGCTCGTTCCGCATGACCGAAAAGGTTCGCCTCCCGAAAAAGACCCGCAATCTGTCCCAAGGTCAAATCGCCAACCGGTTTGCCCTTTCCGAGCTTTTCCAACTTATCTGAAATCAGTTTTTGCTCGCCAGGGCTGACGTGATCGATCGTTCGCCGATAGAGGTCTTTGAGCAAACCCTCTAACAGGGACGCAGCTTCTTGGAGCGCCTGCTTGTGGTGGTTACCTGCTGCTAGCTGCTCAACCTCTCGGACGCGTCTCGACCAGTCCGCAGCCTGGACATTGCTCATCGGCGGCTCCTCTTATCAAACTGTATCCGGCTCTGGCCTGCGCGGCGGGCCTCAAGCTCAACACGAGTGAGATCGACATCTTCCACGACGCTGCGCCAGTTCGCAGTCAATTTCGTCAAGGCCGCTAGCTCGCTGCCAGACGCAACTTCACCAAGCTCGCCGCCCTTCAGCGCCGGGCCAGCCAAGGCCTGGGCAACCAGCCGCAACTGCTCTTTATTTGGTCGTGCCTCTCGCAAGAACTCACCAAGACCGGATGGATGGTGTTCCATCAGCCATAACACCCGGTGTAACGCGTCAATCAGCGGTGCCGACTGCCCATCTTCGGTTGGCATTCCGAGGTCAGCATCATTCCCGCGGGCTGTGTAATCAAGCAGTCGGTACTTGCTCTTGTTTTTCGCTGCCAACGCAAGCGACCCGCTGGACAACCCGTGCGCGCCGTCGAGTTCGACATGCGTTCCGTTGGCGAAGATGATCGCCTCGCCGGAGTCAAGGTCGGCTGCCTTATACGTATAACGCCACAATACATAGAAGCGCGTGGGGGAGTCCAACCCTGCCAAGCTGTATTTGCCGCCGTTACCACCCACTTCTTTCGACAACCTGGCCAGGATGGTCTCCAGGACTACCGTTTCCACCTCTGTTAAAAACCTCGCGGCAGGAACTTCCTCTCCGTTGGCGTAATCGACCCGCGCAAAGCGGGTGAATGCACGCAACCCCGCCCCGACGGACGCAATTACTAGATCCGCTCCCGAAATTCCCAGCTCCCATAACGTCGCAACCCGCTCTCGCACAATCTGCTCCAGTTCGGGTCGCACCTGTGCCTCGTAGTTGCCCACGTCTGCGGAATCCCGCTTTCGGGCAACGAGAAAAATGCTGGAGGCAAGAGCTGAAGTGTCCTGCGCTAGAAGCCGACCAGTCTTTTCAGTGTCAAGGGGCCACGCTTCGCTAACCAAGAAGCCTGCCTTTCTAAGTGCATCCACGAGTGTCGCCCAACCCAACGTGGTCTTGTGCGCGTAAACGACAGATAGATGCCCTCCGGGTTTCAAAACGCGGTTGGCCTCCAGAAATGATGCGGCCATTATCCTCTCGTACTCGGCGTTTGCCTTCGGCATATCCCCACCATGGCGTGAGGATAGTGCTGTTGCCTCGGTTTTCTTGGGCGTGAGCTGTGAGGCAAAGTGATCCGCGTAGAGATGCCCGACCACGCGTTTCAACCAAACGTAGAAAAAGTCGGATACATCTGCGTAGGGGACGTTGTCATAGTAAGGGGGGTCCGTAATCACTGCGTCGAGCGATTCGTCTGGCCAAGGAAGAGACGTGGCAGACCCTCGCCTGACATCCGCCGGTTTATCCATGTCGGCGTCGCGCAGTCCTGCAGGCAGGTCTTCAATTCCGGAAATCCAACTAGCTCCTTCAGGATTGAACGGATTGGTTTCTGCGAAGTCCCAGACCATCGGCAGGGCGTGACGGCCGAATGTGTGAACAACCCCACGCCCACCGGTGTAGTTGAACATGCAGAGGGAAGAGTTGAAATCTGCAAGTCTGTCGAGGATGGCTGCCAAGAAAGTAGTGACGGCTTTTCCTTGTTCGCTGTCATATCCGTCCGTCCGCATTTGCCCCTCAGCGTCTCGGATGACAGAAGCAAACTGGAGCAAACAGAGCATCTGTCGTGGTGTGAAAAGGTCTCCGAAGGTGGCGAATCCATGCCTCGTGACGGCAGACAATCCACGGGCATTCGGTGATGGGCGTACAGGATTGAGTGCTTCTGTAAGTGGGGCCATCTGGGAACGTTTCAGAAGTTCCTTCGTACGCACTTCTGTTTCGTCAATATCGGGAGCGAGGTGATCAATCTTTTCCCCTGCTAGGTAAACTTTCCCCTTAACGTTTGGTCTTATGCCCGCCACTGCCATAAGTTGTTGTCCAGTTTTCCTTGCGCAACCTGCTTTCTGCACATACTGATCGTCTGCTACTGTGCCGCAGAACGGGCACGTGGCATTTCCGCCGCTTGAGCCAGCGGCAGGGTCGAAGCCCAGTGCCCCTTCAGCGCGAGCTTCGACGACCTCGAAGCGGACTTGTTTCTTACCTTTTGGAGCGACGATTTTGAGGGCGACATAGCGGCCTTTTTTCTTGCAGAGCCAGGTCTGTTTCGCTAGCGGTACTGTGGCGCGGCAGTGCGGGTTTTTGCAAGTCACCGTGCGCGTCCACAGGTAGGCTACAGGCATTAGGTAGCCGGATGGTATATTCTCACTCTCGTCTTCCTTAAACCAGTTTGTCTGCACTGCGGGCTTCTTGCCCTTGAACTCTGGGTCGGGGATGAGCGGATAGAGGTCGCCGATGTCGGCTTTCACCCGTTTCAGTACCCAGTTGCCCCAATAACGAACTTCTTCAGCTAGTCCGCCCCAAGTCGTTTCGCCCTGTGCATTCTTTGCGCCGACCATGCCGCGAGCGGTGGGATCGGGCTTGCCGTATTTCTGCGGATAGACCAGCGTGCAGAGTTCGATTATGTGGGCGACGGGATTAAGCTCGACGGCATATGCCTCGCAGCCGAGGCGCAATGCCTCCAGCGGGATCGCTCCGCCCCCCGCAAACATATCCAGCACCCTCGGTCGCGGTGCTCGCCCTTCCACGATGTCCTCGACGGTGACCTTCTTGCCCATCTCCTGGGTCAGCCGCTCCGCGTGGGCTTCGAGAATATGTTGTTGTGCCTCGGCGATGACGCTCGGGTTGCCTGGATACTGGCAAAGCCGCTCGACAAACTTCGCGGCGTTCGCACGGCCTAGAGATTTCTTCTTCTCATCGCTCGCCCCGTTCGGCACGAATCGTGAAACCGGTACCAGCGCCCCATATACCGCAGCACGGCAAGCAACTAGCGGTCTGCGTGCCCACCATAGATGTAATGTGGAGATATGGCCCTTGCGGACTGACTTCTCCCGTGAAGCCTCCGCGCTGATTTTTTCAATCGGGAGGTAGTCTTCAATTAAACGCCGATCATCCGTCATTTTTTTTCACTATTTGGCACAGCAATCGCCGCTGGAACTGCTTCAACTGCTCTCGCAGGTGCAAATTGCCCCAATCCTCGTGTCGTGACAAATTCGTCTATCGGCGCTACCAGATTCGTATGGTCCTGAGAGATCGTCGCGTAGTCCTTGTTCCCCAAAATGGCTAAGAGTTGGTCCAAGTTCTGCTTCCTTTTAACCGCGCCCATGGCACCTTCAAGGTCGGGATTGTATACGTGAAGGGCAGGCAGTCTTGGCTTTGCAGCTTCCACTGCCGCTGCGACGATTTGGTTCTGTTTCTTTGTGCTCGCATCATTTTCATCGTCACGGTCATGAACAACATAAAAGTCAATCCCAAGCTCAGAGCACAACCGAACGTAGTCTGCAATCTGGGTCCTGCTGTCACAGACTATCACTGAGATGCTATACACGTTTGGATCAACGCCCTTGCGTACAAGCAACTCTTCAAGGATGCCTTGGTCATCTTCACCTTCTGTCAGAATTGCGTGCTGCGCGAATACCAGTTCGGCATTACCCATGCGACGAACCTTTTGCCGCATTCGAGGAAAATTGAATGCGGAATCACGCCTGACCTGCTGCGCGACTGTCGGCTTTCCGGACTGCCGGTGAAGCCGTACGATATCCCGAGGATTACCTAGATCCACGAATTCAGGCTCGTGGGTTACATACGCAACCTGGTGCCCTTTTTCAGCCAGACGCCTCAATACCTCATAGAAATACCTTTTTAAGTGCACGTGAAGATAAATCTCGGGCTCTTCGATCAGTAGAACGATACTCCGTTCACTTTTGTTGACCGCCAACAAGGTTTCGAGCACCGCAAGTCTCAGAAGAGCCCGATACCCCGAACCCAACCGATCGGCGGGCAGCGCTGGCAACTCCTTGTGTTCGGAGACCTGCAGAGCGATCCATTTCTCAAACACTTCGCGGTGAGAAGGTAGCGCGAATTCAACGCGAAGAGGACGATCACCATGAATTCCGAGATACTCTTCAACCCGGTCCGACAGGCCCTTTTCAATCTCAATTAATTTGGCGGTGCGAAGAACGACCGCCAGCCGACTGCACAATTCCTTGAAAGCATCCTTTGAGAGAACTTTCGTCTTTCCATCGAGAGAACATTGGTTGTGTTCGGCCTCAAAATCCTCCCTATAGATCTCGAACAGTCGGCCCAGCGGGCTGTAACCTGTGGTCTTATCGAAAAAACGTTCGAGACTGGGCGGGTCCAAATAGAAAAATTCCCCAAGCTTCCAGGCCTCGTCCGTAACCAGAACCGGCTTCGGCGCGTTGTCCGCCCCATCATCGGGTGCGCCTTTTCGCCTAAACATCCTCACCGGCTTGGTCAAAATCTTGCCGGCTGAGTCGAAGCAATAGTGTTCTTTGTGAAGAGTACCTTTGTTTTCGCCTCGTTTGTAGCGTGCTGCGCGATAGCGGAAACCGGCGATTTCAAATTCACTCCTATAGACATCGTGCTCAACCAAGGGCGGGTCGAGGTGGAGCTCAATCAAGATCTCGGATTCGGTGTTCTTGCAAAAAAAGTCGGTCTCCTCCGGGTCGAAACCTCTAAACGGGAAAGCCCCAAAGACGATGCCTAGAGCCTCTAAGACGTTCGATTTGCCCACAGCGTTGGGTCCGACCAGGGCCATTAGATTGCTGTTTACAGAGAAGGAAATCGACAAGCCGTCAGGCCCAATCGAGCGAAAATTCTTGATAATGAGCTTCGAGAACTTCATTGCTTCAGACCAGCCCTCGCGCGGCTTTCTCGATGGCATCCGCCGGGATGTCGTAATACCGGGCCGCTACGACCTCGCGCTTCGCATGATCGAGATGCTTCGCCGGGTTTTGAATCCTCATTGGCTCAACATCGGGATTGTCGAGCGGGTTCCAAACCACGTAGAGCCAATAACTGTCAGCAAGTTGCGTTGCCTTGTACCACTCGTTCGTCGTAAGGCGGATGGGCTGACCACGGCGTCGGCCTTTGACCTCGATGCGACGAATACCGGCGACAGGGTCGCGGTACCCGGTCTGTGGATCAGCCGGGCCAAGGCTGCGCACGTCAAATCCAATTTTCAGATGCCCCACACGCTCGCACTCGAACCCCCGGCCCGATTCGTATGCGATGACCACGTCCTCGGCGGCGATTTCAGACATGCGGCGCACTTCTGGGTCGAGATCATCGAGCGCTGCACCGATCTGTTCTTCAACGGAGCGCGTGCTGGGCAACACTAAAGCTGTGGCGACGTGGCGTACAGGGCCGTGCTTGGCTAGAGTAAGCCGCTCCAGCCCGGCAAGCCGTTCGATTCGTGTGCGCGTAAGATCAGCCAGATCGTTTTCGGCACGCTGACGAGCAATGGCTACATCCGGCTCGCGCATCTCGCGCGCCTTCAAGTTCATGACGCGGTCCTGTGCTGCCCTGACCCGCGCGTCAAACGACCGCTGTAAGTAGTCGCGGCAAACCTGAACAAAGTGCTGCCGCTCCTGCTGGCACTGAGTGCGGCGTTCGGTCTGATAGGTGCTCTTTAGAAAGTCCGCCGCAGACGCAACGTCCTCGGGGACGAGGTTTTCTGGAGCAGCAGGGTGGGCAGGCAGATCAAGCAAGGTATCCGCCGGAATTACCGAGAAGCGCGCTTCGACACTTGACAGTTCTTCCCTCACCGCGACCAGTTCGCCTAGAAGAGTTTGGACTTCGCCCTTTGTGTTCTGGCCTCGAACCGCCATTTCGAAGAAGTGCAATTTGTAAGGTGCATCGCTGTTCGTATCCACGAACACGCCAACACCCGCTGTGATTGTGCCGAGCATTTCATTCAGGCGCTCATCAACTGCAGCGTACAGCGGATGCCCTGGCCCGATCAGCGCCGCGTCAATGTGCTGGTCCATCTCCAGATGTTCCTTGTGGAATGTAACTTTGCGATACGTGGACTCAGGCTTTCCAAGTCGCCGAACAGCGGCAAGCCGGTCGGAGCGCAGATCGGCCAGGACATGCTCGGCGCGGTATAGGCCGTCAGCACGGGCCTCAACCTTTAGACCGATCTCACGAGCAGCATTCACGAAGTGTTGCTCGACGTAGCGCGGCATCAGCCGTCGTTCTTCCGCTTCAGCGTTCGCTGTTTGAAAACCCGAAAAATCTACGTTTGCCCGTGCCAGTGCGATTCCCGTTGCCTTCTCGTATTGAAGCAGCCGTTTGGGGTCAACACGCTCAATCTGGTCGAGGTATTCGTCCAAACGCCGAGGATCATTGGCAGCTTCACGCAGAATCTCGGGCAAATTGATATCGTTCAGCGACAGTACTTCACCGATAACATCAAAAACGCGGTCCGCCAATGCGTTCCGCATCTGCTCCATTTTCTGTAGGAGCCGCTCAAGGATGCGGCCTTCGATGATTGGCTGGCCCTCTTCGGATTCGCTCGCGACAAAGTTGAAGGCGTGTACGTCGCGCTCCTGGCCGATGCGGTGAATACGACCGAGCCGCTGCTCCAGGCGCGTTGGGTTCCAGGGGAGGTCGTAGTTAATCATCAGCCGACAGAACTGGAGGTTGATGCCTTCGCCTGCTGCCTCGGTCGCAACGCAGACTTGGCGGGACGTGCGGAAATCCTCCTGTGCGCGCTTCCGTTCGTGAGGATTCATGCTGCCGTGGATTTGGCAAGTCGAATATCCCCAGCGGTTCAGGTGGTCGAGGAGATGAGTTAGGGTATCGCGGTGCTCCGTAAAAATGAGCAGCCTGCCTCTGCCGTCTTTCAATTCATTGAACTCGGCTTTCGCCAGGCAATCGCGAAGCGCGGTGAGTTTGGAATCCGTGGCGTGGTCACGCACGCGGCGTGCTTGCACCAGCAAATCCCGAAGCGCAGCAATTTCGGCCCGGAGCTGGTCGAGTTCAATCGCCGTCGTGAACTCGTCGGTCAGAAGGTCCCGTTGGGCATCGTCGAGATCATCTTCATCTTGCTCGGCGTCAGTGAGTCGACCCTGAATTTGTGCAAGCCGTTTCGCTCGCTGTGCTGGTGATAGGGACTCCAACTCCTCCAGCAGTCCCTCCTGCTTCTCCAACCGGCGGCGGATCGACTCGGCGATGGCCTGTGTTGAACTGGCAAGGCGTCGCTGGAGAACAGTACGAGTCAGCGCTACACTTTGCTTCTTGCGTCCGCTGGCCTGCGGCAAAAACTCATTTATGTAGGCCGTGACGGCCTTGTACAGGTCAAACTCTTCATGATTCAGCCGGAAGGTGACAGTGTGCACGTGACGGTCGGGGAAAAGCCGTTGACCGTCGATGTCGCGAAGGTCTTCCTTCAGCCGACGCAGTGCCCAGGGGCAGTTCTCTCCGAGACTCAGAATGTCGCGCCGGATTTCGCCTGCGCGTTCACCCACCCGAGTGGGCTCTGGAAATAAGTCGGGATCGATCAGCCGGACGAAATGGCTGAAGCGGTCGTCATCGCCGTGGTGCGGTGTAGCTGTCAGAAGCAGCAGGTGGTCGGCATCGGCGGCCAAACGCTCTGCCAATTGGTAGCGGCGTGTCTTCTCAACCTCGTCACCACGACCGGAAGACCTCTTCGTGTAAGCGCTGCATTTGTGGGCTTCGTCTATGATGACCAGATCCCAGCGTTGCTGCCAAACGCGCTCGCGGACATCGTCCTGCTTGGCGTAGTCCAACGACGCGATTACCTGCGTAGCACGCTGCCACGGATTTACGAGTTGCTGCTGGTCAACGGCAGAAAAAATGATCTCGAACGGTTCGCCGAACCACCTTAGCAATTCGTCTTGCCATTGAATTGTTAGGGGAGCGGGGCAGAGTATCAGGATGCGCTCAATGGCTTCGCGCAACTTCATCTCTTTGAGCAAGAGTCCCGCCATGATCGTCTTGCCCGCGCCGGGATCGTCCGCCAACAGAAACCGAAGTCGCGGCTGCGGCAACATTTTCATGTACACCGCTTCGATCTGGTGCGGCAGGGTGCGGATACCGGAGAGACTAACGGCAAACTGACGGTCATGTGCGTAGGCCAGTCGGATACGCGCAGATTCCACAAGGAGTCGTAGTTTTTCGGCATCTGCAGGGTGGATAACCGCCTGCGTGGTGACCACCTGGCCCGCAAGCGCGCCAGCCTCTTCCAAGGAGAGGATCGCTTCATCTGGCGTACCATCCCCTAACCGGACGCGGCACTCGTATCCTGACCCGATAAATCGAATCGCCTCCAGAATGACTGGTTCGAGAAAGTGCCCAGGCAGTGTAACCCGCTGGCCTACCGGAAACTGGGCGCACGAAACTGTACGGTCCTGTCTAGACATTCAGCAACTCCACTAGTTGGAGAAAAGATAGACACTACAAGATACTCTCCATTGAGGTTACTTTTCCAGTAAACTGCGTCTGGGGCGCTGGCGGGATTTCGCTGCGTCCACACCTCCTCGTGAAATGCAACTTTACCCACAGGCCGACCCTTGTGCCAGCCGGCATAACCGCGTGAAATTGACCGCCTGACTCCGGCTGAATACAGAACCCAACTCTGTTGCAGTTTGGCGGCTCGACCGCACCCTGCCCAATAACCCTACCTTCGCATGGTTCGTAAGTCTCTGATTCGGCTGGCCCGATCCCGCGAATCCGCAGCGCCCACAAACACATGTTTTTGGAGCGCCGGCCTTCCGGTCGCGCGGGCGTTGCGGAGCCTTAATGTGCAAACGCAGTGCAGGGGGGACCTAAAAGCGAATGGCTACCATTGGATGGAGGTGAGCGTCGGTTGCGAAGACCTTTGTTCGAGAGGTGATTTCGCGTGGGCGAAAAGACTCGATTATGCGGTCGGTTCCGTGCATGGATCTGCCTCGTTCGCGAACTTGCAGAATTCCCTAGCGCGCCGCGCCCGGTTCAGGACCCAGTGCTGTCCGCTGAGCCGGGCGCGACAGATATTGGATTTGATCAGACAGTGTTGACCACTGGTCTATGTATCGTCTCCATGCTGTGTAGACCTCCGCCACTGCTACCAGAAGCCACACACAGGCTGGGAAAATGCACCACCAGCGCCGGACTGCAGGAACGAAGGGCACCCAAATCAAGACATATAGGGCGGCCGTTTCGAGATTGAAGTTCAAGCCGGTCCTCACATAGGACTCGAAGTCTCGCTTATTGGGATCAACGACAATTCGGTGATAGTGATCGTACCACTCTGACCATTTTTGATCGTCCATCTCCGCGCGGATTCTCTCCAACTCGAGCCCAGAGGCCTCGGTCTGTTGCCGCTCCTTCGGCATCATGCCAATGATCTGTTTCCTCTGAGCGAGTATTCCCGGTGGAATTGGCAGAGTGTCTGGCGGGGCGTGTTCTCCAAGATTCATTTTCAAAACAGCACGCCACCTTGGGTCTCTCCAGGGAGCGATGGCCTGGGAAGCCGGCGGCACGTACGGGCGCAACGACATGCGATGGCCGATAACTCCGCCTGCCACGCCCAATGACGCCGACAGACATGTCGTCATGGTATTCCCCGCCACGAATGCGACGAGCAAAAGCAGGGCGAGTTTTGTCCTATATCCGAGAAAGCCCAAAATAAAGAACCATCCAAGCGATTCAGGGTGGGCCAAGTAAAAAATCAAGAGAGCCACCAACCCCGGAATGGTCCCCGCAACGAAATAAGTCAATCTCTCAAGTGGAAATTTCGATATATCCATAGAGAGTGCAAGCGTAGTGCTGTCTGATGCCGCACACAAGGGTTTTGTGCCGAATGTGGTTGCCTGAGTGGTTCCGCATGAGACGACCCTGCGTTCATCGGACACGGCTCAGGGATTGTCCTGAATATTCTATTCCAACCGTTCCACAAGCAGTTGATACCCACCGACGAACGACTGCCCAGAAACCGGCCACTGATCACGTAAATACCCAAGATCCAGACAATTGCAATCGGCGAATCTGCCACTACAAATTCATACGTTTTTGGGCAAGCCACAACACGCCCGTTGGGCGGATCCCTGCTGATTCCCATTTCTAGGGTGATCTCGCGCCAAGAACGCCCCTGTGTGCGCAGGGCAGCAATCCTCGCGGCATCCAGCAAAACGCGGGGACGCCCAAGACGTTTGCCTTTCGCGCGAGCATTCCGCAGTCCGGCGCGGACATGCTCCGCGATCGAGCTGCGCTCCAACTCTGCCACGCGCGACGCACCGGGTTCCTCCTGCCCCGGCTGACACACTATCCCATCGGCCGCTAAGCCGCAGTGGGCTTCTACATTGGTCTGAAGTCTTTTGTCGCGACAACGAGTACGTTAAACGATTATATAGATTGAGCACTGTACCAGCGAGCCAGTCCATTGTCAGCAATGCAACCGCAGGGTGATTTTGTCCAGGTACGCAATTGCCACTAAATTTAGGCGGTTGTAGTTTCGTGTGGACTTTCTTCCTGCGTTCGTGTATCTTCATCCCGGCATGCATCCCGATCCGGTTGACTCTGT
>Ga0307372_10005404_pt1 | contig 19212 bp, 17 predicted proteins | sample OX1MG_FD_202533 | JGI IMG/M metagenome (GOLD analysis project Ga0307372, IMG submission 202533) | Soil microbial communities from Risofladan, Vaasa, Finland - OX-1 | ecosystem: Environmental > Terrestrial > Soil > Coastal area > Acid sulfate soil | place: Finland: Risofladan, Vaasa | collected...
TTCATGTCCTCCGTCTCCGACGCCATCTGAGGACAGCCCCAGAGACGCTCCCCCAAGCTCGCGACTTGGCCGCAGCGCGAGGTTGATCTTCTCCCCACCCTCGGACGGATTCAGCTGGGGGAGGAGCCGGGGACCACCGGCTCGCCGCGCTCAAGTCACGGCTGAGTGGGCCTCGTGCCGCCCTGCGCCCTGCCCCGGGCCAGCACCTGCTGCATCCTTCCCGGATTCGATCGGTCAGCGGTCAGAGCAGGAGGTCAGACCGCCGCCTTCCGACCGCGGTCCGACCTTCAAGCGGGAGGGGCGGCCGTCCTGCCGAGAGCTCGGGGATGGGGCAACCCATCCGCTTGGAAGGTGTGGCGGAATTCCCCCAGTTCTGGGCGATACCGAATCGCCCGCGCCGCCCTACCACGGTGGCGGCTACGAGGTGGTGGTGCGTGGAATTAGGTGAAGCCGCTCCCGCAACGCGGCTTCCGCTTGCGCCGCACTGAGGTCATGATTGACCACCAGCTGGGCGAGGACATGCTGCTGACGTTCTTTCGCCAGCCCGAAGTGGAGATAAGGGTCATAAGCGGTGGGCGCCTGGGGCAGGCCGGCCAACATGGCAGCCTGTGCCCAGTCGAGCCGCGCCGGACTGACGCCGAAGTAGCCTTGGGCAGCGGCCACGTATCCCCAATACTGATTGCCGTAGTACACGGAGTTGAGATACATGGCGAGGATCTTCGATTTGGAATAGGTCAGCGAAAGCTTGACTCCCAGCCCCAGATCTCTCAGCGAGGCAGCCAGTCCGGCTCCTTCCGAGTAGAGCTGCTTGGCCAGCTGCTGCTCGATGGTGCTGCCTCCCGGGTCGCCTTGACTGGAGAAGATGGCCACTCCCGCGCGGGCCAGCCCGTCGACAACGTCGACCGCGACGTTCGCATAAAAGTTCTCGTCCTCGACGGCTACCACGGCCATGGCCAACTTGGGCGGTACCGGCGGGCGGCCCAGGCTACCGTGATGGGACCGGACTATCTGAGTGACCAACGCCGGTGCATCAGCCACGCCGGGCAACGCCAGCTCATAGCCAGTGGTACCGATCAGCACCGCCAACAGCACGAGCGCGCCAGCCCCCATGACGCGTCTCACCCACCGGCGCCGTCGCCCTCGGGGGTGAGCGGGTGGAGTTCGCCGCCGCCAAAGCATCACCAGATGGTGCCGGAGTCGGCCGTGGTCGGCTGTCTCTGACTTCCACTCTCATCCGGGAGCGGGCTTGAGTCCGCGACGCCCGCGCTGCTCAGCTTTCACCCACCTCGCCGGAGCCACCGTTACGCGCCGGGGAGTTGGGCGACGCGCACTATCTTCGGCCCGGACATCGGTGCCCGCGAACCGAGCGCCCTTCGGCGACCAAGGAGCGCTCTGACTTTCCCAAGCCCGCGGCTGACGCCGTACCACTCACAGCGGGGTTGACCGGCAACGGGACGCGCGCGCCCAGCCCGGGGCACGTAGCCACCCGTTGCGGGTCCAAAGCTGCGCTGGCGCTCCGTCGCCGTGCTGGCGCCGGCACTTCGGCCCGCCCAGGGCGCCGGGTCGGATCACCTGGCCCTGCTAAGATCCGAACCCGGCGGGTCGGGACTTGAGGGAAACCATTGCAGCGCTCGACCGTCACGCCGCGAGCACGGGCTCACGGCGTCAGGCAGACCGAGCGTCCCGGCAGATTTCGCGCGCGACGCCCAGTCCCGCCCGTTCGGGCGCGGACGGTCGGGTTGCTTCTGGTCACGGCACTCGCCGTCATCCTCTCCGGATGCGGGGTGACCAGAACTCCTCGCGCGACTCCCACCAAGAACCCGGCGACGACTCCCGCCCTTCCTTCCCCGACACCGAAACCATTTGTCGCTCCGGCGGCCGAGTCGGGTACTCTGCCCTGGTCCTTGCCGGCACCGATCAGCCGCGAGGTTGTCCTGCCCGGCCCCGCTGCGGGGCAACTCACCGTGCTGGGGGGACTGACCTCTTCCGGCGCCTCATCGACTCAGATCGATGTGCTCAACACGGCCAGCGGCAGTAGCTCCAATTTCGGCTTCTTGCCGACGCCGACCCACGATGCCTCGGGCGCAGTTTTGTCCGGGAATGACCTGGTCTTCGGCGGTGGGGTGGTCGCCAGCTCCGCCGCCGTTCAGAGTCTGGTGAGCAGCTCGGACACGGCGACGACGATCGGTCAACTCCCCCAAGCTCGATCGGACTCGGCCGCGACGGAGATCGGCCAGACCGCCTACATCGTCGGGGGCTACGACGGGACCGCTCTGGATGCTTGGGTACTCAGTACCAGCAATGGGACCAGTTTTCAGATGGTCGCCAGCTTGCCCGTGCCGGTGCGCTACCCTGCGGTAGCCGCCCTGGACGGAAAGATCTTTGTCTTTGGCGGCATGTTGGCCAGCGGGGTGGCCACCGATCAGATCCAGATGGTCGACCCTTCCCATCACAGCGCCCAAGTCGTCGGCTCCATGCCCCAGGCGGAGCTGGGGGCTGCGGCGATGGTTCTTGGGGGCACACTGTATGTGGCCGGCGGGGCAACGTCGGACAGCGCGGGGGCGGCCCCCCTGGCGACGATTTGGGCATTTGATCCGAGCGCGGAAACGCTGGTGAATGCGGGAGTTCTTCGAGTTCCGGTCGCCCACCCGGGGGTTGCGGTTATCGGCACCCGAGCCTGGCTGGTCGGTGGCGAAAACGCGCAGGGGCCGGTGGCCACGGTGCAGATGATCACCCCCAATCCACAGTTCGGACTGGCGGGTCAGACCGGGGCCGGTTCTCCGTACTTCGGCGGCGACCTGCTCATCGCGGATAGCGGCAGCAATCAGATCTTGCTGCTCAATCCCAGTGGACAGATCATCTGGACCTATCCCAGTCCGACAGCGCCGGCGCCGCCCGGAGGTTTCTACTACCCTGACGATGCCTTCTTCGCCGACAACGGGACGGCCATCGTGATGAATGAGGAGGACTACCAGCAGATCATCAAGATCGCCTATCCCTCAGGGAAGGTGCTCTGGACGTACGGCCACCCGGGAGTCGCCGGAAGTGCGCCGGGCTACCTGGACACCCCCGACGATGCCTACCAGCTGAAAAGCGGCCAAATCTCGGTCGCGGACATAGTTAATTGCCGCGTACTGATCATCAATCCCGACGGTACGCTGGCCGCGCAAATCGGCACTACCCGCGGGTGCAAGCACGCGCCTCCGTATGACCTAGGGGCGCCGAATGGGGACACTCCCTTGGTGGACGGGACGATCCTGATTTCCGAAATCTTTGGCTCTTGGGTGAGCGACTACACGACTGCGGGAAAACTGGTCTGGAGCGCTCAACTCGCGATTGGCTACCCCTCCGATCCGCAGCAGATTGGCCCCGATCAGTATCTGATTGCTTCGTATACCACTCCCGGTCAAATCGTGGAGTTCAACCGGCAGGGCGTCATCACTTATCGATACGACGTCACCTCAGGTCCGGGCGAACTTAATCAGCCCTCTCTGGTTGAGCAGCTTCCGAGTGGGGTGCTCATGCTCAACGACGATCACAACGACCGGATGATCGCTATCGATCCGGCCACCGGAGCGATCGTGTGGCAGTACGGGGTGCAAGGGGTGGCGGGTAGCCCACCGGGGATGCTCAATTCGCCGGACGGCTTCGACCTGCTGATGGGGGGGCAGACCACCCCGACCCATCCCGGCTCGGGTTAGGCTCACCGTCAGACGGGGCTTGGCTGGCCACGATCTCTGCGGGAGGTCGGCTGCCCCGGCGGAGGGGCGGGAGGGGAGTCGACCCCGGACGGTGGTCAACCCGGACTGCTGTATGGTGGGGTCGGTCGGCTCCCTAGGCCCCGGACGGGGGACCATGTCCACCGCAGGCGTGATGGGGAGGTGCAAGGACCCCGCTTGGTCGGATAAACTGGCTGCGCGGGAGGTCGCGAGGTAACTGCTCATGCGTATTGCCGGCGAGTCCCTAGGCGCCAAGGGGGCCGCAGCTCTTTCCGCGACAGCCATCGTCGCCGCCGTGCTGGCGATTCACGGCTACGCCAACCCTGGCTCTCTCGGACTGACCGGGTCATCTGCTTTGGGCTCGGGTCACCAAACGGGTGCCACGGTAAGCCCTAAGGCCAGTGCCTCGGCGAGTCCGCCGGGTAGCCCGAGTCCCACGAAACCCGCTTCTCAGGGACCGTTGCTTTCGTCGACCAGCTACGGCTCCTACGCCTACCAACTGTACCCGGGTTCCCCGAGCGCCACGGCTCGGCTGGCTTTGGCCGGGTTCTCATTCACGGCCACGCCGTCGGGGTCTACCGTTCAATTCAGCTTGTCCGTGGTGGGCAGCGGGCAACCTGCGCAACGGAAGAGCTATCCCGTGAGCGATCACATCTACTTCATCGAAGCTAGTTTTGGCGACGACTCGGGGAACGCAGAGTACAACTTCGGCGACGACGGAGTCGTGGCCACCGACGCAACTGGTCACGTGGTGAGCTGACCGTGCCCAGAAGAAATCGGGTGGCCCGAGCCGCGGCGCTCCGGGCCGCCCGCGAAGCCGAGATGGCGGTGCCGACTCCAGCGGTTGTGCGCCGGACCCCGCCGGAGACGAGCGCAATGGAGCTGTGGGCTCCCACAGTGGCGCGCGTCGCGCTCGGCTTGGTCCTGCTCTGGTTTGGCCTTCATGAGTTGCTCCAGCCGAGCCTCTGGACCGGCTACGTGCCGGTGATCGCGGGCAGTTCGAAGTTCGCCATCGCCTTGGTGCTGCTCCACGGTTGGGCTCTGGTGGTGATGGCCGTGGCGCTGACGTTGGGCATCGCCCCCCGGGTGGCAGCGGCAGTCAGCGCTCTGATGCTGCTGGAGATTGTTGTCTCCCTGAGTGTGACCGGCGGGCTCTCGGACATTGTCGCCCGCGACTTGGGCGTGTTTGGCCTGGCGGTGGCGGTGTTTGCCAACGATAAGCCCGGGCTGGCTCTGCGCGATTGAGCTACGGACCCAAGGAATCGGGTCCGTGGGGTCCGTCGCTGCCTGGGCGCGTGTTCCGACGGACCGCCGCGTGACCGGTCACGCTCCGTCTTCGCTCTCGGGCGCTTTCCGGACCGCCAGGGTCCGTTCTGGGCGCGCTCGTTGGCTGGCGTTCGCCACCCTGCTGGCATTGGGCTGTGCGGCTTGGCCCGGACCGGTGCAGGCCGCGAATGGGGTGTCCACGCGGGCACTTCCAACCCAGGCTTCGCAGCTGGGTCCGGTGCGGATCCACGCGCTCGGCTATTCACTCTCGATCCCCGGCCGAGGAGCCACCTTGACGGTCAGGACCAGTCGTGGGAGCTTTCGGATGCCCATCGTGGCCCTGATTGGACGGAGCGCGGTGCCGACCGGCTCAACCTTCCGGACGGTCGGGCAGGGGTCGACGATTACGGTCACCGCCTTCCTGCCTGATGGCCGACCGTTCGAGGTAGCGACGGTCAACAGCTGGCCGCGATTCTTCACCGTCGCCTTTCAGAGCCAGCTCGGAGCCAATCCCTCCTTGGAGCCGGCCTTCTTCGACAGCGGGAAGCGAGGACTTCCGGTCACCGGATCCCGCTCCGGATTCACGCCCGATCCGATTGGGCTGGCCAGGGTAGCGAACCCGACCTCGTATCTGGGATTCGCCAAGAGCACCCACAGCGCCCCCTTTTCTCCGCCGGCCTTGGATCTGGAGGGGCGCACCAGCGCGGGTTGGGTGGGATTCGGGATGACCCAGATGCCTGACGCCACCACCATGACCTTGGATCCCGACGATGGGATCCTGGTCAACTATCCACTTCGGGTGGTGTCCACCTTTGCCGATGGCGGGGCCGGGGGAAAGGTTCGTCCGCCTGCCGCTCTCCCCCGTCCGGCTGGCGGCCGTTGGCTCAGCTTTCCCAGCTTTGCCGTGACCATCGCCGGGAATCCCCTGAACGGGCTGGTGGCCTACCGCCAAGCGCTCGGCTCACTCCAGCTGGCGCCGGTTGCCGCCCCTCCTGGGAAACGGCCGGGCTGGTGGTCTTGGCCACTGGCCGACACCTGGGGCCAGCAGGAGGTGACCGGGGCCGCCCGGACCAGTGCCGCTTATACGGCCGCCTGGGTGAGGGGGTTCGCCAAGAGCTGGCGGGAGCGCTTCGGCCTGCGCCACTTCACGGTGGTCATCGACTCGCAGTGGCAGGCCCACTTCGGCTCGGCCCGACCGAGTGCCCGCTTCGGTGGGGTCTCCGGGATGCGCCGGCTGATTCGGGAGCTGCACCAGGCCGGTCTCCGGGTGATGCTCTGGTGGCCGCTGTGGATCAGGCAGCCGGTGGTCGGAGTGCGGAAGGTCGTAGATCCGACCGCCGTCTCGTTTCCGGCGACCATCCGACGGCAGATGGCGATCGCCCTGGGGTCAGGACGCCACGACCTTGGCGCCGACGGTCTGAAGCTGGACTGGGGAGACCTGGTGCCTGCCCCCGCCAACGCTCACTTCGCCCGACCTTCCCTCGGTCTCGGGGCGGCGGCGCTGCTCCGTTACATGTCGCTGCTGTCGCGCGCCGCCTGGCAGGCGAATCCCCACGCCCTCATCGATGGCAGCGCGGTGGCCCCGCAATTTGGCGGCACCGAGGACGCGATTCGGCTCTACGACGCCCACCTGGTGTCCACCTGGGACGCGCGGGCCATCCTGGTCAGCGCCCTCGACCCGAACACCCTTATCGACGGGGACGGCTGGCGTTTGGATGCCGCCCAGGCAGTGACCCACATCGTCAGCAGCGCCGTGTACGGGATCCCGGCCATCTATTACTCCACCACCTGGTCAGGAGGCACCACCATCGTGCCCGACTTTGGACGTGATCTCGGCTCACTCTTGGCGCTGGCCCAGGGGAGGGGCCAGGGGGTGGCCGTGCCCACCGGATCGGGCGGGTGGAAGTACATCGTTCGCGGCCGGATCACGGCCCGAACCGTCGATCAGAACCGCGGACTAATCGTCTTCCACTACGCCGCTCGAGGCGGCGGGGTGAAAGCGTCTCTGATCACCATGGGTCTCGGGGCGGTCGGACTGCAACTGGCGCCGGGGTGGGCGCCTGCCGGCGGCGCGACTCAAGGCGGGCACCCGATTCGCCTGACCAGGCAGGGTTCGGCGCTCAAGGTGTGGTCGCACGGGAGCGCCACCATACGACTGCGGTTTACCCTAGCTCAACCTCGCCCCGGTCCGGCGCTAACCCGCCTCGCCTCGTTCTAAATTCCGGGTCGAGAGCCTCGTCGCGGGGTGAGTCATCGCTTATCAATCGCCGAGCCACGGTCTTGCTCCCGAGAGATCGGTGATTCGAGTCGGGCAGCTTATTCCTGACGCCAGGGCACTGGGGTCACGGCACGGCTGGGCTCGTCAAGATCGCCAACTGGGGCGAGCCGCACCAGGGTGTTGTAGGTGATGAAGGCGATGGCCAGGTGCATTACCATGAGCACCCCAACTCCGTGGACGGGTTCGCCGTGAGCCAGAATCCACAGGTCTGGCAGCCAGAGGAAGAGCGTCACCAGTACCGCCAACCTGAGGAAGAGCCAGCGAGGCTGCGAGGAAATTCGGGTTACTATCGGCCACGCGATACAGGCGATCGTTACCCCGATGATCGTCAGCTTCCCGTAGTCCGAGGGGAGGAAGTGGGGAAAGCCCCGCGTGCTAGGAAAGAGAGTGGTGCCCATGGCCACCAGGATGGCATCGGACGCCAATGAGCCAAGGTTGGCGACGATCAGGGCGAACACCCAGCGCACCGGCGATGGCTGAATGTGCTGCGGATCCAGGTCCATCTTGGCCAGTACGAGCCACCTCCGCGCCGAAGGCGGCAGTTTCTCCACCAGGTCGTCGACAAACCAGAGCGGGTAACCAGCGTACGGATGGTCGCGCGTGGGCCGGTCGGACATCGGGACCACCATACCGGGTGAGGGATGAGGTCGCCCGCAGGGTAGTACGCAAAGCGATCGCGGCCCGCAACTCCGCCCGCCACCTTGGCGACCCGGACATATTCAGCGAGCGGTCGCCATCGCGCGGGGGCAGTCGGCCGCGACTGGGATCAGCCTTACCAGCGAACCCGGAGCGGGTACCGGTCCGCTTCTTCCCCCGCGCGATAGCGGCGCCGGCCAAGGGATCGCCCTGGAAAATAGTTTCCTTCGGCCATCTGGCAACTGGCGGAACTTTAGCCATGATCTGCGGTTGATCGTGGCGCTCGAGCCTTCCCCTGCCCCGACCGACCTGCCGCCCGGGGTAACCCCCGAATTGTTGGAGCAGCTGGCCTTCCGCAGCCAGCTGCGGTACGTGTTTCGCCGGGCCCTGACCATGTTGGATGCGGCCGCCGCCGAGGCTGGGCTGACTCCCCTTGGGTACCACGCCGTGCTGGTGCTGGGTGGGGCGGGCTTGGACGGCGTCCAGGAGCAGGAATTGGTGGACCAGTTGGCTTCGAGCCGGGCCCACATCTCGGTCCTGAGCCGTTCGCTGGTGGAGGCCGGTCTGGTGTCCCGAACCCCGTCACCGGCGGATCGGCGGCGGATCATCCTGCGGCTGACCGACACCGGTTGGGGCGTTGTCGCCCAGATAGCGGCGCGGCACCGGGAACGAATGCGGGAGTTGGTGGAGGGCTGGGATCCCGGCGCGTTCGAGCAGATTCTGGAGCGAATCATGGTGGTTTACCTCGGCCTGGAGGGCCGGGTTCGGGTGGAGCGGCCCGAACCACCCGCCCACCACCGCTGAGCCGCTTGGTGGGGACGCTGATAATGATTGGCCGGATGTCATCCCAATTGGACCGCTTGGCTGCCTCACCGCTCCCGGCCGACCGTGGGAGCGCGTGAGTGCTGGACCGTCCCGCGATTCCGCCGCACCTGCGGCGCCAGATGGAGGGCGCCTCCTACTTGGGCCCCGGCTCGTTTGCCAAGGCGGTGCAGCTCAGCGAACCCTCGGAGCTGGACCGGTGGCAGCCCGACTTCGCGATCGTCGGGGCCCCGTGGGACGATTCGACCAGCTACCGACCGGGAGCACGGTTTGGACCCCGGGCGGTCCGGGTCGCGAACTACCAACCTCCAGATTGGCACCTGGACCTGGCGGTGGCTCCCCTCCAAGAGGTGACCCTGGTCGACTATGGCGACGCCGTTTGCCTGCCCGGGATGGTCGAGCCCTCCCATGAGGCGATCCGGCAAAGGGTCGACGAGGTCGCGTCCCGGGGGATCATCCCCTTGGTGATCGGCGGGGACCATTCGATCACCCTGCCAGCCGCGACCGCGGTAGCCGATGTCGTGGGACGCGGTCGACTGGGCATCGTCCACTTCGACGCCCACGCCGACACGGCACCCGAGAGCTTCGGCAACCCGCTCTCCCACGGGACTCCGATGCGCCGGTTGGTGGAGTCGGGCGCGGTGCCGGGGACCAACTTCGTCCAGATCGGACTGCGTGGGTACTGGCCGCCTCGCGAGGTTTTCGAGTGGATGCAGGCCCAGGGCATGCGCTGGCACTTGATGGACGAGGTCTGGCGGGTGGGGATTGCAGAGGTAGTCCGCCGGGCCTTGGTTGAGGCGCTCGATGGGGCCGAGTTCATCTATCTATCAGTTGATATCGATGTGCTGGATCCGGGCTTCGCTCCGGGAACTGGCACCCCCGAGCCGGGCGGAATGAGCCCTGCCGATCTGCTTCGGGCAATTCGCGAGGTCGCCCTGCACACCGCGGTGGTAGCCATGGACGTGGTGGAGGTCGCGCCCGCGCTTGATCCCGCCGAGCTCACCGCCCAAAATGCCAACCGCTGCATTCTGGAAGTGATCTCGGCCATCGCCGCCAAACGTCGCCAGCGGCGCCTGCTCAGCCCCGCCGGCTGAGTCGGGTGGTTACTCCAGCACCACCACCAACCGGCTCAGGGGCAGCTCCCGGTAGACGGTCGATCCCCGATGGAGGAACCTAATCCAGCCGGCAGGTACCAGAACTCCCAGGTGGAGCAGCTGCAGCCGGGGAGCTATCCGTCGCGGATCGCGCAGGTCGGGGAAGCCGATCGCCCGACCGTCGGAGATGACCCCGCAGCTTGAGCTGAACTCCCGTGCCAGGCGGTCGGTCGCATCCCAGATTCGATCCTCGGGGAGCCTGGCGGCCATCTCCGACCAGGGCGGCAACCTCAGGGTCAGCTCACCGAGCGGTCCACCCAGCGGTTCCACCGCCTCGACGATCAGCGGTACTCCATTCCAGAGGAGCGGCTCACCGAGCATGAAGGGAGCCCCCTGGCGGCGCCCCGTCGCGTAGCGCTCGGCGCCCGGGTCGACTTCGACTTCTGCCTCCTGGCGCAGGATGTCCAGCGCCCGTCCGGCCAGCCAGGGTTGGCCAGAATTGAGAGGGCAGCTGATCGAGATGGTGGTCGCGTCGCAGGTCGGCCAGCAGCAGCGCCAGGCGGGCGATCCTGGCGGCAGGCTCTGCTCCATCGGCGCCAGCGTAGCGGGCGCGCCTCGCTCCGCGAGGCTGGCGGCGATCATCACCGGCCGGTGCGCGTTACCCTTGGGCAAGTCGGCCCACCGGGCGCAAGGAGGCGGCCATGCAGATCACCCTATCCAGGCCTGAATCGTGATGGCCCGCAGCGAACCTGACCTCCGGGCTCCGGCCTACCGCGAGACCTCGCTGGAAGGGGTCGACCACATTGAATTCTTCGTGGGCAACGCCCGCCAGGCGGCCCACTTCTACCGAACCGCCTTCGGCTTCGACGTGGTTGCCTACACCGGACCCGAGACCGGAGTGCGTGACCGCGCCTCGTACGCGCTCCGTCAGGGCGCAGTCACTCTGGTGATGACTGCGCCACTCACTCCGGACGGGGAGGTGGCCGATCATGTCCGCCAGCATGGCGACGGGGTGCGCACCCTGGCCTTCACGGTGGACGATGCCATGGCCGCCTTCGAGGACGCGGTCAGCCGGGGAGCCCGTCCGGTCACCGAACCGCACGTGATCGAGGACCCCAAGGGGGCAGTGCGCCTGGCCACGGTGCGGACGTTCGGGGACACGGTCCACACCTTCGTGGAGCGGGCCGAGTACGCCGGGAGTTTCCTTCCCGGCTACCGCGACGAGTTCAAGGGCGGGACCGGGGCTGGCCTGCAGCTGGTCGACCATTGCGTCTGTAACGTCGAGCTCACCCGGATGGACGAGTGGGTCAGCTGGTACAACCGGGTATTCGGCTTCGACGTTTTCCAGGAGTTCGACGAGAGCGACATCGCGACTCAGTACTCGGCACTTCGAAGCAAGGTGGTGCGAGGCGGCAAGGAGGGCCGGGTCACCTTTCCGATCAATGAGCCTGCCCAGGGACTGCGCCGGTCACAGGTGGACGAGTACCTGGACTACTACCACGGCCCGGGGGTCCAACACATCGCGCTGCACAGCGAGGACATCGTTCAGAGTGTCGACTGGCTGCGCCGTCAAGGTGCTGAGTTCCTGCGCGCTCCCGACAGCTACTACGAGAGCCTGCCGGAGCGGGTCGGGGCCATCGACGAGGATCTGGAGCGGCTGCGCCAGCTCAACATCCTGGTCGACCGGGACGAGCACGGGTACCTGCTTCAGATCTTCACCCGCCCGGTGGAGGACCGGCCCACCCTCTTCTTCGAGGTGATCCAGCGCAAGGGGTGCCGCGGATTTGGCAAGGGCAACTTCCAGGCGCTCTTCCAGGCGATTGAGCGCGAACAGGAGGCGCGCGGGAACCTCTGACCGAGAGCCCCAGCCAAGCCAGTCCGGGCCGACAGTGACCCCGTCCGCCGATCCAGCTCGGCAGCGGCCACCTGAGCGGCCACTGGCAGTGGCCGCAGCCCGGCGGAAGATGCTCAGCCGCATCTCCCAGGTGGCTTCCGAGGAGGTCGAGGTGGATGGGCGGGTCGTCTCCCGGGTGCTGATGAGCGAAGTTACCGCCGCGGTGCTCCTGCCACCGTGGGACAACAGCGCCATGGACGGTTACGCCGTCCGCGCCGAGGACGTGCGCCTGGTGCCGGCCCGGCTGCCGGTGGTGGGGGAGATGGCGGCCGGAAACGCTCCCGGGAAGGTGGCGATCGAGCCCGGCACCTGTGCCAAAGTGATGACCGGCGCCCCGCTTCCCGACGGCGCCGACGCGGTCGTCCCCTACGAGTGGACCGACCATGGCGAGACCGAAGTGCTGATCTTGGAGCGACCCCGGCCGGGCAACGCGGTGCGTCGGGCCGGGGAGGATCTCTCGCCGGGAGACCTGATTCTGAAGGCGGGTCACCGGGTCCGGCCCACTGACCTCCTGGCGCTGGCAGCCTCGGGGCGGCGCACTATCACCGTTGCGAAACGACCCCGGGTTGCCCTGATCACCACCGGGGATGAGATCCGGCCCCCGGGATCCGCCCTGGGGCCGGGAGAGATCTACGACACCGCCGGTCCCGCGCTGGAGGCGTTGATCGCAGCTGCCGGCGGCGAGATTGTGATGCGCACCCGGGTGGGCGACGATCCGCAGCGGGTCGAGCAGCTGCTTCGGGAGGCGGCAGCCGACGCTGATCTGGTGGTGACCGTGGGTGGGGTGAGTGTCGGAGACCACGACCACATGCGCGCCACCGTGGAGAGACTCGGTCAGCTCCGACTGTGGCGAGTGGCGATGCGCCCGGGGCGCCCGATCGCCTTTGGCGAGCTGGGCAGATGTATCTTTCTCGGACTGCCGGGCAACCCGGTCTCGGCCAGCGTCACCTTCATCCTCTTTGGTGCGTCATGCCTGCTGGCCCTGCAGGGAGCGAGTGTTCTGACGCCGAGCACCCAGTTGGCCGAGCTGCTGGAGGGGGTGGACAAGCCGGAGGGGCTGGAGACCTTCCTGCGGGTGGTGGTGCGCCACCGGCCGGGTCAGCTCCCGGGAGTTCGGTTGGCCGGGTCGCAGAGCAGCGGCGTCACCCTCTCCCTGGCCCGGGCCCACGCCCTGCTGGCCCTGCCGGCGCAGGGGAGCCGGGTGGAACCGGGGTCGCTCGTAGAGATCATCCCGCTGTAGCCGGGCCGCCGCCAGCCGATCGGGACCGGACCGGCTAGCTGTCCAGCTCCAGCCCCAGATCCCCGCCTGCCGATCCCGCCCGGGTGGCCGCGCCGATCGCTCCCTGGATCACCCTGATCCGTCCCTCTCGGGATTGGCCGGCCGCGGCCCGCCCGGCCAGATAGGCCGCCAGTGGAGCGTACTGCCGGGCTCCCGACACGTGGGCGGCCTCGGCGGCCAGCTCCAAGACCAGCTTGGCTTCCTCCCGACGCAGGACCGAATCGGCTGCGCCCAGACCCTTCAAATATCGGTCAAACCACTCATTCACCGAGTTCCTCCTTGGACCTGGCGGGCCCGGGCCCGTTCCGCCGCCTTGGCCAACTCCGCCGGGGTGTTGCAGTTGAGGAAGGAGAGCCCCTCGGGGTCCCAGACCCTCCATTCCGATTCGGTGACTCTCCGAAGCCTGATCCCGGCCACGGTTTGGTGCACCGAGGCCCCGTGTCCAGGTTGAGCTAATTGTCGCGCCCGGGAGCGAAGTTCGGCCGCGGCAGAGCGGCGATAGACGGCGAACAGTGGCTCGAGCTGGTCCCTCCGCTCCGGTACGAACGCCTGGGGAGCGAGCTCGCGCTCGGCGAGTTCCGCCAGCCCCTGGGCCACCCGGGGGGAGGCAAAGGGCAGATCCGAGGCGAGCACCAGCACCAGATCGCTGACGCTCGCCTCGAGTCCCGCGACCAGCCCGGCGACCGGGCCGCTCAAGCCCGCTTCATCGGGGACCAGCGGCCAACCCGTGCCATAGTCCCTGCTCCCGGCGATCGTGGGAGGACCAGCGACCTTGGCCACGGCCGCCGCCACCCATCGGATGAGCGCCGGATCCCCCGGGTCGGGAAATGGCACCCCCGGTTTGTCAGTGCCCATCCGGGAGCTTGCTCCACCGGCAAGGATCAGCAGCCCCAGCATTCGACCCCTACCTCAGCCGGTCAGCCGGAGTCAGCCATCGGAGCCGAGCTGTCCGGCCGCGAGGCCCACCCGCTGCGGGTGGGTGTACACGTTGCAGCGCTCGCCGCGGAGGAAGCCGACCAAGGTCACCCCGGTGGTCTGGGCCGCTTGCACGGCTAGTGACGACGGCGCCGAGATCGAGGCCACCAGTCCGATCCCTGCGGCGGCGGCTTTCTGGACGATCTCGAACCCGGTCCGCCCGCTCACGATCAGCAAGGCGTCGGTCAGGGGCAACTGCCCTCGCAGGAGAGCTCGCCCCACCAGCTTGTCCACGGCGTTATGTCGCCCGACGTCCTCCGCCACGTCCAGCGGCTGGCCCTGCTGCCGGAGCAGCCCGGCGGCATGCAACCCTCCGGTCGAATGGAAGACCCGCTGCGCGTCCAGCAAAAGATCGGGTAGCTGAAAGAGCTGCTGGGCGGTCCAGACCCCAGTGCCGGACACGCTCCCCTGAAATGCCTGAAGTGCCTCCAGGGTGGCGGCGCCGCAGATGCCGCAGGCACTGGAGGAGGGGAGTGATCGCTGCCAGCCCAGCGCACCCTCGGGGAGCGGAGTGCAGAGCTTGACATCGACTAGGTTCTCCGCCTCGGGATCGAGCTCCACCCGCAAGGGGATGCCATCCAAGTCCGCCTGGCCGCTGGGCGCGATCCGCAACTTGGCGACGTCCGCCCGGCGACGGATGACCCCTTCGGCATGGAGCAGACCCAGTGCCAATTCCACGTCGCAGCCTGGGGTCCGGAGCATCACCGCCAGCGGCCGACCGTCGACCATGAGCTGGAGCGCCTCCTCCCGGGCAACGCTGTCCTCAGCTATCCGGGGCGAGCCACCTTCGAACCGGGTCACCACCAGCGCCTGCTGGTCCGAGCGGCCAAGGCGAGGAGGGGACGCCACGCCCCGATCCTACCGCTCGGATCCCGGCGGGCCAGCCTAGCCGGGCTGGATCCGGAGGCCGTAACTAGGCCAGAGGTTCGTCGTGGGGACAGCGGCCGATCGGTTCACCGTGGTGGCACCCACACCGGTCCACGGTCTCCTCCACGATCAGATCGCCGTCCGGGAAGTGAAGACGCGGGCCGGGAGCGTGGTCGGCTGCCGCCACTCGACGCGCCTTGACGACATAGCAGAGGCGGCCGCCGCAGTTGGTCGCTGCCAGCATGTTGGGATTGCCGGCTCGGACCAGACGGTCGGCCGATGCCGCCGACTCTGCCTGATCGATGCGGCGGTGGCCGACCGAGGTGAAGTAAGAGCCCTGAGCGAGGTCGAGGGGAGTCCCGGCGAAGCCCGATTGGGCCAGTTGGAGCGCTTCCCGGGTCGACTCGGCACCAAGCTCACTCAGCCTTCGGGCCAGGGTGCCGGTGTCATCGTCAGGCTGGATCACCTCCAGTCGCTGCAGCAGCAGTGGTCCGGCATCGATACCCCGCTCGACCCGCTGGAAGCTGATCCCCGTCTCCTTCTCGTCATTGACGATAGCCCAGTAGATCGGCTCCGGTCCTCGATATTGAGGCAGCCGCGAAGGGTGCACGTTGACCCAGCCCAGGCGAGGTACCGCCAGCGCCCTCTCGCGCAGAATCTGATCGAAGCTGGCGACCAAGAACAGGTCGGCCTCCAGCCGGCGCAGCGCCGCCAGGGAGTCGTACTCGTTGATCCGGGCCAGTCGCAGTAGGGGCACCTGCATGTGATCGGCCACCTGGCTGAGGGCGTTGTCCCCCGAGATCGCGGGATTGGCCCCCACGCTGGTCGCCAGGCCGACCAGCTCGACGCCGCTGTCGATCAGCGCCAGCAGGATCGCCAGGCTGTAGTCGGAGGGGAAGCCGGCGAACCCGACCCGTAGGGCTCCACTGGCCGCTGGCGTCGGCCGACCCAGTGGAGGCATCGGCAAAACCAGATCAGGGACCATCCGGAAGGACCGCTTCTGCCATAACCAGTCCTCGACCGACCTCAGCCAAGGACTGCGTCGGGAGGAGGTGGGGGGCGCCGAGGGAACTGTCACCGAGATCAATCGTAGTCGCGAGCGTCGGCGCAAGCGTCACGGTTTCGTTGAGCTTGCGCTACGCACTCGGCGAGGTTCCGGTGGCAAACTTCGGAGCGGGATGGCTGACGAACCAATCATGCCCCCGGGCAGCCCGACTCTGCACCAGGGGTTGGCGGATCTGCGACAGACCTGGGAACACCTCGCGCGTGAGTACGCGCCCGGTGTCCCCGAACTTCCGGGCGTCATCGCGCAGGAGCTCGCCGGGCTCACTTTTCCCGATCTGAACGAGGAGAACCTGATCAAGGTCTCCGAATCGGTGGTGGGTCGAGTGGCCAACGCCGGGTTCCCTGACGAGGCGACCGCCCTCTTCCGCCGCATGGGCCGGGCCATGTACGAACTGCTGCTGCTGCTGGCCACCCAGGAAGAGATCAGGGTGATGGAGTTCAATGCGGCGCCCCTTACTGCTCTCCGTCCGATCGCGGCCGTCATCCCCGGCCCCCCTGACCCGGCGCCTTCCGACGACGCCACCAGCTCCTCTCCCGACCCGGCAACTCCGCTAACCGTGCCCCGGAAGTCTCCACCAGAGGCGGCTCGAGCCCTCGAGTTGGGGGAGAGCCCAGCCTCGACACTGGAGGAGGACGCACCACGCGTCCCCTCGTCGAACGGGGTGCCCGCTTCCGATGTCCCCACCCCGATCCCGGCAGCTTCTCCGTCGTTCGGGGCCAGGGACCCGGTCCGGCCCATCCCCAGCCAGAATGGCGTGGTCCCTCCCACGATCGCTGATGCGCCCCCGAGCTCGGATTCGACGCGGTCAGCATCGCCGGCCAAGGCGACCCAGGCGCCCAAGGGACCCGAGCGCCCAGTCGACCATCCTCCGCCCGCCGGCATCCCGGCCAACGGTGCCACCCCGAAGAAGGTCGTCAAGGCGGCGGCCGCCCGGGATTCGGGCCCGCCCCTCCCGATGCCGCGGTCATTCCCGGATCCCCAATCGGCCCGCCCTCCGACACCAGAGCTGGGAACGCCGCCTGTGCCCAGAGCTCACCTGGCCCAGCTGCCCTCGGAATCGGCCGGGCCCACCAAGCGGGCGTCTTTGCCGACGCCGCCCCCCACCGAACGGGTCCCAGCGCCCTCGCGATCACCCCTTCCAGCTCCAGCCCCCGGCGCCACCGCACCGGCCCCGAAACCGACCTCAGGTCCCGACCCCATTGAGTTGAGCATCGATCAAATCCCGGTATGGGGGTTTGATCCATCGGCCCGGGGAATGGAGGTGGCCCAGGAGTCGGCCCAGTTCGGTCGGCAGGATCCGGCCCCGCCCGTCCCGGCCGCGGTTCCCGCCGCCCCGCGCCCCCCGGTCACGGATGCCGTGCCCGATCTCCGAACCGGGCTGAATGCCAGTTCAGGGTGGACGGTGCGGCTCTCTCCCCGGAGTCGCTCGGAGTGGGAGCGGAAGCTGACGGCACGGGAAGCGCAGCTCCCCCAGCTGATCGAGGAGATCGTAGCCGCCGCCCAGACTCAGCAGGCGTCGCTGTCATCCCGAGGCAATGCCCGTCGAGCCCTGACAGCCGCCTCGGCGAAGTTGCCGGTGGCGGACGGAGCCGATCTCACCGGCCAGATCGAGTCGTTGCTCGAGTCGGGTCAGCTCGAGGCGGCCGCCACGCTGGCGGTGCACGTGGCCGGGACCGTTGGCGGGGAGGAGGCTGCGGGCATGGCCTGCACCGTCGGGGAGCGGGTGAAGCAGGCCAAGCACTTTGAGCTGGCGATGCTCTGCTTCACCACCGCGGTGCTCTGCTCGCCCCCGTGCGATCGAGCGTGCTGGCAGCTCGGCACCTTGTTCGTGGAGCGCAAGGACCCCTTGATGGCGCCCCTCTGGCTGGAGTTCATCGCCCGCCTCCTCCGGGCCAAGGGTGCCGATACCGATGCCATGGCGGTATATCGCCAGCTGCTGAAGCTGACCCCGCGGCGGTCCGATATTCGCGAGCTCCTGCGCACCTCTTCCCTGATCGGGGCCCTACCGGACTGAGCGCACTTCGTTCCCGGGACCAGGTGCGGCGCGGTAACCAGTGGCCCCAGCGCGAGTGTTCAGTCCCCCCGCGCCAGCGCCCCCAACAGCGAGCTGACGTAGCTCGCCGCGAGCCGGGCCGCGGTGACGCCGCTGCTGCCGGAGTACGAGCTGACCAGGCCGCCACCGACGATCACCCCGTCCGCCCAGTCGGCCACCGCCGCCACCTGCGCCGGAGTGCTGATCCCGAACCCCACCGCCAGGGGCTTGTCGGTGACCAGCCGTAGCTGCTCGACCCGGGACCGGAGCCAGGCAAGGTCGGGCCGGTTGTCCTCGCCGGTGACCCCCAGGCGCGAAACGACGTAGACGAATCCGTCGCTGGCGGCGGCGATCTTGCCCGCGCGGGTGGGCTCGGTGGTGGGCGAGATCAGCAGGGGAAAAGGAAGGCCTTTGGACTGCAGTGATCCACGCACCTCGGAGATCTCCTCCAAGGTGATGTCGGGGACAATCAACCCGCTCGCGCCGACCCGAGCCGCCCGCTCGGCGAACCTCTCGATCCCGTAATGAAAGACCGGATTGAAGTAGGTGAACAGGATGATCGGCACCAGCTGTTGCAACCTCTCCACCAGCCCGAAGATCGCTTCCAGGGTTGTGCCCGCGGCGAGCGCTCGCTGTCCGGCGGCGGCGACGGTGGGACCGTCTGCCAGGGGGTCGCTATAGGGGATGCCCAGCTCCAGCACGTCCAGTCCGGCGTCGGCCAGGGCAGTGATCACCAGCTCGGTGGTCTCGAGGTCCGGGTCCCCTGCCACCACATACCCGATCAGCGCCGCCCGTTTATTTTGGCGCGCATCCCGGAGCCGCTGGCTCAGCCGGTCGGCAGCTGACGCTTCAATCACGTTCCAGCCCCAAGCCGCCCCGCTCCAGCCGCTCTCGCTCCATGACCTGGGGAATGTCCTTCTCGCCGCGGCCGCTCAGGTTCACGATCAGGAGGCCATCAGCTCCGCTCTGCCCTGCCACCCGGTCCACCAGCGCCAGGGCATGGGAACTCTCCAGCGCCGGGACGATGCCCTCCCGATCGGAACAGCGGTGGAAGGCGGCGACCGCCTCTTCGTCAGTCACCGCCAGATAGGTGGCCCGACCGCTGGCCTTGAGCAGGGCATGCTCGGGACCCACTCCGGGGTAGTCCAGTCCGGCACTGATGGAGTGGGTGCTGGCCACCTGGCCATCCTCGTTCTGGAGGATGTAGGACTTGGAGCCATGGAGCACTCCCACCGAGCCCCAGGACAGGGAGGCGGCGTTTTCGCCAGGGCTCTCGCCCCGGCC
>Ga0307372_10005406_pt1 | contig 19209 bp, 14 predicted proteins | sample OX1MG_FD_202533 | JGI IMG/M metagenome (GOLD analysis project Ga0307372, IMG submission 202533) | Soil microbial communities from Risofladan, Vaasa, Finland - OX-1 | ecosystem: Environmental > Terrestrial > Soil > Coastal area > Acid sulfate soil | place: Finland: Risofladan, Vaasa | collected...
ATCGTCGTTCGCGCCGGCCACGGCGCCGCCGCGCGCCTCGCGCTCGACGAGCAGGGCGATGCCCACGAGCAGGAGCAGGAACGGCGCGAGCGAGATCCACCAGACGCCGCGCGAGCGCGTCGCCAGCTGCACGACCTGGAGCAGCGCGATGAGCACGACGCTGCCGAGCATGGCGAGCGTCAGTGCCCGGAAGCGCCGGACGAGAGCGGGTCGCCAGAGGAGACCTGCCCGGCCGCTGTCCAGGTGCGCGGTGAGGATCACCCGTCGGGTGGGATCGGCGATCTGCTCCCCATCCTCGGTGAGCGTGGGGATCAGGCCGACCACGTTCTGGCTGGGGCGGCGGGCCAGCAGCCGGGAGACCGCGGGGTGTGCCGTGCCTTCCGCGGCCAGCAGCACGAGCGCGACCAGGCAGAGGATGAGCCCGAGCACGACCGAGAACCGCGCCAGCGCGACGCTGAGCGCGGCCATCACAAACAGGGCCACGTAGACCAGCGAGAAGCCGCGTGGGATGACGACCGGCAGCGCCGCGGCCGGTATACCGAGCCGCTGGAGTCGCTCGGTCACGTAGCCGGCGGCGCGCTGCTCCGGCGGGCTGCCGGCCGGTCGCGGGCCGATGCGCGCAGCGAGCGTGGCGACGTCGTTGAAATCCACGGCCAACGGGCTGCTCCTTCCGAAGCCGGGTATCGAGCCACCGACTCGATCCGCGATCAGGATGAAGGCGCGTCCGTACGCCCGTTTCTCGCCGCTATCTGATCATACCCCCGGTTCGCGCGTCAACCGAGCCGATGGACGCCGTTATGCCGGCAGGCTGGTCGCGAGAACGTCGAGGTTGTCCAAACCCATGCCGCGCTCGCCCTGCTCGATCTGCTTGACCAGGCGCACGACGGCGGCGTTGACCGGGGTCGGGATGCCGAGCTCTCGGCCGCGCTCGACCACGACGCCGCTCTGCATGTCGACCTCGGTCTGGCGCCGCTTGACCTTGAGGTCGCGCCAGATGCCCATGTACTGCTTGAGCGAGCTTCCCATCTCGCCCGCCAGCTCGTCGAGCTCGACGTCCGCGCGCGCCTCGAGGCCCGGGCCCGGCAGGAACGCGTTTGGATTGAACGAGCCGATGGACTCGAGACGGTAGCCCTGGGCCTGACCGACGCGCGCCGCCTCGACCGACGCGGCGCGTCCGACGCGCCGTCCGCGCGGATCGGCCAGGACCTCGTGTACCGGAGCATCCACCGTCGAGACGGCGAACGCCATGGCGCCGTAGACGAGCTTCCCCCAGAGGTAGCCCCAGATGTTGTCGGTGAGATCGACGGGCATGACGTGGCTCAGGATCGACTGGAGTTCGCTCAGGCGGGGCGAGATCCGACCGTCGAGCTCGCCCAGGTGGATCGCCTGCTCCTGGCTGAGCTGGATCAGCCCCGGCTCCAGGTAGTCGGCGCCGAAATGGATGAAAGCTCCCACGGTTCGCTCTGGGCCGATCTCGCGGGCGATGATCTCCTCGTTCAGGCCGTTCTGTAAGGACACCACGTAGCCGTTCGGGGCGAGCATCGGCCCGTACTGGGTGATCGCCGGCGCGGTGAAGTGCCCCTTGACGCAGAGCAGAACGGTCTCGAGCGGCCCGGAGAGTTGGTCCGGCAGCACGGCGCGCACAGGGTAGAAGTGATCGCCCCGCACCCCGGTGATGTGCAGACCGCGCTCGTTCATCAGCCGTACATGCTCCGGCACCACGTCGACCAGCGTCACGTCGTAGCCCGCCGTGGTCAGGAAGGCCCCGACCGTGCCGCCGATGGCGCCCGCGCCGATGACCGTGATCTTCATCGCATGCCCTCCGCCTGTCCCGACCGCCGCGCCGCGCCGGTCAAGCCTGCCGCACCGCCGACCGTCGCGGCGTTCGACCCGGCGTGCTGGGGCGAACGTCGGGCGGGGGCATCATACCGCAGGGAAGACGACGGTCGGGTCGCGGGGGTCGGCTCGGGGGCGGTGTACGGCGGGAGAGATGCCTCACTCCGCGTGTTGTTGAGCGGGGAACGCAATGGGGAATGCCGGTGCCAGTCGCGATGGCGCTCTGATTCGGGCTGCCGGCAGAGGCGCCCGTCAATCGGTCCGATAACCGCTCTGGCCCGGCGCGCTGTCGCCGGGCCGGCGTCGATAGCCCGCGGTACGGCGAGTACGTACGTGGGTTCGGGTCGGCCGACGCCGTCGAGGTGGTAGAATGGTCCCGGTGTAGCCCGGGTACCGCCCCATCATGCGCCTGATTGCCCTGCTAGGAGCGGGTGACGCCGCGTCGGGGGAAGCGGCGTCGAGATCGGAGTGGGGATGCGGCCGGTCCACGAGGGGTACGGTCCTGGTGACCGCCCCGCTTGACCCCAGGTCCGGCGGCCTTCACGACGTGCAGGTCGCGGACGGGGCGATTGTCGCCGCGGACGACTTCGAAATCCCATGCTACTGGACGGCGGACCAGCGGACGGTCGCGGTCGGTGGGACCGTCCTCGTCGCGATCCTAACGATCCTGACCATCACCACCGTGCATGTGCGCGTCGGGGATGTCATCCTGCCGTCGCTGCACCAGATGGCCGAAAACGCCACCCTGTTCTACGGCGTGCTGCCGCACCTGCTGGCGGTCTCGGTCGGCTACTACGCCATCTTCGCCTGGTCCTGCGTCATCGCGCTGTGGCTGGTCTATCTGAAGCTGATCTGGCACCTGCGGGGCAGCGAGATCGACCACCGGCTGATCCTGACCGGCGCGCTCACCCTGGGCATCGTCGCGGTGACTATTCCGCCGGTCTTCTCGACCGACATCTTCTCCTATGCCATGTTCGGCCGCCTGGCCGCCGTCTATCACCTGAACCCGTACGTGGCGACGGCTCACACGGGCGCTCCCGGCGACCTGCTGATGCCGTACCTGTACTGGCGAGATATCCCATCGCCCTATGGCCCACTGTGGACGCTGGTGTCGGAGCTGATCGCGTCGGGCCGGGCCGCGACACCGTTCGTGCTGACCCTGCGCTTCAAGCTCGTGTCACTGGCGGCCGTGTTAGTCGACGGCTGGCTAGTCTACGTACTGGTACGGCGACGCTGGCCGCGGTACGCGAGCTGGGCCTATATGGCCTTCGCCTGGAACCCGATGGTGCTCGTCGAAGGGGTTGTGGTTGGGCACAACGACTCCCTGATCCTGGCGGTGGTGCTGGCCAGCGCCTACCTGCTGGCGCGAACCCGCTCGCAGCTGGCGTTCGTCGGGCTGACCGCGTCGGGGCTGGTCAAGTACTCGACCCTGCCGGTGATGGGCATCGCCGCCCTGCGCCTGCTCCTGCGCACGCCGCTGTCCAAGCGCGTGGGTCTCCTGCTCCGTCTGGGCCTGATCGCGGTGGTCCTGCCGGTGGTGACGTTCGCGCCCTACTGGACCGGCCTCCACGGGCTGATGAGCACGCTCGACGAGCCGGGCCGTGGGATCAACAACCCGATTCTGGTCGCCATCCGAGTGTTGATCGGTGTGGTGACCGCCGGGCACGTCCAGCTCGGTGCGGGCGGCACCGTGGGGATCTCGGCCACCCTCTTCGGCGCCTGGCAGCTCTGGGAGCTCTGGAGCGCGAGCCGGCGCACTGAGACGTGGGGTATCGACGACGAGCTGGGCGCCTGGAGTCTGACACTGGCAGTGTTTCTCCTGCTCTGGCCGCGGATCCACACCTGGTATTTCCTCGTGCCCCTCGGCCTGTCGCTGGCGGCGGGTCCGGCGCGCCGCCGCGTCTTCTGGGGGGTGCTGGTCGTCACGCTGGTCTCCTACACCTCCTACTTCTGGTAGGCTAGGATCTCGTCAGGGAGCGCTCTCGAATCGGCGCCGAGGTCTCCAGCGGGGACAACCGGGGACGCGGGCAATCGTTGGACTCAGGGAGGCGACCGGCAAACCAGGCGTCCGTCGTCGGGTCGTCCGCTCGGCGGCGCGCGCCCCGACTCCTGGAACCTCAGCGCAGTTCCCCCAGGGTGAACCGCGATCCGTCCCGGGAGTAGCCGGGCGAGCACTGCTCGCCCGTCGGGTCGATCCACCCGTCCCGCCGGAGTGTCGGGACGGGTCGGAGACGACGGGGAGGGAAGGATCCGCCGTGAGCAAGGCACCGACGTGGGGACGAATGATCACCTGGCTGGCGCTGGCACTCACGCTGCTGGGTCTAGCAACACCGGGTGTCGCGGCGGCCGGCGGCACCGGGTCGACGACCTCATCCGCGTCGGCGACGACGCTCGCGACCGGCTGGATCGTCGGGCTGCGGGGTGGGGCCAGCGGGGACGCCGAGGCAGCCATGGCCGCCGCAGTCGGCGCGCGCATGGCGCCGATCTCGTCCGATGCCGGTGCCTTTGTCGCCCGCTTCCAGGCGTTAGGCGCGGTCGACGGGGTCGCCCGGCTACTGGCAAACCCGGACGTTCAATACGTCGAGCCCGACGTCACCTACTCGTGGCTGTGGCAGCCGAACGACCCGTACTACCCGCAGGAGACCTGGGAGCGAACGGCGCGCTTTCCGGACGCCTGGTCGCTGGGGACGGGACGCGCCTCGACCATCGTGGCCGTGCTCGACTCCGGGATTCACGCGGCCAACCCCGACCTGTCGGGTAAGCTCCTCAACGGCTACGACTTCCTGTCCAACGACACGAACACCAGTGACAGCGTGGGCCACGGCACGGCCATCGCCGGCATCATCGCCGCGCGCGGCAACGACGGGGTTGGCATCGCCGGTGGTGCGATGGACGTCCAGATCCTGCCGGTGAAGGTCGGCAACGCCGACGGTGCCCCGGTCAGCGCCATCTCGCAGGGGATCTACTACGCGGTCGACCACGGCGCGGCGGTCATCAACCTGAGCCTGGGTTCCGACTCACCGAGCGCCACTCTCCAGGACGCGATCAACTACGCGTACAGCAAGAACGTCGTCGTGGTGGCCGCTGCCGGCAACAGTCCGGATCAAGTCTCGTTCCCGGCGAGCTTCCCTCAGACGATCTCGGTGGCCGCCACGACCAGCGACGGCACCAACGTCGCCAGCTTCTCTTCTCGGCTGAGTCGCGTCGACCTGGCCGCGCCGGGCGAGGGGGTCTTCTCGACGTTCTATTCGTCGACCGGGGGAGACACGTACCAGTCGCTCGACGGCACGTCCTTCTCGACGGCGATCGTGTCGGCGGCGGTCGCGCTGATGCGGGCGGCGAATCCGGGTCTGCCGGTCGAGGCGGTCCGGGCCGACCTGACCGGCACCGCGCGGCAGGATTTCCCGTCCGGAACACTGGGCGGTGGGGCGGGCCTGCTCGACGCCGGCGCGGCTTTGCGCCGCGCGATGGTGCCGAGCATGACCGGCACCTGGCAGACGCCAGACCAGCCGGTGGCGGTGCTGGCGGCATCCCGGAGCTGGGAGTGGGGTCCGCACGCGTTCAGCGTGGTCGCCGAACCGTACGTCGAGACGCAGCACGGCTCGCGCCTGGTGGCCTATTTCGACAAGGCCCGCATGGAGATCACCAGCCCGTACGGCGACGCGAGCAGCCCGTGGTATGTCACAAACGGCCTGCTGGCGAGCGAGATGATTCGCGGCCGCATCCAGCTCGGCAACACGGACGGTGAGTTTCAGGCGAAAGGGCCGGCCCAGATCCCGGTGGCCGGCGACCAGGACGACCAGACCGGGCCGCTGTACGCCAGCTTCACGGGGCTGATGGGGGCCGCGCCACTGGCGAACGGCAGCACGGTCACGCATACCATCAACCGCGCCGGCACCGTCTCGTCCGATCAACGGCTGGCGAGCTACGGCGTGACCGCCGGCAACTACGTCCAGCAGACGAACCACAGCATCGCGAGCGTCTTCGCGGCCTACCTCCAGAGCACGGGAGAGGTCCTGCAGAACGGCAGCTACCAGAACGGGCCCCTCTTCAACCCGGCCTTCTACGCCACCGGCTTCCCGATCACGGAGCCCTATTGGGCCCGGGTGAAGGTGAAGGGCACCGTTCAGGACGTGCTCGTGCAGTGCTTCGAGCGGCGCTGCCTGACCTACACGCCCTCAAACCCGGCCGGCTGGCAGGTCGAGATGGGCAACGTGGGCCGGCACTACTACCTGTGGCGCTACGGGACGCAGCCGCCGTCGACGCCGTCGCCGGACGATCCGAGCGCCTTCGCCGTGGGACCGCACTAACCGGCGAGCCTTCGATGCCAGTCGGCATTCACGGGATAGCGCCGCCCACCTGGAGCCGGCTTCGACTGGATCAAGCAGTATCCCGTTGATAGCACCTTGGCATGACATCGTCGGCCGGCAGCAACGGAGGCTGGCAATCGCGCCGGCCTCCGTTCGTCTGCGGCCTATCCCGCCTGTAGCCGGGCCTTACGGGGTCGTGGGTGACGTGGTATCGAACATCAGCCAGATCAGACGCATCGCCACCCAGCCGATCAGCAGGTAGACCAGCATCGCGATGAGTGAGTTGATCTCCAGCACTGCCCCTCCGCTCGACGGGTCGTGGACGATCCCGAGGAATGGGCTGACGAAGACACCGCTGAAGTCGTAAATGAAGCGGACGAACGGATTGTCGGGATTGGCCGCGATCAGGTGGAGCAGCACGCGCAGCCCGATGAGGGCCTCGAGCAGGCCGATCACCGTCCAGACGACGTTGACGATCCGCGCGTAGATGATCCGGCGCCGGTAGTAGAGGTCTTCGGGAGTCTCCTCGCGCACCACCTCGCGCTCGACGCGCCGGTAGCTACCCGGCGGATCGGCCGGCGTGTATGCGACCGGCGTGACCGCCGGGTCCACCCGTCCGCGGACCACCGGCTCGACCGGTACGGTCCCCTCGGGGTCCCGCTCCTCGATGATGCGACGCTCGCGCATGTACTCGGACATAGGCTGCCTCCTCGTTCTGGTCCTTCCCTGTGGGCGCATCGCCGCCGCGGCGACGTGCCCTGAGCCACCCTGCAACGCAATCGGTGTGCCTACCGCTGGCCAACGGGTTGAGCGGCTTCCGATCGGCTGGAGCAGGAGGGGTGGTGCGCGGTAGCATCAGAACGGCGCGGCCCGCCGGCACACGAGGTCAGCCGGCGGGCCGAGGCGAACGCACAGGCTAGAAGGCGTTGGGGCGTCCCTGGGCGCCGTCGACGGGGATGTTGGCGCCGTTGATCCAGTTGGCGCGCTGGGAGAGCACAAAGGTCACGACGTCCGCGATCTCCTCGGCCGAGCCCAGCCGTCCCCAGGGGAACTCGCGGCGCTCGAACTCGGCGAAGCGCTCAGGATCGCGCCCCTGGAAGCGCTCCCAGCCGCCGCCGGGGAAGATGGTCGAGCCCGGGCTGACCGTGTTCACGCGGATGCGTTGCGGCGCCAGTTCCCAGGCCAGAGCGCCGGCCAGGAAGATCTCCGCGGCCTTGGCCGCCCCGTACTGGGCCCGAGGAGCCGGCTTCCAGCCGGAGATCGACGAGATGATGACCGCGCTGCCGCCACCGCGCTCGCTCATGCGGGGGACCGCGGCACGGATCGAGCGCACGGCGTGAAACAGAGTGATGTCGAAGGTCCGGACCCACTCCTCGTCGCTCGAGTCGACCAGGTCGCCGCCGACGGATCCGCCAACGTTGGCGACGAGCAGATCGACGCCGCCCAGCGCGGCCGCGCTCTCCGCGACGAAGCGCTCCGCCTCGCCCGGTGCGGTCACGTCGGCGACGACCGCGTGGGCGGATGCGCCACGGTCGCGTATCTCTGCCAGCGTGCGCTCGAGGGTATCGGAGGTGCGGCCGCAGATGGCCACCGCGGCGCCCTCCTCGGCGAGTCGGAGGGCCGTCATGCGTCCGATGCCGCGGCTACCGCCGGTGATGAGCGCGGTCTTCCCGTGGAGTCCGAGGTCCATGCTGTCACTCCCCCTCGCCGCGCACCGCGCCTCCCGGCGCGACGCCGGTCACTCCGTGCCGAAGAGCCGATCCCCAGCGTCGCCCAGGCCGGGGACGATGAAGCCGCGCTGGTCCAGGTGGTCGTCCAGTGCGGCCAGGTACACGTCGACGTCCGGGTCGCTTGCCAGCAGCTCGCGCGCGCCGAGCGGGGCGCCGAGAATCCCGAGGAAGGCGATCGGACCCCGGTAGGCCGGTCGCAGCAGCCTGACGACGGCACTGGCGGAGCCGCCGGTGGCCAGCATCGGGTCGAGCACCAGGAGCCGTGCTACGTCGTCGTAGGCGCACGGCAGGTTCGTGTAGTAGATCCGAGCCGCGAGCGTCGCCTCGTCACGCCGCGCGCCGACCTGGTAGACGGGCGCGAGCGGCAAGAGCTCCCGTGCCGGAGGCAGCATGCCGAGCCCGGCACGCAGGATGACGACGAGCGCGACATCGCCCGCGATGATCCGCCCCGCCACCGGGACTCCCGAGTGGCCGGGAACGTCGACGGGCGCCGTCGCGACGTCAGCCAGCGTCTCCCAGAGGAGGCCGCGCGCAAGCTCCTGGACGCAGTGCCCGAACGCGGGCACCGGCGTGCGCGCGTCGCGCAGCGTGGTGGTCAGAATGGCGGCGAGCGGGTGCGTCATCACGTGAAGGCGCGGGTGCCCCGCCACGTCGGCGCGGGCCGGCTGCTCCCGCCCCAGCATCGGGGACGGCGGCTCAGCCCCCGCCATGTGGCGCTCCCGCGACGATCCCGGCGCGCTCGCCGATCGAGCCGAGGTAGCCCGCCAGGTCGGGGGCATCCGGGTCGGCCACCAGTGTCACGCGGTGCGGCCCGACGGCGCCCAGCCCCAGCTCGATCGCGGCGCGAATCTGCGGCTGCTCCCAGACGGGTGAGACTCCGAGCCGCTCGGCGCGGCCGAACGACGCCAGCACGGCGACTCCGCACACGTCGAGGGCGACGCGGTCGCCGCTCGCCAGGTAGAGGTGCGCCGGCTCGACCTCCCCGGCTACCGGACCGCCGTCGACCATGGCCTGTCCACCATCGAGGATCACCAGGTCGGGCCAGAACGGGCTGGCGAACTCGGCGACCGCGCGGGTGAGGTCACGGGTGACGTGCGCGGCGATGCGCTGGCGCGGGTGAACGGCGCCGAACCAGAGCTTGATGCTGAGAGAGAACCCGGCCAGCCGGTGCGTCTTGAGGGCCGGCACCGCGATCAGGCGCTCGGCCTCGTAGAGTGTGCGCGGGATGGACAGCGTCTCGAAGATCCGCGAGCGGTCGTGGAGCGGGACGGTAACCCAGCGGTCGTGGCGGAAGTCGACGAAGCGTGCGCCGTTGTTCTCGATCACGTCGAGCAACCCGTTGCGGGCCATCTGCTGGGCCGTGTTGTGCCAGGGCGGACCTGACATCTCGCCGACGATCACCTCGCGGGCACCGTGGTCCTGGAGCAGCTGGATGACGGCTTCGAGCGCCTCGGGGCTGGTCGAGGCCGGCGCGGGGGCGCCGGAGTTCGAGTTGAGCTTGATGACGACGCGCCGATCCGCGACGTCGATCGTTGCGAGCCCGCCGAGGAGCTCGACGGCGCGGCGGACACCGCGGCCAGGGTCACGGCTCCAGGTGGCCGCGACCAGGCCGCGCCCCGCATCATCGACGTACGCGTTAGGTTTGCGGAGAGGTGCCGGCAGCAGCTCACCGGTGCGAGCCAGGAACGTCTCGGCCGTCGGGAAGACCTGCCGCCTGCCGAATACCGTGACCGCGGCGGCACCCAGTGCGACGACAGTTCCGGCCGCGGCTCGCGACGTCCAACGACCCATGGCGGTCTCCTCCCGGCGGTTCGGCGGCGGGGCCGGGCGCGGTGGCTCCCGTCGATGGGCCGGATTATACTGCCGACGCGAGGGTGTCCGGACGGTCTTGCCGGCATCCGGCTGTTGAGGGGAGCCCGTCGATCGGCAGCAGCGCGTCGCCCGCGAGTCCGGCCCCGGAGGGAGACGTGGTGGGTGACGTGCCCACCCGGCGGTTCCTCGACCGCGTGGACGTCTACCGGCGCGACGTGGAGCGGCGGCGGTTTGCCGGCGAGAGCCCGGTGGTGCGCCCATCCCGTGCCGGACGACGGGCGTTCGAGGCGGCGGTGGCCGTGATCGCGGCTGAGCGGTTGCACGGCCTGGTGGAGCTCGACGGGGATGCGGTCAGCCCGACCGAGGACCGGGCGGCCGACGAGCTGTCTGAGGGGCTGCGCGGGCTATCTAGCTGGAGCTTCACCGTGGCGAGCCGCCACCTGACGGCGGCCGCGGACCTGGCCCGGCTTCCTGGCCTCCAGCAGCAGGTCAGCCTGGCACGGGCGCTCGAGCGTCTGTGCCGCGACGTGCTGTACACCGAGCCGGGCGGACGGTGGGGTGGGGCCGAGCTCGGCGTGCTGGCGCTGCTGCCGACACTCGACCGGATCCGGCCGGACGAGCTTGACTTTTGCCGCGACGAGACGTGGCGCCTCGCCGGGGCCTGGGCGGAGACCGCGGACGACGAGGCGGTGCGTGCCGGCTGGACGCTCGCCCGGGCGCGCGCCGCCGCTCGTGACGGCGGGCGTGAAACCGAACTGGCCTGGCTCCTCCGCCTCTACCGCCGCCACGCCGCGCGGCTGAACGGGGACGACTACCTGGACGCCGAGGTTCGGCGAGTGGAGGCCCTGTTCCGGTTGCTGCTCCCGGGAGTCGACGAGGCACAGCGAGCCGAACTGGAAAAGCTGGCCGCCGACGCCTGGCCGGCAGACTTCCGTCCCGCGCTCGTCGCCATGCTCAGCACGACCCTCGGGGCCGACCTCGTCGCCATCGCGTCGCGCTTCGCGATCCGGATCTTCCGCACGACCGCGCCGGCCGAGGGCGGCTCGGCGTGAGCGGCGCGGCACGCACGAGCGCGTCTGAGCGTGCCCGCGTCGTCTGGGAAGGCCTGACCAACAGTGACGGTCGGCCCGAGCTCATCGACGTGCCGATCCTGGTCAGGCCGTCGCCTGAAGGGTCGCGCCGGGGACGGATCGCCCTGCAGGCGAGCGCCGAGGACGGCGGCGAGCTCGGCCGCTGCTACGTCTTCAACGACGAGTGGTACCCCGGGTGCCCGTCCACGGTCCCGTTCTCCCACTACGCCCCGACGCTGGCGCGGGTCCTGACCGCCCACGAACGTCGCGGCGAGACTCAGCCGCTGCGGCTGCAACTCCTCAAGGCGGTCGGTGCTATGACTCCGGCCGGCGGCCGGGCGACCGTGCTGCTGAAGTTCATCATGGCCCCGGAGCACACGTTGACTGGCACCGAGATTGAGCAGGTCTACGGCTGCCCGCTGTCGGTGTTCTACACCCGGTTCGTCGGTGTGCCGTGGGACCCGCAGCGGCGGCGCAGCGCGAGTGCTGGTGTGCGTGGCGAGGCGATCCACGGCGGCTACCGGCGCGCGGCGGCGGAGCAGGTCGGGGGCGGGAGCCCGGAGCAGGTTAGAGCGGCCTACCTCGACGGCGTGCGCGCGGTCTGGATCAACCGCCTGCCCAACTACTTCCTCGATCGCCCGGCCGGACCGACGGTAGAGCACACCCGACCGGTAGAGGCGGCGGGCCCGGTCGTCGACCACTGCCGCCGTACCTGGCCCGAACCGGACGGGACTCGCGTGCTTCAAGAGCGCCTGTTCTACGCGCCCACCCGCGGCATCTCGGGCCGTGCCGACCGCATCGAGGTCCCGCCCGGGGAGCACGCGCCCTGGCGCCTGGTCGAGGTCAAGTCCGGCGGGTCCTTCGGCGCCGAGCGCGACCCGCTGACCGGGGTCCGGCGTCCCGGCGGGCTGCAGTCGCTCTCCTACCGCGAGATCCTGCGCTCCTTCGGTCTGGAGGGGCTGCGAGCGGCGGTCGAGCAGGTAGGGGACCGAGAGATCCAGGCGGTGCCGCTGGAGCGCCATCCGATCGTGGCCCGGCTGGGCCTGAGCCTGGAGGCCGGGGACGAGCGTGCCATCGACCTGATCGCGCAGGCGCGGAACGTGGGCTATTGCGCCGTCAGCGGCCTGTACAGCGGCTATGACCGCTATCTGCTGGACACGGCCGGCGACATTTCTCGATACCTGCGCGGGACCGGCGGCGACTACGACCTCTACGCGCGGCTTCCGCCGTGTCAGATCTGCCCGGCCGGTCACCGCGGCGTGTGCTCGCGCGGGGCTCGATCGGGTGTCACGCCGCTGGACAACCTGTTCCGCTATGCGCCGTCGCGGCTCTACGCCTACTGGGCGTGGTTCCACCGGCAGCTGAAGGCCGAAGAGAGCGCGGAGCGCCGCTGGTTGCACCACCTGGTGTCGACGCCGTCGGGTTTGCTGGAGGGCCAGGAGGGCGTCAGCGTCGGCGAGCTCGCGGTCCGCGAGACGACGGGCTACGAGGTGCGGCTGGGACGGGACCGGCGGATCGAGACGCGCATTCGCGAGGACGACCGGGTGCTGCTAACCCCGGTCGACCGGCTGCCCGGCCAGGTCGTCTCGATCGAGGGGACCGTGACGGGAGTGGGTGAGCGCGAGGTGCGGGTGCGGCTCAACGATGGGCTCGACGACCCGCGCGGCTGCTACCGGCTGGACCTGCTGGGCGCGTTCGAGATGCGCCCCTGGCAGCTGGAAGGGCTGACCGACTTCCTGCTCAATGCGGTCGGCGGCGCGACGGTGCGCGGGCGCCAGCTGGCGATCGAGGAGCTGCCGCATTTGGCGCAGGTCATTCTGGGAGCCGCCTCGGCCGCGCCTCCCGGCAGCGTGCCGCTGCACCGCGCCGATGACCTGAACCCACCCCAGTGCCGGGCGCTCGCGGCGGCCCTGGCGCTCTCGCCCGGCGAACTGCTGCTGATCCAGGGTCCGCCCGGGACGGGCAAGACGGCCCTGATCGCCCACCTGGCCCACGCCGTGCTGGGACGGCACCTGTTCGACTACGACGGCGGCGCCGAGCGCCGTCCGCTGCTGATCCTGGCCAATACGCACCGGGCCGCCAACGAGGTCGTGCGCAAGGTCGTCGAGCGCTACCCGGAGCTGCGCCCGTTCGTCGTGCGGGTTGGCGTGCCGCGCACGGGAATGGAGCCCGAGGTGGCGGCGCAGACGCTGGCGGCACGAGTGGGCGCCGAGCAGGCTCTCAACGCCATCGACCTCGCGGCGGACGGTCCGGAGACGCTGGCCCGACTCGTCCGGCGCGGCAACCGGCTGCACGACCACGCCGGCATCTTCGTCGGCACGCTCGGCGCCGCCGATGCGGCCGAGCTGCGCGGCCTCGCCTTCGAGATGGTCGTCGTCGACGAGGCGGGCCAGGCCACCGAGCCGGCCATGCTCCAGGCACTGCGGCATCTCCCGCCCCGGTTGGAAGGGCGACTGGTGCTGGTCGGGGACCACCGGCAGCTGCCGCCGGTCGTCTCGAGCGAGCTCGCCGCGCCCGAGCTGCCGGCGTCGCACGCGGCACTGGGCCTCGGTCCGGGCGACAGCCTGCGGACGTCCGGCTTCGAGCGTCTCGCGCACCTGCACCCGCACGCCCTCCTCACCCTGACCGACCAGTACCGCATGTGCGGACCCATCTGCGAGCTGGTAAGTGACGGGTTCTACGACGAGACGCTCCGCCCTGCCACACCCCAGGTGGCGGAATGCCGCCTGAACGGCTGGCTGTTCGAGGCCGGCGTCGTGGATTTCGAAGCGCTGCTCGCCCGGTCGGCGCCGGTGCTGTTCGTCGACACGTCACGTGATCCGGCCGCCCGGGACGGTGGGGCGCGCTTCCACGGCCCCGGCATCACCGACGAGGCCCGTGACAATCCCCGGGAGGCCGCGATTGTCGCCGCGCTGGTGGCAGACCTGATGGCGGCGATGCCGGGAGGACGACGGGCCGCGCTGATCGCTGAGTTGGGCGTCATCTCGCCGTATCGCAAGCAGAACAACCGGATCGCCCAGGAGCTGGTGAGGGCGGATCCGGGACTGTCGGCCGTGCGCGTCGACACGGTCGACCGCTTCCAGGGGGGAGAGCGGGAGATCGTGCTGGTGAGTCTGGTCAACAGCAACCCCTCGGCCGCGATGGGCACGCTGCACGCGGACTGGCGCCGCATGAACGTGGCGCTGTCGCGCGCGCGCCGGCTGCTCGTAATCGTCGGCGACCGGTCCAACTTCACGCGGGAGGTGGATCGGGCCGAGGAGGACGAGGCGCGGCGGCGCTATCGACGCCTGTTCAACCGCATCGACGCGCTGGAGGCGCGCGGGGATGCCGTGGTCATCGACAGCCAGACGCTGGCGCTGGGAGCCCGGTAATGGACACCCTCGACGCCGTTCAGGGACTGCTGCACGAGATCGGCCCCGACGTCGGTTGCCGGCACCGCTTCGAGCCGGGAAGCGAGCTCAGCTTCGACCTGCTGGCCCGACTGGGACTGCTGCGATCGATTGACCGCACCGTGCCTGCCTGCGTCGAGCACGGCTGCCCGCTGCTCGGGCGCTGTGCCTGGGAAGCGGACTTCGCCGGGAAGGGAGCCCGGCGCTCGGGGCGCAAGTTCCGCGTCACCGACGCCGGTCGGGCAGCCGCCGCCGATCGAAGGCTGCTCACGCGCCTCGTCGTCGACACGCTCGACGGGCAGCCGCCAGTGGACGCGCTCGGGCCGGAGCCGCGGTCGATCTTCTCACTGGCGAGCGACCTGCTCGAGGCGGACGTGGCGGCCGTCGACGACAGGACGAAAGGTGCCGGGATGACCAGACGGGAGCTGGGCGCCGCACTCCGGATGCTGGCCGCGGCCGGCGTGGTGGACTTCACGGCGGACGGGCTCGAGGTCCGCCGGTGCACAGACGGTGCCGGCGCGGCGTTGACAGACGTCCGGTGAGCGCACAGAATCGCGCTACCTGACGGAACGGATATGGGCGGTCGGGAGGCGCGTCGCATGGCTGAGGGCAGCACGCCGATCTCCGACGCGACGATCGACGTGCTCGTCGTGGGCGGGGGCACTGCCGGGGCGACAGTGGCGGGCATCCTAGCGCGGGACACCGACCTGCGGGTGCTGCTGCTCGAGGCCGGCCCCGACTACGGGCCACTGAGTGCCGGCCGCTGGCCGGCCGACCTGCTCGAAGCGCGCTGCCTTCCGGGCAGCCACGGCTGGGGGTACTCTGGGCTGGCTCACCCAAGTCATGACACGCCTACCTCTTTCGACCGCGCCCGGGTGATCGGCGGCTGCTCGGCCCACAACGGCTGCGTGGCCCTGCTCGGCCATCGACGGGATTACGACCACTGGGCCGAACTCGGCAACACCGGCTGGGACTGGGAGTCGGTCGCGCCGGCCTTCGAGCGAGCCAAACGGGGACTGCGGGTGCGTCTGGTCGACGACGCCGAGGTCACCCCGTACCAGCGCGCCTTCGTCGAGGGTGCCGTCGCCGCCGGGATCCCGCGCGTGCTCGACCTCAACGACCCAGACGACGTGTCCGCGGTGGCGCCGTCACCGGTGAATATCCACGACGGCCGGCGCTGGAACGCGGCGCTGGGGTATCTGGATCCGGTGCGGGAACGGCCCAACCTCACAGTCGTCGGTAGGGCGCTGGTCGACCGGGTTGAGGTACGTGCCGGGAGAGCGGTCGCGGTGCAGGCAATCGTGGCGGGAGAGCGGCGCCGTTTCCCGGCCCGACGCGTAGTGCTGGCCGCGGGGGCGTACGGGTCGCCGGCCGTGCTGCAGCGCTCGGGGATCGGCGCGGTCGAAGAGCTCGGCGCGCTGGGGATCGCGCCGGTCCACGACCTCCCGGGGGTAGGCCGGCGGCTCGCCGACCACCCGACAGTCGTGCTGGAATACCGGGGTGCGCCGGAGCTCGACCAGACGATGGAGGAGTTCGGCGGCGCGCACTGGCTGCCGGACGAGCAGACGTTGGTCAAGACCCAGAGCCGGCGCTGCCGCGAGGCATTCGACCTCCACCTGTATGCCGTCAGCAATCACGATCGTGACACCGGCGTCTGGCGCTACGTGGTGGATGTCTCCTCCATGGCGCCGGTGTCGTTCGGGTCGGTCGCGCTGACCTCCGCGGATCCGGAGGCCGCCCCGGCGATCGACCACGGCTACCTGTCCGATCCCGAGCAGCGAGACCTGAACGTCCTGATCGACGGCGTCGAGATCGCGCGCCGGATCATGGGCTGGGCCGGGAACCGGCGGCGGCTCGCCGGGGAGCTCCAGCCCGGGCCGGAGGTGGGCACGCGCGACGAGATCGCGGGCTGGGTGCAGCGCCGCGTCGGGATCTACTACCACCCGGGCTGCAGCTGCCGAATGGGTCCGGCGTCCGACCCGGAAGCCGTGGTGGACACGGACGGCAAGGTGCATGGCCTCGACGGGCTCTACGTCTGCGACGCGTCGATCTTCCCGACGTTGATGCGGGCAAACACGAACCTGCCGGCGGCGATGCTGGCGGAGCACCTCGCGGGGCGGATCGGTGAGCTGTGAGACGGGGGCTGGCCGGCACTGCGCGGATTAGTTCGGAAAGGGGCGATGCGTCGTGACCTCAGGTGAGCATTCGGGGGTTGTCGACGCTCGCGCTCGGACGGTGCTCGACCGGCTGCGTGAGGAAGACCAGGCCCAGCGAGACGCCGGGCTGTCGGTCGCGGAGCGCACCCGTAACGCGACGGCGCCGACCGGCGCCTTCCTCTACACCATCGCCCGCGTCGCCGGCGCCCGGCGGATCTTCGAGATGGGCTCGTCCAACGGCTACTCGACGATCTGGCTGGCACTGGCGGCTCGTGAGAACGGGGGGCGGGTCGACGGCGTGGAGATCCTGCCGGAGCGCGCCGCAGCGGCGAGCCGCCACCTGGCGGAGGCCGGGCTGGCGGACGTGGCGCGGGTGTGCCAGGGCGACGCGGCCGCCGCCGCCGCCGGCATGAGCGATCTCGACCTGGTCTTCATCGACGCCGAGAAGGACGACTACGCGCGGTTGTTTCTCGCCGTCGTCGATCGGGTGCGTCCCGGCGGCCTCATCCTGACCGACAATGTCGTCTCGCACGACTGCGCGGCGTTTCAGCAGGTGGCGCGCGCGCGGCGTGACATTCTGACCCAGACGCTGCCGTTCGAGCGCGGCATCGAGCTGAGCTTGAAGCGGTAGCAGCCTCGCCCAGAGAAAGGGGTTGCGAGGCGGTGGCTGAAGCGGGTACCGAGACGCTGATCGTGCCGGTCCACGTCTACCTGATTCGCAACTTCCTGTCGGGCAAGCTCGTGACCGGACACGGGCGGCTCAGCGAAACCATGAACGACGGCAACCCCCACCTGCGGCTGCGCGACGTGGTGGCCGTCGACTACTCCAACCCCCGTCTGCGCTACGCGCGCACTCAGGCGGTGGTCGTCAAGGCGCGTATTCTGTTCATCTGCGACCGACCGGCGGCCGGCTACCAGCCGGCGCACGGGCGCTTCGCGGTGGCCCGCGATCGCCAGCGAGTGACGGTGGCCTGCGGCCCGTTCTTCATCGAGGGCGACGCCCACGTGCCCCCGGGCGGCACGATCGAGACCCGCCTGGTGAGCGTCTTCCTGCCGTACATCGCGCTGACGGACGTGCGGATCGCGTCCTCGGTGCTGCCGGCGTTCGCCGAGGATGCCGTGCTGGTCAACCGCGAGCAGATCGACCATATCCTGAGCTGAGCGCCGTGCTCACGATCGGCTCGAACTGAGCCGCGGCGCGCCAGAGGTGCCGGTACCGGGCGCGGTTCGGGCAACCGGCGCGTCCGACGATGTGACCTCCGTCTGGCGCGCCGCATGCACCGTGAGCGGCCCCAGCGGTAGCCCTCCAACGATCCAGGTGGTCGCCAGGACCAGCGTGGCGATCGCCAGCACCGGCGGTAGCACGAGCCACGGCCAGACTGAGCGGGCAAACAGTAGCGGGTCGTTGAAGGCCCAGCTGAGCATCGAGCCCCAGCTCGGCTGACTCGAGTCGGCCAGGCCCAGGAACGCAAGCGTCGTCTCGGTGAACATGGCGAAGCGGACCGTGAGGATGAGCTTGGTCGGCAGCACGGCAAGGGTGCTCGGGAGCAGGTGCCGCAGCACGATGCGCGGGCCGCTGGCGCCGATGGCGCGGGCGGCTTCGACATAGGACGCGGACCGGTTCTGGATGACGAGGCTGCGCACGATCCGGGCGAAGGACGGCCAGGAGAGGAGCGCCAGCGCCAGGGCCAGGTGGGTGCGGCTGGGACCCGCCAGCGTGACCACCAGCAGGTAGAGGGGATGGCCGGCAAAGCCAGCAGCAGGTCGGTCAGGGCCATCAGCGGCCCTTCGAGCCGCCCGGAGAACCCGGCGCACAGGCCGACCAGCCAGCTCAGGGCAGTGGAGACGAGCGCGACCGAAGCGGCGACGATCAGCGTACTGCGCGCGCCGTAGAGCAGCAGGCTCAGGCTGTCCTGACCGACGTCGTTCGTCCCCAGCGGGTGGCCGACCGAGCCGGGTTGCAGCGGCCCCGCCACGGATAGGCGCGGATCGTAAGGGGCGACCCGGGATGCCAGTAGCGCGGCAACCATGGTGAGCCCCAGCAGACCACAGCCGAGCCAGAACAGCGCGGACCGGCGGCTAGCCATGGGCCGGCAACCGGCGGCGCTCGAGGCCGCGATAGGCGAGCTCGATGGCCAGATTGGCCGCCAGCACGGCGAGGCTGGCGAGCAGGAACTCGGCCTGCAGCACCGGATAGTCGCGCGCCTGGACGGCCTGAAAGGCGAGCATCCCGAGGCCGGGAACGCCGAAGACCCGCTCGACGACCAGCGCACCCCCGAGCACCGCGCCGAGGCACAGTCCGAAGAAGGTCAGGAGCGGCATCCCCAGATTCGGCAGGGCGTGGCTCAGCGCCACCTGGCGCTCGCTCAGCCCCTTGGCGCGCGCGACGTCCAGCCACGGCTCGGCGCGCAGGCTCGCCGCCGTGTCGCGGGCGATGAGAAGGAAGCCCGACGTGCCGGCGAGCGCCAGTGCCGTGGCGGGTAGCGCCAGATGCCAGGCCGCGTCGCCGAGCCGGTGCGTCAGGCCGAGCGCGCCGCCTCCGAAGTCGAGGAAGGTCGTCTGGACGCCTGCCAGCGGGAACCTGCCGTGCACCAGGGCCAGGGTGGCCAGCAGCCCGATCGCGAGCACGAACTCGGGCAACGCGCCCACGGCGGCCAGGGAGACCAGCGCGCGATCGCGCCGGCCGCCGGGCAGCCAGCCGGCGCTGAGCCCGAGCGCGGTACCGAGGAGCGCGGAGACGGCCAGCGTGCTCAGCTTGAGGGCAAGGGTCCAGCCGGCACGCGCGGCAATGAGTGTCCTCACTGGGCACGCCTGCGAGATCGGCCAGCCGAGGTCGCCGTGCGCCAGACCGGTCAGGTAGCTCCGGAGCTGAGCGGCGAGCGGCTGGCCGAGGTGGTAGTAGGCCC
>Ga0307372_10005408_pt1 | contig 19204 bp, 27 predicted proteins | sample OX1MG_FD_202533 | JGI IMG/M metagenome (GOLD analysis project Ga0307372, IMG submission 202533) | Soil microbial communities from Risofladan, Vaasa, Finland - OX-1 | ecosystem: Environmental > Terrestrial > Soil > Coastal area > Acid sulfate soil | place: Finland: Risofladan, Vaasa | collected...
CGCGATGATCGTCCCGGCCGCCTTGGTCACCCCCGTCGCGCCGTGTTGGAGCACAATGTCGTCGCCACTCAGGTGGCCGGGTTTAACCCGATAACCAATGGCTGGTTTTGGGTGATAGGTGACACTCCACAACCATCACCATTCCCCACCGCTAGAAGCGACTACCTCAATTGGAGGAGCAACAATGTGTTGGACGCCACCGGTGCCATTCGCCCGCCAGGCCACGTTCGTGTTCGCAGCAGCCCCGGCAAGTAGATCTTCTAGGAAGCGCTGCTAGGCAGCGATTATTGGCGATAGCCTCTGCATTCGATCTCAAGCGAGCGCCAATTGAGAAATGGTCGTCCAGCACTTCCTTGGTGCGGATTTCGCTCGAATCCGATCACCCATTTCGGAGCAATCCGATCACCCCGTTGAGGAAGGTCCGACAGGCAGCGGCGTGAGGTAGGCGGGCGAGGCATCCTCGCTGGGACAGGTCTCAGTTCACGTCCCAGGAGATGCCGATGCCCAGACCCCGAATCGTCATGCGCAAGATCCGCGAACTTCTACGACTGAGGCTGGGCGAGGGCATGACCCTACGCACAGTCGCGGCGGTCACAGGGCTGCCCTACACGACCGTTGCCGACCACGTGGCGCGAGCCGTTCGCTGTGGAATCGGTTGGCCGCCGCCCGAGGGCATGGACGACGGCGAGCTCGAGAAGAAACTGTTCGCGCAGGAGCCGTCGCCACCCAAGGAGACGCGTCCGGTGCCGGATTGGGCCTGTAGGTTTGATACTCCGACCTGGACCCACCGCGATACGCTGATTTGGACCCACCCTCCGCGGGTCACTGGGAGCTACCCCGTCTGAGCCGGCAACCTCCTCGACGTTGAGAATCGGCACGACGGTGCCGTAACGGAAGGTATCAGGAGTCGCGTCGCCTTGGCATCGGGCGTCCTGTGCCATCCTGCGGCCTCGACTTTCGGAGCGAGGGTTGAAGAGGGCCTCATTTGGTGACCTTGTCGGACTTTCGCGTCCGAGCCAGGCTGGTCTTGAGGCGCCAGGAGTCAGTGCCGGTTTCGATGATGTGGGCGCTAAACGTGAGGCGGTCAACGACGGCTTTGCAGAGGCGCGCGTCGGTGAAGATCCGCGTCCATTCGCTGAAGGGCAGGTTGGTGGTGACGATGATGCTGGCTGACTCATTCCGCTCAGCGAGGATCTGAAAGAGAAGCTCGGCACCGGTCTCTGAGGACTGGACGTAACCGAGCTCGTCGAGGACCAGAAGCTCGATGCCCCCGTAACGCCGGACCGCGCGACCGAGGTGGTGTGCGTCCCCTGCTTCCTGCAGTTCAGTGACCAAGGCTGCGACGGTGGTGAATCGCACGCGCCGACCCTGGTGGCAGGCCGCGATGCCGAGCCCGGCGCAGCCGCGTTCGCCGTCCAGTTCGAGATCGCGCGTCGACGTCTTGCGCGCAATGGTGGGCGACGCACCCACTGTGATCGACCTTGGTTGCGGTCCAGGGTCGTTGGCAATGCGCGTGGCGGACAGCCTCCCAGGCGCCCGTGTCGTCGCAGTGGATGCGGACCCGCTTCTGCTTGAGTTGGGGCGCCAGGCGGTGGGCGATCGTGGCGGGGCGGATTCGGTGGGTGGACGCTGACCTACGTGATCCGGAACTTCCGCAGCGCCTCGACCTGAACCAGCAAGCGGATGCAGCAATATCGACTACCGCGCTCCACTGGCTTTCGCCCAGCGAGTTGGTTGAGATGTTGTCCAAGCTCACGCGAATCCTGCGTCCCGGCGCAGTGTTCGTCAACGGCGACCATCTCACATTCGACAGCGACCAGTCACGAATCTCAAATGCAGTGAATCAGATCAGGCAGAACATCGAAGGCGGGCCGCAGCCAAGCGGCGCAGAGACATGGACCGAGTGGTGGACGGCGATCGAGGCTGATCCGGCATTTGCGGACCTGGTCACGGAGCACAAATCGCGCTGGGGTGGTCACGCCGACCATCACCGTCCTGGCGAGGCAACGTTCATGAGTGCAGCGCTACAACGGGTGGGTTTTGTTGAGGTAGGCGCGGTCTGGCAGTGGCTCGACAATCGCGTACTTGTCGCTATCTTGGGTGACACCATGCCGGCTAGGACCCGCCCCACGATCGAGTAGCTGGTGCGTGCCCACCCACGGCACAACGCGGATACTAGCCTCATGGCGCGCAAGAACATTCAGACGCCGACGCGGCAAGAAATCATCGCGGTCTCTGGGTTCAGCTTGCAAAACGTTGCGGCCCAGCTAAGAGACCGGTTCTCGGGCCAAGATCGATTCCATTGAGTTTTCCGATCCTCGAGTTCGATGAAGACGGTGGTGCAGTCATCGAACCGCACGCACTCCTGCCTCAAGGCCGCCTTCCGACGCGCGCCATAGCGTGCTTCTTCCAAGACGTGATTGAGCGCGTCTGCCTGGCCAATGGCGCAAATGAACTCCACCGCTTAAAGGCCGAACACGGGACGCAACCGGTATATCAACTGGACCATTCCGGAGAACGTCTGGCCATGTTCCATCCTGGAGTCGGCGGACCACTAGCGGCGGGATGGCTCGAAGAGGTCATCGCCATGGAGTCCGGAAAGTCGTCGCGTGTGGCGGTGCCGGCACCCTGATACCGGAGCTGACAGTTGGTCACGTGATCGTGCCCACGGCTGCCATCCGAGACGAAGGTACTTCCTATCACTATCTCCCGCCGGGGCGAGAGGTCGACGTTGACCCTAATGTCGTCGCATGCCTCGAAGCAGTCCTTCGTGAGCATGGCACCCCATATGTGCTTGGCAAGACCTGGACAACCGATGCGATCTATCGAGAGACGCGAGCCCGAGTGGGTCGACGACGAGACGAAGGCTGCATAGCCGTCGAGATGGAGGCGGCATCACTTTTGGCCGTCGCCAGGTTCCGACGGGTCGAGCTTGGATACCTCCTATACGCGGGGGACTCTCTGGCTGGTGAAGAGTGGGACCATCGAGGTTGGCAGGAGCACTCTGGCCGTGAGAGCCTGTTCTGGCTTGCAGCCGCTGCAGCAGTCCGCATCTAGTAGCAAATTGGTCAAGACGGTAGCGCGGAACGGGAGATCATCAGGTATTCGTCGGCCGCCGCTGGCAATCGACACGCGATTTCGGCCTTAGGCCGAGCGGCTCATCACGATCTGCGCTATGGAAAGTGCGAGACCACGTGTTCTCATCCTGTCCGGGCCGCCTGGATCTGGCAAGACGATCACGGCGCGTCGGCTTGGAAAGATGTTCGAGGGGGCAGTGCATTTTGAATCTGACTGGTTCTTTCACGCTGTTCGCTCGGCACCAGCAAGACGACTGAGTGGTCCGGTAGCGGTCGCGTGGTTGCATGCATCGCGGTGCGTCTTCGCCGAGGGCGACGTGATTGTCCGGCTGGCGACGGGCGGGCGCCTCGCTGGCCGGATGTGGCGGAGCCGAAGGGAGGGGCTCCGATCGCCAAGACCCGGTGCGAACCGAGTGGCAACGGGCCAGCGCACGCTCAAGCGAGCACAGCCGTAATGTGCGTCGACCGCATTTACCGAAGCCAAGATATGGCATTTCCTAGGAAGCGCTGCTAGGCAGCGATTATTGGCAATAGCCTCTGCATTCGATCTCAGCGGTGCACCGATTGGGAAATGCTCCTCCAGCAGTTCCTTGCCCTCCAGTCGTGCGACCAGGGGCTGGATCCCGTGGTTGGACAGGTTCAGGAGCTCCAAGAGGGATTGGATTGATGCGCTCTCGCCCTGGCCGCGATGGCACGAAGGACTCGGCGCTCAACGCTCGACGTCCGCGCCAGGCGGGCGTCGAAGAAGGCGTGGTCGGGCCCGGCCCGAGCTGCACCGTTTCCGCGAGCGCCAGTGGGCACGCTCCAGTTCCTGGGCAGGGCCTCGGCCATCGCGGTCAGGCGCAGGTAGGCAAGGTGAGAGCGGACCTCCTGATAGAGGCTGTGCTGGTTCATTGCGCGCCCTCCATCAGCTCGGCGTAGCGGCCGAGGTCGATGACGACGTCGCGGTCGCCGGTCACCGGGTTGCTGCCATCGCGGAGACCAACCCGGAGACGAAGATCGACAGCATAGCGGGATCCGCCGCCGCGTGCTGCGGGTTCAGCTCAGTCACGGTGACGGCGCAGACGCGATCATCCGCCATGAGTTCTCGTAGTGCAGTGAGGGCTGCTTTGAGCGGGATGCCGCTGCCGCGGCCGGTGTGTTCGGAGAGTGGTGCATCGGTGAAATTGATGGCATCGATGTCGAAGTGAAGGACGATTGGCCTTTGAGCCTTGAGCTGCCCAAGAGCGGAAACGGCCATTCCCGTGGGGTCACTATGCACCTCTTCGTGGGAGATGCGGCGGAGGCTCAGCAGCTCGATCTGCTGTCGTTCCCAGACCGTCGCTTCGCCTAGGTCGTGGGAGAAGAGGATCACACGTTGGGGTGCGATCAGCGGCACCACACCACCGATCGCGCAGAGCGACGCAATCGTGTCGGCAAGACCGAGCGCGTGCGCCATGCCCGTCCAGTCGAGCGCGCCGTCGGGGACGCTCATTGTGGTGTTCAGGTCCGCGTGCAGGTCGAAGTAGAGCCAGCTCGGCTCGGTGTGGCTCGCCACAGCAGCGCCCGCGAGCGTCCCTAGGCCCGTCGTGCAGTCGCCTCCCAGCACTAACACTCTTCTGCCGGCGCGGAGGGCGTTCGCCACGCGGTCGCGCACGCCAGTGGCGTTAGCGAGTACGAGATCGACGTTTTGAGCCCGAGGAGAAGCCCGGTCGGGACGCCATGGCTGGAGCGGGAGATCGCCGGCGTCGGTCACCGCCACGCCAGCCTTGACTAGCTGCTCAACGATCCCTGCACTGCGGAGCGCCGCCGGAGCGTTCTCTTGCCCTCGGCTAAAGGCGCCTGCGCTTGACGGCGCGCCGATCAACTCCACAGCGAGGACTTGTCGCTTGCTGCCAGTCATTCTCGAGCTTGAATTCGAGATATCAGTCAACGTTGCCCTCCTATCGCGTCGCGTGTGGACGCTTCAACTGCATTTCTTTCTAAGGCCTTAGCCGGCCAAGGATGCACGGCTCCCGATATCCGCAGTTGGCTCATCCGGTCTAGCCTGCGACGGTGTAAGCCACTGGGGGAGGGCCAGAGAATGTCGTGCCTAGTCCGAGCGGGCGACGTGGTTGACGTGACTTGTGCCGCGGACCCGCGTGTGCCTTGCCCGCAGACGCCCAGCGCCGCCGGTCACAGCAGACTGCACGACTCTAGCCACCTGCCAGCCACCCCCCGTCGAGGACCAGTGTGGTGCCGGTCACATAAGTACTCTCCGGTGAGGCGAGATAAGAGATTGCGGCCGCGACATCGGCCGGGGTCCCAAGACGTCGGACGGGCCGACTCGCGGCCGATTCCACGAGTGCGACCTTTGGATCTAGCCCGACGAGCGCCATCTCGTGCCTGAGTAGTGGAGTGTCGATGTCGCCCGGACAGACGGCGTTTGCCCTGATACCTTCAGGTCCATGGTCGATTGCTATGGCTCGTGTCAGGTTTACAAGTCCCCCCTTCGCCGCCGCATAGGCAACGGTGCGAGGGCCAGCTACTAGACCCCATGCCGAAGCGACGATGATGATGGCCCCGCCTCCACGCGCTCGGAGGGCCGGCACGACGGCACGACAGCATCGGAAGACGGCGGTAAGGTTGACGGCCAACACCTCCTCCCACTCCTCATCGGTCGTGTTAACAAGCGAGTTACGGCGACTGATGCCTGCTGCGGCCACCAATACGTCGAGGCCGCCGAATGTCTCCACAGTGGCTTGGACTGCCCTTTCGGCTACGCCGACCTCTCGGAGATCTGCGGCGAAAGCGAGGGCCTTACCCCCACCAGCTCGAATCTCATCGGCAGCCTGCGTCAGTCCCTCGGAGTTGATGTCGACCAGGGCAGCCGAAGCGCCGTCCGCCGCCAACCTGACCGCGGCTGCACGTCCGATGCCCGACGCAGCCCCTGTAATTAAGGCCACCCGATCGCTCCTTAGCACGTTGCCTCCTTCACTTCCCTACTTGCCACCGGACGGAGTTGGGTGACTGCGCTGCGGACCTGCTACCCACCAGGCCGACCCCGACCATGTAGGTCGTGTCCGGGCCGGGGACGATAGGGATGAGCGCGACGATCGCGACGAACCCGGCAGTGCCAGTGTAACCTAAAAGCATGGGTCTAAGATTACTCCATGTAACCGGGAAGGGCAGATCCTCGGTTAGACTTGATTTCTCATGGCAAATGTGCCGGCCGTACCGGTGCCCTGGCTGGTTCAACTGATCAATGAGTACGCGCCACAACCGCGCAAAGCGGCTGGGGAGGACGGCGACCCATACCCGGACGTGATGCGCGAACCAGACGCGCCTCGCATCGGGACGGTCGCGGAGCAGGACCTAGCTGACGTCGCACGGCGCCTGTGGCTGGTGTTCGGCGCGGCAAACGAGACCGATCGCGCGGACCGCTTCAACAAACTGCTCAAGGCCGCTGGGTTGTCCCCGCAGGTTGACCAGCACGGCGATCTGCGCTGGGCCACCCGGCACGCCGGCCGCAGGGCACTGCTGCTGGCCGCCTGTACCGCCTCGCTGCTCCAGGCGATCCAGGCACACGGCTGGCTGCGCCTCGGGACCTGCGCCGGTGACGACTGTCTGGACATCTACCTGGACCGGATCGGTCGAGGTGGGCGCCGCTACTGCTCGATCACCTGTCTCAACCGTGCCCGCAGCCGCGCCTACCGCTCTCGACAGCGCACCTCGTCACGCTAAGCGCCGCCGATTATGTCGAGGTCCAAAGTTGCGTCGCCCATAGGATCTGCGCGAGAGACATCCGAGGTCCGAAGCGTATCGATGACCACGTAGGAGATGGCTCCTGCGTTTGGCATCGAGTGCGTACCGCTGCACCAGGGTCTCGACCCGATTGAGTTGCTGGATGTAGCGCGCGAAGCGCCCAAGCTGGTTGCCCGGATAGTCTGTGTCGACCATCGACCACAAGGACATCAGGTTGTGTCTCTTCTTTGCGAACGTCGTCGATCGTTCGGGCTCGACTTCGGCCGGGCCACGGGTGAGGCCCACCAACCGGACGAGCGAGGGCCCCACTTCATCGCCATCTCAATGGCGTGGTAGAGCGCCGCGGCCCTCGCGCTGACGTAGTAGCGAATGGCGAGATGTACCCACCAGGGAGCATCGATCTAACGCTGACATCCAGGCACATCGTGACCGAACGGCTAGGCGTGACGATGTCGGCGGACTCGGGCGCTTAATGTCGTCGGGGCTCGAGAGGCAGTACCGGCTGCTGCTGACGCCTATCCCGCCGCGTATCGCGACACGCACGAAGAAGAGCTCCTGGCCACCGTTCTCGACACGGCCGCTCCGGGACAGATTTATCCCTCCGCTCGGGAAGCCATCGGCTTGATCGTGGGCGGCCTGCGCACTCGGGCTCGGCTGGCCGTCCAAGGGGGGTGGGCGGTGCTCTGGGCCGACGGCCTGCGCTTGGCGGCAGTACTGTTGCTCGCCTCCGTGCTCAGTGATTTCGTCCGCTCCCTTGTCTTTCTGTCCCCGTATCGCGCGGGCTTGACGGCATGGCTCCTGGTTGTCGTGATCGTCGCGACCGTCGCTGGCGCCACCAGGGTCCTTTCTGCTCCTAGGCTGGCTCAGTGCCACGATGTCAGGCGTGCCCTGGTGGTGGTGGTACGTGAATGTGACCGACTACGACATCCTGGCTGTGCTAGTGGTGGTCGCTGTCCTTCTCGGGTACTCGTCGCGTGGCGGTCTCCGACGCCCATCGCCGTGGGTGCTGGGCATCGTCGTGGTGTCAATGGCGGCCGCTTACGGGCTACTGAGCAGGACATCGTGGTTGAGCGAGATCATCGGGTTTCGGGTGCCACTGTCGACGTACGAGCTAGTCCTTCCTGTGTTGCTGCTCAGCACGGTCGCGCTGGTCGGGAACGATCCCCGACCGGGCATCGTCGCAGCGACCTACGCGCTCGTTCACCTGGCCTTGCCGGTCCTCCACGCGGCGGCCGTGATCACGCACGGAGGGAGCGTGACCAGCTTTTTTCCTTCGGCCGTCCCGATACTGCTCCTCGGGCTAGGCCTCGTCGCCACCGCCATCATCGCGGGCACGATCAGCGGCGGGCGGCTGGCAAGCGAGCCCTCGTAACTCAGCGTTTCTACCACAGGTCGCGGTCGGTCTCTTGAGCGCCCTACCTACTCCGGATCGCAATGGTCTCGCCAACCACAGTCGCTGAGTAGGCCGCCAAGGCGCGCGCGCTCACGCCGGTGGCGTCGCGACATCGCTTTCGAACCAGACACGTTCCAGAGCTTCAGATCGCGACGTCGCGCATTATCTCCGGTTCCCAACTAGCGAGTGGAACTTAGTATTGTCTGTGATATAATGACGCAATGGAAGCCGAAGACAGGCACACGAGGTGGCTGTCTGAACTCGGGCGCTTCTCCGAACCAGGTCTCCTTGTATTGGCCAGCTTGGCGGCGGGTCCGCGGCACGGGTACGCGATCATGCGGGACATTCAGCACTTTCACGGCGCCCGCATTGAGCCGGGCACACTCTATGGCGCGCTCAGCCGGCTCGAAGGTCGGGGCTGGATCGAGGCGCTGCCATCCGAAGAACGGCGTAAGCCTTACCGCATTACCAAAGCTGGCGGGGATGTACTCCGCCGACACCTCGCCACGATGCAGAAAGTAGTTGTGATAGGACTGGGCAGGCTGGACGTCGCCGAAGCTGGGCAATGACGCGGCTTGATCACTTGATTGATGCTCTACCCGCGCACATGGCGTGCGCGCTACGAGGACGAGATGGCCGCGACGCTAGGCGATTGCAATCCGACGCTCGTGACTCATCTCGACCTAGTGCTCGGGGCAATCGACGCGTGGGGTCAACTCAAATACTCAGGAAGGAGACAAGCGACCATGGACATATGGGAGTCGCGGTTCGTTCTCAAGTCATGCATCTTGATCGCGGTTATCGCCCAGGCGGCTGCGCTTGCGGACGACTTTCAAATCTTTTTTCCAAACATCATTCCAAACAACGGGTCATGGATTTGGCTGGTAGGGGACGCGCTGCTTTGCACTTTGATCGGCGTGTACGTAGCTACCCGCCGGCGTCGACTACCAGTCGCCACGGGTGCGGGCGCGGTCGCCGGCATTTGTGCAACTGCCGCGCTCATGGTTATGCAACTCGCAGTCTTCCTTCCGCTCACTTGGCTTCACATTCCGGGGTTTGTACAAGCATCGCCACCGCCCGCACTCACTGTCACGTGGCTGGAGGCTGGCCTCCTTCCACTTGCCGTGGGCGCGTGCGCCGGAGCCGCTCTTGGGTCTGCGGGCTGGGCGGCATTCAAACATGCGCGGAGACCCCTTGCCCGAGCGCTGGCGGTCCTGCTTAGCAACCTTGCCGCCGCCTCGCAGGCAAGCGCGAAGGCAGTCGCTCACGTGGCGACGCCGACAGAAGGGTGAGTGGCTGTCCTCTCTTTCTCGAAGGGGTGCCCCTGCCCAACATGAAGACAAAGCAGGCTCGCGCGTCCATCCCTACCCTGAAATTCGGTTTGACGCTCGACATCCAAGGCAAGAACCGAGTGCGGTAATCCTGCACGCTCGGGTCCGAGCGGGGGGCCGCCCGTGAGGGCGGTCCCTACCGCGTCTTGATCGGCGGGCAGGCTACTCGGAGTTGGGTCGCCTGACCGATAGCATTTCGAGCGCCGATGCTTTTCGCTCTCGTGTACGCCTGGCTTCGACTGCTCCTCGATCTGGTTGATGTGAGGCTGCGAATCCACGACCCTGAAGCGGAATTGCTTCTTCTCCGGCACCAACTTCGCGTCGTCCGCCGTCAGGTCAATAGGCCGCAGTTGAATGCTGCATACCGAACGATCATGGCGCGCTGAGCCAGCTGGTGAACCGTTCGGCTCTGCCCTATTACTCGGGATGCTTGTCCAGCCGGAGACGATTCTCGGTTGGCACCGCGAGTTGGCGAGGAGAAAGTGGGCGGCCTTCGGTCGCCGGCGTGGTCCGGGTCGGCCAGTCTGGATGCCGAGATCCAGAGGCTGATTCTGCAAATGACGAAGGACAACCCGAGGTAGGGCTGCGTCCGAGTCCGCAGCGAATTGGCTCAAGCTCGGTCACGTGGTCTCGGCGACCGCGATTCGCTAGTTGCTACGCCGGAACCGGATAGGTCCGGCACCGTTGAGATCGCGGCAGAGTTGAAAGGCGTTCCTGCGAGCGCAAGCGTCAGCGATCGTGCTCACTGATTTCTTCGCGTCGATGCCGTGTTTCTGAGGCGGCTCTATGTCCTCTTATAGGTGAGCGCCATTCAGTCGCCGGTCGCGACGATCCCGGCCTTCTCGATCATCAAGACCGCGCTGCGGACCGTTACGACCGGCCGATGCAGCAATCCAGCCGGGACTGTGAATGCCTGCCGGGGCCGGAGCTCGACCGTGTCGGCGTCTTTGAGCTCGATTCGGAACAACCCGTCTAGGACGAAGAAGAATTCGTCCTGCTCGTCGTGTTTGTGCCAATGGAACTCGCCTTGCATGACGCCTAGCCGCACGAGGACTTCGCCGACCTGGATCAGCGTCTGGTTGTACCAGGGTTCCTCGACCTGCTCGATCAAAGCTTGCACGTCGATCGTCTGCAGCGATGTAAACAGAGCTTGGTAGTCCTGCTGCGGCACGGGGCCTCCTTCTCGCACGGTGACGGCGCTGCCTTGGTCGTGTGTAGGGGACTGGGCGACGATGCGCTCGACCCTCGGGGCAGCCAGACGTACATAGTCCTCGGTGCTCAGAGCGATCGAGCGGTCAAGCCTCGCGGCGTAGAAGAAGACCTCCCTGGCGGTGAGCAGCGTTGGGTCGGCGATGAGCTGAAGCTGTGGGTGGTAGCTGATAGGTAGCATCGTTCTAGTCACGCTGCCCGCAAGTTCGTCGGCCTTGGCTGTGGCCGCGAAGGCGACGTAGGTCCCGCCCAGCAGAGATTTCAGTGCTTCGAGGTCCAGGCGTGCCTTGCCAGGTACGACCGCGAGCACGTAGCGGGTTTGTTTTTTGCCGACTTTGACCATAACGATCGGGCACTTCGCGGCGTGGGCTACGTCGTGGCCGCGAAAGGCGCTCACCAACTCGGTCCGTCCCTCCGGCGCGTGGTCGATCAGACGGTATCTCGCGCCGCCCACTCGAGGTCTGCGATCAGGCGAGCATATGCGTCTGGAGCCGGAGCAGACTCGCCAGCGTGGGCGGGATTACCAGCTTGATCTTCTTGCCCCGAATCAATCCGGCCCGGCTGAGCACCTTCAGGTGCTCCCCGCAGGTCGGCTGGCTCACCTCGAGTTTCTCAGCGATCAACAGCGAGCAGACCCCGTCTTGAAGCCTGGGCGCACCACCACCCTCAGTCGCTCCTCGGCCGGCCGGATCGACTATTGCCCTCCTACAGCTATCCGCGTGTCTAGGGTTGGTGTACTCGCGCAGCGGCGTCCATCTTGGAGGCGCGGGCGCTCCCGAGCAGTGATCGAAGCAGTGGATGGAGTCGCCCGGTTTCGCTGGCCCCAACTTGGGGCTGGAAAGCTGTTGCAAGGAAGAAGGGATGGTGGGGCAGTTCGATTGCTTCGACTCCAGCGTCGTCGGCGTGCGCTGAGATCACAGCGCCGCAGCGTTCGATCGTCTGCTCGTGCTTGGTCGCGAGCCCGAAGCCGCAGTAGTGGAAGCCGAGAAAGGGTTCCGAGCCACAGATCGAAGCCAGCCGGGTCCCTGCAACCGGGACAACGAGTCGCTCTTCACTGTAGAGGCTACATGCGAGTCGCGCAATAATGGGATCCGCCGCGTCCGGCTCTGCTTCGGAGTGGATCGCCTCTAAGCCTTGACGTCGCACCACGGCTATACAGGCGTACTGGAAGCCGCTGCATGTGCCAAGAAAAGGCGTTCCCGAGTCGATGCAGTAATCGATCGCGGCAAGTACGGCGTCATCGTCCTTGTATGGACCCCCTGACACCAGCCAGACACCGTCCACACCTGCAAGATCGCGTGCGGCAGAGCTGTCGGTGGCAACCCAGCCGGCCTCGATGTCATTAGGAAGGAGCCCGATCACGGCGTCGATCTCCCGATGCGTAATGTGGGCAGGTTTTCGATCGCCGATCACAATTAGCCGAAGCATGGGTTCATCGCGTGCTGCCGATGAGGTCATTGAGTGAGATCGTAGCGCACACACTTGCCAACTCGTGGGCGTGGTTCAACGAACACGTCGAACTCCTCAGTCAGCGTCGACCTTAACACGATTCCCCTCTTGGATCCGATTGGGTTTGAGGATCGGCCAGTTGAGCGTTCAACTGATGTTGGACGGTCAGCACGGTCCCATTTGGCCCTCATTTCTGGCGCCAATGGAATCCCGATTACGACTTCTGTACGACTACTCATATCTGCTCCTGTTGCGCATCGTCCCGCGTGCGGCGGCGATGTTGGTCACCTCTGTTTCGACGTGGTCACCGGCAACCACCACGAGATCGACCTTCTCTTGCTGGAAGCCGCTGGTTCACCCGTGACGAGATATTTGTATCCCACAGGCGAGTCAGGGAGCAATCCTCGTCCGGCCGGGCCTAGGCGGACTGCATCATGTCTACGAGAGAGCAGCTTGAACCGGAGTGACTGTTGCCGCCCTACAGCAGCTTCATACGCCGGATGTCTGTACGCCGAATGATGGAGGAATTTCTCGGCGCGGTCCTGGTCGGCTTGGGGCTGCGATTGAGCGCAGAAGCGCTAGGTGCATGAAACGCTACCTCGCGGCAACCGTTAAGCGCGGAGCCGCGCTCCGTTACCGCTGCCGATGAGTCGAGAGCATACGGACTCGCGGTGATCCTTGGCGGTATTGCGGGCTTGGAGCGGACAGGTAGCCTCATGCCCCTGAGATGTCCTCCTTGATCGAAACGCACCATGCCTCAAGATCTTCACCTTATCCGCACGGCCGGTGGGCATTCCTAGCGACCCAAGCAGCGGACCTGGCTCAAGACTTTGCCGAACCTTGGGTGCACATTTGACGGGGATCATGCACCGGCGACAGTACTGGCAGACACGAGTCGAACCACGCCCTCAGCCAACTCACAATGCTAGCTCGCCAACATTTCGGCGGCGGCCGAAGTGTTTAGCAATTACTTTCTCAACATGGATGACGTCTTACCAAGTGCGAAGATGCTGCCGCGATCGAGTACTACGAGCGGCGTGCAGCGGAGTACGACTCCACCTGCGCGTGGCCATGTGAAAGTACCCATCTGTGGCCGGTCAAAGTCCCCACCCTCAACCGTCTGATTTAGCCATCGGGTACGTCCCCCGGACCGGGCAAAGTGAGGTTGCTTCAGTCCCACTCACCCGACCGGAGGACCCACCTATTGAAGACGACGAGGGAGCATTTGAACATCATCGATGCGTTTCACGAGCTGGGAAGCTACCGCGCGGCGGCGCGCTTATGCGGCACGACGCACAAGACGGTGAAGAAGGTTGTCGAGCGGCAACAGGCCGGAGGCCCCTGGGTACGGAGGCCGCGGCTGACGTCGAGGAACACCGACGCAGTCGTGTCGGTCATCTGGGAGCGAGTGCGCACGACCGACGGTCGCATCTCCGCCAAACGATTGCTGCCGGCGGCGCGCGCAGCGGGCTACAAGGGCTCAGCGCGCAACCTTCGGCGCGCGGTCAGCAAGGTCAAGGCGGAGTGGCGGCAGAAGCGACGAATCTATCGGCCTTGGGTGCCAAGCCCGGGCCAGCACCTGGTTGTGGACTGGACCAAGATCGTGGTCGGCCTGCACATGTTCTGTGCCGTGCTGGCCTGGTCGCGATACCGCTTCGTGCGCTTCGCCAGCGACGAGACCAGGGAGACGACCCTGGCTTTGATGGCCGAGTGCTTTGAGGAGTTGGGAGGGGTGCCCGCGGTGGCGCTCACCGACCGCATGGGCTGTCTCAAGAATGGGGTCGTCGCCAACGTCGTGGTGCCGCATCCCGACTACGTGCGCTTCGCCGCTCACTACGGTTTCCGACCTGACTTCTGCGAGGCCTCCGACCCCGAATCGAAGGGTGTCGTCGAGAACTTGTGCGGGTATGCCCAACGCGACCTGGTCGTGCCCGAAGACAACTTCGGCGGCGACGTTGCGAGCGGCAATCGCGAGGCCAAGCTTTGGGGTCTGGAGGTGAACGGCCGTGTCCATAGCGAGACGCAGGCGACGCCGGATCAGCGGCTGGCGGAGGAGCGAGCGCTGATGCGCCCGCTGCCATCACTGCGACCAGCGCTCTGTCGCGGCGAGCTGCGCAAGGTCGACCGCATGCAGACGATTCGCTTCGGCTCAGCACGCTACTCACTGCCGACAGCCTGGGTGGGCAAGCAGATCGAGGTCACGGTTCAGGACCACGAGGTGGTGCTCGCCTACGACGGAAACGAGATCGAAAGACATCCACTCATGGCGCCTGGCGAGGTCTCTATTAAGGATGAGCACTACCAAGGCAAGTCGAGAATGCCGGCCCGTGCGATTCGAGTGCGCTCGGGGACCGAGCGTGCGTTCATTGCGCTCGGAACTCCCGCCGAAGCCTTCCTGCGTACAGCGGCCGCGGTCGGAACATCGCGACTGGCAGCCGAGCTCGCTGACATCGTGACCCTGGAGATGAGCTGGAGTCGGGAGCAGCTGCTGGCGGCGCTGGAGCGGGCGACCCGGTTCCGACGCTTCAAGGCAGCCGACATTCGCTCCATCCTCGAGGCCGGTCCCTCGGCTCCCAACCCGGTGCCCGCTGGGGAGGCGCTGAAGCTCGCGCTGCCCGAGGTTCCGGTCAGACCGCTGAGCGCCTACTCGCTGGAGGCGATTCGATGAGCACGACCGCGCCACCACTTGCGCCAGACCTGGTCGCCGGTCTGCGCCGACTCAAACTCTCGACGGTTCGGGCCATCGCACCGGAGGTTTGCCAGACCGCTAAGACTCAGCGCTGGACTCCGGATGAGTTCTTGCGCACTCTCATCGAAGCGGAGATCTCGGCACGCGACGAATCGAACTACCAGAACCGGCTCAAGGTGGCCGGCTTCCCGGTCACCAAGACCCTCGACGATTTCAAGGTCCAGATCTCTTCGGTGCCGAAGCCAACCTTCGACTACCTGGTCTCGCTGGAGTGGGTCAGGGCCAAGGAAAACCTCATCCTGGTCGGGCCCGCGGGCACCGGCAAATCGCATCTGCTCGTCGGCCTCGGTCATGCGGCCGTGCGTGCCGGCCTGCGCGTGCGCTACTTCGCCGCCTCCGACCTCGTCGAGACGCTCTACCGCGGCCTCGCCGACAACTCGGTCGGCAAGGTCATCGATGGTCTGCTGCGCGCCGACCTGGTCCTGCTCGATGAGCTGGGCTTCGCGCCACTCGACCTCACCGGCACCCAGCTCCTCTTCCGCTTCATCGCCGCCGCCTACGAGCGACGTGCACTCGGCATCGCCAGCCACTGGCCCTTCGACCAATGGGGACGCTTCCTTCCCGAGCCCACCACCGCCACCTCGATGATTGATCGCCTCCTCCACCACAGCGTCGTGGTGGTCACCGAGGGTGAGTCGTTCAGGCTCCGCGAAGCCCGTTCAAGAGGAGGTGAGCGCCAGAAGAAGTGAGCGCTGGGTGGGGACTTTCACCTGGCCATTGACATCCACCGCCTGGGAACATCCCGGCGTAGATTACGTAGGCGCCAGCACTGTTCAGTCCATTCTTCGGTCGCTTCCGCCCACACCGACTCTTGACATTGGATGTGGCACTGGTTACGTCAGCCGATGGCTTCCCGGTGACCTGACCCTTCTCGACGCTAGCCCACCCATGCTCGCGATTGCGCACCAACGGTTGCTGAGGGGCGAAACTGGTTCGAGCAATCGTGCCGGTACTGCCGTTCGCTGATCACAGCTGCAAACGCGCTTTCACCGCCAACTTCTTCGGTCATCTGACGCCAGAGTCGCGAAAGCGTCTCGTATCTGAGATGACGCGTGTCGCGCCCCCGAGACCATCTTTCCCGATCAGGTGTCCGACAACGGGGTATTCCGGGAGGGTTTCGAAGGGCGCCGGCTGCTAGACGGGGCCAAGGTAGCGATCCATAAGTGCTACTTCACGACCGAGCGCTTGCTGGCTGAGCTCGGAGGTGGTGACATATTGATGGATGGCCCCGTCTTCGCGATCATCAAACTGACCAACGCCAAGAGGTAAACACCGAGTCACCTGGGTGCGATCAGACTCGCGACAGGCTTTGCGCGATATACCTCCATCGCCTCGACCAGGTGCCCTGCGATTCCACGCAGCGACCACTCTGGGCCGTCCTCGTCCCAGAGTTCGGGATGCGCCACCAGACGTAGGCTTATTACCTGGCCCAAACGGCGGAGGCGTGCACTGGCTTCGTCGAGATCCAGCTCCGTGAAGCGTGCCCAATCTGAGTCGAGCGTCACACGCCGACCATGCCAGGTATCTGGGAGCGCCTCGACGCCGGCTACACGACATTCGATTTGCGCCAGATGATCAATGAAGTGGTCGGTGATCCGTCGGAGCGACTTCTGCGGTGTCCACGCAGAATCACCCCCTATGGTCGCGATCCCATTCCATCCCAACCATGAGCCGGCCAGGTCCAACGTGTCCTCGATCGTGGTCAACACGCGTTCATCGGGCGTTGGGTGGGTGGGGTCGGAAACGGCAACCGCCATCCGTTCTCGCAATCGAGTGTCGCAGCCACAAGCCAGGCACATTTTTCCACTCCTCCGCTCAAGTCAAAGCGACCAGTGCTTCGTTTCGCCGCGCATAGCCTAGCGCGGGAACAGTTCGGGCGCGACCGAATAATGCTTGCATTACCCTTGCGGTGTGGGCCCCGACCTGGCGGCGACTGCGGCTCTGATCGCGAATCCGGCGCGGGCGGCGATGCTCGATTGCCTATTCAAGGGCGAGGCCATGTCCGCAGGCGAGCTCTCGAAATCTGCGGGAGTGGCACCCTCAACGGGCAGCGAGCATCTTGGCGCTCTGTTGGCGGGTGGTCTTGTCAGGGTCGAGACGAATGGCCGGCATCGTTACTTCTCCCTGGCGGGCCCACCGGTCGCTGAAGCCCTTGAAGCGCTCGCACTGATCAGTTCTTCCTCTCCAGTTGGCAGCCTGCGGCAATCATTGGCAATTGACCGGCTGCGGTTTGCGCGGTCCTGTTATGACCACCTGGCGGGGATTCTTGGGGTTGCCGTCCTCGACGCACTGCGGTCGAAGGGATGGCTCGAAGTGCGCGATAGGGATTGTTTCTTGACACCGACCGGTGAACGCGGCCTTATTCGTCTCGGCGTCGATATCGAAGAAGCTCGTCGAAGCCGGCGCGCCTTCAGCCGGCTTTGCCTGGATTGGACCGAACGGCGCCACCACCTGGCTGGGGCGTTGGGTGCCAACTTGATGCGGACGATGATGGACCGCGGCTGGGTTCGCCGGCCGGGCAAAGGCCGCGCATTTGAGCTCAGCCCCTCAGGCGTGAGCGGACTAGTCACGCTGGGAGTACCAGACACGATTCTCGGCACTGGATGCCGACGCTGAACGATTCTGTTGGAACTTCAGGGCCAGATGACCGCCGCCATTCCCGGTTGGTTTCGCACCGGAAGTGGTCCGGGCTCGTCGCGGGAGAACCGCCGTTCAATGCCGGCACGCCTGTAGGCGGCAAGCCGCTCTTCCAGTGGCCAAATCTACACTCTTACCTTTCAGACGCTATACGTCATCTTCTTCATCAATCATGGGAGTCGCCAGCTCGTCCACTTCGAAGTGACCGCCCATCCGACCGCCGCTTGGGTCTGGAGGCAGCTGATCGAAGCCACACCTTGGGACCGCCAGCCGCGATATCTGATCCATGACCGTGACCGGGTCTGGGGCGCCGACTTCGGTCAGCGCGCCTCCGGCCTGGCTATCAAGAGTCTGAAGATCCCGATTCGGGCGGGGCCCCGCGCGAACTCGATCGCCGAGCGTTTGGTGGGCAAGCCCGCCGGGTGTGCCTCGACCACCTGATTCCGATCAACGAGGGCCACCTACGGAGGGTCCTGGCGGAGTTCGTCGACTACCATAACCCTGATCGTCCTCAGCGCAGCCCGGCTTGTAATCGGCGTTTCCGAGCTTACCTTCGAGTCAGGGAGAAGTCCTCGTGCGACGCGTTCTAGGCGGACTTCATCATGTCTACGAACGAGCCGCCTGAAGCGGACCTACTTTTGCCACCCCACAAGTGCGTCACTTGTCGCGCAAGACTGGGCGGATTGATTCGCGAGTACTCACACAGGACGAACCTTGTCGCTGCATGAATACTTGCATCCGACACCAATCGGACGACCTCGACCTACGGGACTATGTTTGTGAGTTCCTGCGCGTAGCGAGCCATGGATCGGTTGTAGCGGGGCAGGTACTTCGATAACGCCGTAAGGGCAACGGCCACCGCCTCCCGCTCACGTCCCAGGTCGACAAGCACCAGTGCCAGAATGGCTGCCACCGCGCCATCCAGTTCGTCGGATGTGGCGGCCGCCTCGGCGGTTAGGAGAGTCAATGCGTCTTGTGGATTCCCAAGATTCCGGAGCGAGCTGGCCATCTGGATGACAGCTCGCCGGCGACGCTCACCCACCAAGCCTGTGTCCAGCGCGGCCCTGTACAGCGGAACCGCCCGATCTGGGTGACCGTTAGAATCAAGCGCTCCACCACGCTCGAACAACCCGATCGCGCTTCCAGGTGGTAGCTCGGCGACCAACGCATCGACGCGCCCGACGAATTCGTCCTCGTCGTATCTATCGATCTCGGTCCAGAGTTCCGAGACCCTCTTCTCCCAATCGGCACCCGCGACATTCATATGCGAAGTATGGGTGACTCCGCCGCGAGTAGCATCCGAAGTGGAGTGAGTGCGACCCTGTCTCGGGGCGGCGTGCGGCTGCCAGGGGCCGAAGTCCGGTTGAGGATCCTCAGTTGATAGGCTGCTGCGCCAGATAGCTGAGTCGTAAGGTCGGCAATTACCGTTGAAGGACACAGAGTGGCGGCTTCTGAGGAGGCTCCTGCCGTGAGTGATCTCACCGGAGGCAGCTAAAAGGGGCCGCGGCACTAGAGACCCGGCCGAAAACCGGCTGTCTGGAACGTGAAGCCTGAACGAGGAGCCACCACGTGCCGGTGTGGCTCGATGAGACGGAGACCGCCTGTCGGACGCTGTAAGCCAGCCAGCGCAGCGCTC
>Ga0307372_10005409_pt1 | contig 19203 bp, 19 predicted proteins | sample OX1MG_FD_202533 | JGI IMG/M metagenome (GOLD analysis project Ga0307372, IMG submission 202533) | Soil microbial communities from Risofladan, Vaasa, Finland - OX-1 | ecosystem: Environmental > Terrestrial > Soil > Coastal area > Acid sulfate soil | place: Finland: Risofladan, Vaasa | collected...
GGAACAACGCCGAGCTGGCTGCGAAGCGAATGGAGGGTAACCGCTTTGAGTGGGTGTCCATCGATCGAAACCGTGCCCTCGGTGGGATCATAGAATCGCGTCACGAGTTTTGCGATGGTGGACTTGCCCGCACCGGTTGCACCGACAAAGGCGATGATCTCTCCTGCGTCGATGTGCAGATTGACGTGCTTGAGCACGGGAACCGCCGGGTCATAGCCGAACGAGACATCATCAAAGTCGATCTTGCCCTCAATGGCGGGGAGCTCGTATGCGTCTTCTGATTCAGAGACCGTTGGCATGGTTTCGAGCAATGTTCGCAGCTTTGTGACAGCGGCCTGTCCCTGTTGGTAGGTGTTGTACAGCTGAACGAGCTGCTGGATCGGCTGGAAGAACGATCCGAGATACAAGATGAATGCCGTCAATACACCAATCGTGAGATGGTGATGCAACACCATGTCGCCACCGATCAACAAGAGCGCGAGCTGCCCACTGAGCCCAATCAGGTCAGAGGAGGCGGTATAAAGCGCAGTGACTTTGGCGCTCGTCCGGTTCGCCGCTCGGTAGTGTCCAACGACATTTCGGTGATGGATGACGTTGTTGCGCTGACGGTTGTATGCAGCGACGATGCGCACTCCCGAAAGACTCTCGGCGATGTCACCAATGACGCCAGCGAGCGTGTCACGCACCCGCAGGTAGGTCCGTGCAGAGGCGGAACGAAACCACAGTGAAGTCGAGATCAATGCAGGGAGCACAATCACGCAGGTGATCAACGCGAGGCGAACGTTGTAGGTGAAAAGGATCGTCGTGACCACCACCATCGTCAGCCCCTGAATACAGAACTGGGCGAGACCGTCTTGAAGAAGCTGCTGGAGCACCTCAATGTCAGCGGTCATGCGCGTCATGATGACGCCCGCCTTCTCTTCGGTGAAGTAATCAAGAGAGAGACGCTGGATGTGGGCAAATACCTTGACACGAAGGTCATTCATCACAAAAGCGGCAAGTCTGCCGGTATTACGAACCCGTTTGCGCTCGACCATCACCGTCAAGATGACCGTCGCGAGATAGACAAAGCCAGTGATGACAATCACACTCAAGTGATGATGTGGATGAGCAGCTGTGCCTATCCCGTCGTCGATACCAATCTGGGTGAGATAGGGGCCGGTCTGGAATCCGATTGTCTCGATCGTGAGAAAGACGAGCGACCACACCGCAATCGACCACCGTGCGCGCACGAGTGACCAGAGCGTCAACCGTCCCTTGTCTTGATTACGGGGGGTATAGACAGCTGTCGGACGGGGATGTTCCGGCTCAGTCGCAACCAGCTTCTCAACTGCAGCCTCAAGTTCAGCAGGGATGCCTGCAAACGGTGCGCCACCAGGTGCTCCATGCGCGCCAGAACCCGGTCCGGTTCCAAATCCCGCGGCCGGGTTGCCACGGATACCGGTCCACATGCCGCCTCCACCAAATCCCATTCCCATTACAGGCCCGCTCGGTTCCCGAAGTCGTCAAGCTGCTCGCCCTCTTTTTCAAGCACACGTGCGAGGACCTCGGCATAGCGACGATCATTCGCGAGCAGCTGTGCGTGCGGACCACTTGCGATAACGGTGCCGTTCTCTACGAGCACGACGCGATCGGCAAGGCTGATCGTCGCGAGTCTGTGCGCAATGATGATCGTCGTCCGGTTCTCAAGCAGTCCAGCCAGCGCATGATGGATGCGCTGTTCAACCTGGACGTCGATTGCACTCGTCGCATCATCGAGTACGAGGACCGGCGGATTCAACAACAACGTCCTCGCAATCGCGATGCGTTGACGCTGTCCTCCTGAAAGTGTGTAACCGCGCTCTCCGACGATGCTCTCATAACCACCGGAAAGCCTTGAGATGAATCCGTGCGCATCTGCTGCTTTGGCTGCGGCAACCACCTCATCCATCGTCGCGTCGGGCCGGCCATAGGCGATGTTGTCGCGAATCGAAACGGAGAAGAGGAATGGCTCGTCGAGCACGATACCGACATTTGCGCGAAGACTGGCAATGGTGAAATCGCGGATATCGGCGCCATCGATCGTGATCGCGCCCTCAGACACGTCGTAAGACCGATTGAGAAGCCGCGCGACCGTCGACTTGCCAGAGCCCGTTCGCCCCACGAGCGCAACAGTCTCTCCCGGAGTCACCACAAGGTCGAAATGGCGCAGCACCGGAGTGCCGTCTGCATAGTGGAAACTCACATCGCGAAAGTGCACATCTCCGCGACAGCTAAGCAGGTCGCGTGCATCTTTCCGATCGACGATCTCGGGCTGGTGATCGAGCACCTCATAGATCCGCTTCGCAGACGCCGAGGCGCGCTGACCATTCATGATGATCATCCCGAGCTGGCGGAACGGGGGTTGGAACAAGAGCATGTAGGCCTGAAAGGTGAACAGCGTGCCGACTCCCATGTGCCCATGGATGACGAGAATCCCTCCATACAACAAGATGATCGCCAATCCGACTCTCGGCAGATTCTCAAGCGTCGGCGCCCAGGTGCCACGGATATCTGCATCCTTGATATAGGCCCATCGCAGCCGGTCAGCAGTCCCAGCGAGCGCAGAGAGTTCAGGCTGTTCTGCCGCGAATGATTTAACGACGCGCACTCCACTGATGTTCTCTTCGACGATCGTTGCAACCTCGGCGAGGCGCGCCTGTATCACCCATGAGACAGGGAAGATTTTCTTTCGCATGATGATGCCGACCGCGAGTGTGATCGGGAGCGAGAGCATCGTCACAAGCGTCAACGGAATGTTGATCATGAACATCTCTGCAAAGGCGATCAGCACTACTGCGCATTGAACGAAAACCGTCGGCGCCATGACAAGATACTGCTGGACAGAGCGGACATCTGAGTTCGCGCGCGAGATCAGCTGCCCGATCTGCACCGAGTCATAGAAGGGAAAGGAAAGTCCCATGTAGTGCTCATAGACATTGTTCCTGAGGTCGTACTCAAACTCATAGGCGGTCGTCAACAACATCCGTCGGCCGGTGTAGTTTGAGATCTCTCGTACCACGATGAGAATCACGAGCATGACTGCAAATTGCGACAGGATCCCGAGGTTCTCTCCAGCGAGCGAACCCGAAATGTGCAATTTATTTATCGCCTGACCAAGGATCTTTGGAATCTGCACCTGAGTCAAAAGAGCGATGAATGACATCATCATCGACCCAATCCACATCGTGCGATGTGACCGCACAATTGGCCATGAGCGCATTACCCAGGACTTCGTCTTGTCAGGATCTATCGTCGCCCTTGGTGGCTCATACAAAGAGATCTCGGCGATTGGCTCAAAATCTCTGTGCGACAGCGCTTCGAAGAACTCCCGATTATCTGCTCCTGTCAGAAGTTGCGCTGGCTTCATAAACCTTGTGCCTCTTTGCGCGCGCGTTGCACAAGACGCGCCACGCGACGTGTGTCAAGAGCGGCGGCCCAAAGCGACAGATCGTCAATCAGCTTGTGTGCCTGTTCCTCGTCAACGAATCCGGCCACGTGCATGAGTCGCTCGGTAACAGACTCATCTGCAGCGACGAGAACGGCTCGACCCTCTTCGGTGAGTTCCAGCGAGACCTTGCGACGATCGAGATCAGAGTGTGACCTGGTGATGAGTCCGCGGTTGACCAGTCCATCGACAACTGCGGTGACGCTCGGTGCGCTGACCTCAAGCTTTCGCGCAAGCATCGTCGATGCCTCCGCTCCATCTGCAAGCTGGAATAACATGCGATACTGCGCAGAGGAGAGATCGACCGTTGCAAGCGCTGCATCCACCTGGCGTCCAAGTCGCGCTGCGGTCCTGGCGACAGTACCTGAGATTTGTTTGTTGGTCACATATTTAGATTAGCAAACTACTTTTCTCGGCTGACCGACTTTCTCAAGGTTCCTCCACGCAACCGGGCTGCCCCGACACCTTCGCGCCAACCGATTCAGATGATCGCTGCTTCCTCTCCGGTCTCAGAGAGGACGGTGAGCTCTGACGCCTCCCACGCGCGCATGCCGCCGGCGAGGTTCATGGTCTTGTATCCGACGCCAGCGAGCGCCTCAGCTGCGCGAGCCGAACGACCACCACCGCGACAGACACAGATGATCACACGGTCCTGAGGGATCTCTTGGTAGCGATTCTCAAGCTCGCCTAGGGCGATGTGGTGAGCAACCGGCGCGTGACCTGCCTGGAACTCGTCATCTTCGCGGACATCAAGAAGGTAACTGCCGTTGCGCAAAAGTTCATCTGCCTCGATCGGTGTTACCTCTTCGAGCTTGTCTGGTTCTGAGGACACTTTTCCTCCAAAGTCTTCTTTGGTCCCACGATCTGGAACGCCCAAGCAGGTTAGTGGCATCTCAAGTTGTCCTAGAGATACGGCCATTTCTATGGGCCTCTCGGCCAAAATTGGCCGCAGACGATGTGTCTATCCATGTTCGCCCCATTACGATCAGACGAGGCAGCCGAGATGCGCTCGACGAAAATCTGGGAGGTCCGTTGTCGTCACAGGAGTCGATTGGTGACACTCAGACCATGAGACCCAGGCGACTCGCGCTGCGCTCACGTGTTGCGCTCCTCGCCATGCATTTCGCCTCTTGGCTCTCAAGAAAGACTGGCCGCGGTGATGGTTCGATCATTGGTGGACGCGTTGCGCTGTTGATCTCTCCCGAGCTGATCGGTGTGCTCGCCAGACATCTCGAGATCGCCGTAGTCAGTGGAACGAACGGCAAGACAACCACCACGAGGCTCCTTGCTGAGGCGCTTGGAGGAATCGGGGTGGTTGCAACCTCACAGACGGGTTCGAACATGCACGCCGGCATCGTCACCGCGCTTGGGAGGCGCGCTCATTACTCGAGAGCGGTGCTCGAGGTCGACGAGGGCTATCTCCCGCAGATCATCGCCGAACTTGACCCACAGGTTGTCGTTCTCCTGAACCTCTCGCGCGACCAACTCGATCGAGTCGGAGAGGTTCGCATGATTGCGAATCGCTGGCGAGCTGCGCTTGGTGATGCCACCGGCGTAGTCATTGCCAATGCCGATGATCCGCTTGTTGTCTTTGCGGCAAGCTCCGCAGCGCGCGTCCACTGGATCGGAATGGGAAGCTCCTGGCGACTCGACGCCTATCACTGCCCGAACTGCAATGGACGCATCACCTATGACGAGGTTGGGTGGTCCTGCACCTGTGGATTCGCACGGCCAACACGCATCCCAGAGATCCGCGGTGACCTGCTCATCTTGGAAGATGGCACCCGCGTGACGCTCGACACGCAACTGCCCGGTGCATTCAATCGTTCCAACCTCGGAGTCGCCGCGATTGCCGCGCGTTGTTTTGGAATCGCGCCAGACGCGGCGATTGCGAGGATGTCTCGCGTGAAAGAGGTCGCGGGCCGGTTTGCCCGGATGCGCATTGGCCGTTCCGAGGCGCGACTCTTGCTCGCAAAGAATCCCGCTGGCTGGTCAAGTCTGCTCGATCTCGCCCGAAATGACGACTCCGCGGTGCTCATCGCGATCAATTCGCGCATCGCCGATGGGTTTGACCCGTCGTGGCTGTTTGATGTTCCCTTTGAACAGCTGCGTGGCCGACGGGTGATTGTCTGTGGCGAACGACGGTTCGATCTTGCCGTGCGCCTGCGACATGCAGAGGTGGATCATACGATCGGGGCGGTTGCCGCGATCGATTCGCTGTCAACAATTGATGTACCGACGATCGACGTGATCGCGAACTACACCGCCTTCCAGGACCTGAGACGCGATCTCGAGCATCCTCGAGAGCACCGAACCTCAACGAAATCGCCTGCACCGGACTCGACCACAGCGCCGACCACTTCGATGCGAGTCGCACCAAGTACCCGGGACCCCCTTCGGATTGTCGTGATCTATCCCGACCTACTTGGTACCTACGGCGATACCGGTAACGGGATCATCCTCTACAACCGAGCGCGCTGGCGAGGAATAGGTGCGGAGCTTCTGCTCTTGCACGCTGACGCCGAGCTCTTGGTCACTGGTGACATCTATGTCATCGGCGGCGGTGAGGACGGCCCGCAGGTGCGCGCCGCAACACAGCTACGAGAACAGAACTTCCAGCGCGTAATTGACAACGGTGCAGTGGTTTTTGGTGTCTGCGCGGGATACCAGATCCTTGGCAATCACTTCCCGGGCGCTGATGGATCGATCCAGCAAGGACTTGGACTGCTCGATGTGACGACCGATCGTTCGAACTCCCCGCGCGCTGTCGGAGAGCTGCTTGGAGACGTCGTCATCTCGTCTTGGAAAGACAGACTCGGCGTGCTGACCGGATTCGAGAACCACGCAAGCCACACGACCCTTGGACCCGGTGTCCAAGCGCTGATGAACGTGAGGGCTGGTGTCGGCAACGGAGCTTCGCTCAGCGATGGTGCCGTACAGGGCCGGGTGATTGGCAGCTACCTCCACGGGCCAGCACTTGCGAGAAACCCCGCCCTCGCTGACCTTCTGCTTGAGCTTGCCACCAACGAACACCTCGAACCACTCGACGACCACGAGGAGGAGGCGCTGCGCGAGGAGCGACTTTTCCGCCTTGGAATAGCCAAATAGAACTCTTCGCGGGGCCTGTACTCCAATAAGAAGAGCAATACAAAAACGCATGGGGTCGGCCGTTGTAGTCTCGTTGCCATGAGTTCCATTGCGGGCGCCCCCGATGTACAGAGCCCGCCACCCCTTGATCTGGCAGTCCGCCGCGTCAAGGGCTACATCGCGCTGACCAAACCTCGCATCATCGAACTCCTGCTGATTACGACGGTGCCGACGATGTTCGTCGCCGCAAAGCACCTTCCGTCGTTTGGCCTCATTCTCCTCACCCTGGTCGGAGGAAGCCTCGCAGCCGGTGGGGCAAATGCAATGAATATGGTCTATGACCGTGACATCGATGCGCTCATGGAGCGCACCAAGCACCGTCCCCTTGTCACCGGTCTCATCTCTCCAAGATCAGCGCTCATATTTGCAATCGGTCTTGAGATAGCGGCATTTGTCGAGCTCTGGCTGACCGTGAACCTGCTCTCGGCAGTTCTCGCGGTCTCGGCGACGGCGTTCTATGTCTTTGTCTACACAATGTGGCTGAAGCGCTCAACGACACAGAACATCGTGATCGGTGGAGCTGCGGGAGCGGTGCCGGTGCTCGTTGGCTGGAGTTCAGTGACTGGTCGAATCGATGTTGCACCGATCATCTTGTTCGCGATCGTCTTCTTCTGGACCCCGCCACATTTTTGGGCACTCGCCGTGCGTTATCGCGATGACTATCGCAGCGCGAATGTGCCGATGCTTCCAGCCGTCGCCGATCTTGACTCGGTGGTGAAACAGATCATCTGGTACACGGTGGCACTTGATATCCTCGTGCTCTCATTCGGGTTTGTTGCCCCGTACGCACGGGTAGAGAAGGTCGTCTACTTCGTCATTGCCCTTGTGCTCGGTGGTGCATTCCTCTGGAAGTCCATGTCGCTTCGAAAAGATGCAAGCCCAAAAAACGCAATGAGCCTGTTCACCTTTTCAATCACCTATCTGACGGTGCTGTTTGTTGCGATGGGTCTCATCGCTGCGATCCAACACCCCTGATTCGCTGTCGCTCTCGAGCAGATCACAACGCGATTCACGACACAACGAAGGTCCCAGAGACACTCCCTGCGCGACAACGAACCGTCGCCTCGGCGGTCCCTGGTTTCGTGCGCGTACCGATCTTCCATGTCCACGTAACATGTCCAGCTTGATCTGCCTGTCGGGATCCAAGTCCACTCGACTCACTGGTCGCGCCACTTGGCAACACCACACTCAATACACAGGTGTCGCGGGCGATCGACGAGGTCGCGCTCAGTGTTTCATACGCGCCAGGATTCACGGCGCGTAACAGAGAAGCGATCCTCACTCCCGCGCCTTGATTGGACAGTGAAACCTTCGTCGGTGTCGAGGTAGTCGTCGAAGCACCGTTCAACGCACCCGAGGCCGATCGAAGTGCCGAGACCCCAGCGGGCCAGCTCCCGAAGACCTCGTGATAGGTCATGACCCAGTCCGTCGCGATCTCATGCTGGACGACGCTGAGGCTCATTGCCCTGTGACAAACAAGATCGTGCAGTCGATTCTCGAGGATGTCCTTGCTGTTGAGATAGCCCCTCGGGTGATCATTTAGCTCTGGCCAGAGATTCGCAGTCGCGTTCGAGCCGCCGAGTTCGAGCGAGATCAGATGATCGATCTCGTACTCTCCCGACGAGCGATGTGTAATCCCGTATTCGCGATAGATGCTGAGCTTTTCAGACCAGGGAACATCACGGACGCGCGCCGAGTATCCCGCCGTACAGATCCTCGCGAGTGAGACGCTGAATCTCGCTCCGGGCGTAAGGCGCAGATTGTTGAGCGGTTCCGCGTGCTCAAAACGAAACGGCGAATTCGATGCAACGACCGGAACGGCCCAACACAACCCGAGTCCAAAGACCAGACCCGTTACAAGAAGACCTCGATGCAATGGCGTTCGAATCTTCATATCGCGATGCTACGTGCTTGGCTCCAGAGATCACGTGGGCCAGTGGTCACAGGAACGAGCTCCGAAGGACTCACCGGCAAAGACCAGATGTGCCTGGGCTGACCAGATGTGCCTGAACTAAATGGACGAGGACTCGCCAAGAAGACCAACCGGGCAGCTGACACCGGTTCCACCAAGTCCGCAATAACCGTTGGGATTCTTCGCGAGATACTGCTGGTGATAGTCCTCGGCAAAGAAAAACGGCTGCGGGGTCGCCAATTTGCTGGCGCTGATGATCTCGGTTGCGAGCGCACCAAATCCCCCAGCCAGAAGACGGTCCCCGAATGTCTTCGCGACCTCGTGAGCGAGACGGTCCTGGTCGTGATCGAAGGTGACGAGCAGCGAGCGGTACTGCGTACCAACATCGTTACCCTGGCGCATCTGCTGGGTTGGATCATGACCTTCGAAAAAGACTTTGAGAAGCACATTGAAGTCCACCTTGGTCGAGTCGTAGATCACGCGCACGACCTCAGCGTGTCCGGTTCTTCCCGAACAGACCTCTTCGTAGGTTGGGTTCTCTGTAAATCCACCGGCATACCCAACCGAGGTGGAGACCACGCCGGGTACGTTCCAGAAGAGTCTCTCGGCACCCCAGAAGCACCCCACGCCAAACATCGCCACTTTGAGCGGCCCAGTAATCACAGGATTAACCGGGCCCTTGAGAACAAGATGATTCGGCGCAACCAAAATCTGCTCTCCCCTGCCCTTGAGCGCATGCTCCTGGTCGATCATCACTGGCGTGCGGGCGTGAAAGAACTCCATGGGAGAGAGTCTATGAGCGCGCAATATGTTTCTGACGAATCAGAGCGAGACAGAGGTCCGCGCGACAACCTGGTCGAACGCAGAGTCCGGCAAGATCCACCGGACAGCGAGGAGGAAGTGTGCGAGGAATCCGGCGCGGTAACGACTGTGTGGCAGGCGCGAACTCGCCGCTCGAACGATCACCCTGGCTACGCGATCGGGAGTTGACGCGAACCGCGCCAGCCTGCCCTCGGTCATGTCACTCAATCCTCCGATGGCGGCGAGCTTCATGTTGGCATAAGGATCCACCGCGATATCTGGCGCGATCTCGACAGATGAAATCGCCGTTGCCGCCCAGTGCGTGCGCACGGGTCCCGGTTCGACGAGACTCACGGCGACACCGAATGATTTGGCCTCATATCGCAACGCATCGCTGAATGCCTCGACCGCGTGCTTGGAGGCGTAATACGCGCCACCCATCGGTAACGAGAATCTTCCGCCAATCGATGAAACATTGACGATGCGTCCAAAGTGCTGCGCGCGCATTCCCGGCAACACCAACTGTGAGAGCCTCACAAGGCCAAAGACATTGGTCTCGAACTGATCGATCAGCAGTTTGCGCGGGAGTTGCTCAACTGGTCCATAGACGCCATAGCCAGCATTGTTGACGAGGACGTCGATGGTGCCAAATTGATCTTGGACCGCCTCGAGCGCACGCAGCATCGATTGCTCATCGGTGACATCAAGCTGGTAACAGTGACAGCCTGCCCGCTCAAGGTCAGCAATCGACTCAAGCTGTCGGGCGGTCGCGATCACCGTCCAGCCCTTTTTCAAGAACGCAAGCGCCGAACTCCGTCCAATGCCCACCGAGCATCCAGTGATCATCACCATACGGCGATCGTTACTCACGGATGCGGCGACACCCAGCCAGGATCGAGCTGGCGCAAGAAGGTCGCGCACCGTTCCTCTTCTTCCTGTTCGCCGATCTCGCCGGCGCTCCGGCGAAGTGCCTCGAGTGCAAGGAGAAAGCCGCGGTTGCTCTCATGTTGCCAGCGCACGTACCCGGTGCCGTGCCAGCCAGCGCCGCGCAGCGTGTCAAGCCCTCGGTGATAGCCAACGCGTGCATAGGCATACGCCTCGGTCGCGTCGCGCGCAAGATTGGCAAGTTCGGCCCACGCATCGAGATGGCGCGGATAGCGAGCTGCTACCTGGGCGACCGCGTCGCGTCGCCGGTCTGACGGCTGACTCTTCGCCTGCGCGAGCCCATGTTGCCAATCGGATGGGGCGTCGGGAAGAACTGTCTCTGGAAGACCGCGACTAAGTGATACGGGAGCATGATCGGTCATGGCAACAGTCTAGGCGGGCCAATGATTCCCGGCTCTTTTCCCCACCAGAACGTCAGGGTTGTTCGCGTCAGTCTGTCGAGCTGAGATCTTCAAAGCTCAGCTGCGCGATCATCGGATCAGAGGCCCTGCGTCTCCTGCGCTTTTTCGGCGGGGGCGAACAGCGCTCGGGGGGGAACATCCGGATATTGCGCTGGTATACGCCATCACGCCCAAGTCGCCCACCGAGCACCTCGACAAAACATTCACCCGAGACGGTGTTCTGTACAAAGGCAAGGAACTCAAAACGGCTTCTCTGTCCGGGCTTACCCTTCACGCGGACCTCATCGTGCGGCTCGAGCCCCTGCCAATAGGTAATGCGCGCGAGCGTCGTCGCGATATCTGGTTCGGTTTTGCGGCGTCGCGTCATCGTTGGATTGACGCTACCAACACTTCGTTAGTCGATCTCCAAAATGGAGTATGGGGTGGGAAGCCCACTGCTTTAGCTGTGGGAGGTAGAGGCCCCGCTCGGCTCAAAGAGCCGACACTGACACACCTGATACGTAGATTCTTGTTGTGAACTACCGATCGACAGACAGGGCCATGCACCCAGCGAAGGACCACCTGATTTGGAGCCCCAAATATCGCAAACGTGTGCTCGGTGGTGCACCACTCGAAGTCGTTCGTCGATACGTCGTGCATCAGAGACCTGTGGCTTAGGTGCGACAGATCGAGGTTCGTTACAAGTATCGACTAAGAGTGACTCTGGCGCAGGCATACCAACTCAAGGATGTGTTCGATTCTTGTCGGTTTGTGTGGAACCGAGCGCTTGGCGATTGGACCGATGCGTGGAAGAACGAACAGCGTTCCGTTCAATATGGCGAAGCAGACAGGGCTCTGACACTGCGTCGCAAAGAATTCGACTGGTTACGGGGCCAGCCGTCGATTCCTGAACAACAGGTCGTGCGCGACCTCTATAAGTCGATCGTCGCTTTTTTCGACAAGAAGAACCCGGCCGGAAGGCCGACCTTCAAGAAAAAGGGCACGCACCATTCGGCCAGGTGGACAAAGAACGGATTTGCCGTAAAAGACGGCAGGTTGCATGTTGCTGTTGGCGGCAGCAGGACCGCACTTCGGGTCGTGTGGAGCCGCGAGCTTGCCTCGGTGCCCGCGTCGGTAACCGTCTACAAAGATCGCTGCGGCCACTACTGGGCAAGCTTCGTCTGTCGGATCGAAGTTCCCGAGGAGCGCATCAATGCCACCGGCCGCGCCACCGGTCTTGACGTTGGGCTGACTAGGTTCGCAACGGTCGAAGATGCCGAGCACGATGTGCAAAACCCTCGTTACCTACGTCACGCACAAAAGGCCCTCGCCCGCTCTCAGCACAACATGTCGAGGAAGAAGAAAGGCTCGAAGAACCGAGCCAGAGCAAAGACCCGTCTCGCCCGCCAACACGCCAAAGTGGCATCTCAGCGGTTGGACTTCCAACACAAAGCGGCCCACGGGCTTGTCGCCAACTACGACCAGATCGGAGTCGAGGACCTCCGGGTAAAAAACATGATGGCAAGGTCCAAGCGAGGTGGCCACAGGCGCGCCAAAAGCGGACTGAGCCGTGCGATCGGTGACGCTGGTTGGAGCCAGTTCGTCCGTGTCCTCGAACACCAGGCAACAAAGACCGGTGTCGAGGTTGTGAAGATCCCCGCTGCGTATTCCTCGCAGCGGTGTAGTCAATGTGGGTCGATAACCAAGACCCGCTTGAAGTTGTCCGACCGGGTATTTCGGTGTAGCGACTGTGGTCTCGAGATTGATCGAGATCGCAACGCCGCAAGGAACTTAAACCCCGCTCGTGTTCGTCAAAACCCGGCTGGGCTGTTGTCCGGGCAAGGCGTCGACGGCATGAAGACCAGGGTTCCCGCGAGAACCCTGGCAGCCTGAGCCTTAGAATCCCACGGCTTCAGTCGTGGGAGCAGTCAACGATGCTCTGCCGGTCCAGAGGAGTCAACATGCTCTCCAAGCTCGGCATGCATGCTCTTTTCGATCTTGCGCTCGATGATGAATGCAACAAAAGGAACGAGACCGGCCGAGATCATTACCAATAATCTGCCAATTCCAAATTTCGCCCTGCGTGCGAGGTCTAGCGCTGCGACAAGGTAGATGAGATAGAGATAGCCATGGATCGGTCCAACGATCGCCACCACCGTTTTCGAGTGTCCCCAGATCTGGATCGGGATTCCCACAAAGACGAGGATCAAAAGGCCGGTCCCGACGGTGTAGGCCATGAAGCGGTATCGCTTCAGTGCACCATCCATCGATCGAAATCTTGCTGGCACACTCATTGCCGTCTCCAAGTCTTGGGGCGATCCTGTCGTGATAACTGTTCAAGGTAGTCGTTGTAGGCACCAAGGGTCGGATCCTCTTCGCTCGCTCGATACGACGCCGGTGCCACCTTTTCACCGGCATCGACTGGGCGTTGGCGACGTCGCAAGACACTGAGCCGACGATTTCCATGCGCTTCAGGGTCGTCATGGAGGAAATTCCACCAGACCACGACACCAAATATGGCAAAGGCTGGCCACTCAATGGCGTAGAGATAGCTCAGCGCATTACCTGACATTGCGATCGTCGCCTGCCACCACGCCGCGGCGAGACAGCCTGGAACCCACAGCAGAATCACCAGATGGGCCAGCAGCGCCCGACCACTCGACCAATGGGGTCGTCGCGTTGTGCCGGTGATCATGATCAGGAGCGTAACGGCCCCGAGGAGCCAACCTCATATCGGTACAGCGCCCGTGACCTTGGCGTCATCGCTGGCTCCTCTTTTTGACCAAGCGGGCGGTTATCGAGATGGACATCGAGCTTTTGTGCTGATTCCCAGACCTCAAAGACCCGCACGCGCGAAGGATCTGAACTATCCGCGCTGAAGGTGTAATCAATGCAGCCATCTTCAAGGCGCGAGCGCGCGATGTTGTCCTGGCGCGAGAGAAGAAAGGTCTCTCGATCCTCAGGATCAATCTCGATATAGCCGGCGACGATAATCACTGGTTCCTCATTTCCCAGACTTTGCACAGCAAGCCCAATTGGCCCAACCTAGGTCAGTCGACCACAGAGCCAAAGGGCAGGAATTGCCAGAGACCAACTCTCTTTGTGCCATCCCACCCGGTCGATTCTGCACTAGTTTGTTCCTAACCGGTGCGGTATTGCAGGCACCCTGGATCAGGAGCGTGCATGACAGCCGCATCAACAGCACCACACCCGCTCGCGACTGTCTTTGTTGATGCGGATGACGAGATCGACGCCGATCCTTATTTCGAACTCAAGTCTCCTGGATCGCTTGCACAAAGGATCGTCGTCAGCATTGTCGTCTTTGGTCCCTTCGCCGGTCTGATCGCGGCAGTTGTCAGCCTGTGGGGAGCAGGACTCAAGCCCGTTGATGTGATCACCGGATTGATCTTCTACCTCATCTCCGGACTCGGTGTGACCGTTGGATTCCACCGCCTGCTCACGCATCGCAGCTTTGTCGCTAAGCGCTGGCTGCGCATTGCACTTGCAATTGCAGGATCATTTGCCGTACAGGGATCAGCAACGAGTTGGGTTGCGCTCCATCGCCGCCACCACGTCTACTCCGACCGCCCGGGAGACCCCCATTCGCCAAACCTCACCGGTACATCGCGTGTCGAACGGTTCAAGGGATTCGTCCACGCGCACGCTGGGTGGCTTTACACCGCTGAGTCCGCGAATGCCGAGCGCTGGGCCCCTGACCTCGTCATTGACAAGGACATCAGCAAGGTCTCTGCATACGCCCCGCTTTGGACGGTGCTTTCTTTTGCCCTTCCCGCACTGATCGGACTTGCCGTAAGTGGCACCTTTGCCGGTGGTTTCGAATGCTTTCTCTGGGCCTCTCTGGTGCGCATCTTTGTCTTGCATCACATCACGTGGAGCACGAACTCCCTGTGTCACATGTTTGGAAAGCGTCCGTTCACAACCAAGGACCTCAGCCGGAACTTTGCGCCTTTCGCGCTGTTGAGCTTCGGCGAGGCCTGGCACAACGGGCACCACGCATTTCCAAGTTCAGCGCGACACGGCCTTGACAAGAACCAGTTCGATATCTCCGCACGCGTGATCAAGATCTTCGAAGGGCTTGGACTGGCGACAAATGTGCGCTGGCCAGACCGCGCACGCCTTGATATGCGGCGCGACGCCGATCAGATTACGCGGCGATACGCAAACGCCTCGTTGAAATAAGGCAGGCTGACCCGGCCACTCGAGGGAACGAGCGCCTCGATCTGGTCGATCGCCATCTGCTGGATCTCAGGACTCAGCGACGGGTACACCGACATTGACCGCAGACGGTCCTCAACTCCTGCTGTGTCGAGTTCATGGACATGACTGAACCGGACCTCTTCGACAAATTCGAAGAGCGGTGAGCCATCGATCACCGGCCTCCAGCGTCGATCGGGCGAGTGTGGAACCTCGGGATCCTGATAGCGCAGGAGAAATTGCTCGAGCATCGACTGGATCGGGTTCGACAGGTCCCGCTGATTCCAGACAAGTATCAGGAAACGCCCCGGCTTCAGCACCCGGGCAATCTCCTTGACCGCGACTTCGTCAGCGAACCAGTGAAACGACTGCGCACAGGTGAAAAGGTCGGCACTCGCACTTGCAACCTCGAGATGCTGCGCAACTCCCCCGATGGCGATGACCTCAGGGAGCGCCAGGGAAAGCTGCGCACGCATTTGCTCGACCGGTTCAATCGCGGTCACACGAAGCCCGAGGTTTGCAAGTGCACGGGTGAACTTTCCCGTCCCTGCACCAAGATCAACCGCTACATCGCCGGCCACAACGCCCGTGAGTCCTTGTAGCCATGCAATCATCTCCGCGGGATACTCCGGTCTTCCTCTCGCGTAAGAGCCAGCATTGTTTGCATAACTCTCGGCCTGTTCGTGAATGCTCATTGCTCTCCCCTACGTAAAAGTTCGCGCCTAACCCTCCGAGCCAGCGACAAACATCTCCTCGACCGCGATCTGGCGCGAGAGGATCTTCTGGGAGTGAGCCTGGCGGATGATTGCCTCAAGTGTTGGGCGATTTGCCTCGATGCCATAGGGCATTGGATCTTTCCCAACATACGCGCAGCGATTACGGAGTTCCCTCTCATCGTCACTCAGATCTGTACCACTCGAGATACGCCCGAGGAACGGCTGCTTTGCAAGCACAAATGCACGATAGAGCGAACCTGCAAGGTCGGGATACTGCTCGATCAGGCTGTCTTTGATGACCAGGGTGTGATTGATCGGGTAGATCCCGGTGCTATCAACAAGCGCCCGCTCGACCGCGGCGCGGTCTTTGATCAACGGCTCGATCGCCGGCGATGAGCCCTGATAGATCCCGATCCCTCCGGCGAGTTCGCCGGCTTCGAGCATTCCAGCAAGATCAGCTCCCGGGAGGTACTCGACATTGTGAGGAAGCACGCACTCCTTTACGTGCTCTTCGTCTGAGATGACCCACGTCACCTTGTCAAGATCAACACCATAGGTATCGGCAAGGACCGCTCGCGCCCAGACACCGGTCGTCACCGTATAGGCGCGTACCCCGACCCGTTTTCCCTCAAGATCCTTGGGGTCATTCACTCCCTGTTCGCGATTAACGACGATTGCCCGATGCGGGAAGGCGCGCGCAGGAAAGACCGGGATCGCAGTGAAGGCTTTGTGATACTCCTTTGCCGAAAGATAGGTCGTAATCGCGAGTTCGCAGATATCGAATTCAAGGTTGCGGACCATCTTACGAAAAGCCCCAATGATCGGACCATCGAGTTCGACAAAATCAAGTTCGAAGCCATCAGGCCTGACCGATCCGTCGCGAAGCGGGGCGACGTGGCCGTAGGTGCCAAGCGCGATACTGAGCTTTGTCATGGTGCTCGCCTTTCCACTGAACAGAGCCTGGGTCGGTATTTTTGGGCCCCAATCAAACTAGCCCCGGTGCGATCTCCTGGCGAATGTGTTGGTCTTGGTTCAATCAGTCATCAAACATGACGAAATCATTGAGAGATGCGGAAATTCAGCGCGGCGGGTAGGGTGCTTAGCGACAATATTGAGACGATTTGGACTTGAGCCGGCGATTTTGGTCTGGCTGAAGATGAGAGAGAACCAGCCACGTGCGAGGGAACGAAGAGAAAGCAGACGCTCACAATTCGGCTCTGGCAGATTCTGGCAGACTCGATCTTCTTACCCCAAGAGGAACTTCGGTCTCACCGCGATCGATCTTTTTCATTGTCGCCTCGATCATGTCGATGGGTGCGATCGACTCGACGATCGTCTCGACCGCACTTCCGACACTCCGGACCGATCTGCATGCCCGGATCAACTGGTCGAGCTGGACGATCACGATCTATCAACTTGGTCAGGTCATCGCCATGCCGATCACGGGGCGCGTGAGTGACCAGTTCGGGCGAAAGCGGGTGTTCATCGTCGCGATTGTCGTGTTCATCTCGGCCTCACTCGCCTGTGGGCTCTCGACCAATATCTATGAACTCGTCTTCTTTCGCGCCATCCAGGCGCTCGGCGGCGGAGCGTTCATGCCATCTGCGACCGGCATTGTCGCAGACACCTATGGGAAGAACAGAGACAGAGCGATCGGAATGTTCACCTCGATCGTGCCGATCGGGTCGATGCTCGGGCCGGTCATCGGCGGAACGATGATCTCGTACTGGACCTGGCGGGGTGTCTTCTTGGTCAACATCCCGCTCGGGCTGATTGGACTCGTTCTTGCAGTTCGGATGATTCCAACCTCACCAAAGCGCGACAGCGGACCAGCTGACTACCTCGGAATGCTGTTGATGGTGGTGGTGATCTTGCCGATGATGTTCGGCATCACCGAGCTTGGCATCGGACACACACATTTCACCTCTTATCAGTTCTTGATCCCAGAGTCTGTATCGGCGGTCGCGGTGATCCTTTATATTCGCCACGCGAATCGTGCCCCGGTACCGATCATCAACATCAAGCTGCTGAAGACGCGTTCCTATCTTGCGGTCAATCTCATCGCTGGCATCTATGGAGGCTGTGCACTTGGCATTGGCACACTCGTTCCGCTCTATGGCGAAGATCGCTTCCATCTGACTCCTGTCCAGGTTGGGAGCCTTCTCTCAGCGCGTGGATTCGGCGTGATCATCCTCGCCGGGGTGACCGCGTTCGTGATGAGAAGAACGGGATATCGCCTACCGATGATGGTCGGATTTGGCTTTGCCGCACTCGGGATGTTTCTCCTCGCGCTCTCTCCCCCGGTGCTTGGCGCCTATGGATGGATGGCGCTCGCATCACTGTTGATGGGGATCGGTATTGGCGTCTCGGCCCCGGCAACCAATAACGCTGCACTCGCACACAACCCTGACGAGATTGCCTCGACCGCTGCGCTTCGTGGCACCTTTCGCCAGATCGGCGGCATCATCTCGATCTCGATCGCAACGGCATACGCCTCGCGTTCGCTTGACCCGGGTATTGCGCTTTCCCACGTGTTTACGATCTTCTCGATCATCGTCGTGGTGCTCGTCGTGCCACTCGTCTTCTTAGTCCCCAACCAAAAAGGCAACTGGTAGGCACAGAGCGCGCCCATCGTCCCATTAGGGTGTTTGCGTGGTGTCAAAGGTCTCTCACAGGTCAGGGTTTAGAGGCGAGAACTGCTTTCGGTGCGATGGAACCTGATCCCAATGCCGAGCTGCGCTCGAGCGGTTCGTGGCTCGATGACGAGACCGGAAAGATTGTCTATTCGGTGCGAAAGAGCAGGCGGGCAAAACGCGTGCTGTTGAACATCACACCATCTGATGGACTGATCGTCACGATCCCCGAGCGGTTCGCGTACAAGCATGTGCCCGAAATCATCGAAGAGCGGAGTGAGTGGATCCGAGAGGCCTCGGGCCGCCTTGCAGATGAGCGGGCGCGTTATCTCGAACGTATTCATCAGCCAATCCTCCCCGAGACGATCGAATTCCGCGCACTTGGTGAACGTCGGTGGGTGATCTATCACCACGACCAGACGAGTCGACCAACAGTGCAAGAAGAGGGGCCGTATCGCCTCGTCGTCACCGGCAAAGACAATGAACTCGCCACCCAGCACGAGCTCCGGAGATGGCTGATCGAACGGGCAAGAGACGAACTGTCACCTTGGCTGCACCAGCTCGCAGCGACGAGATCACTTCGCGTGACGGGAATATCGATACGTAATCAAAAGACACGATGGGCGAGCTGTTCTGCAGATGGGCGTATCTCTCTCAATTACAATTTGCTCTTTTTGCCCCGTCGACTTGTCCGGCTTGTCCTTATCCATGAACTGTGCCATCTGATCGAACTGAGCCACTCCAAGCGCTTCTGGGCACTGCTCGAGACCGAAGAGCCCGATCTCACGGCACTCAGTGATGAGCTCGACGGCTCGTGGGGGCTCGTGCCCCGCTGGTCGCACGAGTAGTCCGGGACAAGCCCTTCTCTGACAGAGTTTGCACTAATAACCTCCAAAGGGCCGACTAAACCAATAGCATCGCTGTCTGAGCGATCTTGGAGGTCGAACGATGAATGTGGTTCATGTCACAGGCGCACTACTTGCAGTCG
>Ga0307372_10005411_pt1 | contig 19201 bp, 15 predicted proteins | sample OX1MG_FD_202533 | JGI IMG/M metagenome (GOLD analysis project Ga0307372, IMG submission 202533) | Soil microbial communities from Risofladan, Vaasa, Finland - OX-1 | ecosystem: Environmental > Terrestrial > Soil > Coastal area > Acid sulfate soil | place: Finland: Risofladan, Vaasa | collected...
TCGGCGACTTCCACAAGCGACACCGGCATCAGGAGTTTCTAAGTTTCCTGCGGCGCATCGACAGGAACTTTCCCGGCAAGACCACGCTGCACCTGGTCATGGATAACTACGGCACTCACGGGCACGCCAACGTCGTAGCCTGGCTCGACAAACATCCCCGATTTGTTATCCACTACGTGCCGACTAGTTGCAGTTGGCTGAACTTGATCGAGCGCTGGTTTGCCGAACTGAGCAACAAACGAATCCGACGTGATTCGTTCCTCAGCCTCGACGATCTAGTCGCCGCGATTGAAGATTTTCTCGCCGCATGGAACCAGAATCCAAGGCCCTTCGTCTGGACCGCAACGGTGGATTCCATCGTCGCCAAACTCGCCCGATGCCGCCAGACTCTGGAACAGATACAGCCCGGATGCACTCGCCCGAAAAATAGAAAACATACGTCCAGCTAATTCGTGGACCAAACACTAGTGTAGTCCGCCAGAAATAGAATCTATTATAAAGCATTTGTCATCTCATATACAGTTGAGGTGACCGATATGCGCGTAGCGCCAGCGATCCATCTGAGTTCGCAAGCACGGGCGGAATTGCAGAATCTTGTGCGCCGGCGGACCACGCCGGTGCGCGTGGCCGAGCGCTGCCGCATCGTCTTGCTTGCGGCAGCCGGACTTCAAGATAAGCAGATCGCCGAGCACATGTCAGTGGCGCCGCTTATGGCTTCCCGATGGCGCAGCCGGTTTCTGGCCCAGGGAGTGGCCGGATTGGTAAAGGATGCGCCGCGACCGGGCCGCACGCCGACGATCACCGCCAAGAAGGTTGCCGAAGTCGTCGCCAAGACCACGCAGAGCACGCCGGCTAACTCCACGCAATGGTCGCGCAGCACGATGGCGCGACTGGCGGGCATCTCAGAGTCCAGCGTAGGGCGCATTTGGCGAGCGCATGGATTGAAGCCGCACCGCGTCGAGAGTTTCAAGATCAGCAACGATCCCGAGTTTGCCGCCAAGCTCGAAGATATCGTCGGCCTCTATCTTGATCCACCCGAGCACGCGCTGGTGCTCAGCGTCGATGAGAAGAGCCAGATACAGGCTCTGGACCGCACCCAGCCCGGCTTGCCTATGAAAAAAGGCCGCGGACAGACCATGACCCACGATTACAAACGCAACGGCACGACCACCCTGTTCGCCGCCCTCAACACCGCCAACGGAGAGGTCTACCACCTATGCCAGCAGCGCCACCGGCATCAGGAGTGGTTGAAGTTTCTGCGCCTGATCGATAAGACCGTGGCGCCGGAAAAGCAGATCCACATCATCTGCGATAACTACGGCACGCATAAACACGAACGCGTCCAACGGTGGCTGCAACGACACAAGCGCTTCCATGTGCACTTCACGCCGACCTCAGCCTCGTGGCTCAACATGATCGAGCGCTTCTTTCGCGACCTGACGGAAAACAGAATCAGACGGGGAATCTTCCAGGACTTGGAGCAGCTCATCATGGCCATCGGCGATTACATCGACAGCCACAACGAAAGCCCGAAGCCCTTCATCTGGACAGCAAAAGCCAACGACATCCTCGAAAAGGTCACCCGTGCACGGGCAGCACTGAATAAATAACAAGATTAACGGCGGACTACACTAGTCCTTCCTTTTCTACCCACTAACATCAAGCTGAAAGATAACGAATCTAATCGTTGTCTTTTTGTTGTTTGTGTTTGATGAGGAGCTGGGGTGGGACGGGGGCGTTTCCTTTGGCGTTTTGCCAGAGGATTACGTTGAGTTTTTGCCAGTTGGCGCGGTCGGCGTGGGAGAAGTCCATCTTCATGGAGGCGCGTTCGCCGGCGGCGGCGACGGGGTTGTTGCGCAGGGCGCTGAGCGGCGGGTTGGCCTTGTAGATGAGGCCGTTTGTCTTGTTGGAGTAGTCGGCGTTGAAGGGCGGCTGGGTGCCGGGGCCGGAGAAGAGGGACGCGATGAGCGGGCTGAAGGCGTCGTTGTTGTTCATGGGCGGGAGGCCGAGGATGGCTTCCATGGTGTGGATGATGGAGACGGTGGTGTAGAAGTGGCTGTCGACGTAGGGCGTGCCGTTGGGGTTGCGGGGCGCGTACTTGCTGATGATGAGCGCGGGGCTGCGGTGGGCGTCGACGTGGTCGGCTCCGTTCTGGGCGTCGTCTTCAAGGATGAAGAAGGCGGTGTCGTTCCAGTAGGGCGAGTGGGAGATGGCGTCGACGGCGCGTCCGACGGCGAGGTCGTTGTCGGCGACGGAGGACTCGGGTGTGGGGTCGCCGGGGGTGGTTCCGGCGGTGTGGTCGTCGGGCAGGCGGAGCTGGATGAAGGTGGGCATGGTGTCGTGGCCGTGCTCGCGGTCGTTGATCCACTTTTTGAGATGGATGAGGAAGATGTTGGCGCGGATCTGATCGGGGATTTCGAGGTTGAAGTCGGGATACTCGTGCGCGAAGTGGCCGACCAGCTCAGGTTTGGTGGCGACGTTGCGGGCAAGCAGTGGGATGGCCCAGTGCCACTTGTTGATGCCTCCGCCCCAGTTGGCGGGGATGCGGCCGCCGACCGGGATGTCCTTTTTGGGGCAGGCGAGCTGGGCACCGAGCATGGGGCCGGCCTGAGGCGCGGTGGCTCCGATGACGACGTTTTTGTCGTTGCAGAAGGTTGAGGAGATGTACTCGGCGAAGTGGTAGTAGGAGCGGTGGTGGCGGGCGAGGTTGCCCCAGATGTATCCGCTGTCGGGCTCGACGACGTCGGGGATGTGCTGGAGGAGTGGGTATCCGTCGGCGACGACGCCTTCGTAGTCGTAGGTGCGTTCGTTTCCGCGATAGCTCTGCTGCCAGGTTTTTTCGAGGTAGTCGGAGCCGATGGCGGCGTTGGACCAGACGTGTCCGTCGCCGGAGACCTCGCCGGAGACGAAAAAGTTGTCGAGCAGGCCGTACTGCAGAGCGAGCTTGTGGGCGTTGGGGGTGATGGAGGCGCCGTACATGGTGAGGCGGGGGTCTCCGTTGCCGACGGGCTTGCCGTGCCAGGAGAGGTCGCCGAGGATCTGATCGTAGGAGCGGTTTTCGCGAATGATGTAGATGATGTGCTTGATGGGGTTGCGCAGGTGGTTGTGGAAGGCGATTTTCTGCTTAATGGCGACGTTGAAATTGGAGGCGATGACTTCGGCGGTCCAGGGCGCGAGTTGGGTGTGGATGGCGCTGAGGTCGACGCTGGCGAGCGAGCCGTAGATGAGGGTGGCGATGTAGGTGTAGTCGCCGGGCTGGCCGTTGTCGCGTGTGTTGTGGGGCGAGAAGTCGTTGGGGCCCGCGCCGCGGCCCTTGTCTGTGGCGATGTAGAGCTTGCCGCTGTCGATGGCCAGACAGGTGGGCATCCACTCGGTAGGGACGAAGCCGGTGGGCTCGATCATGCCTTTTTTTGCGGCGCTGGCGGTGAGCTTTGCGGTGTCGAAGACGGCGACGGAGTCGGACGCGAGGTTGGCGACGTAGAGGGTGCGGCCGTTGTGTGAGAGGGCGAGGGCGTCCGGCTCGGCACCGAAGTAGGTTTGATGGGGCAGGCGGGTATCGTAGTAGCCCTTGAGGGCGAAGGCGTTGTTGGCGATGTTGACGGCGGCGACGGAGTCGCGGTTGGAGAGGACGACGTAGAGGGTGCGTCCGTCGGGCGAGATGGCGAGCGCGCAGGGGTGGGAGCCGGGTGAGACGGGATTATCTGGACGGAGGAGCGGGAGCTTGCGGGTGATGGTGTTGTCGGCGAGGTTGAGCTCGACGACTTCGCTGGCGTTCCAGAGGGCGACGAAAGCGCGGGAACCGTCGCGGGTGACGGCGACGGCGATGGGATAGGTTCCGGGGACGGCGTTGCTCTCAGAGAGGTCGAAGCGGTGGAGGATGGCGCCGGAGTTGGCGTCCATGAGGAGTGCGTCGTCGGAGAGATTGTCGGCGATGAGGAGTCGCTCGTGGCCGGTGGAACCGAGGACGGAGATGGCGGCAGGGTAGGGGATGCCGAGGTCGCCGCGCTGGTCTCCGATGAGCTTGGTGTAGCGTCCGGAGGCGAGCGGCTGGAGGGGTATCTTCATCATGCGGAGCGGGGTGATGTGTCCCTGGTGGAAGCTGTAGACGGCGATGCCGGAGCCGGTGTCGTGAGGGTGCGAGCCGGAGGGGTCGGACATGCTGTCCATGCTGGCGTAGAGGAGGCTGCCGTCGCGGCTGAAGGCGAGGCCGGAGTAGAGGGTTTGATGGGCACGGAGCGGGGTGCGCGTGTCGGGCACATTGGTGACGGTGTGCGTCTGCGTGTCATAGACGGTGAGCGACTGCATGGTGCCGTAGGCTGCGCCGCCGTAGCCCGCGTCGATGGTTACGACGTAGCGATGGCCGGGGCTGACGGCCATGGACATGGGGAGATTGTTGATGCGCTGCGGACTGCCGGGGACCGGCTCATAGAGCCGCTTGCTGGTGGGGAGATTGATGGTTTGCGCTGCGGCTGTAAGGGAGAGCACTAGAAAAGCGGCGGCAAAAAGACGGATGCGCATCATGGCCAACAGATTATCAAGATATGACTGCGAGAGTATCAACAGGTGTAGCTTGGTGGGGATGAATTTTGCGCTTTGCGGAGGAGCGGAAATAATGATGAAGCGAGTGGGAGTGGCAGTAGCGGTGATGGCGTGCGCCGGACTGGTGATGGCGCAGCAGACGGCGACATGGACGGGTCCGAAGGCCGATACGAGCGTGATTGACGCGCAGGGGACGGCGCATGTGCAGCGTGTGGTTCCGGTGCCGGAGGATTTGAGCCCTCAGGCGCGGGCGTGGGTGGGCCAGCGGGTGAACGACGCGGAGAAGAAGGAGTCAATTGCGGAACAGCGGCGGGGGACGGATGCGTGGCAGGAGCGGGCAGGCGCGCAGGCGAAGCTGATGTATCCGGTGAACGTGACGCTGGGGAAGATAGCGGGGGTGCCGGTGCGGATTATTACTCCGCTGCATACGCCGGCGAACAAGCGGGACCGGGTGCTGATTAACGTGCATGGGGGCGGGTTTGTGGTGGATTCGGGTTCGCTGACGGAGACGATTCCGATTGCGAACCTGACGCAGACGAAGGTGATTGCGGTGCTGTACCGGCTGTCTCCAGAGCACAAGTTTCCGGCGGCGGTGGATGATGCGGTGGCGGTGTACAAGGCTCTGCTGAAGACGCACCAGGCGAGGAACATGGCGATTTACGGGACGTCGGCGGGTGCGATTCTGACTCCGGAGATTGCGGTGCGGCTGCAGCAACTGGGGCTTCCGCTGCCGGCGGCGCTGGGCGTGTTCTCAGGGATGGGGGACTTCAGCCGTCCGGGCGACTCGCAGGCGATGTATGCGCTGAATGGGTTGTCAGGGTATTTGACGGTGCCGGACGCGGGGACGCAGAACAAGGATTATGTGGGGACAACGGACCCGCGCGACCGGGTGCTGTCTCCGTTATTTGCGGATGTGAAGGGGTTTCCGCCGACGATGTTTATGACGAGCACGCGGGATTTGCTGCTGAGCGGGACGTCGATATTGCAGCGGCACTTTTATGAGTCGGGGGTGACGGCTCCGATGGTGGTGTTTGAGGGGCTGCCGCATGCGTTCTGGAACAACTTTGATATTCCGGAGTCGCGGGAGGCGTTCAAGGTGCAGGCGCAGTTTTTTGATAAGTATGTGGGGCATTAGGCGTGCGGGCACACGCGACTTCGGCTCGTGTGGCGCTCGCTCAGAATGACATCGGTGGGTGGTTGAGAGTCGATCGATCCCACCCTTGCCGCGATGAAGCTGCGGCAAGGATTGGGCAGCCCCGGTGGTGGCGGGTTGAGAAGAACCGCAGGTTCTTCGACTGAGTTTGAAAGGCAGAGCGTTTCAAGCTTCGCTCAGAATATGTGGTTGTGAGGATTTTACATAGTCCTGCACAGATGGGCCGGGTTTTCCTACGGGGGAGCGGGCGGGGTGATCTGCGATACTGGGCTTGTTCGATCACCTCTGGTGTACGGCACGGCTAAAGCCGTGCCCTGATACAAGGCGCCCGGTGAGGTGGTTTTCGGAATTCGGTAGTCTATGGCTGAAGTTTGTGCGAAGTGCGAGGGGATGGGAATGCGCGTGGTGCGGCGCGCCGATGGTGGCACTGCCGCGGAGCCGTGCGAGTGCCGGCTGGAGACGCGCGTTGCCGCATTGATGGAGCGGGCGCGGATTCCGCGGCGGTACCAGCATTGCTCGTTCGACAGCTATGAGACGCGCTTTCCGGGGGCGGATGGGTCGCTGGGGGCGGCGCACCTGATGGCGCGGCGGTTTGTGGATGGGTATCCGGTGACGACGGAAGGGCGCGGGTTGCTGCTGACCGGGTCGATTGGCGTGGGGAAGACGCACCTGGCGGTGGGGATATTACAGGCTCTGATTGCGGAGAAGGGCGTGCGCGGGATGTTTTGCGACTACCGCGAACTGCTGAAGGAGATTCAGCACTCGTACAATCCGCAGGTGGCGACGACGGAGCTGGATATTTTGCGTCCGGTGTTTGAGGCCGAGGTGCTGGTGCTGGATGAGCTGGGCGCGTCGAAGCCGACGGAGTGGGTGTGGGACACGGTGGCGCACATCTTGAACACGCGCTACAACGACAAGCGGACGACGATCATTACGACAAACTATGCGGATGCCGCGCCGGGCGGCGCGGCGACGGGTGCGCGGGCGGCGGCGCGCGAAGAGACTCTGGGTGACCGTATTGGCGAGCGCATGCGGTCGCGGCTGACGGAGATGTGCGTGACGGTGCGGATGTCGGGCGCGGACTTTCGGCAGGGCGTGGGCCGGGCGCGGTTCGGTTGAGCGTGATCTGTTTTCATTGAGGAACCTGCGTAGTCCTCATTCTTGCTGTCGTATCATTGTCGGCAATAGAGAAGTTATCCTAGCCAAGCCGAGCGACCTAATGCCAGGAATCAGTTATCAGCATCGCGCGGGATTCCGTTCACTGAGTCACGCGTATCTAAAGCCGAAAGTCGATCGCTTTACAGCCGATATAGCGCGCGGTTCCACAGTTCTCGATCTGGGCTGCGGAAACGGAACTTTTCTCTCCCAGTATCAAGATCGAGGCTGGAAACTTTTTGGCTTGGATTTCTCCACTACAGGTATAGAAGCCGCGAAACAAAGCTATCCTGACATTCAATTTGTGCTTTCTGATGCGCAAACCTGTGTCGAGACGCTGCGCGAAATGTTAGGGGCAGCGGACCTCATTATCAGCACGGAGGTTATTGAGCATCTATATGATCCTCCTGCTTTTGTGGAGCAGGTGTTTGAACTGCTTAAACCTGGTGGGAGGTTTGTTTTAAGTACCCCGTATCACGGGTATCTGAAGAATATTGCGCTTGCAGCGGCAGGCAAATGGGACAAGCATCACCATCCACAATGGGTTCACGGGCACGTCAAATTTTTCTCGGTCTCAACGCTTTACAAGCTTCTTGAAGACGCTCACTTCGAAAATATGGAGATGACGGGAGCTGGGCGGCTTCCCTATTTGTGGAAGAGCATGGTCGTTCGTTGCTCGAAGCCGACTGCCTGATGAGGACTTGCTGTTTCACGCGCAATCAAGGCGTGCCGCCCGTGCAGGAGTGTTCCCCACGGGTGAGTAGAATGCAGTGCGGACGTGGCTGACGGAGATGTGCGTGACGGTGCGTGGGACGGGCGCGGTTCGGTTAGCTTTGCCTCCGGCGGCGCCTTCGCGGCGGGCGGTGCTCGCCGCGCGGGCACACGCTGTGAGAAACGAGGATACTGCACCCTCATTTCTCACAGCCACATGAGACAGCGCGATTGCTCCGAACGCTGCATATCGCCCCGGTGATGATTCAAAACTCAGACCTCGTCTCTAAGTCCGAGCCTAAGCTTGTTGCGAAATCCTCGACAAGGACTTGTTTGTGGTGATCGGCGTGGGAGTGCATTTACTCCAGGATGGCTTCTGTGTTGACGTGGCCGGTGGCGGTGAGGACGATGGCGGCGGTGAGGATGAGCGCGCCTCCGAGCCAGGCGGCGGGGCCGAGTTTGTCGCCGAGCAGTTCGACGCCGAGGATGGAGCCGAGGGCAGGCTCGATGTTGAGGAAGACTCCGGCGCGGGATGCGGGGACGCGATGGATGCCCCAGTTCCAGAGGAAGGTGGAGGCGGAGGTGCAGAGGAGGCCTCCGGCGGCGCAGGCGATCCAGACGCGGGTGGCGAGGCCGTGGATGGGCGGGAGGCCGTCGATGGGGATGATCCAGAAGGCGAGCATGATGGTTCCGGCAAAGATGGTGTAGGCGGTGATGGTGATGGGCGGATGGCGGTGCATGAGCTCGCGGCTGATGAGCACCCATCCGAGGGCGATGACGAGGGAGAAGACGACGAGGAGGTCTCCGGTAAGCGAGGGGCCGTGGGCGGAGGGATGGCGGGAGCCGCTGAGGGTGATGAGTGTGACGCCGGTGGTGGAGCCGGCGAGGGCGAGCCAGCCTTTCCAGTCGAGGTGTTCGCCGGCGAAGATGACGGCGCCGAGGGCGAGGATGACGGGCATGGTTCCGACCATGAGGGCGGCGTGGCTGACGGTGGTGAGAGAAAGGCCGTAGAACTGGATAAGGAACTGGAGGGGAATGCCGAGGAAGGCGGCGGTAAGCAGCAGGGTCCAGTCTTTTTTGTTGAGGCGGGCGGGGCGGAGCAGGGGGGCGAGTCCGAGGCAGGCGAAGAGGAAGCGGTAGAAGACCATGTGCCCGACGGAGAGCTGGGTGAGGGCGATTTTTCCGAAGAAGAAGCCGGTGCCCCAGAAGGTTCCGGCGAGGGCGCAGGAGCCATAGCCGAGGGCTTGCCCCTTCGTATTGCGGAGGACTTGCCCCGGCGCGCCGGGGTCGCGCCATTCTGATGCAGACACCTGTGATCCTCCGTTTGGCAGGAAGCGAAAATACCTTTTCTATCATAGGAGAGGGCGGAAGCATTTGAAATTGCGGGGTGCAGCCCTGAGAATGATGCAGATGGGCGTGCGGAATGAGCGCCGGTGGTGGAGAGCGTTCCCCGTACAAGCCAGAAGAAGGCTTGTACGGGGAACCGTTGCGGTGTTGTTGGCGACGTGCGCGGCCCATGGGGCCAGTGACAAAGCGAAGCAGAAAGACGTATCGCCGGCGCCGGTGGCGCGGATTAGGGTTGCGCCGCTGGGATTTCTTGCTCAGAGTCCGGCGTATCTGCAGATGCGGCTGGCGTGGTCGTCGTTGAATTTTATAGACAAGGACCACCTGCTGTTTACCTTCCATGTGAATGAACTTCTGCACCGTGCTCCGGGCGAGTCGCGGGGCGACGATGACCAGATGATTCGCGCGGATGTGCTGGAGATTGCGACGGGGAAGGTAGTGCGGACGGCGGATTGGCGGATGTATGACCGCGCGCGTTACATCTGGGCGCTGAAGGACGGGAAGTTTCTGGTGCGGCGGGGGAATGAGCTGTACCTGACGGACAGCAGCCTGCAATTGAAGCCGTACCTGGCCTTCCGGACAGACTTGCAGGGGGTGGAGGTTTCTCCCGAGCGCACGATGATGTTGCTGGAGGTGAAGAAGGTGATTCCGACGGCGGAGATGGCGGAGGGAGATGGCGGGGGGCAGGCTCCTACGTTGCTGGGCGGTGGCGGGACGAAACCGATTGAGACGACGCGAACGGAGATGCTGCTGGTGCGTCCGGGGGAGCACACGGTGTTGGGGAGGGCGCAACTGCGGGCCTCGGGCGATGTGCCGCTGATGGAAGACGGCATTGTGGGGATGATGCACGGGAGCAATTCGAAGCAGTGGGTGGCGCAGGAGCAGACGATTCAGAAGAGGCTGGAGAAGGTGGGCAAGGTTGAATCCGCCTGTCCGCCGCAGACACAGGTGCTGAGCCGGGACGTGGTGCTGCTGCTGGGGTGTCCGGCGAACGGCGCGAACGGCAACTCCGTGGTGGCGCTGAAGCTGGGCGGCAAGGTGCTGTGGGAGGACCGGTGGGGGTCGCGCTACATATGGCCGACGTTTGATTATGCGGAGGACGGAAGCCGGTTTGCGTATGAGTCGATGGAGACGAACCGGCCCGTCGGGACGATGGATTCGTTTAGTCAGGAGGACATAGTGGACCAGCCGGTGGGGGTGTTCGACACGAAGACGGGGAAGCTGGTGCTGGTGGAGAATGCCGATCCGATCTTGAGCGAAGGGCAGAACTATGCGCTGTCGGCGGACGGGCGGCGGTTTGCGATTTTGCGGCGCGGTGCGATTGAGGTTTTTGATTTGCCGCCGGTGGTGGCGAAGAAGTAGGGGTGTGGCTGGGGGAGATCGCTATACCACCCGTGCCAGCGTCGCTGTACCCCACACAAGCCAAAGGCGGGCTTGTATGGGCCACCAGGTCGAGGGGTGTGGCTGGGGTGGGAAAGCAGGTTCCTCGATTGACCCTGCGATTTTGGGAACCTAGACTTATAGAAAGGAGTCCGGCAGAGTGGTGCGGGGCTGAGTGAGGGATGTCATCCGATCCGCGAATGGGTGAGGTGAGAATCGGCGCGCGGGAGCGGCTGGTTCTGACATCAATTATCGAAAGCTACATTGCGACGGGCGAGCCGGTGGGGTCGCAGACGCTGGCGCGTCAGTTCGGCAACCAGGAAGGGATGTCGGCGGCGACGATCAGGAACACCATGGCGGCGCTGGGCGAGGCGGGATTGCTGGAGCAGCCGCATACGTCGGCGGGACGGATTCCGACGGCGCGGGCGTTTCGGTTTTTTGTAGAACAACTGACGGGGATGGCGCGGCCGCTGGGCCTGACGGCGGAGCGGCGCGAACAGATTGACGAAAGCTTTGCCGGCGTGGGATCGAGCCAGCAGTTTCTGGAGCGGACGTCGCATGTGCTGGCGCTGGTATCGAGCGGCGTGGGCGTGGCGCTGGCGGCAGTGTGCGAGGCGCAGGTGCTGGAGCACATCCACTTTTCGCGGCTGAGCGCGGGGCGGGTGCTGGCGGTGGTGGTGACGACGTCGGGAATGGTCCAGGACCGGGTGTTGCTGCTGGACCGCGATATGCGTCTGAGCGAGCTGGAGGGTTCGGCGCGATTTTTGAACGAGAACTTCCACGGCTGGTCGATTGAGCGGATACGCGGGGAGCTGGACCGCAGGATTGAGACGGAGCGGTCGGAGGTTGATCGGCTGCAGGGTGCGGTGAACGAGCTGTACAGGAAGGGCGCTCTGGCGAGCGAAGCGGCTGCGGGGCCGGTGATTTTTGTGGAAGGCGTGGCGAATCTGCTGGCCGGAGAGATTGACCGCGAGCGGCTGCGGGTGATGCTGCAGGCTCTGGAGGCGAAGCAGCGGCTGATTGAGCTGCTGACGGCCTATGTGGACGCGCGTCAGCAGACGGTGCGGGTGGTGGTGGGTCTGGAAGAGGCGATTCCGGGGATGCAGAACCTGGTGCTGATTGGTTCGCCGGCGCGGCTGGGCGCGGAGAATGTAGGCACGGTGGCGGTGATTGGGCCGACGCGCATGCAGTACGAAGAGACGATGAACGCGGTGGCGTACATTGCGCAGCTGTCAGGGAAGCTGTTTCCGGGCACGGTGGAGGACTAGCCGTCCAGGCAGACGCGCCTGCGGGTCGGCTCCTGTTGGTCGCGGGGATGAGAGCATCTGAAAGAGTAAGGGTTGATGTGGGCCGGCACGAGCGCATGTTTGTCCTATTTCTCGTGTGAGATTCGTAAAATGTTGTTGCAGGGGCTAAAGCCCACAGTTTCAGGAATTTTTCGGCACGGCTAAAGCCGTGCCCTGATACGAAACCGAATGTGAGGCGCGATTCTGCGGCGATCTATGGCCGTATCGGCCGGGCACGATAGACTGGTAGTAGTACCCACTTTATGAGCAAACGAATAATTGTCGATGGGAAGATGAGTAAAGAGACGTTAAAAGCAGCACCCGAGGTTGAGACGAAGACGGAGCCGCAGGCTGCCTCGAATGGCCGGGCTGCGGAATCAGCAGAGGAAGCAAAAGCCGGAGAGGAAGCGTCGGCGAAGGCGGTTTTGCAGGAAGAGTGCGACCACCTGAAGGCGGAGCGCGACTCGCTGCTGGACCGGATGGCTCGTCTACAGGCGGAGTTTGAGAATGCCCGCAAGCGCGAGGCGCGGGAGCGGACGGAGTTTCGCGACTTTGCGGTGGCGGGAGCGGTGGAGCTGTTTCTTCCGGTGCTGGATAATTTTCATCTGGCGCTGAAGGCGACGGGGTCCGCGGAGCAGATGCGCGCCGGGGTGGAGCTGATAGTAAAGCAGATGGAAGAGGTACTGAAGACGCTGAATGTGCAGCCGGTGGAGGCGGTAGGAACGGAGTTTGATCCGCGGATGCACGAGGCGATTGAGATGGTGGAGAAGCCGGACGTTCCCGACCACCAGGTGTTTGAAGAGGTCCGGCGCGGCTACCGCATCAAGGACCGGCTGCTGCGGCCGGCGATGGTGCGGGTGGCGAGCAATCCGCACCAGAAGGAAGCATGAGTACAACTGCCAACGTGACTAAAACTGATTACTACGAAGTATTGAGCGTGAGCCGGACGGCCACGGACCAGGAACTGAAGGCGGCGTATCGCAAGATGGCGATGCAGCACCATCCTGACCGCAACCCTGGCAACCATCACGCGGAAGAGAAATTCAAGGAGTGCAGCGAAGCTTACCAGGTGCTGAGCGACCCGGACAAGCGGGCGGCGTATGACCGGTTTGGGCATGCGGGAGTTTCCGGCGCGGGCGCGGGGGGACAGGGGAGTCCGTTTGTGGACTTCCAGGACCTGGGCGATATATTTGGCGACCTGTTCGGATTCAACATGGGCGGCGGCGGACGACGGCAGTCGTCCGCGCAGCAGGGCCGCGATCTGCGCTACGATCGCACGATTGAGTTTGAAGAAGCGGTGTTCGGCAAAGAGACGGAGATCACGATCCGCAGGCTTGAGGCGTGCGTGGACTGCCGCGGGCTGGGCACGTCGAACGGGCGCGGGCCTACGACTTGTCCGCAATGCCAGGGGCGCGGGCAGGTGCGCTTCCAGCAGGGCTTTTTCTCGATTGCGCGGACGTGCGGCGCGTGTGGCGGCGTGGGGACGGTGATTACCGAGCCGTGCAAGACCTGCCGCGGCGACGGACGCATGGAGCGCGAGCACCTCATCGAGGTGAAGATTCCGGCGGGGGTAGAAGAGGGGACGCGGATTCGCTATCAGGGCGAAGGCGAAGCGGGCCGCGCCGGCGGGCCGAGCGGCGACCTTTACGTTGTGCTTTCGGTGAAGCCGCACAAATTTTTTGAGCGCGATGGACAGGACCTGCACTGCCAGATTCCGATTTCGTTTGTGCAGGCGGCGCTGGGAGCGGAGATTACGATTCCGACGCTGGAAGGCGCCGCGGCGCTGAAGATTCCCGAGGGAACGCAGAGCGGGAAGGAGTTCCGCATGCGGAGCAAGGGAGTGCCGTACCTGAACGAGCATGGGCGCGGCGACCTGATTGTGCGCGTGGTGGTGCAGATTCCGAAGAAGCTGACCAAGGCGCAGAAGGAACTGCTGCGGCAACTGGGCGATACGCTGATGGTGGAGAATACTCCGACGCCGCACGGGCTGTTCGAGCGGGTGAAGGAGATGTTTTCTTAGAGGCGGCTGCTAGTTGCTAGCTATTAGCTTCTAGCTTTTAATCCAAAATGAGGCTGCCTGGGCGGTTTGAATACCGCAGGCAGCCTTTGTTTTTTGCGTGCGTTGCGGCGGTGGCTTAGATTGCGACAGGAACAGAAAAAGGCGTGTGCAGCCGTGCAGCTTAAATGGACGGAATAGATCTCGCAGTTGGCAGGCGGCAGCTAATAGCTAGCAGTTGGAAGCTATTCGAGCAGGGCGGCGGTGATGGCGAGGGCGGTGATGGCGGCGGTTTCAGCGCGAAGGATGCGGGGGCCGAGGCTGACAGGTTTCCATCCTTCGGCGTCGAAGAGAGCTTCCTCTTCGGCGGCCCATCCGCCTTCGGGGCCGACGGCGATCTGCAGCTCGGGTGAGTCGTCGGCGGTGCCGCCGGCGGATTCCCTGAGCGTCTGGGCGAGGGCCTGGTCGAGCGCGTCGCGCAGAGTGGTGGTTCGTTCCTGCTCGGCGAGCACGAGGCGGACGGCGGAGCTTTCGCGTTTTACGGCGGCGCGGAGGGAGATGGCTTCCTCAATGACGGGCACGTCGGAGCGGCGGGACTGCTGGGAGGCTTCGCGGGCGATGCGCCGCCAGCGCTCGGTACGCTTGGGCGCGGCGTGGGCGAGATGCTTTTCTGTGCGGCGGGCGATGACGGGGATGATGCGGTTGACGCCGAGCTCGGTGGCTTTCTCGATGGCCCACTCCATGCGGTCGAATTTGAAGACGGCGAGCAGGAGGGTGACGGGGAGCGCGGGGTCGGCTGTGACCTCGGCGATGAGGTTGAAGCGGACAGTGTCTCCGGTGATTCCGGCGAGGACGGCGTGGCAGACGCGATCGCCGGCGACGATGTCGTACTCCATGCCGGGCTGGGCGCGGAGGACGCGGATGAGGTGAGCGGCCTGCTCGCCGGAGAGTGTGGCGGTGGCTTCGTCCCAGGTGTCTGCGATCCAGCGTCGGCGTGTCATACATCTATTGTCGCAAATTGGCGTGAAGAAGAAGTGCGCGCAAACACCGCATAAATACTAAGCAAAAACACTATGCAGAAACACCAAGGGGAACGCGGTTGCGTTCCCCCTATGTGTTGCCTATTGCAGAATGCTTACTTCTTTTTTGCGACCTTCGTTGCAGGTTTCTTAGCCGCTTTTTTGGCTGCCTTTTTGGTTGCCATGGTTTTCTATTCTCCCTTTTGTGCTGCAACTCAATTGTTGCAGTTACCGAATGTATAGAAGCAAGCCAAAAGAGTGTCAAGAAAAAAATGGATTGCGGGGACGATTTTTTTGGAGTGGGCGAGTACGGATGGACGCGCGCATTTTGATTCCGTTTTAGATGGCGTGTATATGCCGGAGGATGGCTGCGACGATGCCGGCGAAAGAGTCCTGCCAGGCGTGCGCGATGATGCCGGGGCGAAGGCTGCGGCGATAGAAGGCGAGAGCGCAAAACATGGCTCCGTAGGCGGTGATGGCGATCATGCCGCCGATGCCTTCGTATCCGTGCGCGGCGCCGAAGAGCAGCGAGGAGGCGAGAATGCCGACGGCAAGTTTGGCGCGTGCGCCGCCGACGGGGAGTGAAGAAAACTGCTGGAGGAGATAGCCGCGGAAGACGAACTCCTCCACGATGCCGGCGGTGATACAGAGTAGGAGCCAGACGATGGCCTGGGGGATGTTTTGCGGAGCGATGGCGGCGACGACCTTTTGCGCGGGCAACAGATGGAAGACGCGGAGCAGGGCTGCGATGGCGCCGAGCACGAGCATGGCGATGATCCAGAAGATGATGGCGATGGCGATGTCGTTGAGCCACTCGCGGAGACTGCAGCGGCGCGTGCCGAGGATCTGGCGCAGGGGTGTGCGGCGAATGCGGAGGCCCCACCAGGTGAGCAGGGCGAGGGCCAGTTCCCAGAGGATGGTGACGACGTAGTTGCGGATGTGCCGGATGCCGGCGGTCACAATGGCGTGGGCGTGCATGCCGCCGCGCACAGAGACAGCAATAATGATGGCGGCGATGAGCGCGGTGTGCCACCAGGGGGCGACCGGCTGATTGCGGATGGGCCATTCGGGCTGGGGAAGAGCGGATGGAACTGGATCGGTGTTCTCTGATACCTTCATGAGTTCGCCTATCGAGTGTACTCGCGAGTTGGGTGCATCGAACAGAGAGATGAGGAGAAAGACGCGATGGATGAGATTGTGATTGTGGCGGCGGTGCGGACGCCGGTGGGGAAGTTCCAGGGAGCGTTTGCGGGGATGAAGGCGACCGAGCTGGGGGCGATTGCGGTGCGCGAGGCGGTGCGGCGCGCAGGGATTGATGCGACGAGCGTGGACGAGTGCATCCTGGGCAACGTGGTGTCGGCAGGGCTGGGGCAGAATCCGGCGCGGCAGGCGGCGCTGTTCGGCGGGCTGGCGCCGGAGGTGAGCGCGATGACGATCAACAAGGTCTGCGGATCGGGATTGAAGGCGGTGGCGCTGGCGGCGCAGTCGGTGCTGACGGGCAACGCGGAGATTGTGGTTGCGGGCGGGATGGAGTCAATGACGAATGCGCCTTACCTGCTGCCGCAGGGCCGGAGCGGGTTCCGGATGGGGAACGCGGTGGTGGTGGACTCGATGGTGCATGACGGGCTGTGGGACGCCTTCAACGATTACCACATGGGCGTGACGGGCGAGAACGTGGCGGAGAAGTACGGGATTACGCGCGAGGAGCAGGATGCGTATGCGCTGGAGTCGCACAGGAAGGCGGCGGCGGCGCAGCGCGAGGGACGGTTTGCGGCGGAGATTGTGGCGGTGGAGGTTCCGGCGAAGAAGAAGGGACAGGCGGCGACGGTGGTGGATGCGGACGAGTCGATCCGCGAAGACGCGAGCCTGGAGGCGCTGCGCGCGCTGAAGCCGGCGTTCAAGAAGGATGGGACGGTGACGGCGGGGAATGCTCCGGGAGTGAACGATGCGGGGGCGGCGCTGGTGGTGATGTCGGCGGCGAAGGCCAAGGCGCTGGGGCTGAAGCCGCTGGTGCGGATTGTGGCGCAGGCGACGAGCGGCGTGGAACCGAAGTGGGTGATGATGGCTCCGGTGACAGGCGTAAGGAAGGTGCTGGAGCGCGCGGGATGGTCGACGGAGAGCGTGGATTTGTATGAGCTGAACGAGGCGTTCAGCGTGCAGGCAATTGCGGTGACGCGGGAGCTGGGGATTCCGCTGGCGAAGGTTAACGTGAATGGGGGGTCGGTGGCGATTGGGCATCCGATTGGCGCGAGCGGTGCGCGGATCTTGATTACGCTGATCCATGCGATGATGCAGCGGGATGCGAAGCGGGGGGTTGCGGCGCTGTGTTTGGGCGGAGGGAATTCGGTGGCGCTGGCGGTGGAGAACTGCGCGTCCGGCGAATAGCGCTTCGCGGTGCTGGCCGCACGGGCAGACGCGCCTCCGGCGCCATCGGTGCTGTCCGCACGGGCAGACGCGCCTCCGGCGCCATCGTGTTGCCGGCGTTTGTGGCCGCTTCCGTTGGTCGCGGGGATTAAGTCAACCAGACGATCCATTCAAGAGTCGATCGGTCCCACCCTTGCCGCGATGAAGCTGCGGCAAGAATGGGGCACCCTCGGTTGTGGCTGGGTTGGAAACTGCGGGTTCTTCGACTCGCTTCGCTTGCTCATAATGACATCAACTTTTTAAGGGGTGGTTACAGGTGAAATCGACGGAGCGGTTTTCGACTCGGGTGGAGGCGTATCGGGAGTTTCGTCCGCGGTATCCGAGGGAAGTGGTGGAGCTGCTGCGGCGGGAGTGCGGGCTGACTCCGGAGTGGGTGGTTGCGGATGTGGCGGCGGGGACGGGATTGCTGTCGGAGATTTTCTTAGACAACGGAAACCGCGTGATTGCGGTGGAACCGAACGGGCCGATGCGCGAGGCTTGCGCGGAGCTGCGGGGGAAGTATCCGCGGTTGGAGTGCGTGGACGGGACGGCGGAGGCGACGGGGCTTGCGGATGGCGTGGCCGATCTGGTGACGGTGGGGCAGGCGATGCACTGGTTCGATCTGGCGCCGACACGCGCGGAGTTCGTGCGGGTGCTGAAGCCGGGTGGATGGTGCGCCGTTGTTTACAACCACAGGCGGATGGGCGGCGACGGATTTCATGATGGATATGAGCGGCTGCTGGTGGAGTATGGCGGGGACTATCGCGCGGTGCAGAGCAAGCACATGACGGATGACAAGCTGGCGGGTTTTTTTGCGCCGAGCGAGATGCGGTGCGCGGTGCTAAAGAACTATCAGGAGCTGACGCGGGAGGGTCTGGAGGGTCGGGTGCTGTCGTCGTCGTACATGCCGCAGGCGGGGGATGGGAAGTATTCGGCGATGATGGATGCGATTGCGGAGTTGTTTGGGGGGTATGAGGAGGATGGGGTGGTGCGGATGGTTTATGAGACGGCGGTGGCGTGGGGGCGGTTGGGGTGAGGGGCTCAAGTGGACGATGTTTGAGTTGGGCGATTCACTGTCTTCGCATTCCCTGAGAACGTCCTCAGAGATATTCATTATCGACATATTTTTCTAGTCTCTGACGACGCTCATCCGTAAGCGACTCCATTTCACGTGCATGCAACAGTGGGCCAATCGTTCCGCCGCCGACTGGGTCGTGACGGAATAGGGCCTGCAAGCGGATGTATCGCTCCCATACCCGCTGCGAGGTATTCAGAAGCTTCAGTCGTCTAGGGTGTTCCTTGTATTGCTCACGAAGATTCTCGAGAACGGCGTTCAGTTTTTCCTCGGCGACTTTGTACTCTTCGTAAGCGGCCTGATTCATACCGGCCTGGGTCAGCGGCACTCTTCCATACAATTCAAGCACCAGTATTTCGGTCAGGGCTTTGGCAAAATCGACCGCAGAGTCCAACATTTCCCCGAGTTTGATAAAGTCTAAGTCTCGATGTGAGGGCGCTTCGTGGCAAATTGCATGGCGAATTTCAAATAGTGCTGAGATGGACGCGGCTGTTGCGTCGTAGCTGGCAATTATCGGCTGCTCAGGCTTACCATGAATTTCAGTTTCCCGACGATCAACCGCTGTTTTCAGCAGCGGCACGATGTCTTTGCCGCACAGCGTCGAGAAGATCGAAATTATCTGGTCGAGCCTGTTGACGGAGATTGCGAAGCCAACGATGTCGCCGAAAGTGATCGACTTACCGCTAATACTTAGCAGGAGGCTGTAGTCGGGTTTGAAATTTTGTACGGCTGGAATAGCGCGCTCTGCAAAAGTCGGCGAATGGTTCGCCACTCGAGTAACCCACCCGCGCGTGAAGACTTCAAGTATTGATACTGCGCGCACAGGGTAGATATCCGGGACGAAATCCAGATCCTTCTGCTGCTTCAGGTAATCGCCGCAAAGGGTTTCAAGTTCGTAACCTCCGTAGACCCGGTTCTTACCATGAATGGATTTTGACTTTTCGATAAGTCCAATTCGGTCCTTGGGGTTCATGACGTGATTTTAAGGTTTTGGCGCCTATTACGGATATCCCTAGGAACTCGTTGAAATTCGCCGCGTCGTAGCGTCTTTCCTGGCGATTTGCGCTTCTTCCCGGATGAAATCTGTTTGCAATGCAGGTCTGGCCAGTGTTTATAGGGTGTTGCAGGGCTTTCGGAAGC
>Ga0307372_10005413_pt1 | contig 19200 bp, 14 predicted proteins | sample OX1MG_FD_202533 | JGI IMG/M metagenome (GOLD analysis project Ga0307372, IMG submission 202533) | Soil microbial communities from Risofladan, Vaasa, Finland - OX-1 | ecosystem: Environmental > Terrestrial > Soil > Coastal area > Acid sulfate soil | place: Finland: Risofladan, Vaasa | collected...
GCCGCGCCGAGGAAGCCGAGGCCCACGCCCACGACGCCACCGATAATGCCGATGACCATCGCCTCGCCTACGACCTGACCGATGACCCGGCGGCTCCGCCAGCCCAGGGCCTTGAGCGTGCCGAACTCCCGGACGCGGCGGGAGACCGCCGACATCGTCAGCAGGCTCGCCAGCAGGAAGGCGGCGATCAGCACGGCTATCGCCAGCCACCTGCCGAGGTTGTTGGCCAGGCTCGACGTGCTGGACAGGGAGCCGGTGAGCTCCTTGGCCAGGTCGCTGGAGTTGGTGACCGTGGCCTTGGGCACGGCCCTCGAGATCTCCCCGGACACGCCGCTGATGTCGGCCGCGCTGCTAGCCGCCACGTAGATGGTGTTCACGTCGTTCTTCAGGCCGGCCAGGGCCTGCGCGCGCGCCAGCGGGATGTACACATCCGATGAGGTGGACCCGGCCGGAACGCTGACGATCCCCACGACCTTGAAACTCGTCTTGGCGATCGTGATGGCGGAGCCGGGCGTGAGCTTGTTCTGCGTCGCGTAGTTGGAGTCCAGCACCGCGACGTTAGCGCTGGCGTCGGCCGCGGTAAAGGTCCGGCCGGCGGAGAGCCTGCCGGAGCTGAGCGGTCCGAGCACCCCCTGCCCGATGTTGACGCCGCCGACAGAGAACGAGGTCGGAGTGAGGGACCCGCGAAAACCGCCTCCGCCGCCGCCGCCGCCGAAGCCGCCGCCGGAGTTAATGGCCGGGATCTTTCCCGTGATCTTGGTGTCGGTCAGGGTCAGGCCGCCCGAGGCCGCGGCGACATTGCGCAGCCGGGATACCGCCGTGACGGCCGAGTTGCTGATGGCTCCGAGGCCGACGTTACTCAGGGTATCGATGTCGATCTTCGTTCCAGCGGCCGGGCGGGTCCGCGTGCCGGTCGACCCGCGGAAGCCGAACGCGCCGGGGGCGCCGGAGCCAGCGGCCGGGGCCTTCGTGACCGTGATGTCGGTGCCGACGCCGTAAAGCGAGTGCAGGACCTCACCCTGGGCGTTCTTCACGCCCGCGGACAGCGCGGTCACCGTGATCACCAGGCCGATGCCGACCGCCAGTCCGGCCCCGATCAGGCTGGCCTGACGCGCCCGCCGACGCAGTTCACGCCGCAGATAAGTGAGAAACATGCACGCTCCTTCAGAGCCTGGCCAGGCCGGGCTTCCCGCGGCACCGGGGGCCGGCGCCGGGCGCAGCCACCTGCGCCGGTACAGATGATGGCGGCGCGATCTGAACGCATGCTGTAAGGCATCTTCAGACTTGCCGGGTCTGGCCGACGCCCGCGCCGCAGGATCGAGCCCGCGGCGACGGAGATCTAGTGCCCGGGCCTGGCGTGGTGGCGCAGGACGAGTTGCCTGTCACCGTGGCTCGTGGCGGTGGCCGCCTCGCCCCTCGCGCGCATCGCCGCCGCGAACGCTGGCGTGCCCTTGCGCACGTACAGGCGCAGCCAGACGTCTGAGGTATGCCAGATCCAGATCAGGTGATAATGCAGGCCCTTCAGCAGCGCCCCGGCCGGCGCGGAGGCGTCGATCTCCACGATCCAGAGCCGGGACGCGTGGGCGAGCCTGTCATGCAGGACCGCCGCGGACACGTTGGTGCCACCCAGCGTCCCCGACGGGATCGGCCCCCGCGCCTGCTCGATGTTGGGCAGCCCGGCCAGCCCGTACGGGTAGGCGGCACCGAAGCTCTCGGCGTTGTTGTTGGTGTAGAGCACCACGTCGCCCGGCTTGCCGGTGGCGGCGACCAGCGCGTCGGCCTGGCGGATGTTGTCGCCGTGGCCGCCGGGCAAGCGGAAGAAGACCTGGGAGTTGAGGCCGAGGATGGCCACCAGGACCACGGCCGCGCTGCCGCCGATCCGGCCGAGGGCCGCCAGCCCTGCCCCGCCGAGCAGGGCGGCCGCCGGGACGCAGAACAGGATGTAGCGGAAGTTATACACGGGCGTGATCGCCGAGCCGATGAACAGGATCGCCGGCGGCAGGATCAGCCACGGCAGGCACAGGCCGGGCAGCGTGCTCAGCCAGGAGGGCAGTTGCCGCCGCGGCGCCCGGGCCGAGGTGATCACGATCCCGGCCACGAAGACGGCGACGACGGCCAGGCTCATGATCGGCGGGCCGATCAGCTTGGTGACGCTCGCCAGCCCGGCGTAGCCGGGCGCGGTCAGCCAGCTGAGCTGGCCCCGCTGCATCCAGCCCAGCACGATCAGCGGGCCGCACAAGATCATGGCGGTAGCGGCGGCCGCGATCCAGCGCAGCAGCAGGGCGCGCCGGGACTGGCCCGGCTCCGGGCGCATCATGCGCAGGCCGATGGTCAGCCCGTGCGCCGCGATGAGGAGCAGGCCGAAGATGTTCAGGATGCCGAGCAGCGCCACGCTGATCGCATAGCTGATCCACCAGCGGCGCTGGTGTCCGTGCCAGGAGCCCAGCGCCCGGACCAGGACGTAGCTGGCGATCGTCGCCATCGCGGTGACCATGGCATAGGACCGCGCGTCCTGCCCGTACAGGCTGATGTCGGGGACCACGGCGAACAGCATGCCGGCGGCCAGGCCGGCGCGAGGGGAGACCAGCCGCCGGCCCAGCGCGGCCACGAACCCGGCGGCCACCGCCATCGCGATGGCGGAGGGCAGCCGCAGTGCGAGCTCCCCGGTGCCGAACAGCCGCACTATGACCCACATCACCATGTAGTACGCGCCATGCACCGCATCGACGTTGCCGAGCAGCGCGACCATCTCGCTGAACGGTCGCTTGACCGCGGCTAGCGTCGCCGCCTCATCCCGCCAGTACGAGGGGACGGTGATGCCGATGAGCATGACGCCGAACGTCAGAACCGGGGGCAGGACCCGCATCCAGAGCGGGCCCGGCTGGTGCGGTCGCAGGTCACCGGCCCGGGCACGGGTGCCGACCGCGGTCGTGACGGCAGCGCCGCTCGTCCCGGCTGCCCGGCCAAGAAGCACCGGGCCACGGGGTGAGCTCATTGCCCGAATTCCTCCGGATGTCGCATGTGGTCGCCCGGTCGCCTAGCGTCCGTGGCCGTATATCGCTCAGGGAGCCGACATCGGCCGGCTCCCTGACGTTCAGGATACGGATGACCCCGGACCCGGGACCGAGCTTAGCCGTTAGCCGTTTGATGCACAGCCGTGTGCAGCACAGCCGTGTGCAGCGCAGTCAGATTCCGCGCAGCGCACGGATGGACTCCCGCAATGACCCCATCGTGGCGAGCACCGCGGACGGCTCATACCCGCAGTGTGCCATGCAGTTGGCGCACCTGGGGTCCTTGCCTCTACCGTAGGCGTCCCAGTCGGTCGTCTCGATCAGCTCACGGTAGGTCGGTACGTACCCGTCATCCATCAGATAACACGGCCGCTGCCAGCCCTGGAGCGAGTACAGCGGAATCCCCCAGGCGGTGCACGAGAATTCCTTCTTCCCCTCCAGGAAATCCAGGAATAGCGGCGAGTGGTTCAGCCGCCAGCGCCGCCGGTTCCCGTGGTCGAAGGCCTTGCGGAACAGCTCGCGGGTCTCCGTGACCCCCAGGAAGTGCTCCTGATCCGGCGCCTTCTCGTACGCATATGCGGGCGAGATCATCATCTCGTCCACCTTCAGGTCATCGTTGAGGTAGTTGAGCACGTCGATGACGCTCTGCGCCGTGTCGGTGTTAAAGACGGTGGTATTGGTCGTCACCCGGAAGCCGCGGCGCTTGGCCTCCTTGACCGCCGCGACGGCCTCGTCGAACACCCCCTCCTTGCAGACCGACTCGTCGTGCCGCTCCTTCAGGCCGTCGATGTGCACGGTGAAGGCGAAGTAGGGCGACGGGGTGAACTTGTCGAGCTTCTTGGGGAGCAGCAGCGCGTTCGTGCACAGGAACACGAACTTCTTCCGCTTGACTAGCTCGGCCACGATCTCGTGGATCTGCGGGTGCATCAGCGGCTCGCCGCCGGCGATGGACACCATGGGCGCCCCGCACTCCTCGATCGCGCCGATAGCCTGCTCGACCGGCATCCGCTGCTTCAGCAGGCTGGCCGGCTGCTGGATTTTCCCGCACCCGGCGCACTTCAGGTTGCAGGCGTACAGCGGCTCCAGCTCCACCAGCAGCGGGAACTTATCCTTTCTCGCCAGCCGCTGGCGCATCAGGTAGGTCCCGACGCGCAGGCTCTGGCGCAACGGCATGCTCATGCTTGCCTTACCTCCTTGGGCAGGCCGAACCGGATGGACTCGGTAGCCAGCACGCGCTCGCTCACGTCGACTGGGCCGAGACCGGACAGCGCTGCAACAATCTGACTGACCACCGCAGGCGGGGCCGAGGCTCCCGCCGTGATCCCGACCGTCGACGCCCCCGTCAGCCAGTCGAGCTCGATATCCCCCGTGCCATCAATCAAGTACGCCGGTGTACCTGCCCGCTGCGCCGTCTCCACCAAACGCCGGGAGTTGGACGAATTAGCCGAGCCAGCGACAAGTACGACGTCCGACTCGGCGGCGATGGCGCGCACCGACAGCTGCCGGTTGGTCGTCGCGTAGCAGATATCGTCGCTGCCCGGGCCGCGGGCCGCGGGGAACCGCTCCAGCAGCGCGCCGACGATGACCCCCGCCTCATCGGCCGCCAGCGTCGTCTGCATCACGTAGGCGACCTTCGCCGGGTCCGCGGGCTGCAGCCGGGCGACGTCCTCGACAGTCTGCACCAGCGTCATCGCCTCGGGCGCCTCGCCGAGGGTCCCGTCCACCTCCTCGTGGCCGGCGTGGCCGATCAGGACCACCAGGTAACCGTCGCTGGCGAACCGGCGCGCCTCGGCATGCACCTTGGCCACCAGCGGGCAGGTCGCGTCGACGGTCTGCAGGCTGCGCCGGCCGGCCTCGCTGCGGACCGCCGGCGACACCCCGTGCGCGGAGAACACGACGGTAGCGCCGTCAGGAACCTCGCTGAGCTCGTCAACGAAGATCGCGCCACGCTGCTCCAGACTGGATACGACGTGCGTATTGTGCACAATCTGCTTGCGCACGTAGACGGGCGCGCCCGTACCCGTGCCGTCCAGCGCCCGTTCCACGATCTCGATGGCTCGCTCCACGCCGGCGCAGAATGACCGCGGGCCGGCCAGCAGCACCTGCCGCGATCCGGCCGCGGCGGCCCACCTGGCCAGGACGGGCCCGGCCAGTCGCAGCGACCGCAGCGCCGCGAGGCCGCCGGTCACGGTGGCCGGGCGCAGCAGCGAGCGCTGCGGGGTGTCGGACACCGCGCGCACCACGATGGCGGGCCGCCCGACGGCGCCGGCCAGCAGGTAGGACGACTCCATATCGACGGCTATGGCCCCGCGCACGGTCGCGCGATCCCGTTCCCCGGCGTCGAACAGGCCGGCCACGGTGGCGATCTGGCCCTCGTGCACCCGCAGGCCCGCCCGGCGCAGTTCGCCGGCCACCAGCGGGGCCGACGGACAGCGGAAGCTGATGCCGGGGCCGGTGACCTCCGTCGCGACGATCAGGTCACCCGGCTCCAGGCCGGGGGCCAGGGCCCCGCAGGTACCCGTGACGGCCACCAGTCCGGCGTCGTCGCCGCGCAGCTTCTCGGCCTGCGCCCGCGACCGCCGGGCGCCGAAGCCGGTGCGCAGGACCACGCCGTCGCCGTCCAGGCCGCGCCGGACGGCGCGCGCCTCCAGTCGGAGCGGCGCGCAGACCGCTAGCCGGCTCATCCCGCACCGCCCAGGTAGCGGCCGAGCGCGCTCACCGGGAACACCAGCCGGTACAGGTGATAGTTGATGTAGAAGTCGCGCGGGAAGCCCGTGCCGGTGAACTGCGGCTCGTCCCAGGTCCCGTCCGGCCGCTGGGTCTGCGCCAGCCAGCGGACACCGCGGTCGACGCTGTCGTCCGCGCCTCCGGCGGCCAGCAGCGCGAGCAGCGCCCACGCGGTCTGCGATGCCGTGGACTCGCCGCGGCCAGGGGCGCTGCTGTACTGGCTGCCGGGGGACTCGTAGGACCGCAGGTCCTCGCCCCAGCCGCCGTCTGGATTCTGGTGGTCGACGAGCCAGCTCACGGCGCGCCTGATGACCGGCTTGGCCGGCAGCACGCCCGCCGCGATGAGGGCCGGAACCGCGGCGCCCGTGCCGTAGACGTAGTTCGCGCCCCACCGGCCGAACCAGGAGCCGTCGCTTTCCTGGGCTCGCAGCAGCCAGGCGACTCCCCGGCGGACGGGCCGGCTGCCCGCTAGTCCCCGCCGCGAGAGCGCCTCGACGGCATGGGCCGTGACGTCGGCCGATGGCGGATCGATGACCTCGCCAAAGTCGCAGAACGGCAGCTTGGTCACCACCTTGCGGGTGTTGTCGGCGTCGAAGGCCCCCCAGCCGCCGTCACGTGACTGCATGCCGATCAGCCACCGGGTGGACCGCTCGATGGCCTCGCTGAGCCCCGAGTCGGGCGGCAGGCTGGTCCGCTCCAGGGCCAGCAGCACCTCGGCGGTGTCGTCGATGTCCGGGTAAATGTCATTGTTGAACTCGAAGGCCCAGCCGCTCGGCTCCAGGCCCGGCCGCCGGACCTGCCAGTCACCCGGGCCGCGGATCTCCTGCGCCAGCACCCAGCGCCCCGCCCTGACCAGCGCCTGGTGATCGGGCGGCAGGCCGGCGTCGCCCAGCGCGATCATGGCGAGCACGGTGTCCCAGACCGGGGACTGGCAGGCCTCGATCCGCCGGACCGGGCCCTCGGGGGTCTCCGCCCAGACCGTGAACGAGTCGAGCCCGGCCAGGCCGCGCTCGATCACCGGATGGCTAAGGCCGTAACCGAGCAGGTGGAGCGCGATGAGCGAATACACCCACGGCGGCTGGATCCCGCCCCAGCAGCCGTCCTTCTCCTGCCGGGCGATAATCCAGTCGGCGCACCGGCGGATGGCGGCGGCCCGGACGCCGCGCAGCGGAGCGGCCCGCAGGCCGTGCCGATGGTAGACGTGCAGCGCGCGGTCCAGTTCGCCGAACACGCGCGCCCAGATCGCGTCGGTACGCTGAGCCGGGGAGACGACCCCCCTGCCGTCCCCGTCGGCCGGGACCCGCGGGACCCGCAGTTCGCTGAGCCCGAAGGGCAGCGAGCGGACCGGCCGCAACGACCCGACGACGGTGAGCGGGACGATCGTCTGGCGCGCCCAGCAGGCCCAGTCGCTGACGTTCAGCGGGAACCAGCTAGGCAGGTAGATAAGCTCTGGCGGCATCACCGGCAGGTCGTCCCAGGACCACTCGCCGAACAGGGCCAGCCAGATCCGCGTGAAGACCCGGGTCGCCGGGATGCCGCCGGCGGTGCGGATCCAGCCTGCCGCCTGGGCCATGTGGTAGGCGTCCGGCGAATCGCCGGCCAGCCGCAGCGCGACGTAGGCCTCCACGGTCGTGGACAGATCGGGCTTGCCGCCGTAGGAGTTCGACCAGGTGCCGTCCGGCCGCTGCCGCGACCTGATCCAGCGCGCGGTCGCGTCGGTCTGCTCGGCCGTCCTGATGCCGAGGAACTCGCGCAGCAGCAGGTCCTCGGCGTCGATGGTGACGTTGGTCTCCAGTTCGCCCTGCCACCAGCCCTGCTCATCCTGAAGGTCGAGCAGGTGACGTGCGGCCCGGCCCAGCGCCGACCGCGCGGTCGCCGCAGTCTCGCTGCCGACCCCGGTGGCCTGAGTCATCGTCATCGCGTCATCTCCTCATCTGGCTGGCCCAGCCCGGACCTGGCTGGCATCGGCCTGGCCCGCTCAGTTCTGCCGCACCGTGATGAAGTCGGCTATCGCGGCGAACTCCGCGCGCACGTCATCCGGCATCTCCGTCTCCGCGAGGCACTTGGTCGCCGCCGCTAGCTGCGCGTCCGCCTCGCCCTCGGCCCACTCCCGGCCGCCGGCCGCCTCGACGAGACCGGCGGCACGCAGCAGGTCGTCCTCGTCCAGGGCGGCCGGGCTGGCCAGCAGTTCGGCCAGGTCCCGCGCGGCCTGGCTGTCCCGGCTCAGTGCGGCCACGACCGGCAGGGACTTCTTCCGCGCCCGGAGGTCGGCCCGCACCGGCTTGCCGGTGACCTCGGGCGCGCCCCAGATACCGAGCAGGTCATCGGTGAGCTGGAACGCGAGCCCGGCGTGGGCGCCGAATCCGGCCAGGCCCATGGCCAGCTCCGCCGGCGCGCCGACGCCAATGGCGCCGATGCTGCAGGCACAGGCCATCAGCGCGGCGGTCTTGTCCCCCGCCATCTGCAGGCACTCATCCAGCGTCACGTCCTCCCGCCGCTCGAACGCCAGGTCGGCGCCCTGGCCCGCGATCAGCCGGTGCACGGCCGCGGACAGGCAGCGGGCCGCCCAGACCGCCTGCGGCGCGGGATCGGTGAGCAGGATGTCCTGGGCCAGGCACAGCAAGGCATCGCCCGCCAGGATCGCCGCGCCGACGCCGAACACCGTCCAGGCGGTCGGCCGGTGCCGGCGCTCGGTGTCGCCGTCCATGATGTCGTCGTGCAGCAGCGAGAAGTTGTGCACGAACTCGACCGCCGCGGCAGCGGCAACCCCTCGCTCCGGCGGCGCGCCCGCGGCTCGCGCCGACAGCAGGGCCAGGGCCGGCCGCAGTGCCTTGCCGCCCTGCCTGTCGCCGGACGGAGCCCCGTCGGCATCGACGAAGCCCAGGTGGTAGGCCGCGACAATCTGGACATCCGGGCTGAGCCGCTCCAGCCATCCGGCAATCGCCGGGCCAACGAGATCACGGGCGGCGGCGACGCCCGCCGGCATGGTTGTCGTCATGAGGACGCCCTTGCCGCAATTTCGCTATCCTTAATCCGCTCAGTCAGCATCTCCTGGGCTGGCGGCAGCGCCGCCAGCCCCGCGATGATGCGCTCTGCGGCATTTCGTCCGCTACGCACGGCTCCCTCCATCGTGTCCGGCCAACCGGTATCGGTCCATGCGCCAGCCAGCGCGAGGCCGGGCACCGAGGTGGCAGCGCCCGGCCGCAGCCGGCCTGACCCTGGCACCTGGCGGAACGTCGCCCGACGTTCTCTGGTGACGAAAAAGTCCAGCACGCTCGCGTCCGCGGCGGCCGGGAAGAGCTGCTCAAGCGCGGGCAGGAACTGCTCGCGCAGCCGGGCTGCCGGGACATCGACGTAACTATCCGCGGCCGACAACGACACGGCCAGGTACTGCCCGGTTGTCACGCCAGCGGCCCGCGTCTTGTCGAACACCCACTGAACCGGCGATTCCAGCGCCACGGCGAACGGCAGCCTGGTGACCCGGCGGTCGTAGTGCACATGCACGTTGACGATAGGCGACACACCGAGCTCGGCCCATTGCGCACCGACGCTCCGCAGAGCGGCGGGCGCCAGCTTGGTCGCCACCCAGGCCGGCACGGCGAGCACCACGGCGTCGGCGGTCAGCAGGCCGTCAGGGGCCGCCGCCGACGCAGGGCCGGCGGCTGAGCTCGCGGTCTGCGCATTCCCCGGAACGAGCCGCCGGTCGGCGTCATCGCCGGCCGACACCGCCCGGACCCGGAATGCGCCGTCTGGCGCGGGCTCGATCGAGACCGCCTTGACGCCCAGCCGGACATCCGTGCCCAGCCGGGACAGCAGCCGGGCGGCAGCCTTGCCATGCAGGTCACCCAGCGGGATCGAGGAGATGCCGATGTCAGCGGCATCCTTGCGGCCCAGCAGGGCGGTCTTGATCACGGTCGCGGCCAGGCCCGTGCTGGCCTCGTCGCCATCGATATTCAGCGCGGAGATGATGAACAGGTCCCAGAGCCTGCGCCGGGCCCGCTCGCCCTGCCAGCGCGAGCCGAGCCAGTCGCCGAGTCGCTGCTCATCCAGCCGCGGGCTGGCCGGGTCAGCGAAGCGCATGCCGAGGGCCGCCCGCGCCACCTTGAGCCGCTCGACGGGCGTGAGCAGCCCGTACCTGGCCAGCGCCCCGGTCAGGTGCAGCGGCGCGGGCAGGGAGTTGCGCCGGAGCCTGGCCTGCCGGCCGGGCGTCAGGACCGTGACATCGAACCGCTCCTGCATCGACACCGAGCCGGTCATGCCGAGTCGCGCCAGCAGTTCCTGGTAGGCCGTGCAGCAGCGCAGGAACACATGCTGCCCGTTGTCGATGACCAGGTCCCCGCGAGAAAACGAGCAGGTCGCGCCACCCAGCCACGGCCGCGCCTCGAGGAGGGTAACGGCGACGCCGGCCTCCCGCAGCTGGATCGCAGCGCTGATGCCGGCCAGGCCGCCGCCGATGACCACGACATGTCGGCCGGTCACGAAGTTCCCTCCGTAACCGGCCGGGGCGTCAGGCCGACTAGCGACCGCACCGCGACCATGATCTTCTCCTTAGCCGGAAGCGACATCCGCCGCTGCAACACCTCGCCCGGCGTCGCAGAGATGTGATCGAGCAGCCGGAGGTAGATCCCGGCCATCGCGCCGGCCGACGCGGCGCTGCGCCAGTCCAGCATGGGCATGAGCCGCAGGCCAGTGGCGTACCAGTCGCGCGCCCGCTGCGCCTCGAACCGGATAAGCCGTTCGAGGCCCGCGGTGTCGCCTAGCCGCGACTCGCCGGCCCTCAGCGTGCAGCCAAACCGCGCGAGATCATCCGCCGGCAGGTAAACCCGGCCATTGCCGAGGTCCTCGCGTATGTCCCGCAGGATGTTGGTCAGCTGCAAGGCTATGCCCAGAGCGTCCGCGAGCGGCTCGGCGGCAGCCGGATCGGCGGGCCCGAACACGCCCAGCGACAGCCTGCCGATCGAGCCCGCGACGCACCTGCAGTAGTGCTCTAGCTCGTCGAAGGTCCGGTAGGTCGTTCCGCGCACGTCGGCCTCGCAGCCGTCGATCAGCTCGCCGAATGCTGCCACCGGGATCGCGAACCGGCTCGCCGCGTCCGCCAGCGCCAGCAGGACAGGGTCACGCGGCGGCGCGGCCAGGCCGCCGACCAGCTCGGTCACCTGGGCGCGGGCCTCCTCCAGCGCGGCCAGCTTGTCGTCCGCAGGGAGGCTGCCGTCGCCGATGTCGTCGATCCGGCGGGCGAAGGCATACACCGCCGACAAGGCACGGCGCTTGTCTCCGGGCAGCAGCGCGATGCCGTAGGAGAAGTTGCGCGCCTCCGTCGTGGTCACCTGCTGGCAGTGCTGATAGGCCGCGCGCACGGCCGGCGATGCCGGTGCCACGGCGCTCATCGTCCGGTCACCACCGTACGGGCCAGCTCGGCCGCGAGCCTGCGCTTGGCCGGCACGGCCTGGGCCGCCAGAACGTCGTAGCCGGCGGCCACGATCGAGGCCAGCGCGGCCCGGCCGCCCGCCACGTAGCCGCCGACCGCCAGCCGCGCCATTCCCCGCAGCGTCCCCACCAGCGGCGCGCCATCGTCTAGCAGCCGCCCGGCGCGCTGGGTCTCGAAGGCCATCAGCTCCCGGAGCGGGGCCGCCGCGGTCGTGGCGGCCAGGTCGGCCTCGCTGACCCCGAACCGTTCGAGGTCCTCGGCCGGCAGGTAGATGCGGCCGGCCCGGTAGTCCTCCGCGACGTCCTGCCAGTGCTCGGCGAGCTGCAGCGCCGTGCAGACCCGGTCGGAGAGCTCCGCTCGCGGCTGCGAGAAGACACCGAAGACATACAGCACGATCCGCCCGATCGGGTTGGCGGAGAGCTTGCAGTACCCGGCCAGCTCGTCGAACGTCTGGTACCTGCTGACAATCTGATCCTGCCGATTAGCAGCGATCAGATCAAGAAAGGGCGCTATCGGCACGCCAAGCTCGCGCACCGTAGGCACCAGCGCGCGAATCACCGGAAGCCGCGGCTGACCTCCATTAAGCCGGGCGAGATCCGCCTCCAGCTCGTCCAGCATGCGCGACCGCTCGGCAGGCGGCGCCTCATCCCCGATATCGTCAGTTATCCGCGCGAAGCCGTAGACAGCCATCAGGTGGCGGCGTCGGCTGGCCGGCAACATGCGCAGGGCAACAGGGAAGTTCTCCCTGGTAGAACGCGTCATCATCGCGTCGCCCCGGGCAGCGTCGTCCTGCCCGGCCCAGAGGAACTCCTCGCTCATTCGCGTACCGTCGCGCGCCACGGCCCCTATTTTTCGCACAGTTTGGTAATGAAGGCAAATAATGACATCGGCGTCAGATGACGTCTGCGTCGTGTTGACGCAGGGAAACTGCCAGACCGCGCTGGGCCGGCGACCGCGTCCATTATGCTGGCTCGGCAGCCGACGTGCACGGCTGCACCGTGATTCTCAAATCCGCCCGCGTCAAATTCATTACTGACGCCCGTGTCATATCTCGTGGGCCGGGGCAGGCCGGCCGGGCGGCGGTCCCGGTCGGCCAGTGCCGCCCGGAGGCAGTCGCCCGCGCATCCCGGCACCGCGCATCCCGGCACCGCGCCTGACCCGACCCCCGGCGCCATTTTTAGCTTTTTTCGGCTATTTATCGCAAAACGCGCATCCCGCGCGAGTTCGTGCATTCCCGGCAGAGGTATCGCGCCAGGAAAGGTTCGCAATAATTCGCACGGTTTCGTCTCGGCGCACATTAATAGGATGTTAAGCTGCGAAATCTTCGCATGACCCACCTGTCACATAGGGATTCCTCACCTACTTCTCACACCGGGGCTACAGCCATGGGGTTGCGTCACAAGTCCATCCGCTTTCGGGTCATCCTGCTCGTCCTGATCCCCCTCGTCTCGCTGATCGGGGTCTACTCTTACGCCACGACGAGCACGATCCGCACCGCGATCGACCTGGTCCGGGCCGGGACTGTCTCGGCCGTGACGGTCACGCCGACCAGCAACCTGATGACGCAACTGGACGCTGAGCGCAGCCTTGCCGTCGCCTACCTCGCGAACCCGACAGCCCAGGGGCTGGCCGAGTTCAACAAGCAGCAGGCCCTGACCAACGTCGCACTCAGGAAGTTCGAGGGCGTCAGCATGTCCGGTCCTATCGCGGCCAACGCGTCGGCGCTGGAGAAGTCGATGGCGGCGACGCTGATCAACGCCACCAAGGGCATGCCCGGCCTGGTCGGCCTGCGCGCCAGCGTCGCGGCCAACGGCATCACCAGGCAGACGGCGGTCAGCGAGTACAGCGCGCTGGTGCACGATGGCTACCGGGTGATCTACCAGGCGATCCAGAAGACGGGGGTCAGCCAGTCGGTCGTCACCACCGCGCTCCAGCAGACCAATATGTACGAGGGTGAGGAACTCCTGCTGGAGGAGAGCGACTTGTACGTCGGCGACGCGACGGCAGGATCGTTCCCCGCGGCTGACCGGGCGCAGTTCGCTCAGCTGGTCGGGCTCCGCCAGTTCCTGATTTCCGAGGCGCGGCCCCAGCTGGACTCGACCTCGCGCGCCCTGTTCGCCCAGTACGTGACCCCGAAGTCCACCGCGGCCCTCAACCAGCTTGAGAACACGATCATCCACACGCCGACCCGGCACAACGTTCCGCCGGTCGCGCTGGGTCCCTGGACCAGCGCCGTCACCGGGTACGCCACCGGGCTGTACACCATGCTGACGAAGGGCACGGCCTCGATCGTGGGGCAGGTCAAGTCCTCCGCGGAAAAGACGCTGATCGGCCTCATCCTGGCCGGCGGCCTCGGCCTGCTGGCGATCATCGCATCGGTGCTGTTCTCGGTGGTCATCGGCCGCGGGCTGCTGCGCCAGCTGCACGAGCTGCGGCAGTCGGCGCTGGAGCTGGCGAACGACCGGCTGCCGGACGTCATGCGGCGGCTCCGGGACGGCCAGACCGTCGATGTCGCCGCAGAGGCGCCGCCGGTCGAGTCCAGCGCGGACGAGATCGATCAGGTGCGGCAGGCGTTCAACATCGTGCAGCGGACCGCCATCGCGGCGGCCGTGGACGAGGCAAACCTGCGCCGCGGCGTCAGTGACGTCTTCCGCAACCTGGCCAGGCGCAGCCAGGTCCTGCTGCACCGTCAGCTGCGGCTGCTGGACGGCATGGAGCGCCGGGCTAATGAGCCGGAGGAGCTTGAGGACCTGTTCCGCATCGACCACCTCACCACCCGCATGCGCAGGCACGCCGAGGGCCTGATCATCTTGTCTGGTGAATCGCCCGGCCGGAGCTGGCGGCAGCCGGTTCCGATGCTGGACGTGCTGCGCGCCGCGGTGGCCGAGGTCGAGGACTACACCAGGATCCGCGTTGAGGTGCGGAGCAAGGCCGCGCTGGCGGGCCCGGCCGTCGCGGACGTCATCCACCTGATCGCCGAGCTCGCCGAGAACGCGACGGTCTTCTCGCCGCCGAACACTCCGGTGCGGATTCAGGGCGATGTCGTGGGCCGCGGCTTCGCCGTCGAGGTCGAGGACCGCGGGCTCGGCATTGCCGAGGACCGGCTGGCTGAGATCAACCGCAATCTGTCCGCCCCGCCCGTGTTTGACCTGTCTGGCAGCGACCGGCTCGGGCTGTTCATCGCCGGGCGCCTGGCCGCCCGGCACGACATCAAGATCACTTTGCGTCCGTCCGCCTTCGGCGGCACCTCAGCCATCGTGATCATTCCGGTGAGCCTGGTGGTCGAGGAGGGCGCCTACGAGCAGGTTCCCTCCATCGGGGCGGAGGGCCGCGGGCTGCCGGTAGGCGGCCGTCACGCCGCGCTGGCCGACGGACGCGAGTCCAACGGCAACGGCGGCGGCACCAACGGCGGCGGCGACCCGCCGGCCGCGGGGTCGGATTCCTTCTGGACGCCGGCGCCGCGGTCGACAGTCACCGCGCTGCCGCCCGCGAGCCTGTCGCAGACGGCTGACCTGGACTCCGGCAGCCTGGACTCCGGCAGCCTGGACTCCCGCGTTACCACGGCGGAGCTGAGCGCGGTGGGCGATGCCGGCGATCTCGGCCTCCCCGTCCGGGTCCGCCAGGCGAGCCTCGCGCCGCAACTGCGCGAGGCGCGAAAGCCAGAAGACAGCCCGCCGGCCCGCGAGCCCCGGCAGGCGTCACCGGAGGCCGCCAGGAACACGATGGCCGCCTTGCAGCGCGGCTGGGAGCTGGGCAGGTCCAGCGACGGCGACCTGACGCCCGGCGTCGCGCCCGGCGCCGGCGCCGCAACCGAGGGCGGCGCCGCAACCGACGGAGCTGGCCAGTAACGAGCAACAGCCGAAGAATCGGCAGGGGAGACCGGACATGAGTCACAGTGGGCAGCTGGACTGGCTCCTTGACGACCTCGTCACGCGTGTCACGCACATCGATAAGGCAGTGATCCTGTCCAGGGACGGCCTGGCGATCGGCTCGTCGGGCGGGCTGACCCGCGAGGACGCGGAGTACCTGTCCGCCGTCGCGGCCGGGTTCCAGAGTCTGGCGAGGGGCGCGGGCCAGCATTTTGGCGGCGGGGCGGTCCGCCAGACCGTTATCGAGATGGAGGCTGCGTTCCTGTTCGTGACGGCAGCGGGCGAGGGCAGCTGCCTGGCGGTCCTGGCGGGCGCGAACGTGGACGCGGGCCTGGTGGCCTACGAGATGACCGTCCTGGTGAAGCGGGTGGGCGAGCACCTGGGCGTCGGCCCCCGGCCGGTCTCGTCGTCCGCCGAGGCAGTGTGATCCCCGGTGTTCCCGCCTGACGACCGTCCCGACGAACAGTGGGTTGACCAGGACGCGGGACCGGTCGTTCGTCCCTACGCACTGACCGGCGGCCGGACGCGGCCGACCGGCGAGACGGTCGACCTGCTGGCGCTCGTCTGCGCCGTGCGCGGCGCGCCGCTGGACCTGTCGCAGCTCGAGCCCGAGCAGCTCATCGTGCTGAGGCGCTGCCGGGTCCCCACGCCGACCGCCGACCTGGCCTCGGACCTGGACCTGCCGCTGGGAGTAATCCGGATCCTGATCTCCGACCTGCGCGAGCGTGGTCTTGTCACTATTCACCGGCCGGCGCCCGTCGGGCTGACCGACCCCAAGATCCTCAAGGATGTCGCGGATGGCCTACGACGGATATGAGCCGGGCCCGCCGGAGGCTGGCATCCCGGTCACGATCAAGATCCTGATCGCCGGCGGATTCGGGGCGGGCAAGACCACGCTGGTCAGCTCGGTGAGCGAGATCCGGCCACTGCGAACCGAGGAGCAGCTGAGCGAGCGGGGCGAGGCCGTCGACTCGCTGGACGGGGTAGAGCAGAAGTCAACGACCACGGTGGCGATGGACTTCGGGCGGATCACGATCCGCGACGACCTTGTCGTCTACCTCTTCGGCACGCCGGGCCAGCAGCGATTCTGGTTCATGTGGGATGAGCTGGCCTACGGCTCACTCGGCGCGGTCGTCATGGCGGATACCCGCCGGCTGGCCGACTGCTTTCCCTCGGTGGACTATTTCGAGCGTCACGACATGCCCTTCGTCGTGGCCGTGAACTGCTTCGACGGCGTCCGGCACTACCCGCTGGAATCGGTACGCAAGGCGCTCGACCTCACGACCGACAGCCCGGTGGTGTTGTGCGACGCGCGACGCCGCGAGTCGTGCCGGGACGTCCTGGTCACGCTCGCCGAGCATGCGCTGCTGCGCAACAGCCGTTCCCCGGAGGTCATGCCGGCGCGATAGCCGCTCACGCCCGCCAGATCAGCACGAGCGCGCAATCGTCTGACGTGGCGCGCCCGGCCTGCATGGTCTGCACGAGCCGCGCCGCCCCGGGCCCGAATCCGCCCGCGATGAGGTGGTCCGCCTCACCCAGCAGGCGGTCGATGCCGGCGTCGATGTCCCGGCCGGGCACCTCCACCAGTCCGTCGGTATAAAGCATCAGGGCATCGCCGGGGCGCAGCGCGCCGCGGTCGGGGACGCTGCGCAGATCGGGGACGACCCCCAGGACGATGCCGCGGGCGCCCGTCAGGCGCCACCGGCCGCTGCCGGCCTTGAAGTGCGCGGCCGGCGGATGACCGGCCGACGAGACGATGTACTCCCCGGTCGCCAGGTCCACGGCGATGTGCACCGCCGTGACGAAGCCCTCCCCCGGGTCGCCGCGGCGCAGATAGGCGTTGCAGGCGGCCAGGAACTCGCCAGGGGGGACCGAGCCGAGCAGGCCGCCGAAGGCCCCGGACAGCAGCAGTGCCCGGGTACCCGCGTCGATGCCCTTCCCGGAGACATCGACGAGCGCGACCTGGAGCGTCTGCCCATCGCAGGCGGACACCAGGAAGTCACCGCCGAACGAGGCACCGCCGGCTGGCCGCAGCACCGAGACCGACTGCCACCCATCGGGCAGGGCGGGCAGTCTGCTCTGCACCCTGATCCGGTCCCGCAACTCGATCAGCATCTGGTCGCCGCGCAGGCCCTGAACGCCGAGCTTCTCCCGCGTCCTGGCCAGGACATCGGCAAACAGCGCCGTTACGACAATGGTGGCGATGATGCCGGGTCCGGGGCGCACCTGCCCGGCCCACCAGTCGTAGGCCAGCATCACCGCCACGAGGCAGAACAGGATCCGCAGCGCCCGGGGCCACAGCAGCAGCGCGCCCGCCAGGATAGGCAGGATCAGCACGCCCGGCGCGAACCACTCCCCCGTCTCCTGGGCGGCAGCCACGCCAATGCCCACGACCGCCAGTGCGAGGACCAGCCCGATCCTGCGGTTCCTGGTGATGAACTGGCGCCGGATCACGCTGCGTGCACGCTGCGCAAGCCCTCGGGCCTCGGACAGGAGCTGCTGGGAGATTCCGACAACCATGATGCCCGGCACTGTACCGTCACCTGCCCGTATCCGGAATCCGCCGCAGGCGGCTAGCGGGTCGCGCGCGCGGGCGCGCACACTGGAACTCGGCGCGGGCAGCGGGCCGGCGAACCGGGAGCGAAATGGCGGCAATGAAGATATCGGTCGACGCGGCGATGCGGGCCAGGGATGTCAGTCGCGGTCCGGACGGGGATGCCGAGCCGGCCGGCCCCCAGGAACCCGGCCCCCAGCAGGCCGACCCCCAGCAGGCCAACCCCAGGAAGGCCAGCCCCCAGCAGGCCGACGCGGGCCCGGCGGAGAGAGCGACGCCGTCGGCACACCACCAGCACCGGAAGCGGTCGCGGCGGCGGGGTCGCTGACTGATCACGGCTGCACCGCCGGCCAGGTACCGGCCGATGCCCGAATTGCTACGAGATATCTAGATGCTCCGTGGCTCCCGACTACTTAACGTTCGTAGCATCTCGGAACTACCGTCCGCTCCGGAGCTGTTGGCGTGCGGAGCCCGATGAAAACCAGGGCCTCTGCCAGGAAAAACATTTGTAAGCCCAGGACGCTACTCCATTTCGTGATACAACGCTCTCCGTAAGTAACCGAGCCTTCAGTTACATTCCGTAGTTGAGGCTCGGACGATCGACCTAAGGGCAGGCGGATGACTTACCAGGCCCCGGACGGGTGGCGGCTGCCGCCTAGTAACCCGCAGCATGCGACCCCAGCTGACGGCTCGGCGCACCTGAGCAGTCGTGCTCACCGCGCCTTGCGGCTCTTCGTCACGGCAGGCGCCTGGGGTGCCGGATTATGCCTCATCATCGGCTCGGTGGCCCTGGTCGCCGAGGCCGCCGGGCCGGCCCCCGCGATGCATGTCACGCAGGCGGCAGGCCACTACCACCTGCCGGCCGGGCAGCTGGATAGCCACAGCGCGAAGGCGCGCCGTCATCCCGTGCCCGGCGGCACGCACGACGTGCTGCGCGCCTTCATCGGTGCCGGGAACCAGACGACCAGCCAGTTCACGGTCGCCGCCCGCAGCCGGTGGGAGCTCCAGTGGTCCTACGCCTGCGCGCCGCACGCGGGCCGCGGCGCCCTGGTGATCAGGGAGGGCAACGCCGGCGGCGGCGGCGTGAGCGTGGCCGCGATGGGCGCGGCGGGGCATGGGAGCACCTGGACGTACTCCAGCGTCGGCACCCATTACCTCGTGGTCATCACCAACTGCGCCTGGGCCATCGAGGTAACGGGGCGCCGCTAAGCTGGCCGCCAGCACGCAGACCTCTCGGTTTCGCGGGCTTCGCCGACGAGGTTCCTCGCGGGCGTCACGGGCAGCTCCCGGTGTCGTGGGCGTGATCCCCGGTCGCGCCGAGATCTGTCGCGTGCCCGGGATGCGGCGCGGCCGCTGCCGGGAGGAGGTCTTCGCGGTGGTCGACCTGCAGGGTGGTATGGGTGATGCCGAATTCCTGCACGAGCATCGCCTCCAGTTCCTGCCGGCGGGCGTGACAGTCGCAGGTCGTATCGACCAGGACGTGGGCGGACAGCGCCGGGAAGCCGCTGGTGACTTCCCACACGTGCAGCTCGTGAACCTCGAGGACCCCGGGGGTGCCGGTGATGCGGGCGTGGATCGCGGCCGGGCTGATGCCCCGGGGCGCGGCTTCGA
>Ga0307372_10005417_pt1 | contig 19185 bp, 15 predicted proteins | sample OX1MG_FD_202533 | JGI IMG/M metagenome (GOLD analysis project Ga0307372, IMG submission 202533) | Soil microbial communities from Risofladan, Vaasa, Finland - OX-1 | ecosystem: Environmental > Terrestrial > Soil > Coastal area > Acid sulfate soil | place: Finland: Risofladan, Vaasa | collected...
TTGCGGAGCAGGCGAAAAGCAATTTGGGCGTTCCGATGCCGGGGACCACGCACATGCAGCATGCGCAGCCTCTGCTGCTGTCGCATTGGCTGTTGGCGCACGGCGAAGCTTTTCAGCGCGATGCGGAACGATTTCACTCTGTGTCCGAGCGCGCGGATTATTGTCCGCTGGGGTCGGGAGCGCTGGCGGGATGCGCGTTTCCGCTGGACCGCAAGGCGCTGGCGCGCGATCTGGGATTCACGCGCATCACGCCAAATAGCCTGGACGCGGTGAGCGACCGCGACTTCGCATTGGAGATGCTGTTCGCGATGGCGACACTGGCGATGCACTTGTCGCGCCTGGCGGAGGATTTGATTCTTTTCGCCTCGACGGAATTTGCGTTTATTGAATTGCCGGACGAATATTCCACCGGCAGCAGTCTGATGCCGCAGAAGAAAAATCCTGACGCGTGGGAATTGATTCGCGGGAAGACGGGGCGGATTTATGGCTCGCTTTTCGCGCTGTTCACGGTAGGCAAGGGGCTGCCTTCGAGTTATCAGCGTGATTTGCAGGAGGACAAGGAGCCGCTCTTTGCCGCGTTCGATCAGATCAAGCCGATGACGCAGATCGCCGCGGCGGCGCTTGCGGCCACAAAGTTCCGTCACGAGCGGCTGCGCGAAGCGGCGCAGGATCCCGCGTTGGTGGCCACCGAAGTGGCGGATTATTTGGTGGCGCAAGGCATTCCGTTTCGCGAGGCGCACGAAATTGTGGGCAAAGTGCTGCGCGCGGCGGAGCAATCCGGAAAATCGATTCGCGAGATGCCGATTGCGGAGCTGAAGAAATTTTCGCCGGTTTTCGGGGCGGAGCTCAGCACCGTGCTGACGCTTGAATCCGCGCTCGCTCGCCGCGGAGTTGCGGGAGGGACGGCACCGGGAGCCGTTCGCGCGGCGCTGGAGGATTTTAACGCGCGGCTAACAAAACTCGAGGAAAATCCCTGATGCTGCTGCGGTGTGCTCGCCGGAGACCGCGGCAACTGACGGTGGCCATTTTTCACACATGAGCGCTCATCTCTCTGTTTCCGATATTCCGCGCGGATTCACTTTTGCCGCTACGCACTGCGGGCTAAAAACGTCACGGCTGGACTTGGGAATTCTGATTAGCGACGTGCCGGCGGCTGCTGCGGCGGTGTTCACGACCAACTTGGTTGTGGCGGCGCCGGTGATCGCTTCGCGCGAGAATCTGAGCAAATCGCGGCAGCGCATGCGCGGCGCGATCGTCAATTCGGGGAACGCCAACTGCTGCACGCACGAGGACGGGTATCCGGCGTCGATCGAGACTACGCGGCGGTTGGCTGAGGAACTTGGCGATTCGGTGGGCTCGCAGTTCGTGGTGTGCTCGACGGGAGTGATTGGCGCGCCGCTGCGGGTGGAGAAAATTCTGAGCGCTGTGCCGCAACTGGTGCAGTCGCTCAGCGCGGAACCGAGTGCGTTTGAGGAGTTCGCGCGGGCGATCATGACCACTGACACGCGTCCGAAATGGGCCGGCGCGAAATGCCGGATCGGCGGAAAAGAAGTTCGGATTCTAGGCTGCGCCAAGGGATCGGGAATGATCCAGCCGAGTATGGCGACGATGCTCGCGTTCATCGCCACGGACGCGGCGATTTCCGCGCCGGTTTTGCAGCGGGCGCTGCGCTCGGCCTCCGGGTCGACATTCAATTGCATCACCGTGGACGGCGACACGTCGACGAACGATACAGTCGCGCTTTTCGCCAACGGAAAATCCGGCGCGAAGAAGATCACGAGCGCGTCTGGCGCGGAGTACAAGAATTTTTACGCAGCGCTCGAAGACGTGTGCCGCGAGCTGGCGCTGGCGATCGTAGCCGATGGCGAAGGCGCGCAACGGGTGATCGAAATCGAGCTGCGCGGAGCGCCTTCGGATGCGGCAGCGGATCGCGTGGCGCGGACGATCGCGACATCGCCATTGGTGAAAACCGCATTTGCCGGAGCTGATCCCAACTGGGGGCGCATTCTGGCGGCGGCGGGACGCGCCGGCGTGAAATTCGATCCGAGCCGCGCGAATATCTGGATCGGCGGCGTGGCGGTTTGCGAGGGCGGGCGCGAGATGACGTTTGACGAAGCCGCGGCGCACGAAAAGATGCTGGCAAAATCGGTGAAAGTGCGGATCGACCTGGGCTCGGGCAGCGGAGCGGCGCGCATTTGGACGTGCGACTTCACGCAAGAGTACGTGCACATCAACGCCAGCTATCGGACGTAGCGCCAGATGTAACTATGTTCCTTCTATACCGCGGCCGGCGTTTTGTTCTCCACCGTCCAGGCGACGGAGTTCCGTCGCGGTCCGGCCCTTACGCCCCGCTAGTGTCCTGACTGTGCTCTCGCGCTCTCAGGATGCGGCGTTCAACGTGCTCCTCGCCCATTCCGATACGGTTTGATTCTTGGCCTTTGCTGCCGCTTCGTAGGCCCGCAGTTCGCCAAGCGTGACGCGCGCCCGCAAGAATTCCGCCCTCGCATTGCCTTTGGGTAGTGATGGTCTTCCAGCCTTCTTACGCTTTGGCTTCTGATTCATGCCTTCTAAACTCCTATACGATTGCGGTATGACAGCCAAGGTAGGCGAAGTTACATGGTCCACGAGCTGGACGCCAGTCATTCGTTCGATTGAACGGACGCTGGAGCCTTCTGCATTTGGGCCGATAACTGTCGTTTGCTTCTCTGTGCTCCAGCCGTTTGCATTTGCGCTCTCCCTCTCGCCTTAACTGTACCCCGGTAAGTAACACTTGTCACGAGATATTGTGGTGGTACAGTATCTGCATGTTGAAATGGGCTGTGAGCGCCGCTATCGTTACCCTGATCATTACAACTATTATCACTTGGAAGGCGGACAACTGCGAAACTCAAAATCAGGAATCTCAAGCCATACAACCGCCGACGAATCTGATGCTCACTGTCCCAACTACTACGAATGGCGACAGCGAACAGAAGCATAGCCAAAACCAAACAGGCTGGCCCGCATCCCACGCAGATAGCTACTTTTGCCGCGTAGCGACTCCTACGAACCTCCCAACTATTTATCTGGTCTTGATTGGATTTGGTGGCATCGCTGTAGCCATCGGAACTCTTGATATTCTGGAACGGCAGACTAAAGGCGTCGAAGACAGCATTGAAGTGCTCATCAACAAAGAACGGGCGAGAATTTACATCGAACCTGATGATTTTATCTTTGACACTTCAGATGCATGGAATCCGACGTTTGAATTGAAATACAGAGTTACTTCCTCCGGAACAACTCCCGCGATCATCTACGACAGTCGTGTAACTGCCGAGGTCAGCACGACTCAAGAGCGATCTCATCCAGAACAACGGGCCACTCAGATTCCGCTTTCCGGCAATCTTGTCCCTGGAGAAATTGAATTGCGAATTTCGCTGTCCGGGGAACGCGAACACATCAACGAAGTGCTCGACGAGCAAATTGAAAGCGAAAAGTTGTTCGTAGAGTTTTGGGGGTAGGTCAACTATCGCGATATTTTCTTTAAAGGGGCCGGTTTTTGGAGAAAGAACTTTAGATACATTTGGGATGCCAAACAGGAGCGGTTTGTAAGGTGCGGCGAACCTTGGGAGAACGGCGAAAGCAAGAAAACAGCAAAACCCCCAAATTAGGGCAGCGCCCAGGCGCGCGCCTGGTTGACTGGGGAATAAAGTTAGCTCAAAATTGAAGGTGAGTTGCTGGAGCGCTCGCTTCAGCCGCGAGTAGCCGGCCTTCTGCTGACTGCCCCGGCCCCGATCCTGCCATTCAGCCCTCGGTGGTGCCCGCTCTTGCACCACGGGCACAAGGAGATTCATCGTGAAGAAATTGTATGTGGGAAATCTGCCGTTCAAGGCTACGGAAGAGGATCTAGCAGGGTTGTTTGCGGAGGCCGGGGTGCAGACGGATTCTTTGACGCTGCTCCGCGACCGATTTACGGGCCAGCCGCGCGGCTTCGGATTCGCCGAAATCCGCGACGATGCGGAAGCCGAGAAGGCAATCGCGGCGCTGAACGGCAGGGATTTCCTGGGCCGCGCACTAGTGGTTAACGAAGCGCGTCCGCAGCGTGAAGGCGGAGGCGGCGGTGGTGGGGGCCGTGGCGGCTTTGGGGGAGGCGGCGGTGGCGGACGTGGTGGTCGCGGCGGCGGCGGCGGAGGCGGTGGCCGCGGTGGCTACGGACGCGACCGGTAGTTTCGCGCTGCCGGCGATCAGCAAGCGCTTCGGATCATCACGGCGTAGCGTGTGTTTCCGCGATGAAGTGCGGAGCGGCAGGATCGGCCGGCAGCTCTTCCGGTTCTACAATCATCAACTTTCAACGGTTTCCGCTGAGGTAGGGTGAGGCTCGCCCGCGCGTACCACAGGGTGGGGCTCGCTCGCTTCGACGCGTCCGTGCGCGTAGGCGAATTTCTCGATGGTGGCACCGCGTATCCCTTGTGCAACGAGCGCGGGCAGGTCGAGCTTCGCTTCCGCTTCGGATAGTTCCTCCGGCCGAGCGGAAAGTTCAGGCGAGCGCGGCAGGAATACCGGGCAGCAATCGTGAAATGGCTCGGAGGAGATGTCGTAGGTTCCGATTCGCCGCGCGGTGTCCAAAATTTCCATTTTGTCGGTGCCGACTAGCGGGCGAAAGACCGGCATGGTGGCGGCGGCATCCACAGCCACCAAGTTGCGTAGAGTCTGCGAGGCGACCTGCCCCAGGCTGTCGCCGGTGACGAGCGCCAGTGCGCGATCGCGCCGGGCGAATGGCTCGGTGATGCGCAGCATCATCCGGCGGTAGAGAAGCACGCGACAGGCTTCCGGCGCGTAGCGTACGATTTCGCGTTGAATTTCCTCAAAAGGCACGCGGTAGAGCTTGGCGGTGAATTGATAGCGCGTAAGAACGCGGGCCAGACCGCTGGCCACGTGCAACGAAGACTCGCCAGGCCGCGCGCCAGTCCCATAAAAATGGACGAAACTCAGATGCGCGCCGCGCTTCATCATGTGGTAAGCGGCCACCGCGGAATCGTAGCCTCCGGATAGCAGGCAGGTGAGGCGGCCGGCGGTATTCGCCGGCAGACCGCCAAGCCCGGAGATTTTTCGCGCGTAGACGAGCAGAGGGCCGGGCGTGACTTCGATGTGGCAGGTGAGTTCGGGATCGCGTAACTGGACACGCACGTCGCGACCGTTGGCGCGCAACTTTTCCAGAAGGAAGCGTCCCACAGCGGCTTCGATCTGCATGGTGGAATGCGGGAAGGTTTTGTCGCTGCGCTTGGCGCGGACGGCGAACGCGGCAAGGCGCAGCGGCTCGATTTCTTCCCATGCGGCGCGGCACAGCGTTTCCAGGTCGCGATCGACCGGGCGGGCCACGGCGCAGTAAGCGATTCCGAAAACGTGCTGAACTCGATCGAGCGCTTCGAGGACGGAAGCATCCGGCGCGAGGCGGATCAGAAACCGATCACCGGGCTGTTCGATGCGCTCGACGGGGATTCCCGCGAGGGCGCGGCGCAAAGCGGTGAAGAGTTTTCCCAGGAAAAAGCGGCGGTTGCCGCCTTTCAGCCAGAGCTCATGGTAATGGACGACGATGACGGGCGCGCCCATGGAGTCTTCTCGGGGATGAATTACTGCGTTCATTTGATCTGCTTTTTTGTGACGAGTGGCGGCTGAGAGCCGCATATTCTCGCTTCGCGAATTATAGCAGCAGAGCCCTGCGGAATGGCGCCGGTGGAAATCGGTGGCACAACGGTAAAGGCGCGCGTTCGCACTATGAAATAACTCAATGGAAACAATCCGTTATTCAACGCGACTTTCCACAGGGCTGCGGGTTATATTCTGCGTCGCTGCAGACTCCGGAGCGGTGGGTCTCGGACAAACCAGGCCCGCACAAATATTTACGCTACCGAAATCGAACGTGAAGCATCCAAGTGCTAGAACCGGGCAGCACCGGAGGAGAGCATGTGGAACCGGCGAGACTGGGATGAGTTCTTCGTCATCGTGGGAAAGCGGTGGCACATGCGCCGACCGCCGCGCCCGGTGGACCGCTCCGCGCGAAATCGCGTGACACCCACTGAAGGATACAGCCTGGCGGAGCTTGACGATGCGGGACTGAGCATCGAGCAGGCCGAGATGCTGGGATTGCCGGTGGATGCCGGGCGCGTCGGGTCCTACGGCCCGAATGTCAGCTCGCTGCGTGATTATATACGCGCCACACGCTCGCGGCTGTAAACGGGCACCCTCGACTTCCGTCACCCTATAAGCCTGTGCAAAATGCCCGCGCGCCGCAGCGTGCGCTCGCGGGACCTGTTTCAACCGCCGGTAGCAAGGCGAGGACGAAAATCCCTACTGGTCGGAAGTAGAAATTCAGTACAGGTGCGATGGACCTGTGCTTGGTGACGGCTGCGACGGGATTGCGTGTCGAGTGGTCGGCTGCGCGGGAAATGGGCCAAGTGACTTGTCGAGAAGTTGTAACAGCCCCAGGTTTTCAAATCGAGCATAGGGCCCCCTGAACTTCAAAACGGCAAACCTGGGCCGCCCGCCACTCGAGGTGTGTCTTGACAAAGCTGACAGGTCATCTAATCCGCTTTTGCTTCGCTCCCCGAACGGATACGAGGGTCTATGTTTTCTTGATGGACATGGGGCGATTTTTAAGGAACGCGATGACCAGTGTCTTATTTATTTTCAAGCCTCCGTTGTAGCTGACCAAGCCATTCTTCTTGAACTCGTTCATGAATTTACTCACCCTTGGGCGGGTGGTGCCAACCATCTCCGCCAGGGTTGATTGGCTCACCTTCAGGGGCGAGTCTGACTTCGATTCCTTGGTAATCTCCCCAAACAACAGTAGGACCCGGGCCAGTCGCCTTTCGCTGAAATTGAAGAACTGATCGATCAGGTCTTCCTCGATTCGAGCAAGCCGTGAAAGCAAATATCCGACAAACAACGTTGCGAACTGAGGGTCCTTCTTGAGCGCGCGAATGGTGCTCTCTTTCTGCAGTCGAATGACATTGGATTCTCCAATTGATCGCGCCGTGCAAATTCGCAGAGGTTGCCCCGTTAGACTACCTTCGCCAAAAAAGTTGCCCCGCCGTAGGATGGCAATTATAGCTTTCTTGCGCGTGGTCACCACCGTGAGCTTCACCGTGCCGCTCTCGATGTAGAAGACAGAATCAGCCGAATCTCCTTGCGAAAAGACGACCTCCTTGTCTCGGTAGTTCCGGAACGTCATCCGAGCATGGAACTTTTTGCGGAGAACTGCGTGACTCATACCGAGACTACGTTTACTCGCCACTCGGGTCTGCTCCTTTAATGAACTCAGGAAATTAGTCCGACGGGCACCAATACTAGGCTCCCCGGCCCAGCCCGTCTAGATGAGCAAAATTGACCACATGCTAGCTGTTCAAAATTAGACAACCGCAAGTGAAGCGGTCAAATACAGTGGGCCGTGCGACTGCTGATTCCAATGGCGCCGATCAGTGCCGGAATAGATTTGACCCCGGGGCGCCGCTGGCTGGCCTGGCTGATGGGATTTCGCTCAAGCGGAGGCGGCTTTGCGCCAGAAGCGGGCGATCGCGGAGAAATCGGGATCGTCGTGCGAGGAGTCTTTTACGGTGGTGTAGGTGGCGAAGGCGGCTGAGCCGGCGGGAAGGACGAGACCGCAGGATCGAGCCAGTTCGAGCGCGAGGCGCACGTCCTTGTGCATTAAGCGGAGCGGGAAGCTGGCGGGATATTCATTTTTCAGCATGAGCGGAGCTTTTACGTCGAGGAGAGGCGAGCGGCCCATGCTGGATTGCATGACTTCGATCAGGCGCTCGGGCTGCACGCCCGCGGCGGTGACGAGAGCGAGCGATTCGGCCAGCGCATCCACTTCCAGCGCAAGAAGCAGGTTCATGCCGAGCTTGACGGTCTGTCCCGCGCCATTCGGGCCGAGCAGGAAAAAGCGTTTGCCGACGGCTTCGAGAACAGGCTTCACACGATCAAGCACTTCCGGTTTGCCGCCGATCATGAAGACGAGCTCGCCCTTTTCGGCTCCCCAGGTGCCGCCGGTGACGGGCGCATCGAGAAAATCCACGCCGCGCTCGGCGCACGCCGAGGCGAGGCGGCGCGCGAGATCGGGAGTGACGGTGCTGGAGTCGATCAGCGTGCTACCGGGGCGCAAGCCTGCAAGTGCCCCGGAGTCGGCCTTACCTGAATCGCTCGGACCGGCTCCGGGCTTGCCAGAAGGGCCGAAGATCACCTCTTCGACGGCGACTGGATCGCTGACGATGGTGATCAGAATGTCCGACTGCGCGGCGACTTCGCGAGGATTGGCGGCGAATGTGGCGCCGGCGCGAACGAGATCGTCTGCGCGCGATTTGGTGCGATTCCAGACCGTGAGCGGAAACCCGGCGCGCAGCAGATTTTGACCCATGGGCTTGCCCATCAGCCCAAGCCCAATCAATCCGACGTTCGGCTTCATGGACGCCTCCGCCTACAGCAAATCCCAATATACGCGCCGACGCGGATCGAACTGGAAGACTTTTTCTGGTGCGCGACCGAACGGCGTGGGCGGAAAGCAGATCGAGCACGGCTAGGCTGGTAGCGTCATTTGTTGCGACTATTTCAACTAATTCGATTATTTCGACGCTGAGGACTCTTCAGAGGCTGGTGGGTCGCCATTGGTTTCCGCGACGCGGACGACGTAATCGTAGGGAATTTCGACGCGAAGAGTTTTGCCCTTGCCCGATTGCGAGAAGCGCTCCTCGACAAATATGGATTTCCCGCTATCCGCCACCAACACGCCAACGGCGGACATTTGCAAATCGCCCGCGCGATAGTAGGCCTCGACGCGCTTACCAACGAGGGCCGCGTAACGTGTCCCGTGGGCCACTGGAATGCCTCAAAAAGCGGGGCCATATTATCATTCGATTAACGATGCGTAAATAAAATAGAGGCGTTACCAATCGTGAAAAGCAGTTCCATGCCGGAACGGTATGGGTTCAGAGGACCGCGAATTCGACTCGGCGGCGGAGGGGCTCGATGCGCTCGGCGCGGACGCGCACGATATCTCCGAGGTGAAACACGCGGTGAGCGGCGCCGCGGGATGCGCGATGGGGCTCGGCGACGATGGTGTGGTCGTGTTCGCGATAGAGGCAGCGCAGGCCGGTGGATTCCTCGAGGCGGTCGATGGGGACGAGGCCTTCGACGAAGATTTCGGTGAGCTCGACGAAGAAGCCGAACTTCTGGACGGAGATGATTAACGCGTCGTATTCCTCGCCGAGATGGCCTTCCATATATTGGGCGGTTTTCCAATCCATTAGTTCGCGCTCGGCGGCGTCTGCGCGGCGCTCGGCTTCGGAAGTTTCCGAGGCTGTTTCTTGCAGCTCGATGCGGCGATAGGGGCCGAGAGTCGGAAGCGGCTCATCGCCATCGCGGCGTGCGGAGCGGCTGGCATGCGTTCGCGGCGGGTGCGAGGCGTGGGCCGGCGTTTCGCGCACGGCGAGAGAGTCGGCGTGTTCGAGGGCCCATTTCAGCGCGCGATGGACGATCAAGTCCGGATAGCGGCGAATGGGGGAAGTGAAATGGGTGTAGTCGAGTACGCCGAGCGCGAAATGTCCGAGCGGCTCGGCAGCGTAGCGGGCCTGCTTGAGCGAGCGCAGCATGAGGTAGGAGAGGATGCGCTCCTCGGGTTTTCCGGCGATTTTTTCGGTGAGGCGCTGATAGTGCTGCGGGCGAATGTCCACTTCCTCGGCGGCCGGCATGGTTACGGCCATCTGGCGCGTGCGACCGCGCTCGCGGCCACGTTCACGTCCCGAGGCATGAGCGCGCGCGGGGGGGCGCATTTGTCCGTGGCGGACAGCGATGCGGCGCTCGGTGAGATCTTCCACGCCCAGCGAATAGCCGAAGGCCTGCGCGAGCTCCTCGAATTCGAGAACTTTCTTGGGATCGGGCTTCTCATGCACGCGATAAAGGGAAGCGATGCCAACGCGGTCGAGAAATTCTGCGACGGCTTCGTTGGCGGCGAGCATGAATTCTTCGATCAGGCGATGCGCGATGTTGCGCTCGCTGCGGAGGATGGCGGTCATCGTGCCGAATTCGTCGAATTGGATCACCGGCTCGGGCAAATCGAAATCGATGGAGCCGCGAGCGTGGCGGCGATGGTTCAGGATGAGAGCGAGTTCCTTCATGCGGCGAAAATCTTCGGCGAGCGGCGCATAGCGCGCGCTCATTTCCGGGTCGCCTTCGAGCACTTTGTTGACGTTGGTGTAAGTCATGCGCTCAGCGGAGCGAATCACGCCGGGCGTGAAATCGGCGTGGACGGTTTTGCCGTGCGCGTCGATTTCCATGATGACGCTCATGACCAGGCGGTCGACGTGAGGATTGAGCGAGCAGATGCCGTTCGAGAGTTCTTCGGGCAGCATGGGCACAGCGCGATTCGGGAAGTACACGGATGTGCCGCGAAGGCGAGCTTCCCTATCGAGTGGCCCGTCGCGACGGACGTAGTGCGCGACGTCGGCAATGTGCACTTGCAGTTCGAAGTGGCCGCTGGGAAGCGGGCGAACGTAGACAGCATCGTCGAAATCGCGAGCGGTTTCGCCGTCAATGGTGACGGTGGGCAGATCGCGGAAATCGCGGCGGCCGATATGGGCCGAATCGTCGACTTGCTGTGGAGTGACGCGACCTTCGGCGAGGATTTCGGGCGCAAACTCGTGCGGCAGATGGTGCTTGCGAATGATGATTTCGACGTCGACGCCGATCTCGCCGGGACGGCCGAGAATTTCAATTACGCGTCCAGCGGGTGCTAGGCCGCTCTTTGGGAAGCGCGTGATCTCGACGTTCACGACCGAGCCATCGAGTTCGGGCAGGCGCATGCGGCGCATGGAGGCGGGTTCGCGACCGGGCGCGACGCCGAGTTTTGCCTGCAGCTCGGGGGTGAGCTCGGCGCCCGGCGGGATGGAGATTTCGTGGGTGATGCGCGTGTCGTAGGGAAGCACAGCGTTGCCGTGCGGGCCGTAGCGGAACAGGCCGACGACGGAGGGATTTTCGCGTTCGACGATGCGCACGACGCGGCCCTCGGCGCGTCCATCGGAGCGGCGGCGGGTGATGCGCGCGAGCACGCGGTCACCGTGCATGGCGTCGTCCAGCGCGTCGCGGCCGATGAAGAGATCGCCTTCCATGCCGGGGATGCGCTGATCGGCGACGAGAAAGGCGTAGCCATCGCGATGGGCGACGATGCGTCCGGAAACGAGATTGGGATCGCGGCCGCGGCGAGCGGCGAATTCGTGTGGTGAGGCGGCGGGCTCGGGCGCGTCGGATGCGTCGGGCGCGCCTGCATTCTTCGCGGAGCCGTGGGTCGCTTCGTGCTGCTGCGGTTTCGCGGCGCGCGTTGGCTGCTTGCGGCCGGTGAGGCGATACTGGCCGCCGTGAGTCTCTTCGATTTCGCCGGCGCGCAGGAGCTTATCGATCACGCGCGGAAGAAATCGCCGCCCGTAATGGCGCAGGCCCATGCCGTGGGCGATTTGCCGAATGCTGGCGGGCTGCGTGAGCGTTTCGAGGTGCGCAACTACTTGTTCGCGCGTGACTTCCTCGGGGTGCGGTGGCTGCTGCTGGCGGCTAGCGTGCTTGCGTTTCATGAGTGAGTTGTGGGCGCATGGTCGAGTGAGTTGCGTGCTGCAAATGCCAGAGATGCCAGCTACAGGCTAACGAAAATCGCGCCGCGTGGCAAAAGCTGCTTTTGCCCGGCACGGTGCGGAATCACGGCATGGATGTTACTGTGAGCCGGGACTCACGGTGGGGACGTTGATGACGACGATTTTGCCATCGAGCTGGCGTTCGAGCGGAGGGGCGTAGTCGCCGAGCAGAGCGCGCCTCCACCACATGCCGGTCTTGCGCTTGGTTTCCATGCTGGTGAACCAGTACTGATAAATCACAGCGCGAACTTCAGCGGGCGGATCGTTGCCGAAGGGATTTTTCGCGAACAGTTGCAGCACGCCGGGATCGTTCGAAAGCAGACGCTCTTCGGTCCAAACCACGAATCGGTACTGCGGCCACGCGCCGAGCGACGCGAACCAGAGGTTCCACTCAAAGCGCGGCTGGTAGGGGGCGTAGATACCGGGCGCTTCGGCAGGATTTTGCGGCTTGTAGCGAAACGGATAGGCGATCCAGGTTTTGCCGTCCCGCGATCCCTGGAATTCAATTTCGAAGCGCGCGTGGGTCATCACTGCGAAAAGGCCGTATTGATTGGCGATGCGGAAAGGTTCGAGCAGCTGCACGGGGGCGCGCGGGAGTGGCGCGTTTTCCGCGAACATCCAGATGAGTTTGGCGGAGGTGGCGTAAAAGATCCACAGGAAGCAGATACCAGAGAGCACCATGCCGAGCGGCGCGAAACTGCGAAGCGAAAAGGTGCTGCTGGCAGCTGCGGTTGGTTGCGCAACGGGAGCCGCTTCCGGGCTCGGCGCAGAAGCCTCTGGCGCGATTTGTTGCGGGCGCGGGCGGTCGAGAAGTTCGCGGATTTTGCGCGGAATCACCCATTCGATGAATTTGTCGTCGAGCAGCAGGAACCCGAGCGATAGGACGATGTAGTTCAGGAACGCGTAATTGCCGGTGAGGATGATGGCAATTTGAAATGGCGTGACGATGCAGAAACAGGCGATGCGAAAGCGGCGCGGCAGAAACAGCGCCCAGCAAAGCACCAGCTCGACGGCGAAGGTGAGCCCCACGGTTGCGGCGTGAAACCAGTGCGGAAGATGCTGGACGTACCAGCCGATCCAGGTGGGCAGCGGAGAATTTTGGTAGTAGTCGTCCATGGCGGTGAAGTTGCGCCAGGATCGGTCTCCGCTAAGAATTTTCACCACGCCGGATTCGAAGTAGATGCGGAACCAGATCCACAGCAGCAGAAATTGATTAGCGCGCGAGGGCGGATGGCGCCGGCCCATACCGGGCCAAATTCCTGGCGGCGCGAGAAAAAGCGACAGAAAGCCGGCGGCCAGCAACATGCCGTCCGATTGATAGCTGGCGAAATCCTGCGCGGCGGCGATGAACGACAGGAAACATACGAAGCAGATCGCCAGCGACACGCGGGGCCAGAGGTTTAAAAAGGCGAGAATCGAAGCGATGATTCCGATCCAGCAGATGGCCATCAGCGCGCGGTCGCTCGATCCGAGCCACAGCAACGTGGGCGCGAACCAGTAGCGCACGGAATGCAGTTGCGCCGCGACGACTTGCAGGTAATCGACGGCGGGAAGAATGCCGGTGGGGCCGATAAGACCTTTAATCTGGAAAAGGAAGGAGTAGAACGCGGAAAGATAAATCAGCGCCAGCGCACGAAGATAGATCCAGCGCGCCCAGAAATGTCCACGGCCGGACCGGTCGCCCAGCGGAACTTCGGGCCCGAGCAACCATAGAACTGCCGCCTTCAGACGCGCTTCCACTAGGCGCGATTATACTGGAGCGCGTGAATCAGAGTGCGGAGGAACTTGAGCAAGCGAGGGAGCGAATGCGGCATTCGTTTAGCTCGCCTGCGCGCTGAACGAAAGCCCACGCAGCGCAACCGCATTCCAGCAACTCGCGCCGCGTTGCCCTCGTCGGCGATTCCGACTAGGAAACATCTTCGGAGGGCGGCGCGGACGGCCTAGACCGCTTCTCCATCAGCCACAGCGCCACGGCGATCGCCACAACGATAATATACGCCGCGATTTGCCGCATACCTATGGCTCCGAGAACAGCGAAGAATAGGATGAACCGCAGCGCCGTTATCCCGATGTCATTCCAGTCGAGCTTGCGAGGCGGAGGCTGTTCATCGCCTTCCGCGGCTGCGACATGGTCGGCGTCCTGACCGGCGTCTCGCTCCTGATGTAGTCTGCGCGTAGCGTCATAGAGGAGCAGGACCGCCCAGCCAAAACTGAGCGGACGCCATACTTCGCGCCCCGGGAAGCGCAAGAGCGACGCGAGCTGATCGTTCCAAGCTATGAACAGTCCGTCGCCGAGAACGAAGAGGAAGCCATGACTTAATAGTTTCTTCGAGAACGCGGTCATTGGTCGTCCTCGACTCAGGGTACGGTTTAGGTTCCAAGTGAGTAGCGCTACGATAACGGCTCCGGCTACTGGCAGGATGACTTGCAGAAGGGCTTCATTCATTTGCAAACGGAGAAAAATCCTTTGAAGTAACTCGCAAAGTCGTAGGCGAGCTTGGCATACCCGACTCCAGTACCAAAATCCGCGGCAGTTTGGCAAGCCTGTTCACAGCGTCGTACGTGTACGCCCGGGTGAAATTCCGAGCACCGGCGACTAGTTGCGAGGATACGTGTCCGGCAGCGAGCGGAGGTACGAGACGATGGCCTGCGCGTCCGCGGCGTTCATGTGGTAGATGTGCATCGGCGGCTGAATGGGCAGACCGTTGGGACCGATGCCCTGTTCGAGGACTGTTTCGGCTTCGGCGTCGGTGAAACCGGGCAAGCCTGCGAGCGCCGGAGCGCGCATGGCCCAATTGGTCATGTTATGGACGGGCACGATCCAGATGGCCGCGCCTTGCAGGCGGCGAGACTCGTCGAGATCGCCGTTGGAGTAACGCGGGGTGTGGCATTCCTCGCACATGCCCACGTTTTCGACCAAATATTTTCCTCGATCTACCTGGCTCTGGTTGGCGGTGGCGGCCGGAGCAGCTTTCTTCGCCTTCTGGGGCGGAGGAGCGGGCCGTTCCTTGGACGAGAGGCGCGAAGCGCCGAAACCGACGGCGAGGATAGCAAGCAGACAAAAAGCAAACCGGTGCGTAGCCTTCATCGAGTTCCAATCCTGAAATGAGTTGGGATGCAGCGCTGATGCGAAGAACGGTGGTCGCTGTTCATCCGCGAAAGTATCGCAAAAACGGCGATTGGCTGTCCATGACGTTTTTAAAATTCAGGCGCGCGACTGGGAGGAAAGCCGATCAAGCGCCCAGCGGGCGTGCTCGGAGATCAGCGGATCGCCGGACGCGGCGAGGCGGTCGAGCAGGCCAATGATGCGCGGAAATTCAGGCGAGCCGTGCAAAACGCCAGAATTGCCCAGTGCGACGCATGCATTTCGCACCAGACCGCGCCATTTGGCGCGCTTCACGGCGCTGCGGCGAAATACGCGGCTGAAGTCCTGCTGCGAGAGGGAAGCTAGCCACGCGAGTTCCGGCGCGAGGAGGGAGCGGGATTGCGCCGGGCGCGCGTCTTCGTTTTCTACGCGAACGTCACCAGACAAATCGGCGGATGTTGGCGGTAGGCCATCCACGGCGCGGGGCTGGAAGGCGGCAAGATGCGTGACGGGAGCTTTGCGGTTCCAGGGGCAGACATCCTGGCAAATATCGCAGCCGATGGCGGCGCGTCCCATGGAGCTACGGAACTCTTCGGGGATCGCGCTGCGCAGCTCGATCGTGAGGTAGGAGATGCAGCGGCGCGCGTCCAGAACATAGGGCTCGGGGAAGGCGTGAGTAGGGCAGGCGTCGAGGCAACGCGTGCAACTGCCGCACAGATCGGCTGGCGGCGCTTCGCCAAGGGCGAGGCTTGGTGCAAGATCGAGGGTGGTGAGGATCACGCCCAAGAAAAGCCACGAACCGAGCTTGCGATTAATCAGGCATGTATTTTTCGCGAGCCAGCCCAGGCCGGCATATTTCGCGGCCACGCGTTCGAGGATGGGGCCGGTATCGACGTAAGCGCGGGCCTCGAATGGCTGTTCGAACGCGGTGCGCATTTCCGCGATCAACGCGTTCAATTTTGGGAGAATGGTTTCGTGGTAGTCGTCGCCCCATGCGTAGCGGGAAATCCAGCCGTGCGGCGAATCGTCCGGCGTGCCGCCGGGCGTTTCGGAGGAAAGAGGCTGCGCCGACTGATAGTTCATGGCCGTCACGATCACGCTGCGCGCGCCGGGCAGAACGCTGCGAGGATCGGCGCGGCGCGGGTCGTGAAGGTATTTCATTTCGCCTGCATATCCGCGCGCGAGCCACTCCGGCAGGTGGCGAAGTTCGTCGAAAGGAGCGGCGCCGGAAAATTGGCGCATGTTCGAGGCGGAGAAGGCTTCCGCGTTGAGCGACGCAACGCCGCAAAGATCAAATCCAGCGGCGCGAGCGCGCTCGACGACCCAGGTTGTCTGCTCGGCGGGAAGCATGAACTGATAATGCCTCAGACGGTGGTACGAAACAAAAACGCGCGGAGCAGGCTGCTGAATGACACGCTACAGCGGCGCGAAATGCGGCTGTTTTGCTTGTAACAGTTGGGGCCGATTGCATACAATCGCTCGACTATTCATATGACAACGGAGAACTGAATGAGCCAGCGGATTGCCGCAAAGATTACCGGAGTGGCCGGATACCTGCCGCCGCGCGTGGTCACCAACGCGGATATTGAAAAAATGGTGGACACCACGGACGAATGGATTCGGACGCGCACGGGCATCCGCGAACGCCATTTCGCCGGGCCGGGCGTTGCGTCATCGCACATGGGCGCGGAAGCGGCGAAAAAGCTGCTGGCGGCGAAAGGAATGAGCCCGGAAGAGATCGAGATGATCGTGGTGGCTACGGTGACGCCGGACATGTTTTTCCCGGCGACGGCCTGCTTGATCCAGAACAGCCTAGGAGCGACCAACGCGTGGGGCTTCGATCTTTCGGCGGCGTGCTCGGGATTTCTTTACGCGCTGACCACGGGAGCGCAATTCGTGGGTTCCGGCGCGCATAAGAAGGTGCTGGTGGTCGGCAGCGACGTGATGACGTCGATCCTCGATTTCAAAGATCGCGCCACGTGCGTGCTATTTGGAGATGGCGCGGGCGCCGTGCTGCTGGAACCGGCAACATCGGAGTCCGAGGGAATTATCGATTTCGTGCATGAGGTGGACGGCTCCGGCGGCTGCAATCTTTACATGCCGGGCGGCGGATCGCTCCATCCCGCTTCGCAGGAGACGGTGGAGAAGCGGATGCATTACGTGCACCAGGAAGGGCAGCAGGTGTTTAAGTACGCAGTGCGGCGGATGAGCGAACTGGCGTGCCAGATTTTGCAGCGCAACGGGTTGACGGGGCGCGACGTGGCGCTGGTGGTGCCGCACCAGGCTAATCTGCGAATCATTCGCGCCATGCAGGAGCGGCTGGGAGTGGACGATTCGAAGGTTATTGTGAATATCGAGCGCTACGGCAACACCACGGCTGCAACCATTCCGCTTGGTTTGATGGATGCGGTGGCGCAAGGGCGGCTGCGCAAGGGCGATTTGGTGTTGCTGATTGCCGTGGGCGCGGGATACACGACGGGCGCCATTCTGATGCGCTGGGCATATTAAACCTTCAGAATTTCGGCGTGGCCGTCGCGCACCGCACCCGCCGCGTAGCTCGGTTTAGTTCACGCCGAAATCGTCGATTTGATCTCCCAGGATTATTAGGACTGGATTGGTGTCGCTACTGGTGGTGGTGACCATCACCGCTTTGCTGGGCGACACGATAAAGAATGAAGTGTTGAAGGGCGGCGGAGGCGGCGTCTGCGTAAAGCTCATCGTGCCGCTTCCGTCGGTAGTTCCACTTGCAGTCAGCGCGTAAGTTCCTTGCGCGAGAAGCCCTGGAGAATTTGCGCTGGTGGTGCTCAAATCCTCCAAGCTAGCTACATCTCCGGCAGTTGTGCTGCTGTTCGCCAGCGCGATTGCACCGGATAGATTCGGCGTTGTAGATGCGCTGGCTGGCGCGGTTCCCTGAATCCATGCTCCGGCGAATGTGCTGGCGGAGAAGGTGGTGCCGCTGCCTGTCGCCTGCGGCTCGAATAGGCCGAGCGCGGGCGTGTTTACACCCTCCAATAGGCAGAGCGCTTCATTTGGACTGATGACGTAGAAGACAGGCAGCAGCGGAACGAGCGGGTCGGTGTCCACTAAAATGGTATTCACGCGCCCATAGGAATCACCGCTACTAAAATTCGTGGAAATGGCGTTTGCGCCCAGATCCGTTCGCACCGTTCCAGCGACATTGTCCACAAGCGAGAGCGTGAAGGCAGTTCCTCCGGAGGGATCCGCTAAACGCGCGATTCCCGCGAAAGGCACGTAGGCGCTCTGGCCATTGGGAATCACGGAACCAGAGAGCGAGCCCACGCTCGAGCCGTTGAAGGACTGATACGCCAGCGTGAAAGGGTAGCCGGTTTGATGGATCAGCTTGCCGACGCTTACGTAAGGAGTGGTCGCGCTCAGCGTGTCGGTTTCCACCACGTACGCTTCGGTGAGCACACCGTTGGATGAAGCAATGGGATAGACCGCGAAATTCATGTTGCTGAGCGTCATGGTCACGCTCATGGCGCAGCGCGACGCTTGCGAAGAAGTCTGAAAGGTGCCGGAAAAGGTGCTGTCCTGGGTGATGATGCGGTCGCCCGGAGCGCTCACATCCACTTCGGCGTTATCGATTGTGCCGGGCGTGGAGGAATTCGCAGGGGTCTCCGCGGTGAAGCGGCCAGCCAGGACGAAGGGCCCGGGCGTCGATCCGCTGATGTTCCCTTCCGAACCGGACAAGGCGATTACCCAGCCGTTTCCGGCGCTGCCTGTTCCAGAAAGAGTGTTGTAGGCGCACTTGGTGGTGGTTTGCTGGGAGAATTCGCCCGACCCGCGCACGCCAGTGGAATCGAATTCGATCATGCGGCCATGAAGGCCGGCAGCGTCGATGGTGAAAGCGTACGCCGGCGATCCAGGCAGGCTGCTGAAGACGAGTTGGCCACGATTGTCCGAGCCGATTGTGTAGGTCCCGGTAAAAGTTTGTGTTTTCGGTGTCGTCGGAGAAATCGAGTTCACATCTTCGACGCCGGCGGTGATTTTGCTGACGCCGTCGGTGGTAAAAGTGCCGGCCATCACCACCTGGCCGCCAGCATTAAAGCCGCTGAATTCGAAGGCGTAGCTGCCGTTCAAGAGGTTAGTGACCGTCACGGTGATGTTGCCGGTCGCGGTCATGGGAGTGGGTTCGCTATCTTGCACCTGAACGGGGAGCGTGAAAGTCCCGGTTTGCGTCGGCGTGCCGGAAATAACGCCGCTGGAAGATAGAGAAAATCCATCGGGAAGCGACGCTGGGGACCAGGTATACGGTGCGACTCCGCCGGTGGACTGCAACTGCGTGGCGGCATAGGGCGTGTTTTGCACGCCGTTGGGAATGGATGTGGTTTTCACGGCGAGCGGCTGCGGCGGATTGACGGTGATAGTGATCGAGTTCGTCTCACTGGGAAGGGCGACCGAGGTGGCTTGAATCACCACGGTGAACTT
>Ga0307372_10005418_pt1 | contig 19184 bp, 13 predicted proteins | sample OX1MG_FD_202533 | JGI IMG/M metagenome (GOLD analysis project Ga0307372, IMG submission 202533) | Soil microbial communities from Risofladan, Vaasa, Finland - OX-1 | ecosystem: Environmental > Terrestrial > Soil > Coastal area > Acid sulfate soil | place: Finland: Risofladan, Vaasa | collected...
TGTGGGACACGGTTTACGCAGCTATCCTCAAGCAGCGTGGTGCCCCCCACATCTGGACTCCCGCATCCTCACCCTCAGATACACCCCCAAAACCCCGGAAAAAGTGCGCATGAGCGAGACTGCACCCAAACGGAGAGGCTCTTGTCCGGGTGCGGATCCCCATGGTCCTTGAAGGCCGGATCGGCAATCCGTATTTCCACACCATGGCGGCTGCCGCGGTGGAATCCGATACCCGGATAGCGCGATTCCATAAGGGCCGAGTCGCAAAAGTCATCCAGCAACCGGTTTCCCGACCAATTCGACGATGACTCAAGTTCCCGCAACCCCCAAAGCCGCAAGGCATGGATATCTTCGGCCCACCACCGCGCCGGAGGCGGGCAAAGCCGCCTGAGCGCCAAAGCCGTTCGCCTGATCTCGCCGCTTCGCGCCGTGAGCCGCCTCCCATCGGGAAGCGAGATGGGAACGGCGCGCACCGCCGGGGTCTCCATCCGCTCTTCCCAAGTGATCCGCGGCGGCGCCAGACAGACGAATGACAGTGCCGCGCCCATGAACACGAGTAAGGCGATCTTGTACATGTTGCTACGTCTCTCCAGTTTTGGCCGGAGAACTCCCGCGCTGAGTGGCCGATGCAGCGAATTCGTCCCGCTTTCAACGCCTCGACGTAAACTGGGCGGGGTTCAAGACATACGTCTAAGGGCGGGTTCACGGGGCGGGGTAAACGACCATCGAAAATGAGACAGCGGGACAATTAAAACTAAAACGCGAGGAACTTGGCCAAACTTCTTGGGACGTAGCATGTGTAGCAGCGCATGCCACTTCCTCGCCCACCTAGCCCGGATTATTGATGGTTCCACACTAACCCGCAGCGCAAGCAAGGCCCAGCGTTGAGCTTACCTTGCTTGCGCTGCGCGTTGGTGTGCGGTTAGATTGCACACGTTCCCCTATTCTATTCTATTTACGCAGTAGGACCAGTGCCGGAATCGACAAGGATCGGTGTTTACCGTGAAGCGTGTATTGAACGACCACTTTTCCCTCGCTCGGCCCACCCTCGCCGCTCATCTCGACCGGGACGGTAACTGAACGCGCAAAGCATCTGGCAGTTCGCGGTTTCGGATCACCAACTTCAAGCAAGTCCACTCGCGCCTTGATGCGAGGGTCGGTCGCCTCGACAGAGTCGACCTGGAAGGAGTCTTCACGTTCCGCGGTGAAAAGAACCAGGCCGATCGGCGGTACACGCGCCCGATCCAGGTCGCTTTGTCGCACGACGTACTGGCCCGACAGCGGCGAAACGCCTTCAAGGAGCGCATCGCAAGCGAATTGATACTCGTCCGCCGTACCGACGATCGCCACCACAACGTTCTCGTTGATCATCCCCGCATGCTTCTCAGCGAGATCGAGCGTGATCGACACCTCGGCCTCGGCATTGGGATCGAGGATCTCCGGCCGGAGCGCCACGGTCACGCAACCGCAGCTTCTACTGTCGAGCCTAAGCGTGATGGTCTCGTCGCTGCTATTCATAAAGGCGAACGTGTGCATGACTTTGCGCGGCTCATCGAAGACCCCAACGTCCGCCACGAACATCTTTGCGCCGAAGCCAGAGTTGCTGTTGGGAAACGTGGCGCGGAGTCGCCCAGCGCCGCCATCCTGGCCAAGCTCGTGCCCGCCACAACCTATCAGGGGCGCCGCCGGTGCAAGCAGGGCAAAGGTGAAGAAGGCCCATCGCAGCCAACGGCTTACGGCCGGCACATTGCCGCGCGCACGTCTCCTTTTCAGCAGCAACCCTGCCGCTACAAACAATGCCGCACCGCCGATGTACCACGCAACCGCCCAACTTCTTGTCATCCAGCCTGGGAGGACCACCAGATAGTTCCCGGTCGCAAATCTGCAATAGTCGTCTCGCAAAAGTTCCGAAATCGTCCCCACTGTGGGGTCGCAGATCATTACCGACCGCGGACGAACCTGCAAGACCACGACAAAATGCGCAATCCGATCCGGACCACCCGGTTCTTGCTGCGCGATCGCAGGGAGTGGCAGGTGGTCAAGATCGTTCGGGCTGCAATGGACACTTTCAGCGCAAAAGCCGCGCCGTGTTGCGGCAATCTCCAAGTCGAGCATTGACGACCCGCGCCGACCGACGGGGGACTCGCGGCGCAAGTCGCTGAGGCCGCAGGCGATCCCGCGCATTTGCGACAGCACCGCCAGCGCGCGCAAACCACACTCATGCCGGTCAGTGGAAGTCATGTGCGCGCCGAGATGATCGAGTTGCGCCATGAGTTCCGCGATGGTGAGCCTAGCCGTCGCGCGTGACTGAGCCGCACTTTCGCCTGGGGCGTCAGCCGCCAACAACGCGAGGGGCCAATTCCAGGCGACCACCCAACTCAACACCCATGCAACTACAAGACTTGTGAAAAACGTCGGCATATAAATAATCACCGCAAAGGCTGGGCGACCGCTTGTACAATTCGCAGGCCACGGCAGCACCCGAAGCCTGCGTGGGCCCTACTAATGCACTGGACGACGAAGTTGCTAGATCATCTTCAGGAGTCTCGCGTAGGCTTGGCTCCGCCGGTCACGGCAGCGCGGCTAGGAACCCCCACCTGGTGCGCATCCGGTATTATAATTCGCAACGCACGGAGCTTGCACATTTGGGGTTGAGCATACGCACCCCCCAACCCCGGTGTAGCAACCCGGAATCAACACACTGGGGCATGGGATATTGACGAGGTTATAGTTTCCGTCCGGATATACGTCCGTTGTCACATAGCCGGGCGTATCGCATACTAACGCACATTGCAGGCTCGAGCAGCCGCCTGGAGGATTGGCGCCCGTACATTGATCGTTGTGGTTGTTGCCACACGCCCCCGCAAAGTTCCGCGCCGATAGCAACGGGCACGCACCACCGCCCCCCTGCGCGCCAAAGGTGCGAGCGGACTCAGCAGGCGAAAGTGGCACAATTCCGCACAACGCCAAGCGGTAAACACTTTGGGCGGAGACAGGCAGCGCCAGCCAGATGCCCAAAACGAGGTACAACCAGAATTTCGAGGGGCCCACGCGGAACATATTCAGTCTCAACGAAGCGAGCATCATCGGTTCTCCTTCGGCAAAAGGGCAAGGCATCGAGACGCATCGCCTCTCGGAGGCCGAGCCACGGGGTTTAAGTCAGGGACTTGCAAGTCCCTCTACCTACATATATGCGCGGAGTGTAACAAAAACTTTCGCGCACGCTCAACGGCTTCGATCGGGCCCGCGGCGGTTTCTGCCGGGAACGCCCTTCGTGGTGTTTCATCGGTTGAGAGCCAACTCGGCATGCTGTTCCAATGCGTTCCGCACCTCATTTGGTGAGGCGACTTCGGTCGCCCAACATAGTCATCACGCTCCGCATGATGTGGTTTCATCATGCGGAGCACCTCTTTTCAGACAGGCAGTCGCTACCCCGTCTACCCCTGTCTATCCCATATACGCGCCGACCTGGAAAACTGGAAAACCGACGCCTTGCGAAAACAATACTACTATGCTAGGATCGTTCCCCGTTCCCCGTTCCCCGTTCCCCGTTCCCCGTTCCCCGTTCCCCGTTCCCCGTTCCCCGTTCCCCGTTCCCCGTTCCCCGTTCCCCGTTCCCGCGCGTCGTCGCCCCGCGCTGCCCCTCTACCTATATATACGCTCGGCGCGTAACGCGCTGCCAAAAGTTTTTCCACGCCGCGACGCCGTAATTCCGCCGCGAAGTGCCGCAGCCCACGGCGCCGCAGCATGCGGATTGCCGAGGCGCTGATGCCCAATTCCCGCGAAAGCTGAGCACTTGGCGCCTTCCCATGGGAGTAATTCGCGTCGGCGATCAAGACGAACCGCTGGCCTGGCGTCAGCGCCGCTAGGCACTCGCGTACCAGCTTTGTCAGTCGCGAATTGGCGCCGCGGAGACCCTCGCCGTCCGCGAAATCGCAACGGCCATCCACGAACTGTTCGAGCCGCGCCTGCGGCGTCGGGGTCTCCAGACCGCGCGCGCGGATGCTCGCCGAACGCGCAAAATTTGCGGCGAAATGGTCGGCGATCGTCCAAAGCCAGTTGCCCAGATCCCCTCTCGCCGGATCGTACCGCGCGCGGCAGTCCCAAGCGCGCGCTAACGCCGCCAGTGTGATGTGCTCCGCTTCGTCGCGCGCGATGAAGTCGTGGTATTTGCGCCTCAGCGCACGTTGAATTTCCGGGCAAAGGTCGCGCAGAACATCGTCGAGGCAATCCTCGTCGCCCCGCCGGAAGCGTTCGGCCAAATCGGCCTTGTCCGCCGCAACGTCGCCCGCCATCGCCGTACCTCTTTCCCGCGAAGACCTGCGGAACGCATGGATAGCGCAGATGATTCCCGCTTCAAAGCGCCGGAACCGGCGCCCGCGCGGAAACTTGAAAACTGGTCTACATTGTTCGTAGCCACCGGCGCGGCCGTTGTCAAGCGCCCCAACCCATGGGTAGCGTGGCGGGCGACCGTACCCTTAGCTGAGCGTGTGGCCGAGAATCGGCCGTGTGGCTCTCAAGTACCACCAGCCAGCCGACCGGGCGGACCGAAGGCGAGCGATTCATTACGGAGTATCGGGGCTACTGCGCGTCAAAAGATCGGATGCCCGCTGGCGAGGAGCGCGGCGTAAGCGGCCATCAAGCACCCGGCCAAAGCCATCAACGCCGCGCGAATCGCGCTCCTGCCACGCGGAGGCCCATGTCGAATTCGACGGGCGGGAGGTCTGGCGGTGCGATCGCGCCGGCAACGGCAGCGACGGCCCCGACCAACCGTACTGGTTCTTCGTCGCGCCGGTCGGCCCCTAAGCCCGGATGATTCATGGCGCCCACACTACCCCCACTACCCCACCCTACCACCAAAATATAACCCCCAACACGGAGTAAAATCGGCGCGCATTTTTTGCCGTTTAGCAACTCCATGTTAGCAAGAAATCAAACGCCGACAGCGGCGGACGTGCGTAATTCCCAGAGGTTTTGATGGAACACCTGGACGGGGGACGAGCGGTTGTTGCTGGAACGGTGTCGAATCGAACGATTTTGAAGCGTTTTTGCCGATTTTTGAGTGAAAACGAGCGGTGGTTTGGCCTTCGGGACGGACAGTCTCCACGCGTCTGCGGGTGCTTCCGCACACGCGGATGGCCTTCCCTGACACCCACCGTTCAATGGCACGCGCACGCCCGAACGGTGCCAAAGCGCAACGAAACCGAACACAGTGTCCGGATTCGAGCGCGTTTTTTTGCTGATTATACCTTACCCATGGTTATACCTCGCGCGCCCCGGAATGTGACATCCGGTAGCCCGACGCCGAAACGGACCACTAAGCCCCGGTCGCTTTCTAGCCGGGGCATCGCTTAGGCTCTGCCACCAGCCACCGCTGTGCCGCCGCCGGGGCATCGCTTAGGCTCTGCCACCAGCCACCGCTTTCTCGTGGCAAAATGTCTCATTGTCGGCCGCGTGAAGTATAACCCGCGGCGCAAGCAAGGCCCAGCGTTGGACTGACCGTGCTTGCGCCGCGGGTTAGAGTGACAACCGCATCTGTAGGGAACGCCCTCCGTGGCGTTCCGCGAAGCGGCTATCGACGTCCGCACGCACGGCACGGAACGCCACGGAGGGCGTTCCCTACAGAATCGCGCTCGGGTGCCAATGGTGCCAATGGTGCCAATCCTATGTCGAAATTGTTTGCAATCCCGCCGCCGGAGCGGTAGCATGGGTTGCCGTCCGCCACGTTACGAAGGAGGAGGAGGATGGACCACGAGATCGCATGTCCCCGCTGTCGCCAGACCCTGATGGTTGGCCAGGAATTGCTCGGGCAAGACGCGCAGTGCCCCGCCTGTCAAGCGACGTTTGTCGCACCGCCGTCGCGATCCCAGACGCGCGCGTTGGAACCAGCGCCGATGGCGCCGGCGCGTGAGGGCGGCAATCGCCGACTGGTCATTGCGGCCGGGCTGCTGTTGGTGGGAATCACTCTGCCGCTGGCCGGCTTTGCCGCTTTCGAGTGGCTCCGTCCGTCCAAACGGCCCGTTGTCGCTCAGGGAGAAGTCGTCACGCGGGACCGTTCGGCCGTTCCCGCGCCGCCGTCCGCCGAATCAACAGGGGGCTTACGCCCCCCGCTCGCCATGCCGCCGTCCGTGGAATCAACAGGGGGCTTACGCCCCCCGCTTGCCACGCCGCCGTCCGCCGAATCAACAGGGGGCTTACGCCCCCCGCTCGCCACCAACGCCGAGATCGTGCGCTGGGTCGAGCCGTCGGTGGTCATCATCGAAGTGCCCAACGTGGGCCTTGGCAGCGGTTTCATCCTCGATGAACAGGGAACCATCGCCACAAACTACCATGTCATCGAGGGGGCCAAGGCGGCCAAGGTCAAATTCGCCGACGAGACGACGGCCGATGTGCAAGGGTTCCTGGTCGTCGCGCCCGGCAAAGACCTGGCTTTGTTGCGCATCAATCCATCCGGCAAAAAGCTCAAGCCCTTGAGCCTGCAAACGTCCGTGCCGGGACTTTCTGGACCATTCGGGCGACGCCAAGCGCGCCAGGCTGGCGGCCAAAGCGAAAGACAATGACGACCACGAGGCTGGCGGCGATGACGCCGGAGTCGATCCACAGAAAGAGAAGCAAGCCGCCGGCAAACTCAAGATCGCCAAGAGTCTCATCGAGTTGAAGCCGGCCGCCGCCAAGCAAATGCTGGCGAAAATCATGGCCGACTTTCCGGGAACGCAGGCCGCCGAAGACGCGAGCAGTTTGCTCGAAAACCTGGAATGAGACATTTTGTCGCGAGCAAGCGGTGGCTGGTGGCAGAGCCTATTCCCTACAGAATCGCGCTCGGGCGCCAATCTGCTGGTTACGCCCCGCCGCCCGCGGCGGGCGCCGGCTCGCCGCGGGTTTTCGCGTTGATTTCGTCTTCGATCTTTTCGACCTCGGAATTGGTCAGGAAGCGGTTGACGACCACTTCGGTGTCGTCGAAGAGCTTCTCAATTTTCGTCTGGGTGGCTTTGTCGCGGGAAAAAGTCCGCTCCTTCCGCTGCCGGATCGTGCTCAAGAAATCTTCCTGGCGGCCCAGCTTGCGCAGCGCGTCCAAGAGCTTCTTCGCCTCATCGGTCTTTCCCTCGTCGAGCCGCAGGTGGATCCTCGCCATCAACATCTGCCGCCGAGCGACCAGGTCGACGAAGTTCTCCTGCATGCCGTGTACCAGGCCCTCGGCCTCGAGCCGCTCGTCGTCATCGAGGATTTCGGCTCTCAGGACCGGATCGACGCCGGCCAACAAGGGTAGACGCGCCAGCGGCTCGCCGCCATGCATGACCAAGAGCACGCGCACGGCGCCGGCGTCGTCGGGCACCGTCACCGCGCCTTGAAAGTCGGTGCGTCCGATCAGCACCGTCTTGGGCGAATCGGCGGGGTGCGAGTAGACGTCGTAACCGGCCAAGGGATATTTCGTAGCTTCGTTCTTGCCGTCGCCGCGCGACCAGACCTCCAGGCGCGTCGACCGGCCGGCGGCGCGCGCGAGCAAGGCGAGTTGCTCGACTCGGCCACGTCGCCGGCCGCCCAACGGATTGCGGCGCCCGCTGTTCAAGTCGCACGTCAGCTCCGCCCCGGCGATCGAACGCACCGTGAGGCAAGTCCAATCGATCGCCTTGATGCTCTTGGGTTTGTTGTCGCGGTCGTTGGTGCGCGTCAGGGAGTAAAACACATCGCCCGGTCGGACCCAAACGATCGAAGGATCCAGGGGCGGCAAGCCGGCCGCGCGCAGACGCAACAGCGCCTGCTTGTTCCTCGGTTTGTCTTCTTTGGGAGCGGCGCCGGCGGCGGGCGGCGCGGACGGCGCGATCGCTTCCGGCGGCGGGCTTTCCTTGGGCTCTTCGATCATGCCCTCGACGCGCGCCAGCGGCACGAAGGCCGTCAGCAACGCGCGAAACGCCTCGTCGCACAGCTTGGCCCGCTGCGGCACCACGTACGAGATCGGCATGCCCGCCCGGCGGGCGCGCAGGTCGTAATCGCGCGCCGCCACCTGGTACACGCCATGCCGCGCCGTGACCGTCAGCAACATCAACTTGTCGAAGTCGAGTTCGAGCAATTCCTTCGGCAAGCTCTCGGCCGAAAGCGTGGCCAGTGATCGCAGCATCGGCCATTCCAATTCCGGAGGGGCCGGCAGGGCTTCGAGCCGCCAGGCGGACCCGATCGTCGTGTCGGTTCGCTCGACGATCGCCTCGCGCAATTGCGACGCCAGTCGCGGCGTCAACTCCGGCTCGACGGCCAATGCGACGTAGACCCGAATTCGGTAGGGAGTCAGTTCCCAAAGCAGTGGCTCCGCCGCCGGCGCCCGCCCGCCCAACGCCAGCGCGAGGCAAACCATTACGCCGATCGACAGGCCCCGCCGCGGCCGCTTAGGCGAGCGGCAAGAAAAAACCGACCACCAGCACAAGGATGTAGCGGAATTCGTAAGAATTCCGAGCGTTGGAGCAGGCGCGTCGGAACTCTCACGAGTTCCGCTACGTTCAAATCGTCGGCTCATTCGTCCTCCATGGCAAGCTGGAGTTGGCCTTGCCATTGTTCGACGTTCTGGTACAGCAGCACGGGCTGCGAGACGATGCCCCGCACGCTCTTGTGGTAGGCGAAGAACTCGCTGAGCTGCCAGAGCGGCACGACGGCGACTTCGTCGGCGGCCAATTGGTGGATCTTGTGCAGTTCGGCGTGCGCGCCCTTCCAGCCGGTGGCCTTGGCGAGCTTCCGCAGCGCCAAGTTCAGATAGGGGCTGGCGCCGCCGGCGACACCTTCGGCGCCCAGCAGGCGCCCCGCGTCGACGATCGGGTCTTGCATCACCATTTCAAGGTAGAGCAGATCGTAGTCGCCGTCGGAGGGAACGACGACGCCGACGGGTAGTTCTCGCAAGGTAATGATCGGCGCCGCCGGAACCGCCGCCGCTGGGGCCGCCGCCGCCGTCGCGGCGCCCACTTTCGACAACACGACCTGCAAGTGCTTCTGAATCGCCATGCACGCGACGCGTGCAATCGGGTGCGGCGGGTGGGCCAGCACCAACGTGGGCATCTTTTCGACCTTTCCCAGGCCCTTCTTTTCGGACGTATCCGAAACTTGTTTCAAGGCCACGCCCGCCAAGGCGATCGCCAACCGCTGGTCGAAGGGCCGGATCTCGACGGTCTTGTCATAGGCATAGCGAATCGGGTCGTCACCCCGCGACCCAATGGGGAAGGGACCGCTGACCACCCGACAGCCCGGCCGCGGCGGTTGTTCATCGTGCAGCAGGTTGTGCTTGAGGATCAGCTCGCGATCGATGGCGTAGACCAAGGCCCGGCGGAACGAACTATTGCCGGGCAAGGGCCGGCCGACGTTCGGAAGCAGGCAATGGATGCTCGGCAGCAGGTACGGTTCGACGACCAGCGAGGAGTCGTCGCGAAAGCGATCGACCTCCCAGGGTGCGAGCCGGTCGAGCACTTGGATTTTGCCGGCCTCGAGTGCGGCCCGCGCCTTTTTCAAATCGGCGAAGTAAACCTCCGTGATCTCCCGCAGTTGGCCTTCGCGGGCGGCGAAATAATTGGGATTCGCCTCATAACAGGTTTCCTCCGGCTCTTGTTTCGAGATCGGGTAGGGTCCGAGCGACGCGGCCGGCGACGCGCTTTCGTCCGACACCGGCGCGGCCGACACGATGGGAAATTGCAACAGCCCCAGCGGACGGACATGAGACCAACGGAGATCGACGTCGACGTCGTAGACGTTGCGGACGTCCACGCCGCCGAACAAGTTGACCCAATCGGTATTCGCGCCCGCATGGCCACCGTCGGCGAACCAGAGCAGCGCTCGGGCGACGTCGTTGCCGGTGAGGGTTGTCCGGCCTCCGGACCAGCGGATGTTCGGCCGCAGCTTGAGGACCACCCGGCGGCCGATGTCGACCACTTTGGCCTCGCCGAAGGGCGAGCCGTACTCGCCCCCCTCGGGTCCGATGCCCGTGAACTCCAGCAGCAAGCGGTGCCGCAAGCGGCCGTTGCGACGCGCCGCCCAGTCGATCAGCCGGTCGGAGCCATGAGCCCCGGCGGCCGAGATGACGCCCACGGTCAGCAGCGGGAACTTGGCGTAAATCCGCTCCATGATCGCCCGGCCCTCCGGCAGCTTCGGCCAGACGTCGAGCATTTTCAATCCTGCCTCCCATGCCTGCCGCTGCTGGCCGGCCTCGAAGTGACCGCGCGCCTCGTCGAGGAAACCGCGCGCCTGGTCGGCCCATTGTTTTTCGAGCCGGCTGACGACCGTGTGCCGAGGGTACTTGCCGGCCAGGGCGCGCAGCACACGGCGCGCCAAGAGGTAATTGCCGTCATCCGCGTGGCGCTTGGCAATGGCCTCGGTCGCCAGGCCGATGCCCTTTTGTAATTGAGGATGTCGCGGGTAGACCAGGTGGAGCTCGTTCCATAGCGCCATGGCCTCCTGGTACTTCTTTTCCCTTTGCCAATGAAGCGCGTCCCAGAACAGGTATTCGCCCAGCGCGGCGTCGAGACCCTTCGTTTTGGGATGCTCGTGTTTAAGGAAGTCGAAGTAATCATAAACCTCATCGAACTTCGCCGGGGCCGTTTTGCCTTCGTCGATCAGCTTGCGAGCTTCTTCAAGCACCATCTGTTCAAAGAAACGAACGTCGGCGATGTCGCTCCAGGCGACCTCGTACGTCGCGTCCGCGTCGGCGTCGTCGAGTTTGCGAATCGTCAGTTTTTTTCCCTTCGTCGTCGCCGGATCGGGAAGCTCGCGGAACTCCAAAGGCGCGATCCTGATGACTTCGTCATTCCGCTTCAGCAGCAACTCGTCGTAGGCTTCCTGCTCGAAAAGCCGCGTGGGTCCGTCGATTTCGGCGGGCGCCGGCACTGCCGGTGGGTTGGCAGCCTGCGGGTTGGCGGCCGGTGGCTGCGCCGGGGCGGCGGCCTGCCCCACGACCGACGGGACGTCGGGGGCGCCTAGCAGCAGTGCGCAGCACATCATAGCGCCGGCGCGCAGGGCGGTGCGACACATCATTGGGATTCGGCCTGAGACGGGGGGGGACCGGCCACGACCAGCAACGTGCCGTCGTGCCCGCTGAGCAACAGCCGCCGGCCCAGCGCCACCGGCCCGGCCGCCAAAGGCTCGCCGATGTCGACTTGGGCCAATTCGGCGCCGTTCTCGGCGCCGATGCGATAGACCACGCCACCCATTGCGGCCAGTAGATACCCGCCGTCGTCGGACAGCGGCGTGCCCACCAAAGCACCGTAGGGCAACGGCACGCGCCAGACTTCTTTCCTCGCATCGTCGATGCAGAGCAACTCGCCCCCTTGCGTGGCGACCAGCACACGGCCGGCCACCACGAATGGCCCCCACGCGGCCCCGCCCTCCAAAGGCCACGAGGGCCCGGACGCCAGATCAGATACCGCGAAGGAGCGCAGCTCGCCCGTGCCATCGACCGCCAGCGCGGTCTCGCCCAAAACGACGATGGGCGACGTCACCGGCCCCGCCAGATCAGCCTCGGCCAGCTTGACGAGGTGCGGCGTCGCTTGTTGGGCAATGCCCACGCGATAGAGCTTGCCGCGGCCGTCGGCCAGCAAGACTTCCTTCTCGCTCAGTTTCACCGGATCGCTCCAGACATATTCGACGCCGGCCGGCAAGCGCGGCTGAAACGGCCCGATCAGGTGGTGGCCGTCTTGCGGATCGATCACGAACACCTGCCCCAACCGGCCCGGCACGAGCAGGCCGCCGGCGAAAGCGATGGGCGTCGATCCAAGCGGGTCGGGCAACGCAAGCCAACGCAGCCGCCCGGCGGAGCTTTTCTCGGCGATCCGCGCACGCGCCTCCCCTGTGCCGCCCACCAGCAGCAGGGCGTCTTCTTCGAGCGTAACCGCCCGCGCGCCGGCCGAAAACGACCCACTCAGATCGCCGCTCGAATCGACCGCCTTGAGTCCGCCGCGGCCCGATAGTCCCTCGGAGGCCACGTCGAAGAGCGAACCCGCCGCGTTCAGAAGCGTGAAATGGCCCGCCGCGTCGGGCAAGGTCGCGCCGGCCATGGGCGCCGCCAGCGACGTTTCCCAGATTCGCGCGCCGTCGCCGGCTTTCACGGCCGCCACCAGGACGTTGGGCGCCTGCCCCTTGCGCCGCACATGGTACGCGACCTCGCCAATGATCCGCGGTGGTCCGAGGAACGTATCGGTTTCGTCCCAGTGCCAGCGCGCTTCGAGCTTGCCTTGCGCCGCTTGGATGTCGTACCTCGTGAACGCCTGGCCGGCGACGAACAATCGCGCGTCCTTGAGCAACGGGTAGCGGATGAAAGTATCCCCGTTTTCCGCCGGCTTGCTGGCCACCTCCGACAACGGCGGACCGGGATCGGGCGTGGCGATTTCGAACGAGTAGATCGCGCCGCGGTCGGTGGTTGCCACCAGGCGGCGGTCGGACACCAGCAAGGGGGCGAACACATGGCCGGCCAAAACGACGTGCTGGACCTGTCGCAGCGAGATCCCGGCTTCATCGGTCAGCAGGACTCGCAATACGGCGTCGGTGACGCCTCGGTTTTCCACGACGAATACATAGGGACCGACGACCACGGGCGGCACCCTGATCGCGTCGGGCTCGTGCCCGAGATAAAACACCTCCTTGCACTGGTCGCCGGCCGCCGTGAGCACAAACAGGTTGGCGGTCTCGCCGATCTGGTAGCAAAACAGATCGCGGGCGTCGAACGCCGGGCCGACGCGCAGCCCCTGCGGCAATTGCACGTACCCGGGCGATTTGCCGCCGGCAAGGTCGATGCGAATCAGCCGTCCAGATCGGGTGGCGAGGCTAAGCCGGTTGCCCGTGATCACCGGGTGGGCGTCGAACGGCTCGCCGACCACATGGCGCCAACGGAGCTCGCCGTTGGTGGCGGCCACGCGTAGCACCTCTTGGCGCGCCGAGTCGACCAGAATCGCGTCGCTGGCGGGTTCGACGGACACGCCTTGCGGCACGAAGTCGGTGTCGAAGCCGACGAAGCGACGCCATAGCGCCTTGCCGCTCTCGGCGTCGATTCCGTAAACGGCGCCGCCGGCCAGGACGAACAGCACCTCGCCCGTCACGCCCGAGGCGGGGCCGCCCTGCGTGTCGAAGGTGGCCATTTCAGCCTCGACGGGTGACTTCGGGTCGGCCGACTCGGCCGCTCGCTCTTCGGCGACGAACTTTACTCCGGCCCGTTCGGCCTGCGAAACCTTGAGTACCGCCGCTTGCAGGGCCTCGTCCTGGATCAGGTCTTGATAGTTCTTGAGAAGCTGCTTGCGGATCTGGTAGGCGTCGTGTGGGGTTCCATCGTCGATCGCCTTGTCGATATCGGCGACGGCCTGGGCCAGTGCCGCGTCGCGGCCCATCCGCATCTCAGTATTGGCCAGGGAGGCGGCGATGTCCGACATTTTCTGGTGGGGCCGAATGTCTTTGGGGACGTACTTCTCAACCAGTTTGGTCGCCTCGCGCGACTGCTCGACAAGCGTGCGATCGAGCTTTTCGGCGGCCTGCCCGGCCAACCGCTCGGCAATCGAGGGCAGCAGCGCCGCCAGTTCCTTGCGCGCGTCGGCGAATTCCTCCTCCTCCGCGATACTCGCCAGGATTTCCTTGGCCTCGGCCAACGGCTTGGTCGCATCACGTCCTCCGCCTTCGACCGCCATCCGCATGTTGGCCATGGCTTGATGGACCTTCGCCTGGCTGGCGTGCGAATCGTTCGGGTAGGCTTTCAAATAGTCGTCGAATTTCTTGACTGCGGCGGGGTACGAGCCGGAATTGTAGAGTTCTTCCGCCGCCGTGAAGGCCTTGTCGGCGCTGCCTCTGCCCAACACCCAATAGAGGCCGATCACGGCCAATGTCACCAACAGCACCGAGGCGCCAAGAATCATGAGCAGGGGCGAGCCATAGTCCTCCTGCTTGCGCGAAGGCTTCGGCGACTTGCGTCCGGTTGGCGCCAGCGCGTCTTGGGACGCCGCCGAGGGTGAGTGCTCCATGCCGCCGGTTTCAAACAGATCGTCCGCGCCGTCCGCGCCGTTCGGGTCGCCTCGGTCGTCCAGGCCCCCTTTCGGCGCCGCCGGCGGAGCCGCTTTCGACTCGCGGCCACGGGGCGCGCCGCCGGCCGCGGGGGGGCGAGCGGACGGCGGCCGCGCCGCGGGCGAGCGCGGCGCCGACGGTACACTCTTGGGCGGCGAAGACTGGGCCGGAGATGTCTTGGCCGGCGCCTTGGCCCGTGGCGCCGTCGAGGGCGGCGTGCCGGCCCACCGCGCCGTGCCGCCGGAGCCGGCCGACGGACTGCGCGCGGGCACCTGCTTCCCCGGATCGCTCGGCGCACCGGTGCCGTCCAGCGGAAGCATCTCCAGATCATCGTCTTCGGCCGCCGCTGGAGCGCCGCGCGTCTGACGGATGTCGTCGCCCTCGTCCAAGTCGCTGGGCTGCCAGCCGCTCGTCGCGGCGATGGCGCCGCGCGTATGCCGGATGTCGTCGGCCTCGCCCTTCGGCATCAAGTCGAGATCATCCTCCTTGTCGTCGGCCTCCTCGACCTTGGCCAGCAATCGCCCTCCCTGGGCCGTGCTGATATGCCGTTTTTCGACCAGCCATTTGACCGCGGCGCGCAGACTCATGGCGGGCGCGCGATCGAGCTTGCTCCGCAATTGATCGACGACGTCGGCTGTGACCAGATCGCTTTGTTCAATGACGGCGATGATTTTTTCTGTGTTGGGCATGGACTACTTGACTAACGGCGTCTGATCGGTGACGTAGAAATCGTAACCACTGCCGGCCTTCTTAATGGCGAAGCGCGTCTTGCGGATCGTACCGGGCTGGCGATTACTAAAAGCGACCTCGAGGTTCAAGAGGGTTTGTTCCATCGCGTCGGAATAGAACTGCAACACATGCTTGGCCTTCGGCACGCCGGCGCGGCGGAGCAGTTCGTCGTCGGCCTCGCGCATTTTCCCTTGCCGCCACGACATGTACAAGCGCAGGTCGTCTTTCGAGGCGCCGGTTCGCGTGTCGGGCTTCGCCTTCGTCAGGTTCGACAGGTAGACCACCTGTCCCGCGCCGCTCAAGACCCCCAACTCGATATGGAAATAGTCGAGAATTCGAGCGTAGTCGTCGACGGTGGCGCCTTCGTCGAAACGAATTTCCCACCGCATATGGGGAGGAATGCCGGGGCGACCTGGACCAAAACCGTAGCCGGAGTGCTTGCCCGTGCCGATTTGCTGCGCCCCACCCCTCCTGGTTTCCACGTCCGTGTCGGTGATCACGGGTTCGTCGAAATCGCCCGGCGCGTCGGAAACCGTGTCGAGCAGCGTGGTCAGCGTGTCTTTGATGTCGGGCTCGGCGATGTCGCTTTCGCGGCCGATGTCCTGGTGCGTGGGCGAATCCATTTGCATGCTTTCGCCGACGATGCCGTCGGACGTGCCGCCGCCGACTTGCTCGATGCGTACTTCCGGGAGCTTCAACGGCGGCGCGTAGAATACCCGCCGGCTCAACCAGGCCACCAGCAGGCAAAACATCACCGATCCGATCAGGATCAGCAGGGCCATCAACATGCTGGCGATGCGCTCGTAGAGCGAAACATCGGTCACATCGCTTGGGGTGGTCCGCCGCGGGCGGCTGGATGGGGCTGCCGTGCTCACAAACGCCTCGTCAATACCGTCGCTTGGCGCGTACCGTCAGCGCGTCCCGGCGCGGGCAGGGAAGAAACATTTCGTCCAAAGAGCGCCGAGACGCGGATCGATAGGCTGGAAGTTGAATACCCGATACTGAACGTGAATCCTAACCCTGGCCCGACGCCATGTCAAGCTTCCCCGGCCGCGTCGCCGGTGACCTTCACGGACGTACTCGACGCCGTCGCGTCCGCGCGGTCTCAACGTGGCGACCCCGACGAGCTCCGTGTTCCCGATCCGGTGCGCGCTCCGCCGCCGCGGGATCGCGACGAGCCGAATTATTGGTCCGTGGTCTTCGACGTTGTGACGCCGACCGCGTGGGAGCGCCTCGTCGAGGCCGCCACCTGCCAGGCGCGCGCGGGCGATCCTCGGGCGCGCGAATGGATCGCGAACGTCCTGGGCGCTGACAGCGCGATTGAGGAGCTCGGGCGCGCAGACGCCGTCGCCGGATACGTGACGATTTCGTCGTTGAATCGCGAGCTGGAGCGCGAACGGGCCGCGGCGGGCGACCGTCCGGGGTACGAAGACTAATCGCCCTCCGAGCATCGGCGCTGCGCGAAAAAAACCGATATCGTCGATGTAGCCCTCGATCAGGGGTGTGACGACGTAGCCGCCGATTTCGGCGGCGAGCTTGTGGGCGTCGTCGCGCTCGCCGACCTTGATGACGGGCTCGATCTTTTCCTCGACGCGGGTGACAACCCGCCAAGGATCGGCAAGATCGGCAAGGCGCTGACTTGTTCCAGCCGGCCTCGTGCGGTAGAATTCGTGAATGAAAAATACCGAAGAGCCAGAGTTGCTCATCATGAGCGAGAGTGACATCAGGGGACTCGTGTGGCAGATCGCGAGCAGGTGCGCGGCCAACGGCCCAGGCTGGGCTCAAGAAGGCGTGGTGCTGCGCGAGATCGGCGATCAGGTTGCCAGCCGACTGGGTTGATCACCCGGATTTTGAACTGCGGCAGGCGATCCTCAATGCCTGGCACGACCTGTTCAGCGAAAAAAAACTCGTTTGGGGTTATGATCTCGACAACCCCGGCTCCCCGTTCTTCCATGTCCGATAGTTCGCCAGCGGCGAAGGAGCGGATGTGGGCGAATTTCTGGATCTTCGGTTCAAGACGGTTCTGAAGTCAGAAAATGGCTCCGACTACGCGTGTCTTCAGAGGCTGAATTCCGCTTCGATCCGTGCCGCGGCGATAGGCGATAGGCGTTAGGTTCTCCGCCAACCTCCTGCTGAAGACAAACAGGGGGCTAACGCCCCCCGCTCGCCCCTAACGCCTAACGCCTAACGCCTAAACGCCTAACGCCTACTAACAAACAGGGGGCTAACGTCTCCCGCTCGCCCCTAACCTCTAACCGCTTACGCCCCAGGCTACACTCTGTCGCCGCTTCGCGGCTGGCCGCTGGCGACCCAGGCCGTTGTACCAGCGTCGAATTCGCATTGAGGCACACCTGTCAAAATTAAACCTGTCTTTCGTCGGGCAGTAGCCCAACGTAGCAGGCACACTCCGTGTGCCGTAGCTTTCCGCCCATCGACGTCGACTCGCCGGAGGTTACGGCACACGGAGTGTGCCTACTACTTTGCCCGGCGGCGCCGGTTTCCGGGTATCCGCCCAGGCCGTTGTTCCAGCGTCGGATTGGCATTCGATCACGCCCTGCTTGCCTTGGTCTGCTTGTCGCACCGGTCGGCCACCCTCGGGGGAGTCGGTTCGCCTCCTGCGCGCATGCCACCCTCATTATCCGCATTCCCACCACCATTTTCAATCGTACGCAAGTCCAGTAATGCGCACGAGGTCCGCCGAGAACGATGGATGTCTTGTTCCGCGGCACTTTTGTTCCGCGGCACTTTGTTCCGCGGCACTGACAACACTCCCGACGTCCGCCAATTCGGCGGAATCTTCACGCGTTGGATTGGCGGGCGGTGCCGGCGGTGCCCAGCCCGAGCACCTGACGCCGGTGTCTGCCCACGGAATATCAAAAGTAGAATGTCCCTAGAATGTCCCCTTTTCCGTTCTAGAATTTCCCATTCTAGAATGTCCCGTTATCCGTTCGCCGGCTTTCCTCGTCATTTCCCCAAATTAACCTCATGCACCACGCCATCGGGCCCAATCGCCCAGGCCGGACTCCTCGTACTACCCCAATAGATCCTAGCTTTCGGGCTCATCGTATGCAATCGCTTAGCACCGGACGTGGTGACCGATGTCTCACAACAAATAAGCTCTATGAGCGACGGCATCTCAGGCAAATGCCCGAGTCCCGAATCTGAAATCGCGCAGAAGCCGAGGTCAAGAAACCTAAGCGACGTGAGCCCGCGAAGGGATGAGAGCCCCTTGTCAGTGACACATGTCTCTTCGAGCTTTAGCCACTCCAGGCTAGAGAGCCCGGCGAGGTGCGGCAGCGACTCGCCGTCAATATCGTCGCCGTTCAAGTTGAGCCTTTCCAGTTGCGGCATTGACGAGAGGTGCGCCAAGCCCGCGCCGGAGATTTTCGTGTGACTCAGGTTCAACACGCGCAGCGAACTCAAGCCCGCCAGGTGCCGCAACGACTCGCCGTCGATTTCGTCCCCTTTCAAGTTGAGCTCCTTGAGTTGGCGCATCGACGAGAGAAACGCCAAGCCCGCCCCGGAGATCTTGGTGCGACTTAGATTCAACTTGCGCATCGTGCGCATGCGCGCCAGATGCCGCAGGCCCTCGTCACTGATTGCGGTGTCGCTGAGATCGAGATCCTCGATTAACGGCAGCTTCGCAATCTCGCAAAGCTGCGCGTCGATAATTCTGATTCCGTCTAGATTGAGCCGTGTCAATGTTGGAAAACACAACATCGCCGCGAACTCGTCGTCGGAAACATCCCACGACAAACTGACGCCATCCACGACGTCGTCCCGCTTGAGCATGTCGAACTCGTTGTGGTCGATGTTCCTGTTGGAGGCGTAGACGTAACCTTGCTTGGACAATACGCGTTGCGCCGCGACGCGCAGCCGATACTGGTGCTCGCGCCGCGCCTGGAAGGCCAACGGGATCGACACGATCGCGATCAAGATAAATAGAGACCTAAGGCTGTATTGCGGGCGACAAAGCGTTAGGCGAAGACCCGGCATCTTATTGATCCCATGTGTGTTGTGTGAGCGCTGGGCAACTGGCCTTAAGTTTTACCACATTTTTCCCGTTTGGCGGCGGAGTATCCGTCGAGCATTGATTGAAGTTTGGTCCAGCCGCGCCAAAGAACCAGCCAGCCTGGGTGTCCGTCGCGTTTGCGATTCTGATGTCCGCCCAGGCGCGCCAAAGCAAAGAAGAATTCATGGACCGTCAAATCGTTGCGAGTCTTTCCGTAGCGCCAGATGCTCAGCACTTCCACGTAGTCAGGAGCCAGGATCGTGGCAGCGCGGCGCGTCTTGGCGTCGGGCCGTCGGCTCGCTTCACGCAGGTTGAGCAGGGTCAAAGCGACAATCGACAACAACGCAATCGCTGGCTCCAGCCGTGCGGTCGTCGTGAATTGCATGGCTTCGATCTGGCAACCGGTCTTCTTCGCCTTGTGATATTCCTCCACGGT
>Ga0307372_10005423_pt1 | contig 19175 bp, 18 predicted proteins | sample OX1MG_FD_202533 | JGI IMG/M metagenome (GOLD analysis project Ga0307372, IMG submission 202533) | Soil microbial communities from Risofladan, Vaasa, Finland - OX-1 | ecosystem: Environmental > Terrestrial > Soil > Coastal area > Acid sulfate soil | place: Finland: Risofladan, Vaasa | collected...
CGGCCTGGCCGTCGGGTCCCTCACCTGAGCCGCGGGGCGGGCGCCCCGGCGGGGCCCTGGCCACCGTGGCCGGCCGGCCGACCGGCAACGTTCACGGAATGATCACTCCCAGGTATCTCCCCGGTTGTTTCCCGTTCACCTGGCTTTCCTAGGGTCGATGTGGGAGGTCGCCAACTGCCCATGGTTGCCGTCGACGAGAGCACCCGGGTCCTCGTGGTGGAAGACGAGGAGTCCTACCGCCAGGCCCTGTCCTCGGGCCTGGGCCGGGAGGGCTTCGTCGTCGAGGTGGCCGCCGACGGCGCAGAAGGGCTTCGTCTCTTCACCGACAACCCTCCGGACATCGTGCTGCTCGACATGCTCATGCCCGGGATGCACGGCATCGAGGTCTGCCGCCGGATGCGGCGCCTGGCCCCGGTTCCCATCGTGATGGTCACCGCGGTCGACAGCGAGTTCGACGTGGTCCTCGGCCTCGAGCTCGGCGCCGCCGGCTACGTCACCAAGCCTTTCCGGCTGCGTGAGCTCGTCGCCCGCATGCAGGCCATCCTGAGGCGGGTGTCCCCACCCGAGGTCCCGTCGCTGACGGCGGACACCGACCAACCGGAGCCCGTTCGGGACCCGGCCGATGACCCCGACGACGAGGAGCGGCCCGACGTCGCCTTCGGCTCGGTGGTCGTGGACTTCGCCCGCCGAGAGGTCACCGTGGAAGGGAGGCAGACCCACCTGTCGCGCCGCGAGTTCGACCTGCTGAGCGTGCTCCTCTCCCCGGTTGGGCGGTTGAGGACCCGCGACGAGCTGATCGACCTGCTGTGGCCGGGCCGCTACCTGTCGGACAGCCGCACCCTCGACACCCACATCCACCGCCTGCGGGCCAAGCTCGAGCCGGACCCGGCCGACCCGGGGTACATCGTGACGGTCCGGGGGGTCGGCTTCCGGGTCGATCCGGACGGGTACCGCCCGGCCCAGCATCCCGAACGGGCCCCGAGCAGGCCCGTTCCCCTGGAACAGGCCGGGTCTCCGGGCGAACCGGGTGGACCGGGGTGACATCCCGGTCATCGATCACCTGCGACGACACCTCCTCACGCCAGCGTGTCAGCCCCGTCGCCCTTCGGAATGCCGTTGGGTCCGCGCCACGATGATCCGGGACGCGACCAGAAGCACCAACACCAGCACCATCAAGAGAAGCGCGGCGTCATACGACAGGTAGTGGGCCTCGGACGACGGCTGGTTGTAGAAGGTCCAGACCGGATAGGTCAGATACGCCACCGGATGATGGACGAGCGAAGCAGAGGGAAGATTGTTGGTCCACCCCGCGGTGTAGAGCAGAGGGGCGGTCTCGCCCCCGGCTATGGCCAGGGCGAGCAACAGCCCGGTGACAATCCCGGGCAGGGCGCTCTTCAGCATGACCTTGCGGAGGGCGTATCCGGTTGACATTCCGAGTGCCTCAGCGCCTTCGCGGTAGTTCGTCGGTACCTGACGGAGCGCCGACTCGGTGGACTTGGCGATATAGGGGATCACCATCATCGACAGGATGAGCAGTGCGGGCAACAGCGAGAAGCCCCAGTGAAGGCCGACGACCAGGGCAACGTACCCGACGTACCCCAGCACGATCGATGGGAACCCCGACAAGACCTCCGAGGCGGTGCGCAGGAACGATCCGCTCGACTTGCCACTACGCCGGGGACGAGCGAGTTCCGCCAGATGGATGCCGGCCAGGACTCCGGCCGAGCCGGCAATGATCAGTACCCCCGCCATCAGTAGCAAGGTACCCAGAATTGCGTTCTCGAGGCCGCCGCTCGTCCCTTGGGTCGGCGTGGTGATCACGCTCCACTTCCAATGCGGGACCGCCCGGAAGATGACTCCGAGAATCAGCCATAGTGCCGGAGCCAGCACCAGCACCAGGGCCACCATGGTGGCGAACCGGAACAACACTTCGGTGATCCGACGACGTCGCGTGTCGGGATAGGAACTGGACTGAATGGTCATGAGCTACCTCGCGACCTGCTCATGCTCTACCCACTGGAGCACCCAGCCGGGACGTGCGGACCACGATCCCCCGGGCGATCAGGTTGACGACCACGGAGATCACCGCCAGGAGAAGCCCGGCTTCGGCGAGCGTGGCCGTGGCAAAACCCGTCCCGTCGGTAGCCGCCGAGTCCAGTTGGGTCACGATGGTCGCGGCGATGGTGGTCATCGTGCCGTAGATGTTGGGAGCGACCGAGCCGAGGATCGAGCCTGAGATCATGGCCACTGCGATGGTCTCACCCAGTGCCCGCCCGAGGCCCAACACGGTGGCCCCGATGATTCCGGCACGAACCCACGGCACAGTGACCCGTCTTGCCACCTCTGCGTCTGTCATCCCGAGCGCCTCGGCCCCTTCCTTCGGCAGCGGCGGCACCTGCAGGAAGAGGTCGCGCGTCGTCGATGCGATGATCGGCACGATCATGAGGGCCAGGACGATGCCCGATGTGAGGAGACCCTCCCCGTGACCTGTCGGGTTCCGGAAGTACCGCAGGACGGGCACATCGGGCATTTGGTCGGCCACGATCGGGTAGACATGTTTCGACAGAAAGGGCCCCAGGGTCAAGACGCCCCAGAGGCCGATGATCACGCTCGGGATGCCCGCCAGCACTTCGATGGCGAACCCCAGCGGCTGGGACAGCCACCGAGGAAGGCGCTCGGTGAGCGCGAAGGCGGCCCCGATCGAGATCGGGACGGCCAGCGCCACGGCGATGGCCGACGTTTGCAACGTCCCGGCGATCATCGGCCAGGCCCCGTAGCTTGCACCGAGTGGATGGGCCACTCCATCCGTGTGAACCGTTGCCCCGTAGGTATTTCCCGGTTTCCAGCTCGAGCTGGTGAGAAAGCCGACCCCGTTCACCTTGATGGCCGGCCACGCCTTGACAGCCAAAACCGTCAGAACGAAGGCCAGTGCCCCCAGGGGAATCAGCGATGCAACCCGGGCGGACCAACGCCAGGCCTGCTCCTCATTGGCCCGGATGGCGCCACCGATCCGCCAGGCCAGCGAGGACCGGCGGATCGGGTGGACACCAGAGGCCGGCGGGGAGGCGGGCAAACCCGTGCTTCCAGCGACGATGGCCATGTCCTACTGGATCTTGGCGATCTGCTTCGATGACTGGGCGACCACTGTGGCCGGTAGCGGTTGGAAACTCACCTGGCTCAGATACTGAGCACTGTTACCCTTGTTGGGGTCGACCGACCATTCGAGAAGCGAGCGGATGGCCTTTGCCGTCGGCGAGCTCTGTTGGGTCGAGTCCACGATGGCGTATTCGTAGTTGATGATCGGATAGCCACCTGCCACCGGCCCGTAGATCATCGAGATGGTGCCGTTTGCCGGGGTCTTCGGCGCGAAGTAGGCGGCCTCGGCCGCAACCGCAGTCGAGGTCGGCAACTCGTAGTTTCCCTGTCCGTTCTGGAGCTGCCCGTAGGTCAGGCCGTCGCCGAGCAGCTGGGAAAGGAAGCTGATCCCCACATAGGCGATGCACCCGACGGTCGCCTTGCAGCCCGACACCATGCCACCGTTTCCGTTCTCGCCCAGGGCACCCGGAGCCGCCGGCCAGGGGACGGTGGTTCCGAAACTGACCTTCGTGCCCCATCCGGACGGATCGGCCTTCGACAGGTACTGGCTGAAGATGAACGTGTCGCCGCTTCCGTCGGACCGGTGAAGGGTCACGATCGGGATGGAGGGAAGGGTGGTGCCCGGGTTCAGTGCGGCGATGGCCGGATCGTTCCACTCGGTCACCTTGCCCTGATAGATCGACGACAGCAGTGAGCCGCTGAGCTTGAGGTGCGCAGTCACCCCTGGGACGTTGTAGGCGATGACCTGCACCGAGATGGCCAGAGGGATGTTCAGCAGCGTGGGATGCGCCTGCACCTGCGAGGACGAGAGGTACGCATCCGACGAACCGATGTCAACGGTCCCGTTGGAGGCATCCGAAATACCGGTTCCCGACCCCGTGCCGGCGGTGGTGATGCTCACCTGGGGGTAGGTCTGGTTGTAGGCCGGCGCCCAGATGTTCCACAACGGATAGAGCAGTGTGCTCCCCGTCTCGGAAAGGCTCACCTTGGGGGGAGTTTCGATCCCGCTGGTCGTGGCGTTGCTGGCGGTACTGGTCGTGCTGGGGGCGGCCGAAGACGAGCACGCGGCCAGAATTGTCACCATTGCCAGCATCACGGCCGGCAATGCGATCTTTGCTCGGAAAGTCCGAGTCACTTGTGGTTCCTCCTCATGGTTGGGAATATCTGCACGGTTGGCCTATCTCTTTGCCTGTTTGAACTCTCGAGGGATGGTTGGAGGTCGCTGCTTCCCCTATCCCATGCGCCCGGTCACGTAGCGCTCGGTCTGTGGCTGGCGGGGAGTCTCGAACACCTGACGGGTTTCGCCGTGCTCGACGAGAGCTCCCTCGTAGAAGAACATGGTGTTGTGGGATACCCGTCGGGCCTGTGCGAGATTGTGCGTGACGATGATGAGGGTGAGAGCGGTGGCCATGGTGGCAAGCAATGCCTCGACGTACTCGGTCGAAACCGGGTCGAGGGCCGATGTGGGTTCGTCGAGCAGCAGTACCTCGGGACCGACGGCCAGGGTGCGCGCCAGGCACAGAAGCTGCTGCTGACCGCCGGAGAGTCGAAACGGGGAGTCTCTGAGCCGATCCTTCACCGCGTCCCAGAGGCCGACCTCACGAAGCCGCTGCTCTGCGACCACGTCCAGCTGCTTGCCCTTGGCAATCCGGTGTGCCTTGACACCAGCGACAACGTTGTCGCGAATCGACATCGGGAATGGGTTGGGACGCTGGAATAGCATTCCCACGCGCCTGCGCAGACTGAGCAGATCCTGGTTCGAGGCCCAGATGCTTTCCGACTCGAGGGTCACGTCACCCTCATGGCGGAACCCGATCACCTTGTCATTCATGCGATTGAGCGTTCGCAAGAAGGTGGACTTGCCGGAACCGGTCGGACCAATCAGCGCGGTGATGGTGCCGCGGCGAAATGACATGTCGATTCCCGACAGGACGGTCTGTTGGTCGAATCCGAGCGTGAGTCGATGGGTGCAGACCACATCCCTGGGACGGTCCCTATCCGGATCGAGCGCCTCGATCAGCTGGTCGATAGGTGGGCCTACTTCCCGCTGATTGGTCGAGTTGGTCCGAGCTTCTTCACCCATCGACTCCTCCTGGCAATCCTTCAGGGGTCCAGATCTCATTCGGCAAACGACGTCACCGGACGGTAACAATCGCAGGTAAACGGTCGGCAATCGGCGGGTGGCCAACGGATGAACGTCTAACCAACTCGATGTGAACGGCCAACGCATGTTGGCGGGCCCTTGCATCGCCATCGGATCCAGGCCCTTTGCCGGCTCACCCCCGGTGCGACCGGATCCATCAGGACCGGAGGGCACCCGAGGGCCACGGAGGCGGAGGGAGGGGGAATACACGTTCGATCCAGCTGTTGACCCACCGACAGCGACCAGCTGGTGACGTTCGGAGGAATGATGGACGAGTTCAATGAGAATCTCCCCCTGCTGCCCCTGACCTCGGGGGTCGTCCTGCCGGGCATGGTCTTCACCATGGCCCTCGAGTCGGCCGAGGCCAAGGCCGCCGCCGAGGCGGCCGGGGCGGCCGACGGCCGCTTCGTCCTCGTCCCGTTCATCGACGGTCGGTATGCGTCGGTTGGCGTGGTCTCCGAGGTCATGGAGAAGGGCGACCTGCCGGGGGGCATGCCGGCGGTGGCCGTGCGCGGGCTGGAGCGGGCCCGACTGGGCACCGCCGTGCCCGGCACCGGCCAGGCCCTGTGGGTCGAGGTCGAGATCGTCCCCGAGGGCCCGCCCTCCGACGCCGAGGCCGAGCTGGCCCGCGAGTACCGGGCGGTGCTGGAGAACATCCTATTGAGCAGGGGCGCGGCCCGGATTGCCGAGCGGCTGGCCGATGTCACCGATCCCGGCCGGGTTGCCGACATGGCCGGGTACTCGACGGACCTGTCCCTGGCCCAGAAGGTCGAGGTCCTCGAGACCCTCGATGTCGGCGCACGGCTACGCCTGGTCATCGCCTGGGCCCGGGAGGTCCTGGCCGACCTCACCCTGCGCGAGCGGATCAAGACCGACGTGGAAGAAGGCATGGAGAAGACCCAGCGGGAGTTCCTCCTGCGCCGCCAGCTCGAATCGATCCGCAAGGAGTTGGGCCAGATCGGCTCGGGTGACGAGGGCGATCCCGATGACTACCGCACCAAGGTCGGCGACCGGCGGCTGCCCGACGGGGTGCGCCAGGCGGTCGAGCGGGAGATCGACAAGCTCGAGCGGATGAACGAACAGAACCCCGAGCACGGGTGGATCCGCACCTGGCTCGACACGGTCCTCGAACTGCCTTGGGGAGAGGAGTCCGAGGACCGCCTCGACGTGAAGGCGGCGGCGACCATCCTCGACCAGGACCACGACGGCCTCGACGATGTGAAGGACCGCATCCTCGAGCACCTGGCCGTGCGCAAGCTGCAGGCCGAGCGGGGCCTGGCCCCGACCTCCGGACGCGGCGCAGGCGCCATCCTGGCCCTGGTCGGCCCACCCGGGGTGGGCAAGACCTCGCTGGGCGAGTCGGTGGCCCGCGCCCTCGGCCGTACGTTCGTCCGGGTGGCGCTGGGCGGGGTCCGTGACGAGGCCGAGATCAGGGGGCACCGGCGCACCTATGTCGGCGCGCAGCCCGGCCGCCTGGTGCGGGCCCTGCGGGAGGCCGGGACCATGAACCCGGTCATCGTCCTCGACGAGGTCGACAAGCTCGGGACCGACTACCGGGGCGACCCGTCATCGGCCCTGCTCGAGGTCCTCGACCCGGCGCAGAACCACACCTTCCGCGACCACTACCTCGAAGTCGAGCTCGACCTGTCCAAGGTGCTGTTCATCGCCACCGCCAACATGGCCGACACCATCCCCGGCCCGCTGCTCGACCGGATGGAGGTCATCCGGCTCGACGGCTACACCGAAGACGAGAAAGTGGCCATCGCCCGCAACCACCTGTTCGGGCGCCAGCTGGAGCGCGCCGCCCTGGCCCGGGACGAGGTCACTATCACCGATGCCGCCCTGCGGGTGGTGGTCGGCGATTACACCCGCGAGGCCGGGGTGCGCTCGCTCGAGCGCGAGCTCGGCCGGCTGTTGCGCAAGGTGGCCGCCCGGATCGCCTCACACGACACGGAGACCCCGCTGGCCGTCGACCGTGACGACGTCCGCGGCTGGCTGGGCCGGCCACGATTCTTCTTCGAGGCGGCCGATCGGACGGCGGTACCCGGTGTGGCCACCGGCCTGGCCGTCACCGGGTCCGGGGGCGACGTCCTCTACGTGGAGGCATCGATGATGGACGGGCCCGAGGGCCTGACCCTGACCGGCCAGCTGGGCGACGTGATGAAGGAGTCGGCGGAGATCGCCCTGTCCTACGTTCGCTCACACGCCGAGGCCCTGGGCATCGATCGGTCGGCCTTCGCCGGCAAGCGCTTCCATGTGCACGTGCCGGCCGGGGCCATCCCGAAGGACGGGCCGTCGGCCGGGGTCACCATCACCACCGCGCTGGTCAGTCTGCTCCGGGACGTCGCGGTGTCGTCGGTGCTGGGCATGACCGGCGAGGTCACCCTGCAGGGTCGGGTGCTCCCGATCGGTGGCGTGCGCCAGAAGGTGCTGGCCGCCCACCGGGCCGGGCTCTCCACGGTGGTGCTGCCCAGCCGGAACGGGCCCGACCTCGAGGACGTGCCCGAGGGAGTGCGCGAGGAGATGACCTTCCACCTGGCATCCGAGATCGGCGAGGTGCTCGAGGCCGCACTGGTCGACGAGGCCGACGGCCGCCCGACCGCGGGCAGCGGTGACCGACTTGTGGCGGCCTGACCCTCAGGGCCCGGCCATGAAGCCGTCCAGGATGCGGGCCAGCCCGACGGGCTGGTCCCCCTGGATGCTGTGGCCGGCGTCGGTGACCATGACGACCTGGTCCGCAGGTCGGCGGCGACGGAATTCGGCCACGTCGGCGTCGTCCACCACCGGTGAGCGCTGACCCCGCACCAGGAGCACCGGGGCGTCGAGGTGCTCGAGCTCGCCCCACAGGGAGCTGAAGTCGACGGACGCCACGTGGAGCCCGGCTCCGGTCGACGGCCGGCCCAGCTGGTGCCGCCAGGTCCACGACCCGTCGTCGCGTTGGACGGCGTTGTGGAGCACGCCCCGGCGCAGGGACGACTCCGACCGGGTGGGGTTGAACTGGATGGTTCGCTGCAGGATCTCGTCGAACGAGGCGAACGACTCGGGCCCGGCCAGGAAGGCGGCGATGTCCGAGCTCTTGGCATGGTCGACCCCCGGGGTGATGTCGACCAGGACCAGCTTCAACACCAGCTCCGGGTGCCGGGCGGCCAGGACGATCGAGGTCACCCCGCCGAGCGACATGCCCACCACCATGCGGGCCCCGGGGGCCATCCGACCGATGGTCGCGGCCATGTCGTCAGCCATCGCCGCCGGGTCGAGGGCCCGGGCATCGCCCGGCCAGTCCGAGTGACCGTGGCCGGGGAGGTCGACGGCCACCAGGGGTCGGTCGAGGGCGAGCGCCACCGTGTCCCAGGTGTGGGCGTTCTGGCCGCCACCGTGGAGGAGGACCATCTCGGCCGGCGCAGTGCCCCACACCAAGGCGCTGACCCGACGGCCGGGGGCCACCTCCACGAACTGCCGGCTCACCGCGGGCTGGCCCTTCCAGGGGAGGCCGGCCTCGGCCGCGTTGTCGGCGAACATCGAGAACTCGTCGTAGTCCGGGGCCCCGGCGGCAGTCATCACCGCCGTCCCTCCGGCCCGGTCCCGAAGGCGTCGACCAGCTCGCCGAGCGTGTCGTCGGCCACCTGCGCCGGCGTGTAGAAGGCGACCCGGTCGACCCGGTCGCCGAATCGGTCGCCGACGACGGCGGCCACCTCCTTGGGCGACCCGACTGCGGCCAGGGTGGCCAGCATGGTGTCGTCGATCCGCAGCGCCATCTCCTCCCACCGCCCCGACTTGGAGAGCTTGTTGAGCTCGGGCTGCAACGACTCCCACCCTTCCGCCTCGAGGACGGGGCGATAGGCCGGGGTCGACGCGTAGAAGGCCAGCAGCCACCGCCCGGCCGAGCGCGCCAACTCCATCTCGCGGTCGTCCCGGCCGCAGCACACGATGACCTCACCGGTCACGGTCAGCTCCGACCGCTTCCTTCCCGCCCGGGCCAGCCCCTCCTCGATGGCCGGCAGGGTGCCCCGGCGGAAGTGCCGGGCGGTGTTGAACGGCATGACCAACAGGCCGTCGGCGACCTCGGCGGCCAGGGCGACCATCTGGGGGCCCAGCCCGCCGAGGGCGATGGGCGGCATGCCGAACGGGTGGGGCCCCGGGTTGAACATCGGGGGCATCAGGGTGTGCGAGCTGAACTCGCCCCGGAAGTCGAGTCGCTCACCCGTCTCCCACGAGGCGAAGACGGCCCGTAGCGCCGCCACCAGCTCGCGCATCCGGGCGATGGGGCGGTCGAAGGCGGCGCCGTAGCGCTTCTCGACCTGGGCCCGGACCTGCGAGCCCAGCCCCAGGGTGAACCGGCCCCGGGAGAGGAGCTGGAGGTCGTAGGCCTGGTGGGCCAGCTGCAGCGGGTTGCGGGGGAAGGCGACGGCTACATTGGTGGCCAGTCCGAGCGAGATCGTGGCCGGCGCGGCCACGATGAGCGGAGTGAACGGGTCGTGTGGCCCCTCGAAGGTGAAGGCCCCGCCCACCCCGAGCTCCTCGAGCCGCCGGGCGTGGTCGGCGGCGTCCCCGAGCCCGGACAGCAGGGTGTCGACCAACATCTGCCCATGTTGCCATCCCCCGCGACCCGAGGGCGGCCCCCGGACTGGGCTTTCGACGGAGGCCCACCGACCGTTTAGATGCCCTGCCCGGGTGGCACACTGGGGTGATGGCGTCCCCCTTCTCCACCCCGGCCGACGCCGCAGAGCGGATCAGGGCCCGAGACACCATCGGCTTCGGGCTCGGCCCGGCCAATCCCGATGCCTTCCTCACCGCTCTCGGGGCGCGGGACGACTGGGAGGCGCTGACCTTCGGCGGGGCCCTGCTCCTCGGCTACTACCCCGTCTTCACCCACCCCGGGGTGTCGTACCGGTGCGGCTTCTTCGGTCCGGCCGAGCGGATGATGCTCGCCCAGGGCGCCGACATCGAGTTGGTCCCGGGAGGGTTCCGCCAGTTCGCCCCCATCCTCCGCCGGTTCGCGCCGCGGGTGATGACCGCACAGGCCGCCCCCCCGGATGCGGACGGGAGCATCAACCTCTCCCTCCACCTGGGCGCCACCTACGAGGAACTGGAGGCGGCCGGGAGGGATCCCGACCGGCTGCTGGTCATCGAGGTCAACCCCAACCTCCCCCGGACCTGCTCACTGCCGCCGGACTACACCAACGCCTTGGACCTGGACCTGGCCGACGTGGTCGTCGAGGCGGACGGCATGCCCTACGTCCTGCCCCCGACCCCGCCCGACGACGTCGACCGGGCCATCGCCGAGCAGGCCCGCTCCTTCATCGGCAATGGCGCCACCCTGCAGATCGGCATCGGCGCGGTGCCCGACATGGTGGCGACCGAGTTGGCCGCCGGAAGCGGCGGCTCGTACGGGATCCACACCGAGATGTTCACCGACGGCCTGATGCGCCTGCATCAGGCCGGCAAGGTGACCAATGACACCAAACAGGTGTTCAACGGGGTGTCGATCGCCACCTTCGCGCTCGGCTCGTCGGAGCTCTACCGCTGGTTGGACGGCAACCGGGACGTGGCATTCGTGCCCGTGCAGGTGGTCAACAACCCGACGGTGATCGCTCGCAACCACACCTTCGTCTCGGTCAACGGCGCACTGAGCGTCGACCTCTATGGCCAGGTGGTGGCCGACCACATCGATGGCAAGCAGGTCTCGGGCGTCGGTGGGCACGAGGACTTCGTGGCCGGCGCCGAGATGCGCCTCGACGACCATTCGCTCATCTGCATGCGGTCCACCGCAGTTGCCAACGGCGTCATCCGGTCGCGCATCGTCCCGCTCCTGCCAGCGGGCTCGGTGGTGTCCACGCCCCGCCACCACACCGGCGTGGTCATCACCGAGCACGGCTCCGCCGACCTGGCCGGGCGCACGGTGCGCGAGCGGGCCGCGGCGCTGGCCCAGATCGCCCATCCGGACTTCCGGGACGGCCTGGTGGACGCGGCCGAGGCCCTCGGCCGAACCTGACCCGGATGGCCGACGAGCATCTCCCGGCGTCCCTGACGCTCGCCACCTTCAACGTCCACATGGGCGTCGACGGGTGGGGCCGCCCCTTCGACGTGGTCGGAGAGTGCGCCGCCCTCGGAGCCGACGTCCTCGTCCTGCAGGAGTCCTGGGAGCCCGACGACGGCAGCCCGAGCACGGCGAGGCGGGTGGCGGTGGAGCTGGGCTACGAGGTGGTGGACGAGGTGGCGCTGGCCCGAGGCCGGCTCTATGCACCGATCCCGACCACCACCCGACGCTGGGGCCCGCTGGCCAGCCAGGTCCGCCGGACGCTGCGTCTCGACAGCGAGCGGTACCGTCCGGCGGCCGGGCCGCACGACCGGCCCTTCGCCCGCGGTCACTGGGGGGTGGCCCTGCTGTCCCGGCTCCCGGTTCGAGACGTCGAGGTGATCCAGCTCGGCCGGCTCAAGCGCGACCCGGCCTACCGGATCGTCCTCCAGGGCACGGTCGACCTCCGGGGTGGCGGACTGACCGTCTGCGGGACCCACATGTCCCACATCACCCAAGGATCGCACGCCCAGTACCGGCGGTTGAGCAAACGCCTCCCCCCGGTGGACACGGCGGCGGCGCTGGCCGGGGACATGAACCTCTGGGGCCCGCCCACCAGCTCCTATTTCCGGGGATGGCGGCGAGCGGTCATCGGGCGGAGCTGGCCCGCCCACCGGCCCCACAGCCAGCTCGACCACGTGCTCGTCACCGAGTCGGTCTCGGTGACCGACGCCCACATCTGCGGGTTTGCCGGGTCGGACCACCGGCCGGCGGTGGTGACCCTGGCGCTGGTCGGGTCCGACCAGCTGGGCGCCCCGGCCCACTGAGGCGCATCGGAGGTAGCGTTTCCCATGGCCGACGCGCTGGCGGACTTCGAATCGTCGGCCTTCACCACCGGGGGGGCGACTCGGACGGTCCGCCGGCTGGGCACGGGACCGGCGGTCATCGTCATCAGTGAGCTGCCCGGGATCACCCCGCACGTGGCCGACTTCGGCCGAACGGTGGCCGCGGCCGGATTCACCGCCGTGCTGCCGCACGTCTTCGGCGAGGACGGCCGGGCTCCTTCCCCCGGCTACGTGCTCGGGTCCTTGACCAAGGCGTGCATCTCGCGGGAGTTCACGGTCCTGGCCCTCGGGCAGACGAGTCCGATCGTCCGCTGGTTGCGGGCCCTGGCCCGGGAGGAGCACCTGCGGTGCGGGGGGCCCGGGGTGGGCGCGGTCGGGATGTGCTTCACCGGGGGCTTCGCCCTCGGCATGATGGTCGACGATGTGGTGGTGGCCCCGGTACTCAGCCAGCCCTCCCTCCCGTTCCCCGTGAGCCGGTCCCGCCGCCGTGATGTCGGGCTCGCCCCCGCCGACCTCCAACGGGTGCAGGAACGGGCCCGGACCGGCACCTGCGTGCTCGGGCTGCGGTTCACCGGGGACAAGATGAGCCCCCCCGAACGGTTCGACCACCTCCGCGAGCTTCTCGGCGACTCCTTCGTGGGCGTGGAGCTCGACTCTTCCCCCGGCAATGCCCACGGGCACAAGAAGGCGGCCCACTCGGTGCTGACGGAGGACCTCGACGACCGGCCCGGCACTCCGACCAGGGAAGCCCTCGACCAGGTGCTGGCCTTCTTCCGAGAGCGCTTGGCCGCATGAACCCGCTAGCGGAGTCGTGGAAGGCCCGCGGGCACTGGCGCTCCCTGTGTGGGCGAAGCATCTTCACCGTCGACATCCCGGCATCGGGCCCCGAGCTCCGCCCGCCGTTGCTCGTCCTGCACGGGTTCCCCACCTCGTCGTTCGACTTCCATCGGGTGGTCGACCGCCTGGCCGCCGACCGGCGCGTGCTGCTCTTCGACCAGCTCGGCTACGGCCTGTCCGACAAGCCGGACATCGCCTACACGCTGGCCGGCCAGGCGGACATCGCCATGGCCCTGCTCGACCAGCTCGGGGTGGACCAGCTCGGACTGTTGACCCACGACGTCGGGGACACGGTCGGCGGTGAGCTCTTGGCCCGCAATCTCGAGGGCGGATGGCCGGTCGAGATCACCGACCGGACCCTGACCAACGGCAGCATCTACATGGAGCTCGCCCAGCTGAGCATCGGGCAGCGCTTCCTGCTCGACCTCCCCGACGCCCGACTGCCGGGCCGTGGCCCCGTCGACGCGGAGGCGGTGGTGGCGGGCGTCGTGGCCACCTACAGCCCGGGCACCGAAGTCGACGTCGACGAGACCGAGGCCGTCGGCGAGATGATCGCCCACCTCGACGGGATGCTCCTCCTCCCCCGGGTCATCCGGTACCTCGAGGAACGGAGGCGCCACGAGGCGCGGTTCACCGGGGCGATCGAGCGCCACCCGGCGCCCCTCAGCGTGGTGTGGGGGCGGGACGACCCGATCGCGGTGGCCGCTATGACCGACCGTCTGGTCGAGGCTGCTCCCGGTCTCGACCTGCGGGTGCTCGACGGGGTCGGCCACTACCCGATGGTCGAGGCGCCGGACCGGTTCGTGGCTGCCGTGGTGGCCTGACACGGGCGTCGGGCGGTGCAGATGACCTCGCCGTGGAGCATGGCCAGCCACCCATCCGGTGAGCTGGCCCACCTCCGCCAGGCATCGGCAAATGACGCCAGGTCGTCCCGACCGGCGATCCCCTGGGCGAGGAGTTGCTCGGCCAGCGACGACACGGTGAACCGGTCGGCCCACAGTCCACCCCACCACGCCCGATCCTCCGGTGTGGCGAAGCACCAGGCCGACGCCGACGGCACCACCGATTCGAACCCGGTCCGATGGGCCCAGCCCAGCAGGCGGCGCCCCGCATCCCAGTTGGCCCCGTTGGCCCGGGTCAGCGCCCCGTAGGCGGCCAGGGCCCGGTCGAGCTCCGGGTCCTCGGGAAACCAGCGGAAGGTGGGGTAGTCCGAGTCCCGCGCCGCCACGATCCCTCCCGGCCGGCAGACCCGCCGCATCTCGGCCAGGGCCCCCACCGGGTCGCCCACGTGCTGGAGGACCTGGTGGGCGTGGACGACGTCGATGCTCCCGTCTTCGAACCGCAGGTCGAAGGCGCTGCCCACCTCGAAGGAGACCGACGACGGGCCCGAAACCGCGGCCCTGGCCCGGGCCTCGGTGACCACCGCCTCCGAGGAGTCGATACCGACCACCGGGGCCGGGGCCACCCGTTCGGCAAGGTCGCAGGTGATGGTGCCAGGGCCGCATCCGACGTCGAGCAGGGTCATCCCGGGCCGGAGGTGACCCAGCAGGTAGCCGGCGGAGTTCTCGGCGGTGCGCCAGCGATGGGACCGCAGGACGCTGTCGTGATGGCCGTGGGTGTAGATGACATCGGTCATCAGTCCAGCATGTGCCCCCCTGCTTCCATTGGCAAACAACTTTGTCATATAGCTTGTATAAGCTAAGCCAATGGCTACCGCCGAATGGCTGCGGACCTTCGTCGCCGTCTACCGCTCGGGGACGGTGAGCGGGGGCGCCGGACAGCGGGGGCTCTCCCAGCCGGCGGCCAGCCAGCAGCTGGCCGCCCGCGAGCGGCGCATCGGCGTGCCCCTGTTCACCCGGACACCGCAGGGGGTCGAGCCCACCCGCCGCGGCCGGGAGCTGCACGCGCAGGTGGCCGACTCCCTCGACCGCCTGGAACCGGTGCTGACCGGCCTCGACGCCGGGATGCTGTCCGCACCGGCGCCGGCGCTCCGGGTCGGGTCCTCGGCTGAGTTCTTCTCGTACGCCGTCCTGCCCCGGGTCGGTCCGTCCACCCCTCCCCTGGTGGCACGCTTCGGTCCCGACGATGAGCTCCTCGGCCTGCTCGAGCACGGCGAGCTGGATCTGGCGGTGACCAGTACGACCCCGACCCGGCGGGCGCTGACGGCCGCGCCGCTCGGCATGAAGCGATTCGCGCTGGTCGCGCCCCCCGGATCGGCCCCGAAGCAGGCGTTCGGCTCCCTCCCGGAGCTCGGGGCGTGGATGGCGGGACGCCCGTGGGTGGCCTTCAGCGCTGAGCTCCCTCTCACCCGCCGGTTCTGGCGGTCGGCCCTTGGCCGGACCTTCTCCGGCGACCTCCGGCTGGTGGCCCCCGACCTCCGGGCCGTGGCGGCAGCCGTGGAGCGTGGCCTCGGGATCAGCCTGCTGCCCGAATTCGCCTGCGCCGGCGCGCTCGCCCGCGGGGCCGTGGTGGAGCTGCACCCGGTGGCCGACGCCGTCCCCCCCGAACCGTGGTTCGCCTGCACCCGGGCGGCCGACCTCGATCGGGACCCGCTGATCCGACTCGTCGCCGACCTGGCCGTGGCCGACCGCCGGTGACGGTGGTGGCGCGGCCCGATCATCCGGTGACCCCCGGCACCGGACGGCCGTCCTCGAGGTAGCGGGTCGTGGTCGCGCCCCATGCCTGGCCGACCCGCCGGCCCACCGGTCCGCTCAACAGCCGGTCGGCCTCGTCGGCGGTGGCCCAGCGGTAGTCGCGGATCTCCTCGGCCTGCAGCACGAGCTCCTGGTCGGAGCGTCCGTCGATCGGACCGCAGTCGAACAGGAACCGGAGTCCCCCTGACCGCTGTGACCGCGGCCGGAGGAAGTCCACGCACACCAGCCGGCCCGAGGCAACGGTGAGGCCGGTCTCCTCGAGCACCTCCCGCCGGCAACCATCCCACGGGGACTCGCCGTCGGCTTCGATCTGGCCCCCGGGGATGGTCCAGCCGGACTTGTAGGTCGGCTGGAGGATCAGGAGCCGGCCGTCACCGTCCCAGATGAGGCCACCGGCCGAGGCCGGCAGCCGGGGGATCGCGGCGGGCGTCACCCGGCCATCATCACCGAATTCGACCGTGGGTGGTGCCACTATCGGTCCATGTCCACCCTCTTCACCCACCTCCCCCACCCCTACATCCAAGAGCGCAAGGACCACCCGCCGGCCAAGGTGGCGGACCAGCTGCCGCACGACAGTGGGGCCAGGCGCTTCAACTCGTGGCTGGCCATCAAGATCACCTCCGCGGTCGGGACCATGTGGTGTGCCTACGCCTTCGCCCTGTTGGCGCTCATCAGCCTGCCCGACGCCATAAAGGCGGGCCGACCGGCGGTGATCTCCTGGATCGCCCAGACCTTCCTGCAGTTGGTGCTGCTGTCGATCATCATCGTCGGACAGAACATCCTCAGTGCCGCCTCCGACAAGCGGGCCGAGGCCACCTATAAGGACGCCGACGCCGTGCTCCACGAGGCCGTGGAGATCCAGAAGCACCTCGAGGCCCAGGACCAGGCCATCGAGAGGATCCTCACCACCGTGGCCCCGCCCGCCCCCGCCTGACCGGCGAGTCGGGACCGCCGGCCCGGTCCGGTCCGGAGGACGACGCCGGAGACCGCCCCCGGGGTGCCCCGCTCAGACCCGGGCCATGTTGTCGAAGCGGGTGTGGTGGCCGATGAACGCCAGTCGCTGGACACCGGTGGGGCCGTTGCGGTGCTTGGCCACGATGATCTCGGCCGTGCCCTGGCTCTCGGTCGACTCCGGGTTGTAGACCTCGTCCCGGTAGATGAACATGACCACGTCCGAGTCCTGCTCGATGGAGCCGGACTCCCGGAGGTCGGCCAGCATCGGCCGCTTGTCCTGTCGCAACTCGAGTGCCCGTGACAACTGGGACAGGGCCACCACCGGGACCTCGAGCTCCCGGGCCAGGATCTTGAGGCCTCGGCTGATCTCCGACACTTCGACCTGGCGGTTCTCTGCGCCGTGCCGGCCGGTCATCAGCTGCAGGTAGTCCACCACGACCAGGCCGAGCCCCTCGCGGCTCTTCAGCCGGCGGGCCCGGGCCCGGATGTCCATGACCGTGAGGTTGGGGTTGTCGTCTATGAAGATCGGCGCCTCGCTCATCCGGCTGATGGCGTTTCCCACCTTCGCCCAGTCGCCCTCCCGCAGGTTGCCGGTCCGCATCCGGTTGGCGTCGACCCGGGCCTCGGACCCCAGGATGCGCTGGGTGAGCTCCATGTGGCTCATCTCCAACGAGAACAGCAGGGTCGGCACCCGCAGCTTGATGCCCGCATGGGCGACCATTCCCATGGCGAAGGCCGTCTTCCCCATGGCCGGCCGGGCCCCCACCACGACGAGGTTGGACGGCTGCAACCCCGAGAGCAGTTCGTCGAGGTCGGTGTAGCCGGTCGCCAGTCCGGTGATCGAGTCGCCCTGCGCGTAGAGCCGCTCGAGGTGGTCGAGGCCCTGGCCGAGCAGGTCCCTCAGCGGGGTCATCGAGTCGACCACCCGCCGCTGGGCGACGTTGAAGACCAGGCTCTCGGCCTTGTCGAGCACGTGGGAGACGTCGTCGGGAAGGCTGTAGCCGAGCTCGGTGATCTCGCCGGCCACCGAGACCAGCCCCCGCAGCAAGGCGTGCTCCTCGATGATCCTGGCGTAGTAGTCGGCGTTGCCGATGGAAGGCGTGTTTGCCTGGAGGGAAACGAACACCGAGGGGTCGCCGATGCTCTCGAGCAGCCCGCGCCGCCGGAGCTCCTCGGTCACCGTCACCCAGTCGGCCGGCTCCCCCTGGCTGAACAGGGACGTGATGGCCGAGAAGATGTGCCCGTGCGACGACTTGTAGAAGTCCTCCGGCTTGCAGATCTCCATGGCCGAGGCGATGGCGTCACGCGACAGGAGCATGGCGCCGAGGAGCGACTCCTCGGCCTCCAGATTGTGGGGCGGAACCCGTCCGGAAGGCATCCCGGCACCCCGATTGGGAGAAAGGAGGCGTCGGGGTCGCGCGTCGTCGACAGCTTGCACCATGGTCCTTCAACCCTCGTCGAATCGCCCTGTGGAGGGTAAGGGCCTCTTCTTGGGGAAATAGCCGCCCATCGGTGTGGACGACGGGTGGACAAGCTGGGCTCGACTGCGGACATGTCCGGGCACGCCGCCATCATCCCCGCCGGCTGTGACAGTCGGGTGGATGCCGGAGCCGGGTCAGCGCCCGGTCGGGGCCCCGCCGAACCCGGTCCGGTCGTCCGGTCAGCCCTCGGGGACGACGTTGACGGTCAGCTCGAAGACCACGCCGCCCACCAGCTCGACCCGTACGCTGTAGTCGCCGAGCGCCTTGATCGGCTCGTCGAGCACGAGGTCCTTGCGGTCGATCACCGCGCCGGTCTGGGCCTCCACCCTGTGCACCACGTCGGCCGCCGACACCGAGCCGAAAAGCCGGTCGCCCTTGGCCCGGGCGGGGATGGTGATGGCAGTGCCCACCAGGGCCCGGGCCACCGTCTCCGAGGACTCGCGGTCGCGGGCGTCGCGGAGGTCCCGCGACTTCCTCATGGCGGCCGCCTGGCTCGTGACGCCGGGGGTGGCCTTGATGGCCGCGCCCGCAGGAAGCAGGTGGTTGCGGGCGAAGCCGCCGGCGACGTCGATGATGTCGCCGCGTTTGCCCACCCCGGCGATGTCGTTGCGCAGGAGGACCTTCATGTCAGCCTTCACCTGCTCCGACGCCGTCGGTTGCCGCGGCAGGACCGGCCTCGGGACCGGCCTCGGGACCGGCCTCGGGGCCAGGGTCTCCGCCGGTCACGGGCGCAGCAGGCTCCTCGGCGGCGGCGACCGACTGCGGGGGAGCGTCGGCGCCCAGAGCGGTCGAGGTCGCGTCGGCCGGCAGTGAGCGCTCCTCGTCGCGTCCCCGGCGGCCACCGGAACCGCCCTGGCCGGAATAGCCCCCGTCCCGGCCGCCGCGTCCGCCACCGCGGCCACCCGGCCGCTCGGTGGTCGTGCGCTGGGTGTAGGGCAGTAGCACCAGCTCGCGAGCGGTCTTGATGGCGATGGCCACGTCACGCTGGTGCTGGGTGCAGTTCCCGGAAACCCGGCGGGCCCGGATCTTGCCCCGGTCGCTCATGTACTTGCGGAGCATGCCGACGTCCTTGTAGTCGACCCACTCCACCCGGTCCTTGCACAGGGCGCAGGGCTTCTTCTTTATCCGCCGCCCGGTGTCCTTGGGGGT
>Ga0307372_10005424_pt1 | contig 19174 bp, 21 predicted proteins | sample OX1MG_FD_202533 | JGI IMG/M metagenome (GOLD analysis project Ga0307372, IMG submission 202533) | Soil microbial communities from Risofladan, Vaasa, Finland - OX-1 | ecosystem: Environmental > Terrestrial > Soil > Coastal area > Acid sulfate soil | place: Finland: Risofladan, Vaasa | collected...
CGGAAACCTGATAGACGCCGTCGATCGCCAGCAACTCGGCGTCGAGCCGGCGGCAGAAGATGCGGGCGCGTGGGTTGCCGGCGAACCCGGCGATCGCCCGGCCGCGCAACGCGCCGTAGATGTGCAACGAGCCGCCGGCGATGACCTCCGCGCCCGAGGCGACCGAGCCGATGACGGTCACGTCGCCCTTCTCGAACACCACGGACTGGCCGGAGCGGATCGGATGGTCGATGAGCAGGCCGGAGGGTTCGGCGGACGCGGGTTCCGGGGCGGGCGGGCGGCGCGCGGTTTCGTCGGGCGGCGCCACGTCGCGGGTCGCGCGTCCGCCGGCGGGCAGCGGGCGGCCCCAGGTTTCCACCCCGCGCCAGGACGGGTGCGCGCCCTCGGTGCCGATGACCCGGATCCCGCGGGTCTCAAGCTGCTCCATCAGGGCTTCGATGTCCGGTTGCTCGCGCGGCAGGCCGGCGAGGTCGAGCACGACGGGGCGGTTGTCAAAGAACGAGGGCGATCGCTCGATCTGTGCGTCGAGCGCGGTGAGCCAGGTGGGCAGCGGCGTTTCCGGCGCCAGGACGAGCGCCATGAACGAGCGGCCACGCAGGCGGACGAAGGAGGGGGACTCGACGGTTGTCACGAGTCGGACGTATCTGGGGGCGTGGCGCGGGTCAACGGGAATCGGAGGGCCGACCACAAAATGCTGTGGATATTGTCGCGCGGGACCGCAACGGATTGAGATTCCGGGCGGGAGGGCGGCTGCGCTTGCGATGCGCGGCGACCTGCTTCTCCTCCTCCCTCAAGGCGAGGGGGAGAAGCGTCTCGCTCGCCGGCTTGCGCATTTCCCCACCTGGGCGTTGATCTGCGCTTTCCACCCTGTCCCGGGAGGGTTCGATGCCCGACGCCATTGCCCCGCATGCGGGTCGGCCGGCTTGGCCGGCGGGCCTGACCCGCGTGCCGTTCTGGGTCTATCAGGACCCCAACCTGCTGCGGGCGGAGCAGGAGGCGCTGTTTGAAGGACCGGTGTGGAACTATCTGTGCCTGGAGGTGGAGATCGCCAATCCGGGCGACTGGCGCTCCACGGTCGTGGGCCAGATGCCGGTGGTGGTGGCGCGCGACGCCGACGGCGCGATCGGTGCGTTCGAGAACCGTTGCGCGCACCGCGGCGCGCTGATCTGCTTCGACGACGGCGGCAACGCGAAGGACTTCACCTGCGCGTATCACGCCTGGCGCTACGACCTGCACGGCACGCTGCAATCGGTCGCGTTCCAGCGCGGGGTGAACGGCAAGGGCGGCATGCCGGACAGCTTCTGCATCGCGGAGCACGGCCCGCGCAAGCTGCGCGTCACCACGTTCTGCGGCCTGGTGTTCGGCACGTTCAGCCCCGACACGCCGGATTTCGAAACGTTCATCGGGCCGGCCGTCGCTGGCTGGCTGCGCCGCGCCGCCGGGCACGGCCGGCTGGAGATCATCGGCCGGTTCACCGAGGTGCTGCCGAACAACTGGAAGCTCTACGCCGAGAACGTGCGCGACACCTACCACGCCAGCCTGCTGCATCTGTTCTTCGCCACGTTCAAGATCAACCGGCTGAGCCAGGGCGGGGGCGTCGAGATCAACGATGCCGGCGGCTGCCATGTCTCCACCACGCTGGCACCGGATCAGGCGGTGGATGACGCGTATGCCGGGATGCGCTCGGTGGACGAGGCGTTCCGGTTGAAGGACCCGGCATTGCTCGACATCGTGGACGAGCATGGCGACCGGGTGCGCCAGCAGATCATGTCGGTGTTCCCGAATTTCGTGATGCAGCGCACGCAGAACGTCATGGCGGTGCGGCATTTCGTGCCGCGCGGGGTGGGGCAGTGCGACCTGCACTGGATCTACCTGGGGTATGCGGACGACTCGCCGGAGCTGCGGACGCGGCGGCTGCGGCAGTTGAACCTGGCGGGGCCGGCCGGGTTTGTGTCGATGGAGGACGGCTGCATCGGCGGGTTCGTAGAACGAGGCGCGGCGACGGCCCCGGGGCGAACATCGGTGGTGGAGATGGGCGGCACGGGGACCGAGGGGCAGGACACGCGGGCGACGGAGGTGGCGATCCGCGGATTCTGGCGGCAGTGGCGGGGGGCGGTGGGGGTGTGAGGAGTGATGTCGATGCCCGCGCCACCGCGTCCGACAGGAAGTGGCCATCGTCGGCCATGTACCAGCCGCGCGACATCCATGTCCGCGACATCCATGTCATTGCGAGGAGCGCAGCGACGAAGCAATCTCCCACCCGGTGAGCCGCGATCCTGCGTCATCGGGCGGGAGATTGCTTCGTCGCTCCGCTTTTCGCAATGACATGGTACTCGGTTCCGTCCCGCACGCGTACGTCAGTCTTTAGGGCGCCTGGCATAAAGAATATATTTCGCTGCATCCGACCTCGCGCGGGGCACTTGCAAATCCATGTCCGGCGAGAACAGGACTATGTCTCTTTCTTTGCTTCCGGGGTTATCCTGGTCGTCCGGACGGGAGACTATGGTCCCGGCGGAAAGACGCGCGCGACATGGAACGCCTTCGACGTAACGAGCCAATCATCGCCGGTACGATGGAAGATCAGATAGTCGATAAAGCAGACTTGGCCAATCCGAACCCGCACTTTGGCCGACGCCAGGTCAGGCACGGCATGCTCGATACTAAGGATTTCCTGCTCACGGGGAGACCTCATGGCCGCCGGGGACGGTCGGCCGCGCATCACGTCGCGGAATTCCGACGCTGACCACGCCGTGAGCTTTCCATCCCGCATGCCGTGGACCAAACAAGCGGCATGGAAGACCTTGACGAACTGGTTATCGTCCCCGTCGTACATAAGGTCGAAATACCTATCGATCGCGGCCACGATGGTTTGCAGCTGGTCCATTCGGTTCTCCATTACGGGCTACGCGGGAGGCGCGCCATACATCGGATCGAGCCAACCCTCTCGGCTGCGACGAAAATGGCTTACAATCCAGCCGGACGCTACCGTTCGGGCGTCATCCCTTGGATGACTGACAGGCATGAATATGGATGAAATCGACGGCCGATTGGTTGACGGCATGCTGGTGCTGGTTTCCGTAGCCAACTCACGTAGCTTCGGCGAAGCCGCCGAGCGGCTGGGGATGACGCAATCCGGTGTCAGCAAGGCGATTGCGAAGCTTGAGACTCGCCTTGATGCGAGGCTGGTTGACCGCACGAGCCGCTTTGTCGAGCTCACTGACGAGGGGCGGACCCTTCATGAGCGGATCATCCGGCACTTGGCGGGGCTTGGCGAAGCGGCGGCGGAGATCTCCAAATCCCGAGAAACCGTTCGCGGCAGATTGCGGGTCAACGTGGATCCACTGTTCTCCCGTATGGTTTTGTCTCCGAAACTGAGCGAATTCCTCATGCTGAACCAGGAACTGGAACTTCGCATTGAAACGCGGGACCGGATCGGGGACTTGGTCAGCGACGGGTTCGACCTGGCGATCCGTTTCGGCGAGCCAACGCCATCGGCACTGATCGCCCGCCGCATACTCAACGCTCGCATTCTCACCGTTGCATCGCCGGGTTACATCGATCGTCATGGCAAGCCGGATCGCCCGGAAGCCCTGGCGAACGAATGCCATCAATGTATCCTCGCGATCGATCCATCGACCGGGCAGCCCTTCGGCTGGGAGTTCTGGCGGGGAAACGAGACGATTTCGGTAGCGGTCAACGGGCGTCTGACTGTTACCGACTCGGGCACTAAGCTGGGCGTCTGCCTGGCTGGTTTCGGCATAGCCCAGGTTATCGATCTCGGCCTCGAACGTCACTTCGCCAGTGAGGAGCTGATCAACCTGTTTCCCGACTGGTCGGACGAGCGCTTCCCGCTCTACGTTTACCATGCATCTCGAAACCACGTTCCGGCAAAGGTGAGGAAGTTCATTGATTTTATCGTTGAATCACTGCACGGAGACACCCCAACGGGTTCGAAGCTCAACGAACTCACCAATTGCGATCCGTTGGTGTCACTTTAAGGCGATGGATGCCCACTTTAATGCGGGAGTCGGCGAGCCTGGATTTCTGGCCGGGGTTTTCAGCACGCAATCGGTTCGGAAGCGAGAGTGCGCGAGGCCTCCGGGATCGGCGCCCGCGCGCCGGTCGATGGCCCGCCTGCCGAACCCATGAGGGCGTAGATACGGGTCGCCCGCAAGCTCACCCGCCCGCCGCCAGCTCCACCAGCTCCGCGGTGATCGCCTCCTGCCGCACCCGGTGCTCGGACAGCGTCAGCTCCCCCAGCATGTCCTGCACCTTGCCGCGCGCCCGCGCCATGGCCGCGGCACGCGCCTCGTTCTCGGCGACGAAGGCGTGCATCGCCGCCTCGCACAGCGAGGCAAAGACGTATTCCTCCGCCAAGCTCGCCAGCAGCACCTCCGGCGGCAGCGTGGTCAGCGGCGGCATCCCCGCCGGCACGGCGCCGAAACGTCCCGCATCCAGCGGCAACAGCGACCGGCACGTCACGCCAATGCCCGCGCCCACCGTCCACGCCGGGAACACCACTTCCACCGCGCCGATCCGCCGCGTCGCCATCTGCTGGTACAGCGCCTCGGCAACGCGGATGCACAAGCCGGCGATGCCGCCGACCTGCGTCGCCATCGCGCTCTGCCAGACCGGCGCGATGCCATGCGCCGGTGCCAGCAGCAGCCCGCGACTGCCGACCAGGAACGTTTCCCCCGGCCCGCGCCGCGCGGCCGCCTCCAGCACTTGCTCCGCGAACCCGCCCACGAACCCCTGCTCCGCGCAGAACACGATGCGCGCGATGCCGGCGCCGGCGATCCCGCGCCGCGCGTCGTCGTCACGCAAGCGCAACGCCTGCGCGATCGCCTGCGCGACCACCTCCGCATAGGCGCGGAACCCCGGCAGCAACGCGCGGCTCTGTTGCGCGTGCGCCGCGGCGATGCCGCGCATCGCGCCGATCACCGCGTCCAGTTGCCGCACGCCGCGGATGCGCGCGCGAACCCCGGCAAGGTCCTCAGCCATTGCCGCCCCCGCCCGGCCGCGCCAGCAATCCCGCGACCGCCGCGCGCAACGCAGCGGCGTCGGCCTCTCCCATCCGCCCGTCATGCTCGATCGTCGCCACCGCCGCGCCGGCATGCCGGTCGAGCCAATCCGGCAGCGCCTGCCGCAACCCCGCGATCGAAGCGGCGGCCACGCCATCCAGCAATCCGTCGCGCAGCGCCAACGCCAGCGCCACCTCATCCCCCAGCCGCAACGGCGCGAATTGTGGCTGCACCAGCAATGCACGCAAATGCTCGCCGCGGGCGATCTGCTTCTGCACGCGCGCATCCGGCGCGCCGCCGAACCGGGTGAACAATTCGAGTTCCAGGAACTGCGCGTAGTCGAGCCGGAACATGCCGGTGGTTTCGCGCAGCGCCGGAGCCCGCGTCTTGCCGCCGACCCGGCTCACGCTGGTGCCGATGTCGATCGCCGGCTTCTGCCCGGCATGGAACAGCCGCGCATCCAGCACCAATTGCCCGTCGGTGATCGAAATGAGATTGGTGGGGATATAGGCGCTGAGATTGCCGGCGTCGGTCTCGGCGATCGGCAGCGCGGTCAGCGATCCGCCGCCCAGCTCGGGTGAGAGCTTTGCGGCGCGCTCCAGCAGCCGCGCGTGCAGGTAGAAGATGTCGCCGGGATACGCCTCGCGCCCCGGCGGATGCCGCGTCAGCAAGGCGATCTCCCGGTGGGTCGCGGCGTGCTTGGTCAGGTCGTCGAACACCACCAGCGCATGCTGGCCGCGGCTACAAAAATATTCCGCCATCGTCATGCCGGCGAACGGCGCGATCCATTGCAGCCCCGGCGCCGAAGCCGCGCCGGCAACGACGAAGATGCAGCGCTCCGGCGCTCCCAGCCGGCGCACCGCGTCGATCACCCGCGCCACGGTGGAGGTTCTTTGTCCGACCGCGACATAGACGCAGATCATGTCGCTGGATTTCTGGTTGATGACGGTATCGACGGCGATCGCGGTCTTGCCGATGGCACGGTCGCCGATGATCAGCTCGCGCTGGCCGCGGCCGAGCGGAAACAGCGAATCGATCGCCAGGATGCCGGTCTGCACCGGCTGGGTGACCAGCGCGCGGTCCAGGATCGCCGGCGCCGGACGCTCCACCGGGTCATGCCGTTCCGCCACGATCGGCGCGCCGCCGTCCAGCGCGCGGCCCAGCGGATCGACCACGCGGCCGAGCAATCCCGGGCCGACCGCGGTGCGCACCACCTCGCCGGTGCCGCGCACGATGTCGCCCGCTTCCAGGGTGCCGACCTCGTCCAGCAGCACGCAGCCGATTTGTTCCGCGTCGAGAGTCTGCGCGAAACCGAGCTGGCCGGAGGCGAAACGCAGCACCTCGTCCAGCCGGGCATTCGGCAGGCCGGACACCATGGCGATGCCGTCGCCGACGCTGGCGACGTGGCCGATCTCGGCGATCTCCGGCGCGAGCGGGGTGGCGGCGACGCGACGCCGCGCGGTTTCAAGCCACGGGCTGGGGGATGTCATGGGCGGCTGCTTCGTGCAGAGCGTGGGTGATGCGGTCGAGATCGGCGCGCCAGGAATTGCGGATCAGCGCATGCGGCGCGGCGAGCTCGATGCCGGCGATCAATGCCGGATCGGTGCGGAAGCTGAGTTTCGGGCCCGCGCCGAGGGCGCGCGTCAGGACCTCGCGGCAGTCCGCCTGCGCTGCCGCATCCAGCGGCACGGCGGAGCGCAGTTCAAGCGTCGTTGCGGCCAGCGAATCGCGTGCCGGGTCGGTGGCCAGCGTTTCCGCCAGGATGTCGAGAAAGGCGCGGTTCAGCGCGCGCGCCGGGACGCGTTGCAGCAGCCGGGTGGCGATGGTCAGCGCGAGGTCGTTGGCCTCATGCTCCAGCGCCTCGCGCACAGCGTGTTCGTCGCGCGCGATTGCCTGCCGCGCGTCGGCTTGCAGGCGTGAAGCCGCGTCGGAGGCGTGTTGCAGCAGGGTCGCGCGTTCGGCCTCGGCGGTTGTGCGTGCCTCGGCGAGGATGCGCTGGCCTTCGCCGGCCAGGCCCTCGCGCTGGTGCGCGAGCGCGGCTGCCTCGTCGGCGGCCTGTTGCAGTTTTGCCGCGGCTTCGGCCAGCAGCTTGTCCGCCGCGGCGCGCCGCGCGGCGATGATCGCCGCCACCGGGCGGAACAGGAAGCGCGCCAGCAGCCAGACCAGGACGACAACGTTCACCGTCTGCAGCGCGAGGGTCCACAGGTCGATGTGCATTCACGTGACCCCGGCTCCCCCGCCCCTTGTGGGAGGGGGTTGGGGGGAGGCGGAGCCCTGCATCGCCACCACCATCGTCACCACCGCCATCGCCACCGTCGCCATCATCCATGCACGAAGGGGTTGGCGAACAGCAGCAGCAGGGCGATGACCAGGCAGTAGATCGCCATGGTCTCGATCATCGCCAGGCCGACGAACAACGTGCGCGACAGCGTGTTGGCCGCTTCCGGCTGGCGGGCGATGGCGTCCAGCGCCGCCGCCACGGCGCGGCCCTCGCCCAGCCCCGGCCCGATGGCGCCCAGGCCCACGGCCAGCGCGGCGCCGAGCACGCTTGCAACCTCGATCCAGTTCATCTGCTTGCCTCTTGGGTTTGTGGCGCGTCGCCGACCGCACCGCCGATGAACACCATCGCCAGCACGCTGAAAATGTAGGCCTGGATGGCCCCGGTCAGCAGTTCCAGCGCCATCAGCGGCACCGGAACCAGCAAGCCGGTGAGTGACAGCACGATGGCGATGACGAAGGCGCCGCCCATCACGTTGCCGAACAGCCGCACCAGGAGGGAGAAGGTCCGCGTGACGCTCTCGACCAGGTTGAGCGGCAGCATCAGCCACGACGGCTCGGCGAAGCTGGCGAGCCAGCCGCCCACGCCGCGCGCGCGGATGCCGAACCAGGCGATGGCGACGAACACGATCAGCGCGAGGGCGGCGTCGGTCTCGAGATGCGCGGTCGGCGGCTCAATGCCGGGGACGAGCGACGACCAGTTTGCGGTGAGGATGAACAGGAACAGCGTGCCGATCAGCGGAATGTAAGGTGCCGGCTCGGCGCGCATGGTGTCGCGGATCTGCCCGGCGGTGGCATCGACCAGCAATTCCAGCACGGCCTGCGCGGCCGAGGGGTGCAACGTCAGGCGGCGCGTCAGCAGCCAGGAGCCGCCGGCCAGCCCCGCCATGATGCCCCAGGTGACCAGCACCGGCGCGGTGACCGGCACCGGCCCGAGATGGAACATGGCAGCCATGGACAGCGGAGATTCGGTCATGGCACGACCGCGACGACGCGCAGCACCAGCAGCCGCGCGAGCGATACGCCGATCGTGGCGAGCAGCAGCGGCACGCCGCCATGCCATGCGGCGAAGCCCAGCAGCGCGCCCGTGGCTGCCATGCGCAACGCCTGCACGCCGAGCGCGCGCGCCACGCCACCGCCGGCGAGGTAGAGCCGCGTGTTCCACCGCAGCAGCGCGAAATGCGCGGTGCCGCCTGCCGCGCCGGCCAGCAGCCAGAATGCACCCGGCAGCGAGGCTGCCGCGCTCATGGCCGGTGCATCCAGCGCCAGGCGCCCCAGCAGCCGATCGCGAGACCGGCCATCAGCATCGGACCGGTCCAGAAGATGCCGGTGCCGAGCCGGCGATCCACCCACCGACCGGCAAACACGCCGAGCAAGGTCGGCACCACGATGGTCCAGCCGAGCACCCCCACCTGCGCGAGGTAGCGCCCGAACGACGGCGGGCCTTCGCGCTGGGCCTTTTCGTGGCGGGCGTGGCGGCGCCGGATGGAGGACAGAAGATGGTTCTGCTCTGAAGGGGGAGATGGGGTCATGACGGTAGGACAAGCATGGTCGCGCTCACGCCCCGTCTCCCACGCCGGCATGCCCGTCCGGGCGCAGCGCGCGGATGATCTCCCGGATCGCCGCCGTGTGCAGCTTTGTCGCCGCCACGCGCGCCCGCCGCTCCGCATCCTGCTCCGCACCGAATCGAGCCAGCACCGCCTGCTCCAGCGTCGCCAGATCGTCGCCGCGTTGCGCCTGGCGCGTCGCGATCGCCACCTCGCGCCCCGCATGCACCGACAGCACGCCGCGCCGCACCGCGCACCAGCCCTGCCGGCCGTCGGCGTGCCGCCATGCCACCACCGACGGCGTCAGCGCGGTGATCAGGTCGGCGTGGCCCGGCAGAATCCCGAAGCTGCCGCTGGCATCCTCGGCCCGCACCGACACCACGTCGTCATGGTCAACCACCACCTGCGTCGGCTCGGTGATCACCAGGCGCATCACGCCGCCTTGGCGCGCTGCCGCGCCTCGTCGAAATCGCCCAGCATGTAAAGCGCGCTCTCCGCCCAATCGTCCGCCTCGCCGTCGAGAATGGCGCGGCAGCCGGCGAGCGTCGCGGCCAGCGACACCGACCGGCCCGGCATGCCGGTGAACGCCTCGGTCACCGCGAAGGGCTGGGTGAGGAAGCGCAGCAGCTTCCGGGCCCGCGCCACCATCAGCCGGTCCGCAGCGCCGAGCTCCTCGACGCCGAGCAACGCAATCACGTCGGCCAGTTCGCGATAATGCGCGATCGCCTCACGCGCCCGGCCGGCGAGGGTGAAATGCTCCACGCCGACCACCAGCGGATCCAACAGGATGGAGCTGGACGCAAGCGGATCGATCGCCGGATACATGCCCTCGGCCGCCAGGGCGCGCGACAACACGATGTTGCTGTCGAGATGGCTGGAGATCGCGGTCACCGCCGGGTCGGTGAAATCGTCGGCCGGCACATAGACCGCCTCGATCGCGGTGATCGCGGCGCCGGCCACCGAGGCGATGCGTTCCTGCAACGCCGCCACTTCGGTGGCCAGCGTCGGCTGGTAGCCGACGCGCGACGGCAGCCGGCCCAGCAGGCCGGACACCTCGGCACCCGCCTGCACGAAGCGGAAAACATTGTCGATCAGCAGCAGCACGTTCTGCCGCTTCACGTCGCGGAAATACTCCGAGATGGTCAGCGCGGTCAGGCCGACGCGCCAGCGCGCGCCGGGCGGCTCGTTCATCTGGCCGAACACCAGCGCGGTGCGGCCGAGTACGCCGGAACCCTGCATGTCGGACCACAGCTCGTGGCCCTCGCGCGAACGCTCGCCGATGCCGGCGAACACCGAGATGCCCTTGTAGCGTTCTACCATCGCGTGGATCAGCTCCATCAGCAGCACGGTCTTGCCGACGCCGGCGCCGCCGAACATCGCCGTCTTGCTGCCGAACGCCAGCGGCACCAGCAGGTCGATGACCTTGATGCCGGTTTCGAACACCGTGGTTGCGGCGGTTTGCGCCGCGAGCGGCGGCGGCGCGCGATGGATCGGCAGCCACGGCGTGTCGGCCGGCAATGGCGGGCCGTGGTCATGCACCGCGCCGCTGACATCGAGCAATCGCCCAAGCACCCCGTCGCCGACGGGCGCGGTGAGCGGACCGCCGGTCGGCTGCACCGCAATGCCGCGACGCAAGCCGGACGTCGCCTGCAAGGCGATGGCGCGCACCGTATGGGAGTTGAGGTGGCTCTGCACCTCGGCGATCAGCGTCAGGTTGCCGTCGGCGACGTGCAACGCGTCGCCGATCGGTGGCAACGCACCGTCGTCGAAGGCCACGTCAAGCACCGCGCCGCGGACGGCGCGCACGCGACCCGGGCTGGTGCCGGCGGACAACGCGCGGCGCCTTATTCCGTAACGGCGTCGGGCGAGCGGGCAATGGCGCGGATCACGTCGGCACGGCTGACGATGCCGACCAGTTTTTCCCCCCGCACGATCGGCAGGCGCTTGATGCGATGCCCCACCATCAGCTCCGCGAGTTCGGTGACGCTGGTGGTTTCGGATGCGGCGATGACCGGTTTGGTCATCAGGTCGCCGACCTCGTGGCGGTCGAGCCGCACGTAGTCCAGGAACTCCGGTGCAAGGTCGTTGCCGTCGGCCAGCAGTGCGAGCCACCAGGCGCGGCGCTTGACGTGGCTGTTGACGAAGGGGCGCATCAGATCGCCCTCGCTGACCATGCCCAGCAAGGCGCCGCTGTCGTCGCAGACCGGCACGGCGCTGATGGCGTTGTCGGTCAGCAGGCGTGCCACCCGCGCCACCGTGTCGCTGGGGCGGGCGGTGACGACGTTGCGGGTCATGATGCCGGCTGCATCCAACATGGTGGTCTCCCCGGGTTGTGTGGACAGCTTCGTCTCACAAGCGTATGCCGGCATTGACCCAGGTCAACAACCTCGCCCGCGACGCGCGGCTACCCCCGTCCGGTTCACAAGGTCTGTGACCCACGATGCCGCCGGCGGCGGGCAACCGCGGCCATCAAGCCGGGAGCCGAGCCCAACAGCCCGAGCGAGGCCGGTTCGGGAGCATCCGATGGCAGGCGATCGCTGACGGTGAGGTCGAACTGCGTTCCACCGGCCACGACCTGCTCCGCAACGTAGAGGCCAACCAGACCCGAACACTGCCGGATGTCCGCGTCGCGCTCGGTGCAGGCCGTGGAGTCCAGTGCGAGGGCGCTGAAATCGCCGGAGTGGCCGGCGAAGTTCACGATGTCGAAGATCTGGCCCTCGGCGAGCGCGAAACCGTTGATGAGCTGGATCGCCGGTGTGCCGCCGAGGGTGGCCGTGCCGCCGACCGAAAGCTGGTCGTACTGGCCGGGCGCGGTGCCGCCGAGTTCGGCCTCGAACGTGCCGGCGCCGGTCTGCGCGAACGTGCCGGCAATGCTCAGTGTCTGTCCGCAAGCAAATTGAGTCTTTAGGATCGGTTGGCTGCGACGCGCGGTCGAATCCTGGTGGTTTCAAGAAGAAACCGGGCCAGCTTTGCGGAGACGGTCACCGCAAATGCTTGAAAGCAGCCAATTTCTTTCCGGACTCTAAGGGCCCGGACTGGCCAATGAACGAACCCGCTGCGCGTGAAATTGTGCTTGCGGTGACGGTGTCGCACGACCTTGGATTGAGCGGGTGGACGGCCCGTTTCGAACCTGCCGCGATGCTGGAAATCCACCCCCCCCTTAGTCGCGTATGCCGCGGGCTGGTATCCCAGCGAACAGAGCAGCCCGACCACGCGGCGCCACTCACCGCGCGGACGACTGTGCCGGTGCCACCGGCAGCCCGCCGATCAGCCAGATGACCGCCATGTACCGGGAGCGATCTGGGCGCGGACCTCAGCCGCCTGCTTCGAGGCGCCGGAGCCGATCCGCCAGAGGGTGCGGCGGCACCCCGACGCGCGACACAAACGCCCGCGGCCACCGACCCAAAGCCGCATTTCCGCGCCACCTCCTTCAGCAACAGTCCGGTCTCGGTCAACCTGCGGCAGGCCGCTTCCAGACGCACCATGGCGACATACTCACCCAGGGTCTGACCGGTCTCCTGACGGAATTTGGGTATGAAACTGCGCTCGCTCATGCCGGCGATCTGGCACAGCACGCCGGCCGGCAGATCGCGGTCCAGGTTTTCCTCACACCAGTGCTGGACCCGCTCGATCGCCGGCACGTCGGAAAACTGTGCCTGCAGCCGAACCGGAAACTGCGCCTGCCCGCCCGCCCGTTTCAGGTACAACACCAGATATCGCGCGATGTTCAGTGCGAAATCTCGCCCGTGATCTTCCTCGACCAGCGACAACGCGAGGTTGATCCCCGCCGTGATCCCGGCCGAGCTGAAGAACCGACCTTCGCGGATGAAGATCGGATCGACCTCCACCGAGGCGGTCGGATGGAACCGGGCGAGATCGGCGCGGGACGCCCAATGTGTCGTCACCCGACGGCCGTCGGGCAGGCCGCCGGCGCCGAGCAGGAAGGCGCCGGTGCAGATCGAGCCGAAGCGGCGGGCCTGCGTCGCCGCGGTTCGCAGCCAGTCGATCATCTCCTGGGTGATCCCGGTGCGCGGTTTACCGCCGCCCGCCACCATCAGCGTGTCGATCGGCAGCGCCAGTTCGGTCATCGCGCAACTGGGGAGGAATCGGATTACTGTTTCAATCGATCTCAAGCCAAGACGCCCGGCGGAATGGTCTTCGATTACCCCGGGCTGAAAACAATCGAACAACAATACGAAGGTGGCTGCGGCCGCGACGGGTTGCCCGGCATCTCTCCTACATAGCTCGCCATATCGCTGGCCAGGACCGCCTGGAGGCGGCGGGGTGGCGGTCAGTCCACTTCACCCGACGCGAGTCTCAAACCCGACGTGAAAAGGTCGCGGTATCCGGCATCGCGGAGATAGCTGAGGTCCGGAATCAGCACGGGGTTAATGGCGCGTAACCGCGTGATCGCCTCTCGCGCGTCGTCAAGCCGGCCCATATGCGCGTAACAGGCCGCGAGATAGCGGTACGAGGGCGAGTAGGCCGGGTCTTGCTGGATCAGCAGCCGCAGCGTCGGTATCGCCTGCGCGAAACGCCGGCTGAAGAAATGAGCGCCGCTGACTGTAATGAGCGAAGCACCGACGCGGACGCGGGGACTGAAACGCAACGCGAACTCGATATGCTCGATCGCTGCGTCGGGCTGGCCGGCCCATAGTCTGAGCACGCCACTGGTGTGCCAGCCGCGGGCGTAGCTCGGGTTGAGCGCGACCGCGCGGTCAACCATCGCCAGCATCGCGCCGATGTCCTCGCCGACATAGGCCAGAGCGTGGGAGGTCTCGGCCAGGATGACCGGGTCGTCGCCGCCGACCTCCAGGGCGCGCCGCGCGTAGTCGGCGAGCTTGCGGCGGTCGGCCTCGCGATCTTCGCTGCGGCCGTCGAACAGCAGCCGCTGACACAGGAACGCGGCCCAGGACAGGGCCGTTCCGTAGCGCGGTTCGATCGCGATCGCCTGTTCGATAAGGCGAAGTGCCTCCGGTGCCTGTCTCGCCGACGACCAGACCATCGCGTAGGAGCGCAGATACAGATCATAGGCGGTCAGATCGGCGATCGCGCGGCCCGCCGAGCGGGAGGCCTCGGCGGCCTGCAATGCCGGCTCGATAACGCCAGCGACGCTCAGGGCCACCTTGTCCTGCAGATCGAATACTTCTTCCAGGGCGCCGTCGAAACGATCGGCCCACAGACGCGCGCCGGTCATCGCGTCGATCAACTGTCCAGTGATGCGAACGCGATCTCCGCCCCTGCGCACCGAGCCCTCGAGCACATAGCGTACACCGAGTTCGCGGCCAACCCGCTTGATGTCCGGGGACTGTCCCTTGTACGAATAGCTCGAATTTCGGGCGATGACGAAAAGCCAGCGAATGCGCGACAGGGCGGTGATGATCTCCTCGACCATACCATCGACGAAATAGTCCTGCCCGGGATCGCCACTCATGTTCTGAAACGGCAGCACCGCGATCGACGGCTTGTGGGGTAGCGGCGGCAGGGCCTGGGGGATTTCAGCCGGCACGCCGGATTCGGGCGGCTCGGTCCCGCGCGTCACGCGGGGGGTAAACAAGAAGCCACGCTTCGGCAGCGTACGCAGCAACTGCTGCGCGTCATCGCCGAGGGCGCGGCGGACATCCCTCACACACTGGGAGATGCTGTCGTCGCTGACAATCATGCCAGGCCAGATCGCCTCTATGATCTCGTCGCGGTCGATCAGGCGCCCGGGGTGCTCGATGAAATGACGCAGGAGGGCGAACGATTTTGCCCGAAGTGGGCGCTCCGCACCGTCCACCAGAAGCAAACCGCGCTCAGCCTCGAGAACAAAACGGCCGAACCGGTATGTCGCGGCTGCCTTGGACTCCATTTCGGTGCACTCAGGTTAAGATTTCAGAAAAATTTCAGCCAGATTTCAGCCCTATGTCAAGCCAAGATGGCTGGGATGCGGTTTCTGCTTAGCAGCGAAACGGCGGTCAGACCGGACCCAGAAACATAGGGAGAGCGAGGATGACCAAGCGTCCCGTGACCGAATTGATCTCTCAGCGCACCGCCCCGGAACCGAACCGGCCCTTCTCGACCCTATGCCGAGATTCCGGGACTGGCAAGCCGGTGGCGCGCCAGGGGTGGCGCAAGACCTGGAGTTGAACCCCGCTCATGGGATGCGGGCGGAAGCCAATGCGGGAATGGCTGCGCCGCCAACGGGGCGGCCGAGGCGCGCGGCAGGTGCTCCGCGCTGGCTTGACCGGGCGGGCGCGAGCCTGGTCTGCGCGATCCTTGCCGCCCGCCACGGCTCCCGTGTCGAGATACCACCATCCTGGCGATCGCGGTCGCCTCACTGGTGTCCAGCGTCGCCGGGTTCGCGTTCTCCGCCATCCGCGAAGCGATGCCGTTCCACCTCTCCCGCGATCCCGTTCAGGTAGTGCAGGTGATGATGATATGCAGCATCGCCAACCAGGCGGCGATGACCTGGAATTTGCGCCGCGAAATCGATTGGCATGGACATCGATTGGCATGGACTCCGGGTCTATCTCGCCCGCGGAGCCTTCGGTGTGATGACCGGGGTATGGCTTCTGCTGCACGTGGATCGCGCCGCGTATATCCCTGGCCTCGGCGTTTTCTTGCTTGCCTGTGGCGCTTACCTGCTTGTTCACAAACCAATGGTCATCCGCCTGCAGCATGTCGCGTTGGATTCACCAAGGGTTTGCCGGGTGGCGTAACTGGCGGCGCCGCGGATTTCCCGGGCGCGGCCGTCGCAATGAGGATAGATCGCGATGAACCTGTTACCCAGCTTGACGACAACCGGCTTCAGTCCATCAAGCGCGTTCGTCGAATTTGTCCACACCTACCAGGGACCGCGCGAGACAGAAGTTCCAGGCCTCGCGCCCCGTCTTCCGCTCGAAAGCCCGGACGGACAGGCCGCTCTGGCCAACGTGGTTCAGCACGCCGCGCCGCAACTCCTTGAACTCGCCGAAGCTATCCGCGGCATCGTCGCCACCAACGCCGGCGCCGTCCTCGTCAAGGGGCTTGGGTTCGAACGCACCGCCGCCGTAAATGGAGACGCCGTGCGAGACGCGCTGGTCCTGGCACTGACTTCGGCTATCGGCGAACCGACCGATCACTGCGCGGACAAGCGCGTCATGTGGCCCGTACACAGCCGGCCGGTCGCTGCTGGACACCAGGCAACCTTCTCCGAAAGTCTGGGCGAGGCGCCGCTTCACACCGACTCGGCCTTCTCGCGCCACCCGGAGCGTTACAATGCGCTTTACGTGGTCCGTCAGTCTCGCTGCGGCGGCGGTCAGACGGTCGTTGTCAACGGACCACGCTTCCTGAGGGACTTCGCGAAGACCTCGCAAGGCGCGGACTGCATTCGGTTCTTGCAGGACTCCGACTATGCCTTTCGGGTGCCTGACGCATTCTTCGCCGGCCAACGCTTTATCACCGGCAAAATTCTTGCTGAAGAACCTGTGATACGATTCCGTCACGACTGCATCGAACGGGGCTTCGACCTCCGCCCCGATCTGGCAACCAAGGAGCACCGCTTCAACTACTCGCTCTTCCGCAACGCCGCCGAGGCCCATGCGTCGCGCACCGAGTTCCTGATGGCCGACGGAGAGTTGATCGTTTTCGACAACACCCGGCTCTTGCATGGCCGGACCGACTTTCAGGATCCGGTCCGTCACCTGATCCGGGTCCGGATGCATGAACGCAAGCTCGCCGAGGCGCTACGACTTGCCTCCTAGCGCCAAGACAACGGCCGGGCATTACGCCCTCATCGCCACCGCCTCCGACGCAATCGGCGTGCCGGCAGACCTCCCTGCCAGCGCTGCTCGTTCAGCACTATTAGGATTTCCAACCCACCTCGTGATGCTGATTGGTGCCCTCGGCGTGGCCCTCCTCGCGGAATCGCAACAGTCAGCCGCCGCTTACGGCGTGCTGGCAACGGCTATGGCCCTTGGTCTTGTGCCAACGTGGAAGAACTGGGTCAGACGCCGCAGCGGCAAGTTGGCAATTCTCCTGGCGATCGGCGCGATCCTCGGCACGCTCGCCGTTGGCGGCGACCTGGTCCGCGTCCTGGTCGCGGCGTCACGGATGGCGGTCGTTATCGTCCTCATCCTTTGCGTCGCGCTGATCCGCCCGGCCCTCGCCGAACTCGGGCTCGGCCACGCCGTCGCCGCGATCGCCGCGCGGGCACCAAGGCCGCTCCGGGGTTGCGCGATTCTCGTCGGTGTGATGATTGCCGGACTCGGCCTCTCCTTCGGCGCCGTCAGCATATTCGGCGGGTCACTTCGAGGGCGAACAGACGATGACGCGATCGCGGCGCGAGCTGCCATGCGCGGCCTCGCTCTCTCCATGACCTTCGGCCCGTCCACTGCCTCGGTCGCCGCGGTCATGGCGGCATACCCGCACGTCGGCTGGGGCGACGCATTGCCGATCGCGTTGCCGATCGCGCTCGCCGGCATCGTCATCGGCTCCATCGCGGCCCGGCGCCTGACGATCTCCGCCGAACCGGCATCAGCCAGGGAACTGACCCGTGCCATTCTCGCGATCCTGGCCGTCCCGGCAGCGGCGGTGTTGCTTCGTCTTGCCTTTGGTCTGTCTATGACTCTCGCCATCGCAACCGCCGCTGTCATCGTCGCGGTGTTGTTGCTAACCTGCGCTACGCGCGCCGCTACGCGGAAACAGCGCGGTGATATGCGTCAGGTGCTCCTCCGATCCGACGTCCAACTCGGCGAGGCATGGGCACAGGCAAGCGCCCAGACCGCACTCTTCCTGGCCTGCGGCCTCGTCCTAGGCTTCATGCGGGAACCTGTCATCGCCGAGTCCGCCCGCGCCGTCTTCGCGTTCGTGCCACGCGGATATCCCGGCCTCCTTGTCATGATGGTTGGCGTCCCTCTTGTCACCACCCTCGGCATTCATCCAATGGCACTCTTCGCCATCCTCGCGCCGGTGTTGACGCCCGCCATGCTCGGCATGTCCGAACCTGCTGTGTACCAGGCCTGGATCGTTGCCGTCGGCCTGTCGATGATCGTTTCGCCGGCCTCAATCCTCACCGTAACGACGGTATTAAGCTTCGGCGTGCCCGCCGATCGGCTGTGTTTGCGCGGCAACGGCTGGTATGCCGCCGGCCTTGCCGTCATCGCGACGTGTCTCTTCTTGATTCTGTCTTGATAGTGCATCTCCAGACTGCACGGTCACACTGCGACTGCCCCGTTCATAATTCTCCGGCACTCTCCATGCGGATAGCGTCCGCTCAGGCGGCTTCCCGCTGATCCAGGCCATGCCTGACCTCGGCCATGTTCCACGGCAGCGGCTCGAGCACCCGTCTGACCGGATGATCGGCGATGCGTTTCCGGCGGTTGGGGAAGCTCCGGAATCCACCCTTTGCAGGCTGTCAAACTGAGGCACATCTGCTGTGCGAGGCGGTGTGACCGACGGACATTTCCGCAAACGACCGGTCCGCGCCTTCATCGGCGCTCCGCACGACGGCAGGCTGGGGATGGCCGGCCTGCCCAGGGGTATGGGGTTTCAGAAAGCCAGGAAATCCCGCAGCCGGTCCAGCAACGATCGCGGTGGACACCCGCGCCACCGCCCGTACGGTCGAGATATTCCACCGCGGCAAACGCGTCGCCGCGCACGCCCGGCGTTACGCCGGACCGCGGCATGGCACCCAGCCGAAGCACATGCCGAGCGCGCACCGGCGATATGGCGAGTTGAAGCAATTTGCCCGGGTCGATCTCCTGATTCTCAATGACTGGGGGGCCGGAACCGCTGCTCGCCGAACAACAGCGCGATCTGCTGGAGATCGTTGAGGACCGCTATAGCGCCGGCTCGCTGATCATCACCAGCAACTGCAGATCGACCGCTGGTACGAGATCGTCGGCAACCCGACGCTGGCCGACGCCATCCTGGACCGGATCATCCACAACGCGCACCGGGTCGAACTGCGGGGCGAAAGCCTGCGCAAGCCACGTGCTGTCGGATGAAGCGTCTTCCGACCAGGCCGAAGGCTCGTGAGCTGATGCCGCCAAGGGCGTAAGAGACTCGCCGGAGTGATGGATATTGCCGGGAATTGTCCCGGTTCCTCGATTGTGGCGAACTTCGTTTGTGATCGCCTGTCCGCACGTACCTACCGACCTACCGTGCAATTCTGGACTCATCGTGCGTGGATGACGAGCCGCCGATACGTGCCAATGCCGATTCAGTGCGATCCTTCCTGAGCCGCGCCCAGCCCCTTGAACGCGTCAGCGACGTTAGTTATATTGCCACCAAACGTCCATCATACTAACCAACCCGGAGCCACACCAATGCCCGCCCTCTCCACCAACGCCCGACGCGAATACTACG
>Ga0307372_10005428_pt1 | contig 19170 bp, 10 predicted proteins | sample OX1MG_FD_202533 | JGI IMG/M metagenome (GOLD analysis project Ga0307372, IMG submission 202533) | Soil microbial communities from Risofladan, Vaasa, Finland - OX-1 | ecosystem: Environmental > Terrestrial > Soil > Coastal area > Acid sulfate soil | place: Finland: Risofladan, Vaasa | collected...
CTGACCGCCGGGTCCACCACCCTCTATATCTCGGGGCTCGACGGGACGTTGCGGGAGGGTAACCAGGGCACCTGGGGGAGGGGAGGCACGCGCTTCCTGCCGCGCGCGCATCCCGTGGGAGAGCGAGTGACGGCGCCTGGGCCACGGGGCGCTGACAGGCACCGTCGGTGGGTGCACGCGGGGCCCCGGCCCGCTCGCTGGTCGGGACGGCCCGTCCTCTTGGCAGGTGGGTCTCAAACCGCAGAGAGCGGCCCGAGGGCCGATCGTCCCGCCAGCCGGTCCTTCCAGGGGTCCTCCCGGACCGTGAACTGGTCAAGGGAGGCATCGTCCAAGGACGCCGGCGGCGGCCATGCGCATGAGGCCACCGGGGGCCAGATATGGTGCCAGCACCGGGGGTCGAACCCGGACGTCCTTGCGGACAGCGGTTTTTGAGACCGCCGCGTCTGCCATTCCGCCATGCTGGCCGGCCCGGACATCCCGCCCGGTAGGCTAGGGGTGGGGGGCGTCCAGGTCGGGCAGGTCCATGCTGTTCACCATCTCCTGGAACACCCGCAGCCGCTCCTGCTCGGCATCGGCGTCCGCCTCCGGGAGCACCGCGGCCTTTTCCAAGACCTCCCGGGCGACGTAGATCGGGGATCCCAGCCGCACCGCCAGAGCGATTGCATCGCTGGGCCGAGCGTCGAGGTCGAGCTTGCGGCCCTCCACCTGGCCCACGATTCGCGCGAAGTAGACGTCGTTGTCGAGCGAGGTGACCACGATCCGACTCACCTCGACGCGCAGCTGCTCGAACAGGCTCACGATGAGATCGTGGGTGATGGGACGGTCCGGGACGATGCCGGTGATCTTGATGGCAATCGCATTGGCCTCTGCGACCCCGATCCAGATCGGCAGGAAACGCTCCGCCTCCCGCTCCTTCAGGATCACCACGTGCTGGCCAGTGGGCATGTGGACCCGGATGCTGTCCACCGCCACCTCGACCAGGTCCACGGGGCTCACATCACTCCCTGAGCCGGGACCCGGCACGGGGACCGTCCCCGCCACCTGCGTCCCGGGGTCTTGCCGGCAGACCGCGACGCCATCACTCATGATAGCGGCGTCCTCGGTGGTGGCCCGGTCGGATAATGCCGACCATGGCCCCCCCCCCACGCCCCGGCCGACCGCCCCGGCTGCTGCTCATCGACGGGCACGCGCTCGCCTTCCGCGCCTACTACGCGCTGCCGGCGCTCAGCAACAGCCGCGGCGATCTGATCAATGCCGTGTACGGCTTCACCTCCATGCTGCTGCTGAGTCTGGCCCAGGGCTTCGAGCATGCGGTCGCCGCCTTCGACCCCCCCGGCCCCACCTTCCGGGACCAGCTCCTGGCCACCTACAAGGCCCAGCGAGCGCCCACCCCGGATGAGTTCCATCGCCAGATCCCGCTCTGTGAGCGGGTGCTGGGGGCGCTCCACATCCCGGTCGTGGTGGTGGCCGGATTCGAGGCCGACGATGTGATCGGGACTCTCAGCCGGCAAGCCGAAGCGCAAGGGTGCGACACCGTCATCCTGACCGCGGACCTGGACCTGGTGCAGCTGGTCACCGACCGCACCATCGTCCAGGCGAGCCGCCGAGGAGTCAGCGACCCACTCGTGTACGACCTGCAGCGGGTGCGGGAGCGCTTCGGCTTCGAGCCGATCCATCTCATCGATTTCAAGGCGCTGCGGGGCGACCCCAGCGACAACATCCCTGGGGTCCCCGGCATCGGCGAGAAGACCGCCGCGGCTCTCGTCCAACGCCACGGGGATGTCGAGACGATCCTCGCCGCGGCGGCGAGCATGAAAGTGGGGCGGGTCCGAAGCGGCTTGGAGAGCCACGTCGACCAGGTCCGGCTGGGGCGCGAGCTGGTGACGATCGTGCGCGACGTTCCCGGTGTCGTGCTGGACCTGGATCGCTGCCGCTTGGCCGACATGGACCCGGGCACCGCCCGGGCGGTGCTGCGGGATCTGGAGATGCCCAGCCTTGCCCGCCGGCTGCCGGGTGGCGACCTGCCTTCGGCTGGCGCAGACCCGAGCGCGGCTGCGCTCGGCCGCCCGGAGCCCGTCCCACCCGCCAGCTCGGTCGGGGCCGAGGGGGTCCCGTCCGACGGGACGGACGTCTCCCTCGCGTCCCTCGACTGCGACCCGGAGGTGGTCGCGGACCCAGAGCAGCTGGCCCGGATGCTGCAGGCGGTGCGTCGGGCGGGAGCCGCGGCTCTCCGCACTGTGGTCGAGGGGTCACCCCGCCGGGGTCGGATCACCGGCGTGGCCGTCGCCACGGACCCCAGGACCGCCTGGTTCTGCGCGCTCGACCCCGCCGTCGGTCCCGACGGTCGACACCTTGCAGGGGGATCGCTCGATCCCCTACGCCGGCTCGTGGCCGACCCCGCGGTCGCGCTGGCCGGCTACAACCTCAAGCCCGACTGGCTCGCCTGGAATCAGCGCGGCACCGAGCTCGGCGGGCTCGACTTCGACTGCGTGCTGGCCTCCTATCTGGCCGACTCCAAGAGCCGCACCCCGAAGTTGGACGTGCTCGCCCGCGATCACGCTCGCCTCAGCATTCCCGACGACCGGGCGGGCGCCCATCTCGGCGACTCCGACCCGGGCGCGCTCGCCAGGCGGCATGCCATCCTGGCCGCCACCGTCTGGGCGGTGCGGCCGAGCCTGGAGCGGGCGCTCGCGGCGGTCGACGGAACCCGGATGCTGCACGACTTGGAGATCCCGCTCGTCCCCATCTTGGGAGCGATGGAGGCGCTCGGGGTCCGGGTCGATCCCGGGCCCTTGCGGGAGCTGGGGCGCGAGCTCACCCAGCAGATCGGCCAGCTGGAGGCCGCCATCCACGAGGCCGCCGGCCGTCGCTTCCTGATCGGCTCCCCGCAGCAGCTGGCCACCGTCCTCTATGACGAGCTCCACCTCGCCAGCTCGCGGCGCACCAAGACCGGGCGCTCCACCGACGCCGCGGCGCTGGAGCAGCTCCGCACCGAGCATCCGATCGTGGCGCGGGTGCTGGAGTGGCGTCAGCTCACCAAGCTCCAGAACACCTACGTCGACCAGCTGCCCGAGCTGGTGGACCCCGTCGACGGCCGGGTGCATACCAGCTTCAATCAGGCCGTGGCCGCCACCGGCCGGCTCTCATCCAGCGACCCCAACCTCCAGAACATTCCGGTCCGGACCGAGGCGGGGCGTCGCATCCGCGCCGCCTTCCTCCCCGCCGAGCCCGGCTGGCAGCTGCTGTCGGCCGACTACTCCCAGGTGGAGCTGCGGGTGCTGGCGCACCTCAGTCAGGACCCCGGACTGCTGGCCGCCTTCGCCCGCGGCGCCGACGTCCATGCCGAGACGGCGGCCAGCGTCTTTGGGGTCAGCCCCGATGCGGTCACGCCGGAGCAGCGGCGGATGGCGAAGGTGGTGAACTTCGGGATCCTCTATGGGCTCTCCACCTTCGGACTCTCGCGTGACCTCCAGATCGCCTCCGCAGCCGCGGAGGCGTTCATCCAGCGGTACTTCGAGACCTTCGCTGGAGTTCGCGCCTACCTTGCCCGGATCCGGGTCGAGGCTCACGAGCAGGGGTACGTCACCACCCTCCTCGGCCGGCGCCGAATCCTGCCCGACCTGCGCGCCGGCAGCCGGCCCCTGCGCGAGGCGAGCGAGCGGATGGCGGTCAACATGCCGATCCAGGGGTCGGCCGCCGACCTCATGAAAGTCGGGATGCTGCGCTGTCAGGCGGCGCTGGGCCCCAGCGGCCTGCGGGCGCGCCTGCTTCTCCAGGTCCACGACGAGCTGGTGTTCGAAGCACCCGCCGACGAGCTACCCGCGCTGGCGGAGCTGGCGCGGGAGGCGATGGCGGGGGCCGCGGAGCTCAGCGTCCCGCTCGTCGTCGACTGCAAATCCGGCCCCAACTGGGCTGACCTGACGGCCCTGCCGGCGGGACCCGGCCGGGCTCATGCCTGAGCTCCCCGAGGTCGAGACGATCGTCCGGGACCTGCGCCCCCGGCTCCGGGGCGAGCAGGTCGTCCACGTGCGGCTGGGGCACCCGTCCCTCATCCGATACCCCGGTCCGACGGCGTTCGCGGACGGGCTGACGGGGGCCACCACCGGAGGCCTCCGCCGTCGAGGCAAGTTCATCCTGCTGGAGCTCCGGGGGCCCCGCCTCGTGACCGGCGCGGTGCTGGTGGTCCACCTGGGCATGAGCGGATCTCTGTGCGTCGTCGAGGCCGGCGTCGCCGAGCGCCCCCACACTCACCTCGCCCTGCGGCTACGGGGCGGTGGCGAGCTCCGATTCGTCGACCCCCGTCGCTTCGGGCGCCTGCTCCTCGGGGCCCCCGACGAGCTGGTGCGGCTGGGCCGGCTCCCCACTCTCGGACCCGAGCCGCTCGGTCCCGGTCTCCCCGACGCGTGGTGGCAGGCGGCGCTGCGGCGCAGCCACCGCCCGGTCAAAGCGCTCCTGCTCGACCAGAGGGTGGTGGCGGGGTGCGGCAACATCTACGCCGACGAGGCCTGTTTCCGGGCCGGGATCCGTCCCCAACGCCGGGCCGATCGCTGCACCCGGGCGGAGGCGTCGGCGCTGGGTCGCGCCCTGGAGGCGGTGCTGTGGACCGCCATCGCCAACCGCGGCAGCTCGATCGCCTCGTATCGAGACGGCTTGGGAGCGCGCGGGAGCGCCCAGCGGGCGCTGGCGGTCTACGGCCGAGCCGGTCAGCCCTGCTCCCGCTGCCAGGCTCCCCTGCGAGGCACCGTGGTGGCCCAGCGCACGACCGTGTACTGCCGCTCGTGTCAGCGCTGACACGAGCGCCCCGGGCCGGCGCCCGGGAGCTGGCGGCGACGCTCCTAGCGTTCGACGACCGCACCCCCGACCACCCCGCCAGAGGAGGCCAGGGGGTGGCGGTGGCGGGACTCGCCCGGCACCTTCCCGCGGCCGGCGTCGCGGTGGTGGTGTGCAGCAGCCGGCGCGCCCCTGCGGGGCTGCAGTGGCCCGGGGGCGGGCCCACCCGGCGGCCGGCCCTGGACTTCTCGTGGTGGCTGGCGCGGCAGCTGCCGGAGCTGGCCCGGCGCACGCGCCCCGCCGTCTGGCACGCGCAGGGGGGGCCCGGAGGGGTCCTGCTGCTGCGCCGGCCGCCCGGCGCGCCGCTGGTCTACACCGCCAATCACACCTACCGGCAGGCCCATGGCGGCCGCTGGGCCACCCGCCCGCTGGCACTGCTGGAGGGCCGCGGCTACCGGGCCGCCGCGCACGTCCTGGCGATTTCCGCCTCCACCGCCCAGGCGGTGGTCAGCGATCACGGGGTGGCGAGGGATCGGGTATCGGTGCTGGCACCCGGGATCGACGCCGCGCTCTTCCACCCGCCCGCGCCGGGGGAGAGGGAGCCGGCGACGTTGCTCTTCTGCGGTCGACTCGAGCCGGTCAAGGGGCTCGCCGTTTTCACCGCGTTGGTCGACGAGCTCGCCGAGGAGCGCCCCCAGCTGCGCGCGATCATCTGCGGAGACGGGCCCGAGCGGGATCGGGCGGCCGCCCTCGCCCGCCGTTGGCCGGGTCGGGTGGTGGTCACCGGACGAATCGAGGACGAGCAGCTGGCGGCCCAGCAGCGACGAGCCACGATCTGCATCGTCCCCTCCGCCTACGAGGGGCTGGGACTGGTCGCGCTGGAGGCGCTGGCGTCGGGCACGGTGGTCGTCGCCCACGACGTCAGCGGGCTGCACGACCTGGCCGCGGCCGGGCTGCTGCTGGTCCCTCCCGGGCGGCCGCGAGCGCTCGGCACGGTGGTGCGCGAGCTGCTCGACGACCCCGCCCGTCGCGACGCGGCGGGCGCGGTTGGGCGCGCCCACGTGCTGGCCCACCACAGCTGGGCGGAGGTCGCCCGGGCCACCTCCGCGGTGTACCGGGGGGTGGGGGAGGAGCGCTGACCCTCGGCTCGGCGGCAGCGCCCGCGGCCGCCCCGGCCGCCGCCGGGCCCGATCAGCCGGTCGCGTCCGCCTGCTCGGACCAGGCGCCGTAGAGCTGGTCGAGATCCTGGCGCAGGCCGGCGTGGCGGCGGGACAGCTCGGTCGATCGACCGCGATCACGGTAGGTGGCGGGGTCAGCGAGCTGGGCCTCGAGGTCGCGCAGGGCGGACTCGGCCGTGCCGATTCGCTGCTCCAGGCCGCCCGCCTCCTGGCGGCGACGGGCGGATCCCCGGCGAGCCGCGCTCTGGGCCCGCCCCGCCGGGGCGGCGGCCCCGGCCGACCCCGCCGGCGCGGACCCGGGCGTGGGCCGGGTGCGCGGCTCCGAGGACGGCTGGACCGGGCGCGGCGGGCGCAGCTCGCCCTCCTGGACGGTCCAGACGGCGGTCGCCACCGCATCCACGAAGAACCGGTCGTGCGAGACCAGCACGCAGGCGCCCTCATAGCGCTGCAGGGCGGTCTCCAGCACCTCCATGGTCGGGATGTCGAGGTGGTTGGTGGGCTCGTCGAGCACCAGGCAGTTGGCGTCGTCGAGGGCGAGCCGTGCCAGCGCCACCCGGGCCCGCTCGCCGCCGGAGAGGCTGCCCACGGTCTGATGGACCTCGTCGCCGGTGAAGAGGAACGCCCCGAGCGCGGTCCGGGCGCGCTCCACCCCGACCTCGGGGTGCTCGGAGAGCACCGACTCCAGCACCGTCTGGTCGGGATCCAGGTCGCTGAGGTCCTGGCGATACACGCGCAGCCGCGCTCGGGCCCCCAGGTGGACCGAGCCGGCCACCGGGGGGAGGACGCCCACCAGGGTGTGCAGCAGGGTGGTCTTGCCGGCCCCATTGGGGCCGGTCACCGCGAGCCGGTCGCCCCGTGCCACCACCAGCTCGGGCACCGTGAGCAGCGCGCGCCCCCCCCGCCCGCAGGCGAGCTGGTCGGTGCGCACCACGATCCGCGCGGACGGCGCCGCCTGCAGCTGGAGCCGCATCCGCTCCGGCACCGGCACCTCGGGGACCCGCTCCAGGCGATCGAGCTTGGTCTGGCGTCCCCGCGCCTCCCGGGCACGCTGGCCGGCCTTGTAGCGGCGGATGAAGTCCTCCTGATGGGTGATGTGGGCCTGCTGCGCCTCCCACTCCTTGGTCCAGCGCGCCCGCCGCTCGCTCCGCTGGCGCAGGTAGGCGGTGTAATCACCCTCGTAGACATGGGAGCGGCCCGCCTCGAGCTCCAGCACCCGATTGCAGACCCGGTCGAGGAAGCGGCGGTCGTGGGACGCGATGCAGAGCGCCTCGCGGGTGCCCACAAGGAACTGCTCGAGCCACTCGATCGCCTCCAGGTCGAGGTGATTGGTGGGCTCGTCGAGGAGCAGCAGGTCGGCGTCCTGGAGCAGCAGCTTGGCCATTTCCAGACGCCGCACCTGGCCGACGCTGAGCTGGCGGGGAGCCCGGCTCTGGAGCTCCTCGGTCAGCCCGAGCCCGTGCAGCACCGCCCGGGCGCGCGCCTCCAGGTCGTAGCCCCCCATCCCCTCGTAGGCGGCCTGGACCTCGCCGTACCGCTGCAGCGCCTGGTCCGCCTCGGGACCGGGCTGTTGCAGCCGCTCCTCCAGCCGGGTCATCTCATAGCGCAGGTCGGAGAGGTCGGTGCGGCTCGCCATCGCCTCGGCCAGGACCGTCTCCGCCAGCGGGGCGGGCGACTCCTGGGGCAGGTAGGCGGCCCGCAGGCGGCGCTGGCGCTCGATCGTGCCGCTGGCGGGGTCGGCCACCCCGGCCAGGCAGTCGAGCAGGCTGGACTTGCCCGCCCCGTTGGCGCCCACCAGCGCCAGGCGGTCGTCCGCCTCCAGCCGCAGCGAGAGACCGCGGAGCACGGTGGTCGCTCCGAAGGCGATCCCGACGTCCGAGCAGACCAGCAGCGACACGCACACCTCCAGGCGGGGGCGGCCCGCTCACCCAGGTAGTCTACGAAGCGTCGCCCCAGCGTCCTGCCGGCGGGGACTCGGCACCGTCGCCGGTGGGGTCCCTTTGGCATACTCGCCGGATGGCCGTGCCCCCCGCGACCCTCACGCTCCGGGCTCCCTTCGAGCCCACCGGTGATCAGCCCGAGGCGATCGCGCGCCTGCTCGAGGGAACCCGCCGGGGCGACCGCCACCAGGTTCTGCTCGGGGTCACGGGCAGTGGCAAGACCTTCACGGTCTCCAACGTGATCGCCCGCCTGGGGCGCCCCACCTTGGTGCTCAGCCCCAACAAGACGCTGGCCGCCCAGCTGTGGGCGGAGTTCAAAGCGTTCTTCCCCGAGCATGCGGTGGAGTACTTCGTCTCCTACTACGACTACTACCAGCCCGAGGCGTACATCGCCCGCACCGACACGTACATCGAGAAGGACTCCTCGCGCAATGAGGAGATCGACCGACTCCGCAATGCGGCCACCCGGTCGCTGCTGACGCGCCGGGACGTGATCGTGGTCGCCTCGATCTCCTGCATCTACGGGGTGGGGTCTCCCGAGGACTACCTTGGGGAATCGATCACTCTGCGCCGCGGCGAGGGCTGGCGCCGCGACATCGTGCTGCGCAAGCTCTCCGACCTCCAGTACCAGCGCAACGACATCGACTTCGCCCGCTCCCGCTTCCGGGTGCGCGGCGACACCGTCGATCTCCAGCCCGCGTCCGAGGAGGTCGCCACCCGGATCGAGTTCTTCGGCGACACCGTGGAGCGGATCCGAGACTTCGACCCGCTCACCGGTGAGCTGCTGGGCGAGCGGGAGGAGCTCACCGTCTTCCCCGCCTCCCACTACGTCACGCCCCGCGACCGCCTGGAGCGGGCGCTGGCGGCGATCGAGGTCGAGCTGGAGGAGCGCGCCGGCGAGCTCGATCGCGAGGGCAAGCTGCTGGAATCGCAGCGGCTGCGCCAGCGAACCCTCTTCGACTTAGAGATGCTCCGCGAGACCGGCAGCTGCGCCGGGGTCGAGAACTACTCGCGCCATCTCACCGGGCGGCGTCCGGGGGAACGGCCCTTCACCCTGATGGACTTCCTGCCCCGTGACGCCCTGATCGTGGTCGACGAGTCGCACATCGCCGTGCCCCAGATCGGGGCGATGGTGGGAGGCGACCGCTCCCGCAAGCTCCCACTGGTCGCCTACGGGTTTCGGCTGCCCTCCGCCCTCGACAATCGCCCGCTCACCTTCGCCGAGTGGGAGCAGGTGACGGGGCAGCTGATCTACGTGTCGGCCACTCCCGGTCCCTACGAGCTGGAGCGCGCCGGCCAGATAGTGGAGCAGCTCATCCGTCCGACCGGGCTGCTCGACCCGGTGGTGACGGTCCACCCCACCCGGGGGCAGGTCGACCACCTGATCGAGCAGATCCGGGCCACCACCGCCCGGGGCGAGCGCACCCTGGTCACCACCCTCACGAAGCGGATGGCCGAGGACCTCACCGACTACCTGCGCGAGGCGGGCATCCGGGTGCAGTACCTGCACTCCGACATCGACACCCTGGAGCGGGTCGAGATCCTGCGTGATCTGCGCCTTGGGGTCTATGACGCGTTGGTGGGCATCAACCTGCTGCGCGAGGGGCTGGATCTGCCCGAGGTCGCCTCGATCGCGATCCTGGACGCCGACAAGGAAGGGTATCTGCGCAGCGCCCGCTCGCTGATCCAGACGGTGGGCCGGGCGGCTCGCAACGTCAACGCCCGGGTGGTGATGTATGCCGACCGCGTCTCTGCTGCGATGGCGGTCGCGATCGAGGAGACCGAGCGGCGCCGCGGGGCCCAGGCCGCCTACAACATCGCCCACGGGATCACTCCCAGCACCGTGGTGAAGGCGGTCCGGGAGTCGGAGGGGCTGCGGGTCGAGCGCCAGGAGCAGGCGGTCCAGTTCCAGGAGACCCAGGGCCTGCCGCCCGACGAGCTGCTTCGCCTCACCCACGAGCTAGAGCGGGCGATGCGGCGTGCCGCCGAGGGACTTGAGTTCGAGCGGGCCGCCCAGCTCCGGGATCGGCTGGTGGCGATCCGCAAGGCACCGGGCCCGGATCCCGGCGGCGCCGCCCCCGCCTCCCGCCCGACGCCGCGGCGCCGCCGCGGCCGATGAGCACCTGGCCGGGGCATCCCTACCCGCTGGGCGCCACCTACGACGGTCGAGGGACCAACTTCGCGCTCTTTGCCGAGCATGCCGACGCGGTCCGCCTCTGCCTCTTCGATGAGGCCGGCCGTGAGACCTGCATTGAACTGACCGAGGTCACCGCCTTCTGCTGGCATGCCTACCTTCCCGGAGTGGGTCCCGGCCAGCGCTACGGGTACCGAGTCGATGGGCCCTACCGGCCCGCCGAGGGCCTGCGCTACAACCCCAGCAAGCTTTTGATCGATCCCTATGCGCGCGCGATCGAGGGGGCCGTGCGCTGGACTCCGGCGGTGTTCGGCTACACTTCCGCCGCCGGCGGGGGCGGGTCGGCGCGCAGCACCGTCGACTCCGCCCCGCAGGTGCCGCGATCGGTGGTGACCGACCCCAGCTTCGACTGGGGTGACGACCGGCCGCTGCGCGTGCCCTGGCACGAGACGGTGGTGTACGAGGCCCACGTCCGGGGCCTCACGATGCGCCACCCCGAGGTCCCCTCGGACCTGCGCGGAACCTTTGCCGGGCTCGCCACGCCCGCCCTGGTGGCGCATCTGGAGGCGCTGGGGATCACGGCGCTGGAGCTGCTCCCCGTGCACCATTTCGTCGATGACGGTCGCCTGGCCGCCCGCGGGCTGCGCAACTACTGGGGCTACAACTCGATCGGATTCTTCGCGCCCCACGCTGGCTACAGCGCCAGCGGAGAGCGGGGCGGCCAGGTGACCGAGTTCAAGGCGATGGTGAAGGCGCTGCACGCCGCCGGCATCGAGTTGATCTTGGACGTGGTCTACAACCACACCGGCGAGGGGGGGGAGCTGGGGCCCAGTCTCAGCTATCGGGGGATCGACAACGACGCCTACTACCGGCTCGACCCCAACGACCGCAGCCGCTACGTCGACTACACCGGAACCGGCAACACCATGAACATGCGCCACCCGCACGTGCTCCAACTGATCATGGACAGCCTGCGCTACTGGGTCGTCGAGATGCACGTCGACGGCTTTCGTTTCGACCTCGCGGCCACGCTGGCGCGCGAGCTCCACGACGTGGACCGGCTCTCGGCGTTCTTCGACCTGATCCAGCAGGATCCGGTGGTGAGCCAGGTCAAGCTCATCGCCGAACCCTGGGACGTGGGCGAGGGCGGCTATCAGGTGGGCAACTTCCCCCCGCTCTGGTCGGAGTGGAATGGACGCTATCGCGACACGGTGCGCGACTATTGGCGGGGCGCGGAGCGAGGGGTCGCCGAGTTCGCCTATCGCTTCACCGGCAGCTCGGACCTGTACGCGTCCAACGGTCGCCGCCCCTACGCCTCGATCAACTTCATCACCTGCCACGATGGCTTCACGCTTCGCGATCTGGTCAGCTACGACCGCAAGCACAATCGGGCCAACGGCGAGGACGACCGCGACGGCGCCGACGACAACCGCTCCTGGAACTGCGGGCTCGAGGGCGACACCGACGATCCCGCGGTGCTGGCGCTCCGCCGGCGCCAACAGCGCAACCTGCTCGCCACCCTGCTGCTCTCCCAGGGAGTGCCGATGCTGCTGGGCGGGGACGAGCTCGACCGCACCCAGCGGGGCAACAACAATGCGTACTGTCAGGACAACGAGCTCTCGTGGTTCGACTGGACGCCGACCCCGGGGGCGCACCAGCTCCGCGACTTCGTCGCCCAGCTGGTGCGGCTGCGCCAGCAGCACCCGGTGCTGCATCGGCGCAAGTGGTTCGAGGGGCGCCCGCTGCACGGGTCGGGGGTCTCCGACATCGGCTGGTTCACGCCCAGCGGCCACGAGATGACCGACGACGAATGGGGCCAGGGCTTCGTCAAGTCGATCGGCGTGTTCCTCAACGGCGACCAGATCCCCAGCCCGGGGCCCCAGGGGGAGCGGATCCGCGATGACAGCTTCTTCGTGCTCCTCAACGCCCACCACGAGCCAGTGGTGTTCCAGCTTCCCCAAGGACCCTGGGGCCGGCAGTGGGTGGGGATCGTCGACACGGCGACGGAGACCGGAGCCGGGCCGGGGGAGGTCCACCCGGCGGGCCAGCCGGTCCCGATCGAGGGCCGCTCGCTCCGGGTGCTGATCCGCCGCGACTAGACGATCGAGCCTCACCGTGCCGGTCGCGACCCCGGCTCGGCCCCGTTTCTGGGCCCCGAGCGCGGCCGCGCGGGCGCCACGAGCGGAGTAGACTCTGCCCCCAACAGCCGCCGACGGGGCGGGTGGGGGAGGGCATCGATGGACGCGACCCGGCTGGCCGGTGGCACCGGTCGCCGCCCCGAGCTCGGCTCCGCCGGGCGCTCTCGGCCCGGCCCAAGGGCGCCCGGGGGCGCGGGCACGGCCCCGACCCGTTGTGGGGACATCCTCCCGCGCCCGAGGCCGGCCCGGGGCCGGGCCGGCGGCGGGAGTCAGCGACCATCGGCATTAAGGAGGAGCACGTCGCCATGGACAAGGACACGTCCCAGGCCCGACTGACCCGTCCCCCCGGGTGGCGGCGCGCGGCTCTGGCCGCGGTCATCCCGCTGGTGCTGCTGGCCACCTTCGCCGGGAGCGCGGCCGCCCGCGCCACCTCGCCGCAGGCGGCGAGCGGGGGGCTGGTCAGCTACGCCCTGCCGGCGGGCAACACCCCCAACTACATCTTCCCGCTCACCCCCGGGGCGGACTCCAGCGTCCTCAATCTCACCGATTTCCAACCGCTCCTGTATTCAACCCTGTACTACTACCAAACTGGCAGCCATATCAAGGTCAACCCGGGCCTCAGCCTGGCGGAGCCCCCCAGCTTCGCGGTCCGGGGCGGACACACCGTGGTCACCATCACCTTGAAGACTCTTGACTGGTCCGATGGCCAGCCGATCACCACCCGCGATGTTGAGTTCTGGATGAACCTGGTCAAGGCCAACGTGTCCGACTGGTACGCGGCGGTGCCAGGCTCCTTTCCCTACAACGTGATCGGGCAGGACTACATCAATGCGCACACCTTCACGCTCACCTTCAACGGTGTCTACAACGATTACTGGCTGCTCTACAACGAGCTGCTGCAGGTGACCCCGATCCCCCAGCACGCCTGGGACCGGACCTCGGCGTCGGGCCCGATCGGCAACTACGACCGCACCCCGGCGGGAGCCCGGGAGGTCTACAAGTACCTCAACCTCCAGTCGCAGGCCCTGGGCAGCTACGCGACCAGCCCGCTGTGGAAGGTGGTGGACGGCCCCTGGAACCTGTCGTCCTTCGATGCCAGCACCGGATTCACGGTCTTCACTCGCAACTCGAGCTTCCGTGGACCCGGTCCCCGCCCCTCGGTCGGGACCCTGGAGCTGGTGCCCTTCACCAGCGACACCGCCGAGTTCGACGCCCTGCGCTCAGGCGCGATCGACTACGGCTACCTGCCGATCCAGGACGTGAGCCAGAAGGGAGTGCTGGCGCGATCCGGCTACCGGATATCCCCCGAGATCGGGTGGGCGACCACCTTCATGCCGCTCAACTACACCAACACCCTGGGGGCAGCGCCGATCCTCAAGCAGCTGTACGTACGCCAGGCGATGCAGCACCTCATCGACCAGCCCGCCTACATTCGGGCCATCTTCAAGGGGTACGCCACCGCCTGCTACGGTCCCGTCCCCTGCGCGCCCACCAGCCAGTTCCTCAATCCCGCCGAGCGGGATGCCGTCTACCCTTATGATCCCCGCGCCGCCGTCCACCTGCTTCAGAGCCACGGCTGGACGGTGCATCCCGACTCGACCTCCACCTGCAGCCACCCCGGCGCCGGCCCCGCCGACTGCGGGGCGGGGATCAAGAAGGGCGCCCCGCTGAGCTTCACGCTGTTGTATGACAGCGGCTATCTGGCGCTGGAGCAGGAGATGGAGGCGGTGAAGTCGTCGTTCTCCGCCGCCGGAATCCAGCTGCAGCTGTCCACCGCGCCCTTTGACACGGTGATCGGGGAGGTCGATCCCTGTAGCAAGAGCAATGCGCCCACCTGCCACTGGGAGATCGGCAACTGGCAGAACCCCGATGCCTGGACCTATTCCCCCTACCCCTCGGGCGGCGAGATCCTCCGCTGCGGTGCCTTCGATAACGCCGGAAACTACTGCAACCCGACCGGCGATGCGCTCATCACCGGCACCCATCGCTCGAGTGGGGTGCGGCCGATGTTCCAGTACCAGGCCTTCATGGAGAAGCAGCTGCCGGTGCTCTGGTTGCCGTCGCCGGACGCGCAGCTGAGCGCCATCAAGCGGACGCTTCGGGGGGTGGTTCAGGCCCCCCTGCTGTACCTCAACACCCAGTACTGGTCGATCGCGCACTAGCGCTCGGCCGGGGGGGCGGGGGCACTGGCCCCCGCCCCTGCCGGTGGGTCAGTCGGCCGCGATGGCGGACAGCCCCGAGGCCTGCACCAGCCGATTGATCTCGGGCAGCCGCTCGGTGCAGAGCCGCTCGAGGTCCCCCAGGGCGGCTTCGGCGCGCTCGCGCAGGGTGGCGAACACCGCCTCGACCTGGCGGGTGGGGGCGGTGTCGGCGCTGGCGACGACGTCGGGCAGCTGGGCCAGCTTGTAGTCGAGTCCGACCGGGTATTCCATGCTTTCGATCTCGTGGTGCATCCGCGGCTGGGTGAGCCGAGCCTCGATGGCGCCCGCCAGCTCCCGCAGGGCCGCCAGTCCGTCACGGAGCTCGACTGGGATCCCGGGGCGGTCCGCCCAGCTGCCAGCGGCCTGACCAAGGCGCCGGATTCGGGCCAGCCCTTGATTGAGGCGGAGCTGCGTCGACTCGATCGCCTCCAGCAGGTCCGCCTGGCGCACGAGGTCGGCGTCGGACGCGGTCGAGGTGGGGTCCTTGCGCACCTCCACGGTCCCGTGGGCGGTGGCGTCCCCGGCGCGAAGCTCCAGGGTGTACCGTCCCGGTGCCACCAGATGTCCCTCTTCCATCGAGAAGCGGTCGTCCTCGTCGGGGTGATCCTTGCGCAGGCCTTCGCTCTCGAGGTGGACCCCCGCGGTGCGCAGGTTCCAGGTGAAGGCGTGCGCGCCCGCGGCCGCCGAGAGCAGCCGGATCCGGTCACGCTCGCAATCGGGCGCCGCGCCCGGCTCGGGCCGCGTCGCGCCGAACGCGATCACCTCGCGTCCCTGGGAGTTCCGGACCACCAGGCTAAGGGATGCGGCCGGGACCGCCTCCTGCAGCCAGTAGCGCACGGTGCACCCGCTGGCCGGGTTGGCGCCGGCACCGAGAACCACGGTCTCGTGCCCGCCATCGGGCCGGCGCACCGACTCGAACGCCCCGACGCTGCCGAGGTAGTGGATGCCGGGATCGGTCGAAGGTCCCCCCGCCGGGGCGGGGTAGCGGTGGACGACCTCGGGGACCACCAGCTGGAGCGGCTCCTCACCCCGCGGCGGAGCTCCGCGCCGCAGCGGGGTGAGGTCGTCGAGGACCCAGAATCCGCGCCCGTGGCTGGCGGCGACCAGGTCGTGGCCCTTGATCGCAAGGTCATAGATGGGGACGACCGGCAGGTTGAGTCGCAACCGCTGCCAGTGGGAGCCGTCATCCTCCGAGACGTAGGGACCGGCCTCGGTGCCGCAGTAGAGAAGCCCCGCGCGGGACGGGTCGGCCCGGATCACGCGGCAGAAGTCCGCCTCGCCGATTCCGTCGGTGATCATGGTCCAGCTGCGGCCCGCGTCCCGGCTGCGCAGCAGGTAGGGCCGCCGGTCCTGCAGGCGATACCGGGTGGCGGCGAGATAGACGGTCTCGGCATCGTGGGGAGACGGCTCCACCGTCACCACCCACGCCCACTCCGGAAGTCCCGCGGGGGTGACATCGCTCCAGTTCGCACCGGCGTCCCGAGAGACGTGGACGCGTCCGTCGTCGCTGCCGACCCACAGCAGGCCCGCCTGCCGCGGCGATTCGGCCAGGGTCGCGATGGTGCAGTAGACCTCGGCGCCCGAGGTGTCGAGCGTGATCGGTCCCCCCGAGGCCCGCAGCTTGTCAGGGTCGTTGCGGGTGAGGTCGGGGCTGATCGCCTCCCAGCTGTGGCCCTCGTCGCGAGACCGGAAGACGCGCTCGCCGGCGGTGTAGAGGACCCCCGGGTCGTGGGGGGAGTGCCCCACCGGGAAGGTCCAGGGGAATCGGTGGCGCCAGCCCGCGGGGTCCTCGCCATAGCCGGATTCGGGCCACACCGTGATCTTCTGGGAGCGGCCGGTGCGGTGGTCGTAGCGGAGCAGCGGGCCGCCCCCGCCACCCGAGCTCCCCACCGCCCCGCAGTAGACGACGTTGTCGTCGCGGGGGTCGACCGCGATGTAGCCGCTCTCCCCGTGACCGACGATCTGGCACTCCTCCCAGAGGATCGCGCCGGCGCGGCTGCGGCTGGGAACCCGGATCGCCGAGTTGTCCTGCTGAGTGCCGTAAACGCGGTAGGGGAAGTGGTCGTCGACGGCGAGGTGGTAGAACTGGCCGGTCGGCTGGTTGTAGATGCTGGAGAAGCTGGCTCCGCGATTGAAGGAGATGCAGGCGCCCCCGTCGTTGCCCTCGATCATCCGGCGCGGGTCGCGAGGATCGATCCAGAGGTCGTGGTTGTCGCCGTGGGGGGTCTCGATCCGACTCCAGCTGCGGCCGGCGTCGATCGATCGCCAGAACTCGTAGTCGAGCCCGTAGAGGGTGTCGGGGTCGAGGGGATCGGGGACCAGATGGCAGTAGTACCAGGGTCGGCCCAGCAGTCCCTTCTCGGTGGAGACGCGCTCCCAGGTGTCACCCCCATCCTCGCTCCGATAGAGGCCGCCCTGAGACTGCGCCGCCTCGATCACCGCGAAGACCCGCAGCGGCCGGCCGGGGGCGGCGCAGACGCCGATGCGCCCCAGCAGGGCGGTGGGGAGGCCGGGGCGACGGGTGAGCTCCTCCCAGGAGTCTCCGCCGTCGAGGGAGCGGTACAGGCTGCTCTCGGACCCTCCCGACTCCAGCCCCCACGGGCGTCGCACCGCGTGCCACAGGGCCGCGTAGAGGACGCGCGGGTTGCTGGGGTCGAGCCACAGGTCACAGGCCCCCGCCTGCTCGTGGCGGAAGAGCACGTGCTCCCAGCTGCGCCCCCCGTCCCCTGAGCGGAAAACGCCGCGATCTGAGCTGGGACCGAAGATGTCGCCCAGCGCGGCGACGTAGACGCGGTCGGGGTCGGTCGGACTGACCCGGACCCGGGCGATGTGGCGGGTGGCGTCGAGTCCGGCATGGGTCCAGCTGCGGCCGCCATCGGTGGAGCGGTAGACGCCGTCGCCCGCGATCACGTCGTTGCGAACGCACGCCTCGCCGGTGCCGGCATAGACGACGTTGGGGTCGGATGCGGCCACCGCCAGCGCCCCCACCGCGGCTGAGCGGAAGTGGGCGTCACTGACATTCCGCCAGGTGATGCCGGCATCCTCGGTCTTCCACACCCCGCCGCCGCACGCGCCCAAGTAGAAGGTGGCGGGCTCGGCGGGGTCCCCCGCGACCGCCACCACCCTGCCTCCCCGGGACGGACCGATGTTGCGCCAGCGCATGGCATCGGTCCACTGCGGTTCGTTGGTCATGGCCACCACCTCCCAGCTGCGGGCGGCCGTCCCCATCCCGGCCGACGAGCCCCGAGCCCCAGTCTAGCGGGACCGGGGAGCGGTCCCGGCCGGCTGCGGTCTGGGGCCGGGGCGCCCCGCTAGACTGGCCGGCGATGGACTCGACCGCGCGATCGCGACCTCCCCGGCTGGCCCCGGGCATGCACCTCGGACTGGTGGCGCCCAGCAGTCCGACGCTGGAGCCGTCGAGCACGGCGCGTGGGATGCGCGCCCTCGAGGCGCTGGGCTTCACGACCGAGCTGGCTCCCCACGCAACCGACGCCTACGGCTACCTCGCCGGGAGCGACCGTGACCGCGCCGAGGACCTCCTCACCATGTTGGAACGCCCCGACATCGACGCGGTGGTGTGCGTCCGGGGGGGGTGTGGGGCCCTGCGCACCGCCATGGCGCTGGATCCGGAGCGGCTGCGGCGCCTGCGCAACCGGGCCCCCAAGGTGTTCGTCGGCTACTCCGACATCACCGTGCTCCACGGCCTGATCGAGCGGACCCTCGGCTGGACCACGTTCTACGGACCGATGGTCATCTCGTGGGCTCAGCCCACCGACTACCTGCGCCTCGGCTGGCGCCGCGCGCTGATGGATGCGGGCCCATTTCCGATCGACCCGGATCCCGACGACCCCTTCGTCGAGACGCTGGTGCCGGGCGTCGCCGAGGCCGAGCTCGGGGGGGGCTGTCTCACGCTGTTGGCGGCCCTGATCGGCACCCCATGGGAGCCGGACCTGCACGGTCGGATCGTGTTCTTTGAGGACATCGGCGAGGATCCGTACCGGATCGAGAGGCTGCTGAGCCAGATGGTCGCCTCCGGCCGGCTTGAAGGCTGTGCCGGGATCGTGATCGGCGAGCACGCCAACTGCGGACCCCGCGAGCCGGGACCGACGATCGGGCTGGAACAGGTCTTCCGCGACCTGGTCCTGCCCCTCGGGGTGCCCACCCTCTACCATCTGCCGATCGGCCACGGCCGCCAGCTGGCCACCCTGCCGCTCGGGGCCCGCGCCCGGCTGGACGCCGATGCGGGCACCCTGACGGTGCTGGAGGCGGGGGTCAGCTGAGGGAGGGGCCGGCCTCCCCCGGGGACGTCTGGCCGAGGGGGTGTCGCGAGGGGGGCCCAGACACGGGCGGAGCCGGTCCGCCCCGCCCGGCGGAGATCCCGGCGGCACCTCGGGAGGTCGCCCCGGGGGCGGGCCGCACCGGTGGGGACCGGTGGGCGAGAAGCCCAGGACGTCCGGGACCCTGGGCAGGAGGGCCGATCCTGCTGCGGACCGGTCCTCGCCGTGGGATGACCCGCGGGGACGCCCCGCCCCGACCCGCGGCGGGAGCGGGCGGTGGTCGCCCTCCGGGTAGGCCCGGCCCGCTGCCGATCCCTGACGGTGGGCGGTCCCGGGCGCGCGGGGGCCCGGTCGACCGGGGGCGGTCCGCGACCCGTCGCGCGAGGTCCGAGCGATCTTGGGATGGGGCTCGCAGCTGCCGCTCGGGCCGCCCGAGGCGGATCTCGCCGGCCCCGGCCCCGGCCCCGGGGCGACTACGCGCCCGGGCCCGGTCCGCTACACTGCCGAGAACATGCGTTCGTCTTCCGGTCCCCCG
>Ga0307372_10005433_pt1 | contig 19145 bp, 19 predicted proteins | sample OX1MG_FD_202533 | JGI IMG/M metagenome (GOLD analysis project Ga0307372, IMG submission 202533) | Soil microbial communities from Risofladan, Vaasa, Finland - OX-1 | ecosystem: Environmental > Terrestrial > Soil > Coastal area > Acid sulfate soil | place: Finland: Risofladan, Vaasa | collected...
GGTAGTAGCGCACGAGCCAAGGCGGAAGACTTTCCGTGCCGCAGGCGCCGACGACGAGCATCAGCACCGTCCCCGCCACGAGTGACGAGATACGCCGTTTCACGTGTGTATTACGCCAGAGCTGCCAACCGAGTTTCCGCACTCTGGGCTGTGGGCCCGACTACCTTTGATGGAGACGCAAACGAGAGGTCGAACGCCCGTTAGTCCCCACCTTTGTAGTCGACCGAGGATCCGGCGCGACGAATCCAGCCTCTCGGGCTACCTCTCGATGTAGGTGGTGATCGGGGGGAGGACGCCGTGGGTCTCCATCAAGGCAGCAGTCTCGGGCGGAGGCGAAGCCAGCATCGCCTGCGCGGCCGCCAGGTCTTCGATGTCGGCGGTGACGGCGATGTTGTTGCTCCCGTCGGCCGCCGCATAGTCCGTCACGTTCGTGGCGTGTGGACTGAGTGCGCCCGCGCGTTCGGCCTTGCCCTTGAGCCAGCGTTCGACATCGACGACAGCGTGAGTCATGACCACTTTCGGCATGCCAGGCTCCTTCAGAGACGCTCGGAGGGCCTCGGCGAGGATGCCGACCCTAACGAGTACGCGCAAGTATGTGTCTTCGGCTTGAGCACGAGGCGGCCACCCGCTCGCCGCATCCTGGCCGACGCCGATTGGCCCTTCGCTTGCACCCGGCGTATGAGAGTCAACGCTACCCATGCGACGCCTCCCAAGAGCACGACAACGACCAGCAACTCGGGGAGATGGCCGCCAACGAAACCCATTGAGTGTCTACGGTACCCCGTAGCTCGACCGACGTTGGACGTATCGGGGGGTCTGAGCGAGGGCAAGGTTTCCCCTGATGACAGCCGACATCAGACCCGGGAGGCCGAGGTTCATCAAGGTCGTCGCCCTACCGCCACGTGAGGAATCCCTCGCGCACGCCAGCGTCATTTCACCTGATGCTGAGTGTTCGACGACCTGGGCGCATCCGATCGCCGAGTACCAGTTGAATTTGAGAAGGTCAGCCCCTTGGCGGCGAGCGCGAGGCGGATCAGATCGATGGCGTTCGGCCCCATGCCGTGCAGCTGACGGACCTCAGCTTCGGTGAGGTTAGTGAATTGCAGGCCGCTCGGTCCGTTGGGGCGAAGTCGGTCATCAGGTGCCCACCATCCCACACGCCGGTGGACTACGGTGTCGGTGGCGAATACCCCCAGGGACCGTGGTGGCAGCCCCATTCCAGTCTCCGCGCGGCTGGGTAGCATGAGCCCGTGCCTTCTGAACCCATGACGATCGTTCATGCTCACGCACAACACTCCGCCGCACCCGTCCGACCCAGACTGACGATGCTGAACGGGCCGACCTCCTCCGGCGTATTGGCGAAGCCGCGAGCACAGCCGCTGGAGCCGCCGGTGGTTGAAGTACGCGTGCCGCTCGCCGCCGGCTACCAGATGGGGCCCGCTTCCGAGTGAGCGAGCGAAAGGTCGCTCGGCTGGCATGGGGCCTCGCGGCAGTCGGCATCGCGCTCAGCACGGCGACAGCAGCGCTCGCCGTCGCGAATGGCGCTTCGATACACACTCTCGAGGCGGTCAACCCGCTCGAGATCGTGATGTCGCTCACGTTCGCAATCGTGGGCGGCCTGATCGCCTCGCGGCGGTCCCGAAATCCCGTTGGGTGGCTCTTCCTTTTTATGGCGGTGGTGATGGGTGCCGGCGGATTGGCCGCGCAGTATGCCCGCTTCGCGGCGATCACTCATCCCGGCGTACCGGGAGCGCAATGGGCGTTGTGGTGGTCGATCTGGTCGGAGCAGTTCGTCTATCCATCCGGTGCCGCCACCATCACCCTGCTCTTGATCCCCGACGGACGACTTCCGTCCCCGCGGTGGCGAGCCGTGATCCCCGTGGGGGTGATCGCCACATTGTTCATTGCAGTGGTGCTCGAGGCGCTGGGCACGTCACCCCTTCAGGGTCCGGACAATCAACCGCAGCTCCCCAACCCTGTTGGACTCCGTGGCCTCGAGGCCCTCGCGAACGGGCCGCTGGCATTCTGGTGGTTCGTCGGCCTTGCGGTCCTGCTCGTGGCAGCCTTCGCGCCGCTGGTGCGGCTGCGCCGCGCACGAGGCGATGAGCGCGAGCAATTGAAATGGATTGCCTACGTCGTGGTGACCACGGCCGTGGCAACGCTCGTGGTGGCCGTCGGTTCACTGATAGCGCCCCAGGCCGCCGTTGTGACAAACGATGCCTGGTTGCTCGTCAACCTCCTGGGGTTCGCGGTCGCCCTTCCAATCGCAATCGGAATTGCTGTGCTCAAGTATCGGCTGTACGCCATCGACATCATCATCAGCCGCACCCTGGTCTACGGCGCGCTTGCCGTATTCATCACCGCGGTGTACGTGGGTATTGCCGTCGGGGTCGGAACTCTGGTGGGTGGCGGAGGCAAACCCAACCTGGCGCTGTCGATCGTGGCCACGGCGATCGTCGCGATCGGATTTCAGCCGGCGCGCGAACGGGTGCAGAAGGTTGCCAACCGGTTGGTGTACGGCAAGCGGGCAACGCCGTACGAGGTGCTGAGCGAGTTCTCGGGACGCGTTGCCGAGACCTACGCTGCGGATGAGGTGTTGCCGCGCATGGCCCGAGTGCTCCAGGAGGGAACGGGTGCGGAGTCGGCAACGGTATGGCTGCGCGGAAGCGAGGAGCTGCGACCTGTCGCAACCTTCCCGGATGGGATCGCTAGGTACGCACCCGTGCTCATGAGCAGTGGGACCTTGGCACCGCTACCTGGCGCGACCCGGTCGGTGGAGGTGCGCCACCAAGGCGAACTGCTCGGCGCACTCAGCGTGAACATGCGCCGCGGCGAAGCCCTCACCCCGAACGAGGAGAAGCTGGTCGACGACCTCGCCCACCAGGCGGGACTGGTGCTCAAAAACGTGGGCCTGAGCGCGGACCTGCAGGCGCGGCTCGATGAGCTGCGCGCTTCGCGGCAGCGGTTGGTGAGTGCCCAGGACCTGGAACGGCGGCGTCTGGAGCGCAACCTGCACGATGGTGCCCAGCAGCACCTGGTGGCCTTGAAGGTGAAGCTGGGCTTGGCGCAGATGCTTCTAGGACGCGACCCGGCGAAGGCGGCCGCCACCCTGGAACAGCTCAAGGGTGATGCCGATGAAGCCCTGGAGACGTTGCGCGACCTGGCCCGGGGCATCTACCCACCACTGCTCGCCGACAAGGGGCTGGTGGTCGCATTGGAGTCCCAGGCGCGGAAGGCGACCGTTCCGGTGAGCGTGGAGGCGGAGGCAGTGCAGCGCTACGCCCAGGACGTGGAGGCGACGGTGTACTTCTGCGTGCTCGAGGCGTTGCAGAATGTCCAGAAGTACGCGAGCGCGTCCAACGTGGTCGTGCGGCTGTGCGCCGAGGATGGCACTCTGAGCTTCGAGGTGCAGGACGACGGGAAGGGTTTCGACGCCGCGACGGTGCGCAGGGGCGCCGGAGTGATCAATATGAACGACCGTGTTGATGCGCTCGGCGGCAAGGTTCAGGTGATCTCTCACCCAGGTGCTGGCACCTGCGTTCACGGCGAGTTGCCCGCGGAGGTCCGCGTCGCGGCGGTGGCCTGACCAATTACCCAATCCGTCGAGGTCGCGGAAGAACGCGCGCCTGTGAGGGGAGCGTCGAACACCCGAGCGTCTTACCACTTGAAGTGCTTTCTCGCCCTCCACAGCCTGCCGGTGAGCCCGCAAACTCGGTTGGCCAAGAAAGTTGATCGTGGCGCAGGCTAGCGCGCACCTTTGTTACCTGAGTTGGGCGCGAGGGGACCGCTGGTTGAGCGGGTCGATCACGACGCAGCGGATCGACAAAGCGCGTCGTTGGCCCGGTCTATCAGTGGCGCGGTCGTTCCGGCAGGCGCTTCGTCACGGAGAAGTCAGCGTCTTCGGTTTCAACAGCGCGTCATCGGTCCCAGCTGCCGCGCGTTCATCGGTGATGCGATGTCGCGTGTCCTCCTCGTCAATTGGGCGCGTCGCGGCCTTACGGGGCCGGCCGGGAGGACGGCGCCCGCGCATGAAGCTTTCCAGGTCCTCTGCGTAGACGCCCCAGACCGGTCCCACCTTGATACCAAAGAGCCTCTGGCTGGCGAGCAACCTGCGGACGTAGGCCGGCGAGGCGTGGAGTTGCGCCGCCGCCTCGACAACGGAAAGTGGATGTGAACCTATGATCGCCTCATCATACTAGCACGGCGCCGCAACAATTATCGGGACAACCTGCTAGGTTGTGAGGGTCCCAGGATCGAGGCGAGAGCCGTCAAGGCGCCGGTCGGGGCGACCTTTCTCTCAGGGGTTGTCAGCCAGTTCCTTCACGTTTCTTCTCGGCCCTCCAAACGCACACTCCGTTGGAGGAGCACCCGCATGGCTGTTGCAACCCGCCCCACCGAGAAGACTCGGTATTTCAAGGCCTCGCCCCGCGCGCTGCTCATCAATGGCAAATTCGAGCAGGCCGAGAGTGGCAAAACCTTTGACACGCTCAACCCGGCCACCGACACGGTGCTCGCGAGCATCGCCGAGGGCGACGCCCACGACATCGACCGCGCGGTGCGAGCGGCTCGCCGAGCGTTTGAAAACGGCCCGTGGAGCCGCATGACTCCCTCAGAACGCGGCCAGATCATGCACCGAATCGGCGACCTGATCATGGAACACGCAGACGAACTCGCGGAGCTCGATTGCCTGGACAACGGCAAGGCGCTCGGCGTGGCGCGCGCTGCTGATGTTCCGCTCGCGGCCGACCTGTTCTGGTACATGGCGGGTTGGGCCACGAAGCTCAACGGCGGCACCATCAACCCGTCGGTGCCCTACCTCCCCGGCGCCGAGTTTCACGCGTACACACTGCGCGAGCCAGTCGGCGTCGTTGGCCAGATCATTCCCTGGAACTTCCCGCTGCTGATGGCCGCATGGAAGCTGGGTCCGGCATTGGCGACGGGTTGCACGGTGGTCCTCAAGCCTGCCGAGCAGACACCGCTTTCGGCCCTGCGCTTGGGTGAGCTCATGCTCGAAGCCGGCCTCCCCGACGGGGTGGTCAACATCGTCACCGGATTCGGTGAGACCGCCGGCGCCGCTCTCGCCGCGCATCCTGGCGTCGACAAGATCGCCTTCACCGGCTCCACCGAGGTCGGCAGACTGATCGCAACGGCTGCCACCGGCAACCTGAAGAAGGTCTCGCTGGAGCTCGGCGGCAAGTCGCCGAACATCATCTTCTCGGACGCGGACATCGACGCGGCCATCGCCGGCGCGGCACAGGGCATCTTCTTCAACCAGGGTGAGGTGTGCTGTGCGGGGAGCCGTCTCTTCGTGCAGCAGGACCGCTTCGATGAAGTGGTGGAGGGCGTCGCCAAGGCGGCCAGGAAGATCAAGGTCGGCCCCGGCATGGATCCGGACACAGACATGGGCCCGCTGGTTTCCCGCGAGCAGTTCGATCGGGTCACCGGGTATCTCGCCAAGGGTGAGCAGGCTGGCAACCGCGCGCTGGCCGGCGGCCACGCACTCGACCGTCCGGGCTACTTCGTGGAGCCAACCGTGTTGGTGGACGTCGAACCCGACGACGTGGTTCTGCGCGAAGAGATCTTTGGACCGGTGATCGTCGCGTTGCCGTTCAGCGACGTCGACGACCTCGCCCGTCAGGCCAACGACACCGTCTATGGACTGGCCGCGGGCGTGTGGACCAAGGACATTTCGAAGGCCCATAAGCTCGCCCGGCGCATCAAGGCGGGCACGGTATGGGTCAATACCTACAACGTGTTCAGCGCGGAGCTGCCCTTCGGCGGCTTCAAGCAAAGCGGCTGGGGTCGCGAGATGGGTGAGGAAGTCCTCTCCAGCTACCTCGAGACCAAGTCAGTGATCGTTCAGCTCTAGCCTGATCTTCTCTGCGAGGGTCGCCGTCGACCATGCGCCGGCGGCGACTCACTCGCAATCAGACTCTCGAGGCAAGGGAGAGGCGGGCCGGCTTCGGGGAGGGAGCGGCCGGCCAAGTCAACCGAGGGCACACAGCGGAGAACATGCGCAAGCAGACCCAGTCGAGTCGGCGGCGACTCCTGCAAGAGCAGTCGGCTCGGTACCTCAACGAGTCGGAGTTGCCCTTTACCGTGCCGCAACGCCTGCCGGTCGTTGCCTCCGACGGGCCTGCCACGCAGACGGCTGCCTTTGACGCCACCCATGTCTGTCGCAAGGTTTAATTCTCGTACGCCAGCGAGCTGGTTGGGGGGTCCATTCGCGTGATCGATCGGCGCGTCGAGGAGGACTACCGGGACGCACACGACCATCCTGGACTCCCTTCGACAGAAGCACCAAACGGGGTCGGTTGAACCTGGGAGTTGGGACTGAACATGAACGCTCCACCGGACTGGGCTGGCTCTGGCTGCTGCGGGAGGAATCGCCGGGATGGCGACCTTCCAGATCCTTCTGGCCGTGGGCTTACCGTTGGGCCACGCCGCGTTCGGTGGGGCGAACGCCGTACTGCCCGCAAGATTGCGCGCCGCTGTGGCGGGCAGACCGGCGCGGGTCATCGGGGATCCTGACCGCACAGCTACACGTTCACCCGCGACGCAGCGGCGAACCCTGGCGACGCTCGGTACTCGCGACGACGTCTTGGGCGAGGTCTTTCACGTGCAGGACGCCCCGCTCAAACCACCCGCGAGATCATCAGCACGATCTCGGCTGACCTCGGATCGCCCATCAAGATCAGCGTTGCACCCCTCTCGTTCTCCGGCTGATTGGTGTCGTCAACCTCACCATTCGCGAGCTCGGCGAGATGCTCTACGAGTTCACGCAGCCATTCATCGTCGACAGCACGAAAGCCGAGATGCGGCTCGGTATCCGGCCCACCCCGATCGGCGAGGCGCTCGCCTCGACCGTCGCCTGGTTCCGCGCCCGCGACGGTAACCACGGCTCGCAGCACGATGGCCCCGAATTGCCACACTCCCAGTGGCAGTCCGATTCCCGCTGCATACACCCTGGTAACGACGATCGATCCCGTCCCTGGGCAGCGCCTGAACCGCGCCGCGATTCATCGCTGCCTGGGCAGAGCATTCAGCGCGTCCAAGTCTGCACGGTTGAGGACGAGTCGACTTGCGGCGATGACCATCAGGCAAGGGGTTGGCGGGTGCGCCATCGGCGCTACACAGGGAAGCCCAGCTGAAGACGCTCCAGTGCCCGTTGTCACAGCTCGCAAGGGCCATGGGCATCGTGCCGATCGCAGAGAGCGCGTTGGCCCGGGGCAGACTGCGTGGTCGCGCCCCGGGCCTGCCCTTCTCAGCTCCGACTGCCCACGAGAATCGGCGCCGGAACAACCCGCAGATGGCTGGTGACTCGCTCGACCCCGGGCGCCGCGGCCGCTGCCTTCGTGGCGGCGCGCTCCTCCGCGAGTGAAGAGACGCTGCCCGTGAGGGTGGCCACGTTGCCAAGCACCTCCACGTGAATCGAACGTGCATCGAGATCGGCCCGACGATGGAGAGCGGCTCGGATTTCCTTGTCCACGTTATGGGCGGTGGCGCGCGCCGTGAGCGTGATCGCATTGGTGAGCCCGACGACGCCGACCACATGGCGGGCGATGCGCTCGGCGGTGCTGCGCTGATAGGCCCAGCTGACCGTGCCCTCGAGCTGCACCCATGCATGGCTGACGGTGGCCGTGACGGATCCAGGGTTGAGAAGGGTGCTGTCCGAGAGGGCTCGAGCGAGGCTCTCAGCGATGTCCGTGTCATCCCGTTGCCACGAGGCCGGGAGGTGCACATCGAGTTCATTGGCGACCGCGACGACTCCGCGGATCCTCCGAGCTGCCTTGTCGGCGGCGATGCGCTGCGGGTAACTCGCCACATGACCGGACAGCGTGACCGCACCGTCGTGCGCGCTCACGCCGATGTTGGCTGCGTTGGTGCTGGAATCCCAGCGCAACTCAGCCATGACCTCGTCTTGCAGTGTCGAATCGGACGTGCTCATGATGTTCCTCGCCTGTGCTTGCCTTTGACACGCATGGGCGACAGGCTAGAAGCCAACGAGGCGGGGTGAAAGGGCCGTACGTCACATCTCGCGTGTGACCTCAGACCGGTCCGATCAGCGCCGATGGTACGCAACCTGCGCCACCGGCTATCGGTACGCTCCCGACCCAGACTGGCGCGGATGCCGCTGCGATGCAACCTGCGCGTGACCCATCGTCCTGCCTCCGGACGCTGCTGCCAGAGGCGAAGGACCCCGAACACAGGGATGATGGCGCCCGGTCGAGGGGCGTGACAAGGGTCGGCCGGCTCGGAGGCTCGGGACGATGGTCCCTGGCGATCTGCTCGCATGTTTGTGAATCTGTGGTGGAGCACCACCACTTGCGAAGCGAGGAGAGCCATGGCCGCCACCATCGTCAGGAGCCGCATCGACCGCGAGATCGGTGATCTCCAGCACGTGCACGACACTCCGATCGTCACCACCTGCTACCTCGACGTCGATGGCGGTCACCGGCCGCGGCGCGCCGACTACCTGCAGGCATTCAAGGTCCTCGCGCAGACCGCGCGCGAGAGCGCAGCCGTCGAGGAACCGGACGTTCGAGCAGCGCTCGACGGCAATGTGACGATGCTGGAACGATGGCTCGAGGAGCAGTTCACGCGGTCGCACACCCGTGGACTGGTGCTGGCGGCCTGCTCGCGCGATTCGTGGCTCCGAGCGAGCACCCTACCGGTCCGGGTGGAGGATCAGATCGTCTCCGGGCACGGCCCCAACCTCATACCGTTGAAGCTCCTGCTCGCCGGGGCATCGCGCTTCGGGGTGACTCTGGTCGACCACGAGAAGATGCGGATATTCGACTACTACCTTGGAGAACTCTTCGAGTACCCCGCGCTGTTCGAGGGACCAGCGCTCCACAGAGACCGCCAGCGTGGATGGAACGTCAGCAGCTCGCCGTCGGGAACCGGCGACGCCGCGGCGCAGTGGGCCTCCGCGGGCACGCACGTCGATCGCCGCGATGTGGCGCTCGTCGAGCGTCACATCGCCCGGTGCGCCGCTGCGCTCGCGAGCCATCTCGATGCGCACCCAGTCGACCATCTCATCCTGGGCGGCCCGACACCGGAGCGAATGCGACTGGAGCGCCACCTGCCCGATCGCTTCGGCGCCCGTGTCGCCGGGCACGTGGGAGTGCGTGTCAACGCTCCAATCGATGAGATCCAGACGGCTGTGGCGGCGATTGCACTCGAGGTCGAGCAGCGCCCCTGACTCGTCGATCCCGCGGCGTGCGGCGGCGACCGTCGACCGCAACGATCAAGGAGACGAGGTGCTCGCCCGACGTGTCGTGAGTTGGAGATACACGTCGTAGATCCATTTTGGGGTTTGCACTTGCGCTGTCAGGCTCCAGGCACCCCGTAGAGAGAGATTGGCTCCGTACGCCGAATAGATCCCCTGCCCAGCCGATGTCAATTCGAGAGCCGATCCGCCGATCGTGCCAGCGCCATAGAGGAACCCGAGGGTCACCGTCGCGTCGTTGATGGGGGCGCCTGTCGAGTAGTCCGTGAGTGCGACGGTGAAGTTGTTGTATCCGGCTGTCCCGGGCGACACTTCGAGGCGGACCCTGAGGGTGGTGCCATCGGAGCCGGTGGCAACCAGCGGCGTCGGTCCGGAGAACGCCAACGCTGTTGCGCTTGGAGGAGCGACGTTGACAATGGTTGCCGAGAGGACCAGCGCCGCTGCTCCAGCCACCACCTGGGCACTGGCGATCCTTCTGAAGCCCTGCACAGGCGCCGACGAGCGCATCGAGTTGAGCCGGTTCGCCGCCCCCAATATTGCCAGCACGAGTATGAGACCAACCTTGGCCAGCACCAATGCGCCGTACACGGTGGTCACGAGTCCGTGCCAGGAGCCGATGGCGGCCACCGACCGGAGCACGCCGGTCACGGCGATCACGATGAGACAGGCGATGGAGATGGCAGCGAAGCGCTCAAGAAGGCGTCTGCGGCCCTCGGACGGAGTTGCGGAGATGACGACTATCAGCGCCGCAAGACCACCCACCCACAGACCCCCGGCGAGAATGTGCGCCCACTGCAGCAACACGCTGAGGATGGGGATCGCTTCGGTGCTTGCATGATTGGCCGCGGAGTCGGCGAGTGTCGAGAGAGCGGCACCAATCCACGCGATCGCCATCATCGGTCGCTGCATGCGTTGCGACAGACGGGGAGCGGCGAGCAGAGCCACGGCCCCCACGAGTACCGGTACCAAGCGTGTGAGGAAAGCACCTGTCAACGACGTGTCGACGAACTGGCTCCAGCTTGACCCCGCGGCGCTGAGCTGACCCTCCGTGATGCCGGCGACGCCGACAACAGCGAGGAGATTCGCCGCGATCAGGGGTGTGCGCAGACGGCCCGCATGCTCGACACCGACGAGGAAGGCGACACCGATGCCACCGAGCAGGAGCACGATCGACACGTAAAAGACCGCTCGCGCGCCAACGGCGATCACCGACAGCGCGGAAGTCGCAGCGCCCGGTTCCGCAGCGAGTGCCGTCGGCGGAACCACCTGGACTCCGAATTCGAAACTCCCCGAAACCCGGTGCCCATCAGACGCCGAAACCGTGAGCCACGCCACCGTGTACGTGCCTTTGGACATGTCGCGCACCTTCACCGAGAGGACACGGGGCGCGCTGGGAGATGAGACCGCGTGGCCGACCTCGTGATGCCCGCCACCGGTGTCGAGAATCTGGATAGACGACAGAGCCGGGTCGGGCGCCTCGTTGAACCAGATGACGACCGAGGTGGGGGGCTCTTGCAGCACCGCACCAGGAGCAGGGACGGAGGCGACGGGTAGTGCGTGAGCCGAGACGGCTGACGGCGCCGTCAAGGTCAGCAACGGCAGCGTTCCGAGCAGCACCGTCAACCAAAGCAAGCGTCGCCCGATGGTCCGGGACCGACGTCGGACTTCGGGGTCAGTCACCGACGACGACTAGCGCAGAACGTTGGTGATGGTTCGGCCTTGGACGGCGCGCAACGTTGTCACCGCCGGCCGCCTGATGAAACGGCGGTGTCAGACAACGGTGAGCTCACCGCCCATGTACCCCAGAGTCGACATCGCGCCGCTCCAACCAGAAGGGCCCGTGCCGCAAGGATCCTGGCAATGCCATTCGAACGTGCCGGCGGCGCCCGTGTAAAAACTGAACGTGGTGCGGCTCCTGGCGAGGATGGGAACATTCAAGCCCAGGGAGGGAATTGTGAACGTGTGCGATACGAGGTTGGGATCAACCGCGGTGTAGGTTTGAGCCGGCGACGTGCCCGCAGCGTTGGGGTTCTTCGTGTCCATGGGTTGCGACGAGACGGTCCCGTGAACATTCGTCGCCGTTGCAAATCGCTTGTAGTACCCGGTCAACGGGGTCGCATCGTCGAAGTTGATGATCGTCACCGTGACCTCGCTGAAGGCCGGCACGGTGGCCTGGGACGGGAGGACCGCCGGGCCGACCGGCGAGCCGGTCATGGTCGGCGTGACGATGGTGAGGTAGAGGTGCGTTGGCAGCGTTGAGACCGTTCGCACCGCTGATGCGTGCGACGACGTCGTCGTCGCGCTCGGGACGTGGGTCGCGACACCCATGCCCCATCCGAACACGCCGGCGGCGCCAAGACCCACGGCCAAGACCGAGCTTGCGGCAACAACGTCGGATCGCTTCATCGCACTCCCCCGCGGGTGGCGGCGGCACATCGGCGCTTGACGCTGATCACTGGTGGTGGGCTCGGTCGCGGAGGCATTGGGTCTTCCCTCTACGTGTAGTGAAGTTCTTGTGATTGGCATCCTACTAACTTGTCTGCTTAACGTCAAGTACCGTGCTACAGTTTGAGGTGTGAACCTCACCCTCTCAAAGCGTGGTGACTATGTGGTCAGGTCAGCACTCTGCCTTGCTCGCGCGTACCCGTCCGGAGGACATCGGAAGATCCGCACCGTGGTCGCCGAGATGGGCGTGCCTCAGACGTATGCGTCGCAAATCCTTGCCGATCTGGTGCGAGCCGGGCTGGCAAGGTCCAAGGCTGGACGTGATGGGGGGTACAGCCTGACGCGCATGCCCGCCGCGATCTCGATGCTCGAGGTGGTCGAGGCGGGTGAGGGGCCCTTGCGCTCCGAACGATGTGCCCTGGGGGAAGGGCCCTGTCGCTGGGACGCGGTCTGTCCGCTCCACGAGAGTTGGAGGGCCGCCACCGGAGCGATGCGGGCGGTGCTGGCCGGCATCACCCTGGCTGAGGTCGCCGCGCGCGACGAGGAGTTGGAGCGTGGCGAGGGAACGGCCCCACCAGACTCGCACCGACACGCGCATCGCAGCCTTTCAGTCGAGGATGAGGTCCAGGTGGAATGTGATCTGCGAACGACGCTGATGCAACTTCAGGAGGAGGTCTGGCTGTCGCACTGTGTCCAAGACGCGTATGCGGAGATGGATACCCTGCGGGCTCGCATGGATCCCGGCGGCTTGAGTTGGATCAGCGGCGCAAGCCCGGCTTTGGAGTTGACCCCGCCCGTGGAGAGTAATGGCGAAGCCGTGACCAGGGGTCTTGTCTGGGCGGTCATGACCCCAGGGAGCGCGGAGTCGCGCCTGGAAAGCACGTTGGAGCTGCGATCCCTGGACCCCGAGCGGACCCTGATCCACCTGAGCGGACGGTTTCGGCCTCCGATCACAGCGCTGACGCTCGACGATGAGCAGACAGCGCGGCTGACCCAGGCGGCCATCCGCGCGTTCTTGCGCGGGCTCGCCACCGGTATCGAGTCCCAGGTGGGGTCCCCTCTCCGGCAACTCCAGGGCGCGGGCCCCGCGAAGTAAGCAACGATGGCGTGAGCTCCTTCCAGTCATCGACACGCCCTGATCGGAAGCAAGTGCTCAAGGCCGCCATCACCCCCGTACTGACCGTCAGCAACGCAGCAGAGGCGGTCACCTTCTATCAGCGAGCATTCGGCGCGGAGGAGATCCAGCGGAACGAATACCCCGATGGCCGGATCGTCGCGGAGATGGCCATCGGCGGCGCGCGGTTTCGAGTCGCCGACGAGGCCGCCGAGTCGGCCAACCTGAGCCCCCAGACCTTGGGGGGGACGTCTGTACGACTGAACCTGCTGGTCGCCGACCCCGAGGCATGCGCTGCGCAGGCCGTTGCGAACGGCGCAACGACAATTGCGCCCGTCGCGGATCAGTCCTACGGTCTACGCCAAGGCCGAGTAGCCGATCCCTACGGACACCATTGGCTCATCGGTTGTCCGCTCCCCGGAAAAGGCGATTGGGCCGTGTCGCAGCGAGCGTGACGAGCCTCATCGAAAGCTTGAAACAGCACCAATCGCTCCATATCGTCTGCTCCCAACGTCGTGAAGCCGGGCGAGCTTCGATCACCGATGAGCCTCGGCCGGCGCCCGCGTTGTACCGGTACGTCACCGCGTCGCTCCAGCCTTCCCTTGACCCAGCCGGTCCGCACTCGGATGAGTCTTTTCTCATCCCACTCACATCCGGCCTTCACCGGCTCTGCGCAGTGTGGCCCACATCAACCCGGCCATTGCCATTCAACTGCGAGGTACACAATGCGGAAGCTGCTCAGACTGGGGGGCATGGTCGCCGCCACCGCGGTGGCGGCGATGATCGCGCTCGTGGCCGGCCTTGGCGGCCCCCCGGCGTCCGCGGTCAGAATCCCACCCTCAGTGGTGGTGGATCGCTCCGTGGCGCATCCTGCGCCGAGCGTCGCGACTGCGGGGGGCTCCAACCAGGAACACCCTGCTCACCCCACGCCGGATCCAGCCGCCACGAAGCCCGGTCCCAGGGATTCGCCGAATCCTGCCTCCACGTCGTCCCCGACCCCAGAGGGCAGCGACCCCGCTACCCCTGATAACGCCCCGCAGCCAACGCCGAACGCGGACGCGTGAGCCTTCGAGTCTGTCGCTAGGCTCTGCGCATGCGGATCCGGAAGCAGGCGCCCGGGGACGATACGATGGCGCCACGGGGCTGGCGCGGGCTTGGTCTGACCACCCGGTTGCTCATGTCGCACGCGGTGGTGCTGACCGTCGCGATGGGGTTGATTCTGCTGCTTGCATATCTGGCCGTGGCGCGCCAACAACTGACCTCGGCGCAGACAGACATGCTGGAGGAGCTCCCGGAGTACTCGCAATCAGCGAGCCACAGGCCCGCCGGCGAAGGGCTGGCGGCGTTCACGGCCATTTATGTCGCGACCCACCCGCGACCATCGGGCCTGACTCTGGTGATCGGACTCGGTGGGACTCAGGCGGCATCGGTGCCCGCGGGCAATGCATTGGCGTCGGCACCCGAGGTGCGTGCCTGGGTCATCACGCCTCCAGCAAGGTCGACCATCGTCGACGTGGCCACCCCGGCCATCACCTACAACGTGGTCGCGAGCCCGATCGTTCTCGGCGGCCGCGCCGTCGGCGTGTTGATCGCCGGCATCGATCTGGACCGCGTGCAGCGGCAGGCGCTCTCCCTCCTCCCGGCCATCGGCGCCGAGGCCGGGGCGGCGCTCATCATCGCGCTCGTCGCCGCTTACGTCTTGCTCCGCCGTGTCCGGCGTACTGTGGCGCGCATCACTGAGACCGCCGCGACAATCACCCGTGACGACCTGAGCCAGCGCCTCGACTATCGGGGCCCGGATGATGACCTTGGCCAACTGGCTCGGACGTTCGACGTGATGCTCGAGCGCGTCGAGGCAGCCTTCGTGTCCCAACGGGATCTCATCTCCAACGTCTCCCATCAGCTGCGCACGCCGCTCACGGTGATGCGAGGACATCTCGATGTTCTGCTCCGGAGTGGTGCGCACGATCGAACCGAAACAGTTGAGACGCTGTCTCTCGTCATCGACGAGATCGACCACACCAACGCCCTGGTCGACGAGTTGCTCATGCTGGGTCGATCGCTCGAACCCGACTTCATCGAGCGTGAGCCGGTGGATCTGCGTTCGTTCCTGGCCGATCTCTTCTCGTCGGCGCAGGCGCTCGCGCCGCGCCGTTGGATTCTCGAGCCGGTGCCCGACGCCCTGGTCAACATCGACCGAGCCAAGATGCGCGGCGCCCTGCTCAACCTCCTCGACAACGCGGTGCACGCCACTCGACCGGACGACTCGATCACGCTTCGCGCGTCGTGCGACGGTGCTCTCGTGCTGTCCGTCGCCGACACGGGGAAAGGGATTCCGGCTGCCGACCATGAGGCGGTCTTCCAGCGCTTCGTCCATACGCCGGGGGACCATCCCGGCTCTGGACTCGGACTGACGATCGTGCGCGCCATCGCGGAGGCGCATGGCGGGCACGCCAGCCTGCAGAGCGCGCCGGGTGCAGGGTGCACCGTGAGCATCGAGCTGCCGGCGACATGCATCGAGTCGGTCGCAGCCGCGCATCTCGATCTCGGTGCCGGATGAACATCCTCATCGTCGAGGACGACGCGCGCATCGTGTCGTTCCTCGCCAAGGGGCTCAAGGCGGAAGGCTACGCCACCCTGGTCGCGCGGGACGGCGATGAGGCACTCGCCGCTGTCGAGGTCAGCGGCGAGGAAGTGGATCTCGTGCTCCTCGACCTCGGCCTTCCGGGGGTGGATGGGCGCACCGTGTTGCGCGCGCTGCGCACCCGCCTGCCTGGCCTTCCAGTGGTGATTCTCACCGCCCGGGACGAGGTTGTCGACAAGGTGTGGGGACTGGATGCCGGCGCCTCGGACTACGTCACGAAGCCGTTCGCCTTCGATGAGCTCCTCGCTCGCATCCGCGCCGCGCTGCGGTCGTCCGACCAGCATGCGTCGACACAGCTCGTGGTGGAGGATCTGCGTCTCGACCTGGTCACCAAGGTGGCGTGGCGCGTCGGCCGTCGCATCGACCTCGCCCCGCGCGAATGGGCGCTGCTCGAGTACCTGATGCGACATCCAACCCAGGTGCTCTCACGCACGCAGATTCTCAACCACGTGTGGGAGTACGACTTCGAGCCGGGGAGCAACGTCGTCGACGTCTACGTCGGCTACCTGCGACGCAAGATCAATGCTCCCGAGCTGACGCCACTGCTGCACGCGGTGCGCGGAGCCGGCTACCGCCTTGTGGAACCCGGCGCTCCGCACCCCACGGTCAGCACCCCACCATAAGGGACGTGCACCCGGCGCCATTCGGAAATGGGCCATCCTCTGGACGTGGCGATCAGGGAACGTATCGGGGTGTGGTGGGTCACGAGAATCACCTCGCTCCGCGGATCGCCCAACGGCAGGAGCATCGCAGAGGACGCCGCGTCAGCCACGCGAGCGCGCAGCGTTGCGGGACTCTCACCCCCTGGTGGCGGCGCCCCGCTCGTCCGCCAGGCTCGGGCCCGCTGGCCGAAGCGAGCCTTCGCCTCCAACCACGTCAGCCCGGTCAACTCTCCGAAGTCCTGCTCCCGGAGCCGTTCGTCGATGATCACCGGCAGTCCTGGGAATGCGAGAGCGGCGGTCTCGAGAGCACGGCGCTGCGGCGATGAGATGACCCAGCCAACAACGGTTCGGCCGAGTAGTCGACGGCCGCTGGCAGCCGCCTGGGAGCGGCCGCGCTCGGAGAGCCCGAGATCGCAGCTCGAGCCCAGCAGCCGGCCCGTGCCTGCGGTGGTCTCGCCGTGGCGCAGCAGGATCAGACGTCGCAGCCCCGCACGCTCCGGCCGCGGAAGTGCCGGGATCACGCTGCACCGGCGGCGCCGGCTTCACTGCCGGCTGCGACGGCCCACGTGAGGGGCCGCCAGACCACGGGATGAAAGCTCGTGGGGGTGCCGCGGCCGACCTCGTGCAGGCGCATGGCCGTTCCCTGCCAGCGTGGGCCCCGGAGGATCCCCACGGTGTCGAGGAGGACGCGACCCGGCATCAGCCGGCACAACCGCGCCGGGTCGAGATCGGCGAACTCCGGCCACCCGGTGGCGATGATCAGCGCTGCAGCCTCGCCGGCGGCCGCCTCGGCGCTCTCCATCACCTCGGCGGGGAGATCCACCACTTTGGCCAGCGGGTCATAGGCGCGCACCACGGCGCCGCGCGCCGCGAGCCCCCGGATGATCGCCACCGCGGGCGAATCGCGGACGTCGTCGGTGCCTGGTTTGAAAGCGAGACCGAGCACGCCAACGCGGACTCCTGCCAGATCGCCGAGCAGGAGCTCCACCCTGTCCACCAGTCCGCTGACGATGTCTCGGTTCACCGACTGCGCGGCGTGGGCGATCGGCGTCGTGTGCCCAACACTCACTCCGACCTCGATGAAGCCCGCGAGATCCTTGGGAAGGCACGAGCCGCCAAATCCGGGACCGGCCCCCAGGAAGGCTCCGCCGATGCGCGCGTCAAGCCCAACACCGCGGAGCACGTGGTGCGCGTCGGCTCCGAGGCGCTCGCAGAGGCCGGCCACCTCGTTGGCGAAGGAGATCTTCACCGCGAGGAAGGTGTTCGATGCGTACTTCACAAGCTCGGCGCTGCGGCGGTCGCAGAGCACCATGTGCGGCGCGGGCGGGTAGAGGTCCGCCACCAGCTGCGCCGCCGCGGGATCTCCCGAGCCGACCACGATCCGATCGGGGTGAAAGAAGTCGTCGACTGCCCGACTCTCGCGGAGGAACTCCGGGTTTGACACGACCTCGACACGGGGTTCGAGGCCGGCCCCGGGTGACGCGCCGCTGCCCGGCGAGAAGGCAGCGTCGAGCTCATCCGCGCAGACGATCTCGAGCGCCTCGCACGCGCCTGGCGGCACTGTGCTCTTCACCGCCAGGACAAGATCGGGGCCGGCTGATGACAGGCCATGGACGCCGGCTGCGGTCCGGACGGCTCGTCGTTTCGCCGCCGCAACCATCTGCCTGGCCGCTGCGCCGATCTGGCGCAGGTCCGGCGTCCCGTCGGCGCGCGGTGGCGTGCCCACGCACAGCAGCGCCACCCGAGCATCCCCGAGCGCCATGTCCGGGTCCTGGGTGAAGCGCAGCCGCCCACTGCTGCACCCGCGCTCGATCAGGGCATCGAGCGAGGGTTCGACAATTGGTATGCGGCCCGCCCTGAGCATCATGAGCCGTTCCGGGTTCGCCTCCACGCAGCTCACCCGGTGTCCGAACTCCGCCAGACAGGCCGCCGCGGTGAGTCCGACGTACCCGGCGCCGACCACGCAGACGTCCTGGGGGTGCGTCGCACGGGCTGGTCGGCCGTCGCCATCCAGGGGGCCGGTCATGCTGCGGACGCCACTGGTTCGCCGAGCCCGACGACGATCGGGAGCGACGGGCTGTGCGTGCGCAGCTCGGCGATCGCGGGCAGCAGCTCCTCATCGATTCGGCCCTCCGGACCGCTGTCGACGAGAACAACGTCTGGCGCGAAGCGGCGCGCGACGTCGGCGATGATCGCTGCTCGTGCGCGCCGGACGAGCCGTTCAGGCAACGCGTGGCGCGCTCCACCAATGCCGTCGTCAGGTCCAGGGAGATACACGACGGACACGCCTCGTGGCAAGGGAGGACCGTCGACCGGTGCACGACCGGTGAGCAGCACGAGCTGCGGTTGCGGGACGGCCTCCAGAAAGCGGGCGGCAACCGAGAGGTCGTGGTGCAGGTGGGAGCCGGGGCCGCCGCGATTCGCGTAGAGGAGCACACGTTGTGGACGCTCATCGACGGCGACGGGATGTGGTGTGGCGGCGGTGTCGAGGAGCCTGACGGCTCGAGCGGGGAACGCGCTTGCATTGATCATGCTCGAAGGGTGCCGCGCGCTCCTGAAGCCACGGTGAGGCGCCGGTGAGGGTGTCCTCATCACGCGAGCCGGAGTCATGAGGCCATCGATTGGTTGCGCGCGTGGGTGGCGAAGATCGATCCACGTCGGCGCATGAGCTCATCGGGCGTCCCCATTTCGACGATCCGGCCGCTGTCGAGCACCGCGACGAGGTCCGCGTTGCGAACCGTGGCGAGACGGTGCGCGATGATGAATGCGGTTCGGCCGGCGAGCAGGCGCTCGACGCCGCCCATAACCAGCCGCTCGGTGACCGAGTCCATGCTCGAGGTCGGCTCGTCGAGCACGACGATCGGGGCATTCTTGAGGAGAGCGCGCGCGATTCCGATGCACTGCTGCTCACCGCCGGACAACGATCCGCCGCGCTCGCTCACGATCGTGTCGTATCCCTCGGGAAGGCGCTCGGCGATGGCGCACACACCGGCTGCCTCAGCGGCGGCCGCGATCTCCTCCGGGCTGGCATCGGGACGCCCGTACGTG
>Ga0307372_10005434_pt1 | contig 19143 bp, 17 predicted proteins | sample OX1MG_FD_202533 | JGI IMG/M metagenome (GOLD analysis project Ga0307372, IMG submission 202533) | Soil microbial communities from Risofladan, Vaasa, Finland - OX-1 | ecosystem: Environmental > Terrestrial > Soil > Coastal area > Acid sulfate soil | place: Finland: Risofladan, Vaasa | collected...
CGACCGCGAACAGCATCGGCGTGTCGAAGGTGATCGAGCCCTCCCACATGGTCGCGATCCAGGAGAAGATCTTGATCCCGGTCGGCACCGCGATGACCATGGTCGCGGCGGTGAAATAGGCGCGCGTGTCGGCACTGATGCCGGTGGTGAACATGTGGTGCGCCCACACCATGAAGCCGATCACGCCGATCGACACCATCGCATAGACCATGCCGAGATAGCCGAAGATCGGCTTCTTCGAGAAGGTCGAGATGACCTGGCTGATGATGCCGAAGGCCGGCAGGATCATAATGTAGACTTCGGGATGGCCGAAGAACCAGAACAGGTTGAGGAACAGCAGCGGATCGCCGCCGCCGGCCGGATCGAAGAAGCTGGTGCCGAAATTGCGGTCGGTGAGCAGCATGGTGATCGCGCCCGCCAGCACCGGCAGCGACAGCAGCAGCAGGAACGCCGTCACCAGGATGCCCCACACGAACAGCGGCATCCGGTGCAGCGTCATCCCCGGCGCGCGCATGTTGAAGATGGTGGTGATGAAGTTGATCGCGCCCATGATCGAGGACGCGCCGGCGAGATGCAGCGAAAAGATCACCATGTCCACGGACGGACCGGGATGGCCGATCTTGGCGGAAAGCGGCGGATAGAGCGTCCAGCCGACTCCGGCGCCGCCGCCGATGACGGCCGAACTCAACAGCAGCGCGATCGCCGGCACCAGCAGCCAGAAGCTGATGTTGTTCATGCGCGGGAACGCCATGTCGGGCGCGCCGATCATCAGCGGCACGAACCAGTTGCCGAACCCGCCGATCAGCGCCGGCATCACCACGAAGAACACCATGATCAGCCCGTGCGCGGTGATGATCACGTTGTAGAGCTGATGGTCGTTGTGGAACAGCAGGTCGCCCGGCTGCATCAGATTGGCGCGCATGATCACTGAGAACAGGCCGCCGATGAGCCCGGCGCAGATCGCGAACACCATGTAGAGCGTGCCGATGTCCTTGTGGTTGGTCGAGCACAGCCAGCGCACCAGAAATCCCGGGCGATGGCTGTCATGCCCGTGGCCGTAAGCGGTCGCTTCATGTGCCATGTTCGGTCCTCGCGAAGCTCTAATGCGCCGTGGCGGCGGCAAGGCGCAGCCCGGATGCGTCGTTGCGGGCGAATTTCTTCTTGGCGGCCGCGACCCACTTTTCGAAGTCCGCCTTCGACACCGCCTCGATCTCGATCGGCATGAACGAGTGGTTGACGCCGCAGATCTGGTTGCACTGGCCGAAATACCTGCCGACGTGATTGACGCTCATCCAGGACTCGTTGGTGCGGCCGGGGACGGCGTATTCCTGCACGCCCATCGACGGCATGAACCAGCTATGGATGACGTCGGTGCTGGTGACGAGGATGCGGATCACCGTGTTGACCGGCACGACCACCGGATTGTCGACCCCGAGCAGTCGCGGATCGCCGTTCTTAACATCGTCGGCGTCGGACAGGATGTTGCTGTCGAAGCTCAGACCGCCCTGATCGGGATACTGATAGCTCCAATACCATTGGTGCCCGGTCACCTTGACGGTCATCGCGGGGTTTGCCGCCTTGTCCATGTAGTAGAGCAGCTTGAAGGACGGAATGGCGATGCTGACAAGGATCAGAATCGGCACCACCGTCCAGATCACCTCGATGAGCGGCGCATGCGTCGTCTTCGACGGCACCGGGTTGCGCTTGGCGTTGAAGCGCACGATGGCATAGAGCAGGAGCCCGAGCACGAAGAGCGTGATCAGGGTGATGATCACCAGCAACTCGTCGTGGAGCGCGTCGATGTGCTGGCGCACCGGCGAGGCCGCGGGCTGCATCCCCATCTGCCAGGGAAGCGGCTGCTCGATCGTGTCCGCAAGCGCGGCCGGCATCGCCGCAAGCGCGACGAGAAGCGACAGGCAAGCGCCCTTGAATCTGCTGCCGGCGGTCCCGACCACGCCTCTCCCGCCCATGCGACTTGTCCCCTCTAGCTCAGAATTCCGCCCGCCCGCACCGCAACTTACACGAAAGCCCGTGCCGGTCTCAACTCCGCCGGGGTCCGGCACCCTCATAACGCCCGGTGCGGTGCGGCGCCAACCGCATCTTTGCGACTTTATGCCGCATAATTGCCGCCGCCGCGCGGCCTCAGGCTCGCGCGGCGAGAATGAACGGCTCCGGCAGGCGCCCGTCCGCCACCCGGTCGCGGCAGCGGATGGGGAAGCACCTCGGCCTCGCCCATGAGCGCCTCCCGGGAAAATGCCGAGCCAGTGTAGCCAGCGCAGGATGCCGGGGCGGCGTCGCAAGACGGCGCTTTCCGGCACCGGCATCGCATCCCATATTTCGCTTGCCATATTTCGCTTGCCATATTTCGCTTGGTCCGGGCGCGCGTGCGCGGCATCGTGACGGGCCGTACAAGGAGTTTCGCGATGACCGATCTCGCCCGCACCGATGATCTCTTCTTCACCCGCACCGGCATGGACCGCGGCCGCGTCGAGCGCATCGTCGGCGAGGCGCTCGCCGGCATGGATGACGGCGAGCTATTCCTCGAATGGAGCCAGTCCGAGAGCCTGACCTTCGACGACGGCCGCATCAAGAGCGCGTCCTTCGACCAGAGCCAGGGCTTCGGCCTCCGGGCGCTCGCGGGCGAATCGTGCGGCTATGCCCATGCCTCGGAACTGTCCGAGGATGCGATCCGCCGCGCCGGGCGGACCGTGCGCGCGGTCAAGACCGGCGCCGGCGGCGTCATGGATGCCGCGCCCCAGGGCACCAATCGCCAGCTCTATACCGATGCCAATCCTCTCGGCGGCTACGACTTCACGGCCAAGGCCAAGCTGCTTGCCGATATCGACGCCTATGCCCGCAGCAAGGACCCGCGCGTGCGCCAGGTCTCGGCCTCGGTCGGCGGGCTGTGGCAGGCGGTGCAGATTCTCCGTCCCGATGACTGCCGCGTTGCCGACATCCGGCCGCTGGTACGGCTCAATGTCAGCGTCGTCGTGGGCGACGGCGACCGCATGGAGCACGGCTCCGCCGGGGCCGGCGGACGCGTCGAATATCATCGCTACTTCGATCCGGCAGCGTGGCGCGCCATGGTCGACGAAGCGCTGCGCCAGGCGCTGGTCAATCTCGGCTCGGTGCCGGCGCCGGCCGGCGCGATGACGGTGGTGCTCGGTCCGGGCTGGCCCGGGGTGATGCTGCACGAGGCGGTGGGCCACGGGCTCGAGGGCGACTTCAACCGCAAGAAGACCTCGGCCTTCGCCGGGCTGCTCGGTCAGCGGGTCGCGTCGCCGGGCGTGACGGTGGTGGATGACGGCCTGCTGCAGGATCGGCGCGGCTCGCTCACCATCGACGACGAGGGCACGCCCACCGGCACTACGGTGCTGATCGAGGACGGCATCCTCAAGGGCTATATGCAGGACCGGCTCAACGCCCGGCTGATGGGAATGCGCGCCACCGGCAACGGCCGCCGGCAGAGCTTCGCCCACGCGCCGATGCCGCGCATGACCAACACCTACATGCTGGCCGGCGACAAGGATCCCAAGGAGATCATCGCCGCGGTGAAGCGCGGGCTCTATGCCGTGCATTTCGGCGGCGGCCAGGTCGACATCACCTCGGGCAAGTTCGTGTTCTCGGCATCGGAGGCCTATCTCATCGAGGACGGCAAAGTCGGACCGGCGGTCAAGGGCGCGACGCTCATTGGCAACGGCCCCGACGCGCTTACCAAGATCACGATGATCGGCAACGACCTCGCGCTCGACCACGGCGTCGGCACCTGCGGCAAGGACGGGCAGAGCGTGCCGGTCGGCGTCGGCCAGCCGACGCTGCGCATGGACGGGCTCACCGTGGGCGGCACGGCTGCATGACGCCGGCGCGGGTCGGGCGCCTGCGCCCGGCCATCGCGCTCGCCCTGGCCGCGTTCGTTTGTGCCGCACCGGCAGGTGCGTGCGAACTCGCGACCGCGCCGACGACGCGTTGGACGATCGAACACAAGGGCGGCGTCGCCTGGCTGCGGACGCCGTGCGGCGACCCGTTCCTCGCGATCGGCGTCAACGTCGTCGATGCCGGCGCCTCGGGCGCCACGATCGACCGGCCGCATTACGCCTGGCGCCGCTTTGCGCGCTCGCGCGCCGCCTGGGCCGCGGCGACGCGGCGGCGGCTTCTCGCCTGGGGCTTCAATTCGGTCGGCGCGTGGTCGCTGGCGCCGCAGGCGCTGCGGCTGCCGACCGTGATCGATCTCGAACTGGGGCGGCTTTCCCGCTTCCATTGGTTCGATCCCTTCGCGCCGACGATGGCGCGGCGCATGGACGCCGAGGCGCGGCGCCTGACCGCGCCCTACCGCACGACGCCGCTGCGCCTCGGCTATTTCTCCGACAACGAGGTCGGGTGGTGGAGCGGGGCGCTGTTCCGGTTCTTCTCGCAAAAGCCCGCCACGAATTATACGAAGCAGCGCTGGGTCGAATTGCTGCGGACGCTCTATCATGACGATTGGCGCCGCTTCACCGCCGATTTCGTGCCGCCGCGGGGCGTGGCGTCATGGCCGGCGCTGCTGCGCGCGCGGGCGCCGACGCGGCTGCGCCCCGGCGGCGAGGGCAGCGCGGCCGTGGAGCGCTGGACCGCCATCGTGGCCCAGCGCTACTACACCCTCGCTGCCGCGGCGATCCACAAGGCCGATCCGGGCGCGCTCTATTTCGGCGACCGGCTGCCGATCTACTACGATCCCGATGCGGTGCGGGCCGAGACGCCACATGTCGATGCCATCGCCGTCAACGACAATATCGACAGTCCCGAGGGCTGGATCGCGCCCTATTTCTTCGACGGGCTGCGGACGCTGAGCGGTGCCAAGCCGGTCTTCGTCTCGGAATGGTTCTTTGCTGCGCACCACAACCGCAGCGGCAATCGCAATAACGGCCACCTCATGACGGTGGCGACCCAGGCCGAGCGCGCGCGCGGCGCGGCGGCGGCGGCCCGGAACTTCGCCGCCTTGCCCGACCTCGTCGGCCTCGACTGGTTCCAGTATTACGACTATCCCCTGGGCGGGCGTGCCGACCACGAGGATTATGATTTCGGCCTCGTCGACATCAACGACCGGCCCTATGCCCGGCTGGTGGCCGCACTCGGCGCCGCGAACCGCGCGCTGCCGCAGCTTCATGCGGCGGCGCGGCCGCCGGCGCGCACGCCGCTCGCCGATTACGCCGTTCCCTACGCGCGGATCGACCTGGCGCACCGCTCGTTGATCGACTGGCCGAAGCCGGCCGCGCTGCTGCCGCCGCTGCGCACCGCGCCGGGCGCGGTCGCGTTCGGCGAGGCCTATCTCGCCTGGAGCGAGGCCGGCATCGCCGTCGCCACCATCGGCCAGGATTATTACGATCCCGATCTGCTGGCCTATCGCGGCGCGTTCCCGCTGAGCGAGGCCTATCGTCTCGAGCTCGATCTCGATGCCGGTGCGGGCCCGCGGCGCGTCACGCTCTACCTGGTCCCGCCGCCGCGCGGGGCGCGGCACGCGCCGATGCACGTTGCGCTCTGCGCCGGCGCGCCCGACGGCAACAGGTGTGCCGCGATACCGGGCGCGAGGGCGCTCTATCTCGGCGCCAATCAGCCGCGCGTCGTCGCCGAGGCGTTCGTTCCGTGGTCGGCGCTGGGCCGCGACGGGCCGCCCGCCGACCGCCGCGTGCGGCTCGAGGTCTCGTCGCAGAGCTGGTATCGCGCGCGGTGGATGTCGCTTTCCGGCTTGACGCCGGATCAGGGCTCGGCCGATCCCGCGCGCTGGGCCGCGGTGAAGCTGGCGCCGCCGCCTTCGTGAGCGGCGCCGCTCAGTAGGCCAGCTCCTGATAGATCGGATCGACGCTCCCGCCCCAATTCGCGGCGAAGCGCTCGAGCAGCCGTTCCGCCGGCGTGCGGCCGGACTGGGCGATCTCAAACAGCGTCGCCAGGAAGTGGCTCTCGTCCTGGCCGGTGCCGTCGAGCCGGGCGCGGCGATGCAGCCCGCCGCGGGCGATCTCCAGCACCGTCAGCGCCACCTCGCGCAGCTTGCGGCCGCGGAACGGCGTCGCAAGACCGAGGCGCGGCGCGTCCCGGCGCAGCGCGTCGCGCTCGGCATCGGTCCAATCCGCGACCAGCGCGGCCGCTTCGTCGAGCGCCTGCTGATCATAGAAAATTCCGCTCCACAGCGCCGGCAGCGCGCAGATCTGCGCCCATGGCCCGGCATCGGCGCCGCGCATCTCGAGAAAGCGCTTGAGCCGCACCTCGGGAAAGGCGGTGGTCAGATGATCGACCCAGTCGCTCATCGTCGGAATGGCGCCCGGCAGGCCCGGCAGGCGTCCGGCGATGAAGTCGCGGAACGACTGGCCCGCGACATCGATGTAGTTGCCGTCGCGGTAGACGAAATACATCGGCATGTCGAGCATGTAGTCGACATAACGCTCGTAGCCGAAACCCGGCTCGAACACGAACGGCAGCATGCCGCTGCGATCGGGATCGACGTCGGTCCAGACATGACTGCGATAGCTCAGATAGCCGCTCGGCCGGCCTTCGACGAAGGGCGAATTGGCGAACAGCGCGACCGCCACCGGCTGCAAGGCCAGCCCGACGCGGAACTTCGCCACCATGTCGCGCTCGCTGCCGAAATCGAGATTCACCTGCACCGTGCAGGTGCGCAGCATCATGTCGAGGCCCAGCCGGCCCTTGGTCGGCATATAGCGGCGCATCACCGCATAGCGCCGCTTGGGCATGAACGACACGTCCTCGCGCCGCCATTTCGGCAGGAAGCCGAGGCCCAACAGGCTGAGGCCAAGCTCGTCGCACACCGGACGAAGCTGACGCAGATGCTCGCCCACCTCGCTGCAGGTCTGGTGCAGATTGTCGAGCGGCGCGCCCGACAGCTCGAACTGCCCGCCCGGCTCGAGCGAGATCGAGGCCGTGCCGTCGGACAGCCCGATCAGATTGTCGCCGTCGCGGACCGGCTGCCAGCCGAACCGCATCAAGCCCTCGAGAAGGGCGCGAATCCCGTCGCTTCCATCGTAGGGGACGGGGCGCAAATCGGCGCGGCGGAACACGAATTTCTCGTGCTCGGTACCGATCCGCCACGCCGAACGCGGCTTTTCGCCGGCGGCGATATAGGCGACAAGCTGCCGCTTGTCGGTGATCGGCTCACCGCCGGAAAGCGAAGGACCGGACATGACGCGGTATGGAACCCCTTCGACGTCTAGGAAGATGGAGCGGCCTCGATGCCCGCCCGCCGTCGACGCACCGCGCCCCAGTCGCCCCCCATCGCCTGGACCACGGCCAGCCCCGCAAGCGCTGCGGTTTCGCTGCGCAACACGCGCGGGCCGAGGCCGACCGGGCAAACAAACGGGAGTTTCCGAAGGGCGTCAAGCTCGGATTCTGCGAAGCCGCCCTCCGGTCCGACCAGCACGGCCCGCGGGCCGGGCGAAAGCGCCGCCGGCGCGGCGCCGATGGGGGGCGCCGCGCCGGTCTCGTCGCACAGGACGAGGCGGCGTTCGGGCGGCCAGGCGGCGAGGCAGGTTGCGAGCGGCACGGCCGGCCGGAGCTCGGGGAGAGTCAGCCGCTCGCTCTGCTCGGCGGCTTCGCAGGCGATGGCGTGGAGCCGGGCCGGATTGAGCCGCTCCACCATCGTGTGCGCGGTGACGACCGGAACCAGCGCGCTCACGCCGAGCTCGGTCGCCTTCTCGACGAGGAAATCGAGCCGCGCGCGCTTGATCGGCGCGAACACCAGCCACAGATCGCCGTCGTCGGCCTGGGCGCGAAGCCGCTCCTCGGCCATGACCATGCCCGTGCCGCGGCCGAGCGCCGCGATCCGCGCGCGCCATTCCCCGTCGCGGCCGTTGAACAGCGCCACGACATCGCCTTGCCCGAGCCGCAACACGGTGCGCAGCCGATGCGCCTGCTCCGGCGCCAGCGCGACGGCGGTTCCGGCGGCGAGGCCGCTTTCGATGTAAAGCCGCGTTGCCCACGGTGTCGGCATTGGCGGAGCTTAGCCGATGGCGGCGGGGGGCGGGAACGCCGCTATGCCTTGGTCCAGCGGTCCGCGGCCTGGTCGTCGGCGGCATGCGCCTCGACCCAGCGCGGTCCGGCGGGCGTCTCCTCGAGTTTCCAGAACGGCGCCTTGGTCTTGAGCCAATCGACCAGGAATTCGCAGCTCGCGAAGGCGGCCGCCCGATGCGCCGATCCGGTCACGACCAGAACGATGCGGTCGCCCGGCTCGAGCCGGCCATAGCGGTGAACGATCAGCGTCGCCTCGAGCGGCCAGCGCTGCCGCGCCTCGGCCTCGATCGCCGCGAGCGCGCGCTCCGTCATGCCGGGATAGTGCTCGAGCGTCATCGCGGCAATGCGGTCGCCGCCGGCAACATCGCGTACCAGGCCGACGAAAGACACGATGCCGCCGATGCCCGGCCGCCCGGGCGCGAGCGCGGCGATCTCGGCGCCGACATCGAAATCCTCGCGCTGGACCCGGATCATCTCAGCCGCCCGTCATCGGCGGGAACAGCGCCACCTCGTCGCCGGACGCCAGCTTGTGGTCCCAGGCGACATACTCCTTGTTGACCGCAACCCGCACGAGCTTGTGGTTGCGCAACGCTTCGGCGAAGCCCGGTCCGCGCGTCTTGAGCCATTCGACCAGGCCCGCGACGGTGTCGACGCCGGCGGGCGGATCGATCGTCTCCTCCGCCGTGCCGATGCGTGCCCTCAGCCACGCGAAATAAAGAACGCGCATTCACCGCCTCCAGCCCTTGAGCTAACTCTTCTGCGGGCCGCTTTCAACCCGGCCGCACACGGGCGCGACGCGGCGTCAGCCGAGCACTTCGCTGAACGGGAGGAAATCGACCGCCATGCCGGGCGCGACGCGGGTGACGCCGGCGCCGATCGCGACCAGCCCGTCCGCCGCCACCAGCGACGACAGGATGCCGGCACCGTCGCGCGGATATTTCCGCGCGATCCAGCCACCGTCGGCGTCGGGCTCAAGCCGGGCGCGGAGAAATTCGGCGCGGCTCGCCTTCTTGTCATAGGCGAAGCCCGCGACCACGCGATAGAGCCGCGGCGCGATGGCGGTCGCGCCCTGGAGCCGCAGAATGAGCGGCCGCGCCAGCAGCAGGAACGTCACCATCACCGCGACCGGATTGCCCGGCAGTCCCAGGAACGGCACGCTGCCGATCTGCCCCATCGCCGCCGGCCGGCCGGGCCGGATCGCGAGCCGCCAGAAATGCAGCCGGCCCAGCGCCTCCACCGCCGCCTTGACGTGATCCTCCTCGCCGGTCGACACGCCGCCCGAGGTGACGATGAGATCGTGCGTTTCCGCTGCCGCGGCGATCGCCGCGCGCACTGCCGCCGCGCGGTCGGGCAGGATGCCGAGATCGCTCACCGTGCAGCCGAGCCCCGCGAGCAGCGCGTGGAGCGAATAGCGGTTGGCGTCGTAGATCGTCCCCGGCGAAAGCTCGGTGCCCGGCTCGCGCACCTCGTCGCCGGTCGAGAGCAGCGCGACGCGGATCCGGCGATAGACCGGCAGGTCGGTGCGGCCGAGCGCCGCGGCGAGCCCGATCTCCTGCGGCCGCAGCCGAAGGCCGGGCGTCAGCGCGATGCTGCCGGCGGCGATGTCCTCGCCGCGCGCGCGGCGATTGGCGCCGTGCTTGATGCCGGGCGGCAGGCCGACGCTGCCGTCGCTCTCGCGGCAATCCTCCTGCATCAGCACGGTGTCCGTGCCCGCGGGCATCGGCGCGCCGGTGAAGATGCGGATCGCCTCGCCGGGCCGGGTCGAACGGCCGAGCGGGTGGCCGGCGGCGGCGCGTCCACCGACCGGCAGCACGGTCGGCGCGTCGGCGGCGAGATCGGCGAAGCACACGGCATAGCCATCGACCGCGGCATTGTCGTACGGGGGTAGGTCGCGCGACGCGCTGACGGGAGCGGCGAGAATGCGTCCTGCGGCTTCCTTGAGCGGCACGGTTTCCACCGGCGGCAGCGGCAGCGGCGCGGCGCGGATGCGCTCCAGCGCCGCTTCGGCCGACATCAACGCGCCGCCAAAGGCGAAGCAGTCATCGCTCAATTGCGCCATGGACGACCTCGAGGCGGCAGTGAGCGATGATGAACGCGGCGATGGCGGTTTCATCGTCGAGTGGCAGCAGCGGCACCGGCAGGCCGGCGACCGGCTCGTCCGCGGCGACCGCGACGATTTCGGGATCGTCGATGCATAGCAGCGGCTTGCCGATCGCGGGGCGGTGGATCTCGAGCTTGGGGTAGGCTTCGTGCTTGAAGCCTTCAACCAGGACGAGATCGACCGGACTCATGTGGGTTATGAGCGCGGCGAGCCCGGGCTCGCGGGCGCCGCGGTGCTCGTGCATCAGGGCCCAGCGCCGGGCGGACGAGACCAGCACTTCGCTCGCGCCGGCCTGGCGATGCTTCCAACTGTCCTTGCCGGGCTGATCGATGTCGAAGTCGTGATGCGCGTGCTTCACCGTCGACACCGTGATCCCGCGCGCGATCAGCGCCGGAACGAGGCGGGTGACCAGCGCGGTCTTGCCGCTGCCGCTCCATCCGGCGAGGCCGAAGATGCGCGTTGCCCCGCCGCTCACGTGGCGCGGCTCGGTTTTGCCGTCTTGATCGCCGGGCGTTCTTCCTGCATGTGGCTGAGCCCGGTGCGCAGATAGTCATAGCCGGTAACGATGGTCAGGGCCGCGGCAAGCCACAGCAGCGTCTCGCCCGTGGCGCGGACCGGCAGCGCGGCCGGGCCGGCATCGCCCACCAGCAGCACGCCGATGGCGACCATCTGAATCGCGGTCTTCCATTTGGCGAGGCGCGAGACCGGCATGCGGACCCGAACTGACGCAAGATGCTCGCGCAAGCCCGAAACCAGGATTTCCCGGCACAGGATGACCAGCGCCGGCAGGATGGTGGGGGATGAGATGCGCCCCATCACGGCCAGCATGAACAAGGTGGTCGCGACCAGCAGCTTGTCGGCGATGGGGTCGAGAAAGCGGCCGAGCTCCGATTGCTGCTTCCAGGCGCGCGCAAGCCGCCCGTCGAGCCAGTCGGTGATCCCGGCCAGCGAAAACAGCACGCAGCCGAGCCATGGACCGGCCGGCGCGGGCATGTAGAAGGTGACGATCACCAACGGGATCGCGACGATCCGCGACAGGGTCAGCATGTTCGGAAGCGTCGTCAGCATATCGAGAAGCCCGGCCCGCTGCACCGCGAACGCCCTGGCATCGAGTTTAGCCTTCGGCATGGAAATGGTCATAAACCTTTTTTGCAACGGTTCTGCTAATTCCGGCGACACGTTCGAGATCGGACAGTCCGGCGCGGGCCACGCCCCGGGCCGAGCCGAAATGGTGGAGCAGGGCGCGCTTGCGCCGCGCGCCGATGCCGGCGATCTCGTCGAGCGGCGAGGCGCCGATGCCCTTGGCCCGCCGCGCGCGATGCGTGCCGATGGCGAAGCGATGCGCCTCGTCGCGCAGGCGCTGGAGGAAATAGAGCACCGGGTCCTTGGGCTCGAGGCTCACCGGCGGCAGGCCGGGGCGGAAGAATCGTTCGCGCCCGGCGTCGCGGTCGGGCCCCTTGGCGATGGCCACCACCGGCACGTCGGCGATGCCGAGCGCGGCGAGGGCGCTTTCAACCGACGAGAGCTGGCCGGCGCCGCCATCGACGAGAATGAGATCGGGCCAGGTGCCGTTGGCCCGCTCGGGATCCTCCTTGAGTGCGCGGGCGAAGCGCCGGCCGAGGACCTCGCGCATCATCGCGTAATCGTCGCCCCGCGCTGGCCTGGCGGCGGCGGACTCGCCTTCCGGTACGGCTGCTGATGTGGCGGCGCCGCGGATGTTGAACTTGCGATAGGCGTTCTTGATGAAGCCGTCGGGGCCGGCGACGATCATGGCGCCGACCGCGTTGGTCCCCTGGATGTGGCTGTTGTCATAGACCTCGATGCGCTGCGGCGGCGCTTTGAGGCCGAAGGCCTCGGCGAGCCCGGCCAGGAGCTTCTGCTGGCTCGAACTTTCGGCGAGCCGGCGGCCCAGCGCCTCGCGGGCATTGACGAGGGCGTGTTCGACCAGCTTGCGCTTGTCGCCGCGCTGCGGCGTGACCAGCTCGACCTTGTGCCCGGCTCGGGACGACAGCGCCGCGGCCAGGAGATCGCGGTCGGCCGGGACATGGCTGGTCAGGACCGCCGGCGGCGGCGGCTTGTTGTCGTAGAACTGGCCGATGAAGGCGGCGAGCACAGCGTCGAGCCCGAGCTGCTTGTCGTGACTCGGGAAATAGGCGCGATTGCCCCAATTCTGTCCGCCACGAAAGAAAAATACCTGGATCGAGGTCTGTCCGCCCGCCTGATGCGCGGCGATGACGTCGGCGTCGCCCAGGTGCTGCACGTTGATGTCCTGGCGCCCCTGGACTTGCGTCAGCGCGCGGATGCGGTCGCGCAGGAATCCGGCGCCTTCGAATTCGAGCCGGTCCGCCAGGGCCTGCATGCGCCGGGCGAGTTCCTGCTGTACATCTTTACTGTGCCCTTTGAGGAACGCGCGCGCCTCGGCCACGAGCTTGGCATAGCCGTCGCGGTCGATGCGGCCGACGCAGGGCGCACTGCAGCGCTTGATCTGAAACAGCAGGCACGGCCGGCTGCGGCTGGCGAACATGCTGTCGCTGCACGACCGCAGCAGGAAGGCGCGCTGCAGCGCGATGAGCGTGCGGTTGACCGCGCCGGCCGAGGCAAAGGGGCCGAAATAGTCGCCGGCCTCGCCGCGGGCGCCGCGATGCTTCATCAGCCGCGGAAAGTCGTGAACGCCGGTAATATGGATATACGGAAAGGACTTGTCGTCGCGGAGCAATACGTTGTACCGCGGCCTGAGCCGCTTGATGAGGTTGCATTCGAGCAGCAGCGCCTCGACCTCGGTATGCGTGACGACCACCTCGAGCGCATGGGTCTCGGCGACCATGCGCAAGAGCCGATTGGAGAGGTTGGCGAGATGCGTATAGCTCGCGACCCGGTTCCTGAGATTCTGCGCCTTGCCGACATAGAGCGCGTCGCCCTTGGCATTGAGCATGCGATAGACGCCGGGGGTCGGCGGCAACGTCCGCAGCGCTGTGCGGATCGTGGCGACGCCGCGCGTCAGCGCGCTGTCTTCGGCGGGCTCGGGCATTCCTGCCCGATCGCTGCCGTCGGCTATCGTCTCGGTCTCGGCCATCGCTTCTTCACTTGGCTCGCTCGCGGCCGCCCGTCAACTGCGCGCGCCGCGAGACCGGTCCCGCAGGGTGCGGTTGCCGGCACGGCATGGATATCCACGGTTGTTGTGGAAAAATCTGTTGGGAACCGAACGGCGCGGCATGCTGTCGCAGCCTAATCCGCACTTTTCGCGGAATTGCCTAAAAATTAATCAATCTTCCTAAGCGGTTGAATTTTCATAGTATTCCCCATGGCAACGGTAAACGTTTCGTAACGTGACTTTAACATTGGCGAATTCCGCGGTGGGGCAGGCGCCGGACCGCCTGCTGTGAACAACTGGCTCTCACCAGGGGCGGCGGAAAGCCCGGCGAATCCGTTGCTTACCGGTCACAATCTATTCCGGATGTGAGTAGTCGGCGCCGGGCTGGGCCCAGCCGAGGTGCTGGCCGCCGTCGAGTGCGATCATCTGTCCGGTCAGCGCCGGGGCAGCGAGAATGAAGCGGACCGCGGCGGCGATCTCCTCGGGCGTGGTGCCGCGCTGCAAGGGCGTTGCCGCGCATTGGCGCCGGAACTGCGCCGCGCTTTGGCGCGGGCTCGGCAAGGTCGGGCCGGGGCCGATACCGTTGACGCGGATGCGCGGCGCCAGCGCCAGCGCCATCGTCCGGGTGAGCGTCCACAGCCCGGCCTTGCTCAGCGTGTAGCTGATGAAATGCGGCGTCAGGTTCCACACCCGCTCGTCGAGAAGATTGATGATGGCACCGGTGCGATCGGCGGGCAGTTGGCGCGCGAAATCCTGCATCAGCACGAAGGGGGCGCGGAGATTGCTCTCGATGTGGCGGTCCCAACTCGCCCGCGTCGCCTCGAGCGCCTCGTCCCGCTCGAACACCGCCGCGTTGTTGACGAGGCAGCCGAGCGGACCCAGCGTCGCCGCTGCCGCCGGCACCAGCGCCGCCGTCTCGGTCTCTTGCGCGAGATCGGCGCCGAGCGCCACCGCCCGGCCACCGCCGCGCAGGATCTCGGCGACGAGCCCCTCGGCCGCGTCGCGCGCATGGCGATAATGTACCGCCACCGCCCAGCCGTCGCCGGCCAGCCCCAGGACGATGGCGCGGCCGATGCGCTGCGCCCCGCCGGTCACCAGTGCCGCGCGCGGCATGGGGTTGGCGCGGTCCGTTCCGGTCACGGGCCCCGCCGCCGCGATCGCGCTTTGGCCTTGGCGAGTTCCTTGGCCGAGGTGCCGGCCCGGCCGCCCTTGGAACGCCCGGTCGGCCGCGTCCCCGGTCCCGCGTCGAGGCCGAGGTCGTTTTCCTCGAGGCGGCGGATCTCGTCCCGGAGCCGCGCCGCCTCCTCGAATTCGAGATCGGCGGCGGCGGCGCGCATGCGCTTTTCGAGATCGGCGATCACCGCTTGCAGGTTCGAGCCCTGATAGTGCAGCGCCGCATCGGCGCCGGTGTCGACGGTGACGTGGTCGTGCTCGTAGACGCTGTCGAGGATGTCGGCGATGCCGCGCTTGATGCTTTCGGGGGTGATGCCGTGCGCGGCGTTATAGGCCTGCTGCTTCTCGCGCCGGCGGTTGGTCTCGTCGATGGCGGCGCGCATGCTGTCGGTGACGCGATCGGCATAGAGGATGGCGCGCCCCTCGACATGGCGCGCGGCGCGGCCGATGGTCTGAATGAGTGCGGTGCGCGAGCGCAGATAGCCCTCCTTGTCGGCATCGAGGATGGCGACGAGCGCGCATTCCGGGATGTCGAGGCCCTCGCGCAGGAGGTTGATCCCGACCAGCACGTCGAACACGCCCAGACGCAGGTCGCGAATGATCTCGATGCGCTCGATGGTGTCGACGTCGGAATGCATGTAGCGCACGCGCAGGCCGTTTTCGTGAAAGTACTCGGTGAGCGCCTCGGCCATCTTCTTGGTGAGCGTCGTCACCAGCACGCGCCGCCCGGCCTTGGCGCAGTCGCGGCATTCGGCCATGAGGTCGTCGACCTGGTGCTCGACCGGGCGCACTACCGGCACCGGATCGACGAGGCCGGTGGGGCGTACCACCTGCTCGACGAAGACGCCGCCGGCGCGTTCGAGCTCCCACGGTCCGGGCGTCGCCGAGACACACACCGTTTGGCCGCGCATCGCGTCCCATTCCTCGAACTTCAAGGGCCGGTTGTCGATGCAGGACGGCAGCCGGAAGCCAAAATCGGCGAGCGTCGACTTCCTGGCGAAGTCGCCGCGGAACATGCCGCCCAATTGCGGGATGGTGACGTGGCTCTCGTCGACGAAGACGAGCGCGTCCCGGGGCAGGTACTCGAACAGCGTCGGCGGCGGCTCGCCCGGCTGCCGGCCGGTGAGATAGCGCGAATAGTTCTCGATGCCGGCGCAGCTTCCGGTGGCGGCGATCATCTCGATGTCGAACCGGGTGCGCTGCTCCAGCCGCTGCAGCTCGAGCAGCTTGCCCTGCGCCTCGAACTCCCGGAGGCGGGTGACGAGGTCGCGCTTGATCTCCTCGATCGCCTGATTGAGCGTCGGTTTGGGCGTGACGTAGTGGCTGTTGGGGTAGATCTTGATCGCCTCGAGCGACGCAGTCTTCTCGCCGGTCAGGGGATCGAATTCGTGGATCGCCTCGAGTTCGTCGCCGAACAGCGACAGGCGCCAGGCGCGGTCCTCGTAATGCGCCGGGAACAGCTCGATGGTGTCGCCGCGCACGCGGAAGGCGCCGCGCACGAAATTGGTGTCGTTGCGGCGGTATTGCAGCTCGACGAGTTGCGCCAGGAGGCGCGTGCGGTCGACCTGCTGACCCGCCGCGAGCGTCACCGTCATCTCGGCATAGGTTTCGACCGAGCCGATGCCATAGATGCACGAGACCGAGGCGACGATGATGGTGTCGCGGCGCTCGAGAATGGCGCGCGTCGCGGCGTGGCGCATGCGGTCGATCTGCTCGTTGATCGAGGATTCCTTCTCGATATAGGTGTCGGTGCGCGGGACGTAGGCTTCGGGCTGGTAGTAGTCGTAATAGGAGACGAAATACTCGACCGCGTTCTCGGGGAAGAAGCTCCTGAACTCGCCGTAGAGCTGCGCCGCCAGCGTCTTGTTGGGCGCGAGGATGATCGCCGGGCGCTGGGTCGCGGCGATGACATGAGCCATGGTGAAGGTCTTGCCCGAGCCGGTGACGCCCAACAGCACCTGCTCGCGCTCGCCGCTGGCGATGCCGGCGACGAGCTCGGTGATCGCCTGCGGCTGGTCACCGGCGGGCTGGAACTCGGAGTGGATCGCGAACCGCTTGGCGACATCGTCGAGCGGCCGGGCGGCGGTCACGAGCGGCATCGCGATAGAATAAGACGTGCGCGGCGGCGGCGCCAGAATCGGCTGCGGCGGGTGCTAGCCGGCATGAGGAGGCAGCCGGCAGGGAAAACGGCCGCGGCTATTGACAAATGACAATTGTCGATTTACATCACGGCGTGCGTGATCCGGAACTTCAAACATCGCGGCTTGCGCCGGCTTTACGAGGACGATGATCGGCGCGGGCTCTATGCCGAGCACGTCGAGAAAATCCGGGTCGTGTTGGCGCGGCTCGATCGTGCATCGAAGCCAGACGACATGGCGCTGCCGGGATTGCGTCTGCATCCGCTCAAGGGCGCGCCGGCCGGGTTTTGGAGCGTCACGATCCGGGCGAATTGGCGGATCGTTTTCCGCTTCGAGGGCCGGAACGTCGCCGATGTCGATTCGGTCGATTATCACTAGCGAAATAGGAACAACCCATGCCGATGAAAAATCCACCGCACCCGGGCCGGTCCATCCGGCTCGATTGTCTGGAGCCGCTCGGCCTGTCCGTGACGGAAGCCGCCAAGGCGCTCGGCGTCACCCGTCAGGCACTCAACAACGTCGTCAATGGCAAGAGCGGCATTTCGCCGGAGATGGCCATCCGCCTCTCGAAGGCCTTCGGCAGCTCGCCGGAAACGTGGCTCGGCATGCAACTCGATTACGACCTGGCCCAAGCCCGCCGACATGAGGCCGATATCCATGTCGGGCGAATCCGCCATGCTCGACCGACGCACCCGCAATCCGCCTGATCCGCCGTCGAGCGCGAATGGCGCCAAGCTGCGCGCTGCCAGGGTTAGCCGCGCGCGGCGCCGGCGCCGGAATCGGCTGCGGCGGGTGTCGTGCGGGCCGCACTTTTGGGATCAGTGGCCTGACTTACTGGGATTTTGGCGCCGGCCCGTCGGTTTCCGGCCGGGGCGGTCAGTCGCGCCGGCGCACCCATCGGAGCATCGCCCAGAACAGGCAACCGATGGCCCCTCTCTCGGCGCCCGAGCGCGACCCCGATCTACCGGGAGCCGCCGCTGCCCATCGCCGGCGATGCCGACCGCGACGACCATCGCGCCGGCAATGACGACTACACCCAGGCCGGAAACCTGTTCCGGCTGATGACGCCAGAGCAGCAGCGCCGCCTGATCGCGGCCATCGTCGGCGCGATGCAGAGCGTGCCGCGCGCGATCCAGCGCCGCCAGGTCCGCCACTTCGCCAAATGCGATCCCGCCTATGGCGCCGGCGTGGCCGCGGGGCTGGGCCTCGCGCCGAGCGAGATCGCCGCGGAATAGGCGGGCATGCGCCGCAACATGATTCATGACGAACGACGCGTTCGCGTCGCATACTGGGCCTTCTTTTGTTCCGGCCAAGAGGGAGACCGATCATGCCGAACTACACCACGCAGAACGATCTCAGCGCGAATGCCAAGGCGGTGTCGATCGCGCTTTTGAACGCGCGGCTTGCCGATGCGATCGATCTGGCGCTGCTCACCAAGCAGGCGCACTGGAACATCAAGGGGCCGCAATTCATCGCGCTGCACGAGATGATCGACGGCTTCCGCACCGAGATCGACGGCCATGTCGACACCATGGCCGAGCGTGTGGTCCAGCTCGGCGGGACCGCGCTCGGCACCACCCAGGCGGTCGCCAAGGGGACGACGCTCGCGCCCTATCCGACCGACATTCACCAGTCGAGCGCGCATCTCGCCGCGCTGATCGAGCGCTATGCCAAGGTTGCGAAGGCCGTCCGCGCCGGGATCGACGAGACCGGCACTGCCGGTGACATGGACACGGCCGATCTCCTGACCGGGTTCTCGCGCGCGCTCGACAAGTCGCTGTGGTTCCTCGAGGCCCATGTCCAGGAGCCGCGCTGACACCACGCCTCTTTTGTCATCGCGCGCGGCGAAGCGATCTTCCCGAAGGTCGCTTCGCCGCCGCGCGCGGCGTGATGACAGGGGTTGGCGGAGCGCGGGTCGATCTTGCGCCTGAACCCCCGGCGCACTAATTTACGCGGCCGTTTTCGGGGACCGCCATGGCCTTCATCGCCGACCGCCTGCAGCGCATCAAGCCCTCCGCCACTATCTTCATCGCCAACAAGGCGATGGCCATGAAGGCGGAAGGCCGCAATGTCATCGGCCTGGCCCAGGGCGAGCCCGATTTCGACACACCGCAGAACATCAAGGACGCGGCCAAGCGCGCGATCGATCGCGGCGAGACGAAATACACCCAGGTCGACGGCACGCCGGCCTTGAAGGCCGCGATCTGCGCTAAGTTCAAACGCGAGAACGGCCTCGACTACACGCCGCAGCAGATCAGCGTCGGCACCGGCGGCAAGCAGGTGCTGTTCAACGCGCTGATGGCGACGGTCAATCCCGGCGACGAGGTGATCGTGCTGGCGCCCTATTGGGTGTCATATCCCGACATCGTGCTGCTGTGCGACGGCACGCCCGTCGCCGTGCCCTGTTCGCAGAATCACGGCTTCAAGCTCAGGCCCGAGGATCTCGAGGCGGCGATCACGCGCAAGACCAAGTGGCTCCTCCTCAACTCGCCGTCGAACCCGACCGGCGCGGCCTACACCGCGGACGAACTCAAGGCGGTGGCGGCGGTGCTGATGCGCCATCCCGATGTGTTCGTGCTCGCCGACGACATCTACGAGCATCTCGTCTATGACGATTTCGTCTTCACCAGCCTCGCTCAGGTCGA
>Ga0307372_10005435_pt1 | contig 19140 bp, 18 predicted proteins | sample OX1MG_FD_202533 | JGI IMG/M metagenome (GOLD analysis project Ga0307372, IMG submission 202533) | Soil microbial communities from Risofladan, Vaasa, Finland - OX-1 | ecosystem: Environmental > Terrestrial > Soil > Coastal area > Acid sulfate soil | place: Finland: Risofladan, Vaasa | collected...
CTGGATTCCCGGCCTGGGCGTGGTGCGCGGCGGCGCGCGGCGCTGGGTGCGGCTGGGCCCGGTGCTGGCGGAGCCCTCGGAGCTGGTCAAGCTGGCGGTGGTCTTTTTCCTCGCGGATTTTCTCGCCAAGCGCCAGGACCTGATGGCGAACTTCGAGCGCGGGCCGCTGCCGGCCTTGCTGATCGTCGCGCCGATCGCGATCCTGGTGCTCAAGCAGCCCGACTTCGGCACCACCGTGATGCTCGCGGTGATCCTGTTCGCGATGCTCTTTGCGGCGGGCGCGCGCACGGCCCATTTGGGCGCCGCAGGCGCGGCGGCGGCCGGCGTCCTGGCGCTTCAGGCGGTAGCAAAACCCTACCGAATGAGGCGGCTGGCGACCTTCTTCGATCCGTGGCGGACCGCGCGCGGCGCCGGCTTTCAACTGGTGCAGTCGTTTATTGCGCTGGGCGAAGGCGGCAAATGGGGCACCGGGCTGGGCGCCGGCCGCCAGAAGATGTTTTACCTGCCGCAGGCGCATACCGATTTCGTCTTCGCCGTGGTCGCCGAGGAGTTCGGCCTGATCGGCGCACTGATCGTGTTCGTGCTGTTTTGCGTGATCCTGTTTCGCGGCATGCGCATCGCGCACGAGGAACCCGACCCGTTTGCCAGCCTGCTCGCGGTCGGGCTCACCTCGATGATCTCGTTGCAGGCGTTGATCAATATCGCGGTCGTGATCGGGCTGGTTCCGACCAAGGGTCTGCCGCTGCCGTTTCTGAGCTATGGCGGCACGTCGATCGTAATGGCGATGGCGGCGCTTGGCGCGCTGATTGCGCTGGCGCGGCGCCCGGCGGTGCGATGAAAGTCATAATTGCGGGCGGCGGCACCGGCGGGCATCTGTTCCCAGCCGTCGCGCTGGGCGAGGAGTTGCGCCGCGCCGATCCGGCGGGCGCGGTGCTCCACGTCGGCAGCAGCAACGGTCTGGAAGCGAAATGGCTCCCGGCCAGCGGCCTGCCCTACGAACTGTTCGCGGTGCGCGGCTTGCGCGGCAAGGGTCCGCTGACACGCCTCCGCGCGATCGGCGAGTTCTTCGCCGCGATTCGCCACGCCCGCGCGCTGCTCGCGCGCTTCGACGCCAACCTGGTGGTCAGTGCGGGCGGCTATGCCTGCGCGCCGATGGCGGTGGCGGCGATCATCGGCCGCGTGCCGCTGGTCCTGATGGAGCAGAACACGTGCCCCGGCCTCGCGAACCGGATGCTCTGGCGGTTCGCGCGCAAAGTTTGCGTCGGCTTTGCCGAGACCGCGGCGGCCTTCGACGATGCGCGGGTCGAGGTGACGGGCAATCCGGTGCGCCTGCGCTTCGTCCCGGGAGCACTTCGGAAAGTCGCCGATCCAATTCAAATCCTTGTTTTAGGTGGGTCGACCGGGGCGCATCGTCTCAATTTAGGCGTCGTAAATGCTTTGATTATTCTTGAGAAAGCTGTTATAAAATTGGCAGTGATCCATCAAGCTGGCGAGGCGGATGTGGGGTTGGTGAGCGACGCCTACCGCGGGCTCGGCGACGCCGCCCGAGTCGTCGCCTTTCTCGACGATATGGCGAGCGCACTCGACCGCGCCGACCTGATTGTGGCGCGCGCCGGCGCGATGACCGTGTCGGAAATCGCGCTGGCCGGACGCCCGGCGATTTTCGTGCCTTACCCGTTTCATCGCGATCGCCAGCAGGAGTTAAACGCGCGCGTGATCGAGCGGCGCGGCGGTGCAATCATAATCAACGACGATGACCATCTAGGCGAAAATCTTGCGGCCGCACTTGACGATCTGATTCGCGATCCGGCACGGCTGATCGAGATGGGTCGCAAGGCGCATGAGGCCGCGATGCCCGACGCGGCGGCGCGAATCGCGCGCGTCTGTTTTGCAATCGCGGGCGCTGAACGCGCGGCGGCATAAGCGTGAGTGATCAGAAAACCAATAGCGAAACCGATCGGAATGCCATGAGCGTAAGCGATCCGAAAATCGCGAGCGACGCCGACCGCAAGATCCTGCGCGCGGGCACGCCCACCGGATTGCTGACGCGGCCGCGCCGGTTGCATTTCGTCGGCGTCGGCGGCGCCGGCATGAGCGGTATCGCGGAGTTGTGCCAGCGCCTGGGCTTCGAGGTCAGCGGCTGCGACCTGCGCGACAGCGCAACCACCGCGCGCCTGGCCGCACTCGGTATCACGCTCGAGCACGGCCATCATCCGAGCCATCTGCGCGCCAATCTCGACGCGGTGATCATTTCGTCGGCGGTGAAATTTTCCAATCCCGAAATTGTCGCGGCGCGCGCGCTCAAGATTCCGGTGATCGCGCGGGCCGAGATGCTCGGCGAGCTGCTGCGGATGGCGCGGCTGGGCGTCGCGATCGGGGGCACGCACGGCAAGACCACCACGACCTCGCTGGTCGGGCTGATCATGGAAGAGGCGGGACTCGATCCGACGGTCGCGATTGGCGGCAATCTGCGCGCGCGCGGCACCAACGTGCGCCTGGGGCGCGGCGATTTCATGGTCGCCGAAGCCGACGAGAGCGACGCCTCCTTTCTGCTCCTGATGCCGACGATCGCGCTGGTGACCAATATCGACCCCGAGCATCTCGACCATTACGGCACGATGGACCGGGTGCTCGAAGCCTATCTGAACTTCATCAACCGCGTGCCCTTTTATGGCGCGGCGGTGCTGGGCCTCGACAGCGTCAACGTGCGCGGCCTGCTGCCGATGGTGCGCAAGCCGATCGTGACGTACGGCGTCGCGGCCGAGGCCGACCTGCGCGCGGAACGGATAACGATCGACGGCCTCTCGACGCGCTTCGACGTCGTGCGTGGCGGCGCGATCCTCGGCACGGTCGAGATTCCGTCGCCGGGACATCACCTGGCGATCAACGCGCTCGGCGCGATCGCGGTTGCGCTCGAACTCGGGATCGCGTTCGAGACCGCGGCGCGCGCCCTGGCCGGCTTCTCGGGTATCTCGCGGCGTTTCGAGATCAAGGGCGAGGCGGCCGGGCGTATCGTGCTTGACGACTACGCGCATCATCCGGTGGAAGTGCGCGCGACGCTGGCGGCGGCGCGTGCGGCGTTCAGCCGTCGCATCGTGACGATCTTTCAGCCGCATCGCTACAGCCGCCTGCGCGATCTGTTCGACGACTTCGTCACCGCCTTCGACGACACCGACGTGCTCTACCTGATGGACGTGTACGGCGCGGGTGAAGAGCCGATTGCCGAAGCGAACTCGCGCCGGCTCTACGAGGCGCTGCGCGCACGCGGCCATCTCGACGTGCGCTACGTCGGTGACGAGCGCGGCGCGGCGATCGACGCGGCGGTCAAGGTCGCCGGCGAATCGGCGGCCGGCGATCTGATCGTTACGCTCGGCGCGGGCGACGTCTATCAACTGGGCGAGCGGATGCTCGCGGTGCTCGGCGACACGGCGAAAATCGATGAACGCGCTTGAGCACGAATTGCGGTCGCGCTTCGGCGCGCGCCTCGAGGCGAATCGGCCGCTGGCCGATCTCACCTCCTTTCAGATTGGCGGGCCGGCCGATCTGTTCATCACCGCCGAAAGCGAGGACGAGCTGATGGCGGTGATGGCGGCGGCCGATCGCCATGGCGCCACGGCGATGTGCCTGGGCGCGGGAACCAACCTGCTGGTGAGCGATCGCGGGGTGCGCGGCCTGGTGGTGAAACTGGGCGCTGGCCTGGCGCGTATCGTAATCGACGGCGCGAGCGTCATTGCCGGCGCCGCGATGCAGTTCGGTGCGCTGGTCGAGGCGGTGGTCGATCGCGGGCTTGCCGGTCTTGAATTTGGCGAGGGTATTCCAGGCACCGTCGGCGGCGGGCTGGTGATGAACGCGGGCGCTTTTGGCGGCGAGATGGCGCGCGTGGTGACGCTGGTCCATGGCGTAACGGTCGCCGGCGAGACGCGCGCGCTGGACAAAGACGACGTCAAGTTTGCCTACCGGCGGACGGATTTACCGCCGCGCTTTATTATCACGCGGGTCGATTTCGTGCTCGCCCCGGGCGATCGCGAGGCGCTGCGCGGCCGCGTCGCCGAGCTGCGCACCAGGCGCGCGTCGCGCCAGCCGCGCGGCTTGCCCAACGCGGGGTCGGTCTTCAAGAATCCTCCCGGCGGTTATGCCGGACGCCTGCTCGAAAGCGCGGGCCTCAAGGGCGAGCGGATGGGTGGTGCGGCGTTCTCGGGCCAGCATGCGAATTTTATCGTCAACCTGGGCGGTGCGCGCGCCGCCGAGGTCCGCGCGTTGATCGATCTGGCGCGCGGCAAAGTGATGGCGCTGAGCGGCGTGGCGCTCGAGCCTGAGGTCCGCATGATCGGCGAATGGTGAATGCGCGGTGGATGGGCGCCGCGGGTAAGGCAAGCGGCGCGATGTAGCTGAGAGGACGTGGAAGCGGTGGCGGTGGTGGCGGCAAAACGTAAAAAGCGCAAGACGACCAGCAGCGGATGGGGCTTTCGCCTCGCCGGTATCGTGCTGTGTGCGTTCTTCGTGCTCGGCGTGATGACCGGCTTGAGCCGGCCCGGACGCACGATCGCGCAGCGCTGCAGAACGCTGCTGAGTCTGTGGCCGCAGGTCGGCCATTCGGCGATTATTCCAGCGGCGTTCTTCGGCGGTACGGTGATCGAACCGATCGTCCGCCCGCATGCGCATGGCGGCGCGGTGGCGCTGGTGCGGCGCGGCGACGGCTTCTATGCGCTCGATAGCGACGGCGACCTGACCGGCCCGGTGGCGCCCGCGGCGGCCGGCGACATGCCAATTTTAAGCGGCGCGGGCGCCGCGAGCGCCAACGCCGCCAGCCTCGTCGAATGTGCCGGCGTGCTGGTGCGCGCCGAGGCCAATCTCGGTGCGATGGTCTCCGAGATGCGCCTGGGCGAGGACGGCACGGCGACGATGTTCCTGGTCCGCCCGCGCATCGAAATCGTCTTCGACCTCGATCGCGCCGGCGCGGAGCTTGTTCGCGCGGTCCGCGTGCTCGGTATCTGGCGCGGCCATGAAACGATGATCGCTTCGATCGATCTGACCACGGCGGGCGAGGTGGTGGTGCGGCTCAAACCCGACGCGGGGGCGATCGCGCGGCCCGCTGCCGCATTGCGCCGGACCGCCTATGCGCCGGCCGCGCGCGGAATCCGTTACGTGCAGGTGGAGAGCGATCGCCGATGAGAAACGTGCTCGCAGGACTCGACGTCGGGACCAGCAAGGTCTGCGTGCTGATGGCCGAGGCGGCCGCCGACGGAACGATCGCCGTGATCGGCCACGGCGTGGTGCCGTGCGCCGGATTGCGCAAGGGCGTCGTGGTCAATATCGAGGCGACGGTCGAGGCGATTCGCGCGGCGGTGGACGAGGCCGAAAAGGCGGCGGGCGTGCGGATGGGCGCGGCCTCGGTCGGCGTGGCCGGGGCGCATATCCGCGGGCTCAACAGCCACGGTATCGTCGCGGTGCGCGGCGGTGAAGTCGGCACGCGCGACGTCGAACGGGTGATCGACGCGGCGCGCGCGGTCGCGATTCCGCTCGATCGCCAGGTTCTGCATATCCTGCCGCAGCAGTTCGCGGTCGACGATCAGGAGGGCGTGCGCGATCCGATCGGGATGGCCGGGGTGCGTCTCGAGGCGCGCATCCATATCGTCACTGCCGCTCAGAGCTACGGCCAGAACCTCAACAAATGCTGCGAGCGCGCGGGAGTCACGCCGAGCGAGCTGATGTTCGAGCCGCTGGCCTCGGCCGACGCCGCGCTGTTTCCCGAGGAGCGCGAATTGGGCGCCGCGCTGATCGATATCGGCGGCGGCACCACCGACGTGATCGTCTTTCTGAACGGCGCCGTGATGCATACCGCGGTGCTGCCGATCGGCGGCAATCATCTGACCGGCGATGTCGCGGCCGGCCTGCGCACGCCGATCAGCGACGCCGAGCGGCTCAAGATCAGCCACGGCGTGGCGACCAACCTGATCGTCGGGCGCGATGAGATGGTCCAGGTGCCGGGCGTCGGCGGACGCGAACCGCGGGTGATCGCGCGCAGGCTGCTCGGCGAAATTCTCGAGCCGCGCATGGAAGAGATCTTCGCCCTGGCGCAGCGCGAGCTGATTCGATCGGGCGTGGCCGACAGCCTCGCCTCGGGCGTTGTGCTAGTCGGCGGCACCTCGCTGCTCGAGGGCACCCAGGAACTCGCCGAGCGCATCTTCAACCTGCCGGTGCGGCGCGGCCTGCCGATAAATTTGAAGGGGCTGCCCGAGGAATTGATGAAACCGATGTACACCACGGCGGCCGGCCTGCTGATGCATGCGGGCAACGGCCACGCGCCGCATAACGGCCTCGCGCGCAACGGCCGGATCGGGTGGCTGCGCACGCGGGTGAGCGATTGGGTGAGGGATTTCTTTTGAAACGGATTACGGAAGTGTTGGGTTCTGGCGGTGCGCGCGGCAATTCGCGCGAGAGGGGTGGAGGAGGAAGTACGATGATCGAGCTGGTGGAAAATATCGATCCGGGCGCGCGGATCAAAGTAATCGGCGCGGGCGGATGCGGTGGCAATGCGGTCAATCACATGATCGCGGCGGGACTGCGCAACGTCGATTTCGTCGCGGTCAATACCGATACTCAGGCGCTGCAAAGCAACAACGCGCCGCTGCGTATCCAGATGGGCCAGATGCTCACGCGCGGCCGCGGCACCGGAGGCAATCCGGAGATCGGCCGCAAGGCCGCGCTCGAAGACGAAGAGCGCTTGCGCGAGCTGATTGGCGACGCCGAGATGGTCTTCGTCACGGCCGGAATGGGCGGCGGCACCGGCACCGGCTCCGCACCGGTGATCGCGCGCATCGCGCGCGAGAGCGGTGCGCTGACCGTCGGCGTGGTCACCAAGCCGTTTCAGTTCGAGGGGCGCAAGCGCATGGGCCAGGCCGAAGAGGGCTTGCGCGAACTCAAGAACGCGGTCGACACGCTGATCACGATTCCCAATCAGCGGCTGCTCTCGATCGCCAGCCGCACGACCTCGCTCAAGGAGGCCTTCCAGAAGGCCGACGACGTGCTGCTGCAGGCGGTGCGCGGCATCGCCGAGCTGGTCACGGTACACGGCCTGATCAACCTCGACTTCGCCGACGTGCGATCGATCATGGCCGAGATGGGCATGGCGATGATGGGTGCGGCGCGGGCCGCGGGTGAGAACCGCGCGGTCGAAGCGGCCCAGCGCGCGATCTCGAGTCCGCTGCTCGAGGACGTCTCGATCAAGGGTGCGCGCGGCTTGCTGATCAACGTAACCGGCGGCCCCGACATGTCGCTGTACGAGGTCAACGAAGCCGCCAGCCTGATCCAGGAGGAGGCGCACGAGGACGCCAATATCATTTTCGGCGCGGTCATCGACGACAAGATCTCCGACGAGATCCACGTCACCGTGATCGCCACCGGCTTTGGCGACCGCGACCTCGAGACGCGCTACGCGCCGCGCTATGCGCCGCCGCCCGCGGCGATCACCGCGCCGGTGCAGTCGGCCGCGACCCGTCCGATCGAGAGCGTGCAGCCGTCGCTGATCGCACCGCTACCGGGGCCGTCGGCGATTCCGCCGCACGCCACCACGTTCGGCGGCAAGCCGATCCGCCGGCTGGGCATGATCGTCGACGAGAGCAGCCTCGACATCCCGGCCTTTAAGCGGCGCAACGGTGGAGTGGAGCAGCGCGGCGGTCCGACTCGGCTCGGCCAGCACGACACGATCGAGAACGAGGATAAGCTGGACATCCCGGCCTTCCTGCGCAAGCCGTCGGATTGATTCGCGCCGCGCCCGCAAAGTGGCGATAGCGGGGCGGGGCGCAGGCCCCACGCGGCGGCTCCAGGAGCGATCGTGCGGACGCCATGACGGTGCGTCCGGAGCTGGGGGCGCGCGCCGCGTGGTCTCGGCGGCGTTGCCCCCGTCGTCGCTTGCCGTGGCGTGCGGTGGCGCGCGCTTCAGTCTTCGATCGGCTCGTCGAGATGGCTCAGCGGCAGTAGTACGATAAACGCCACGATCGTGCAGGCCATCGTGAAGGCCACCGCCAGCCGGTAGCCTCCCGTGCGGTCGATTATCATGCCGCATAGCGGCGGCCCCATCAGCGTGCCGAACGCGCTGCCGGTATAGAGCGTACCCAGGATCACGCCAAGGCCGTTGGTGCCGAACATCCGCGCCACCACCGCCGGTGTCAATGCGACCGCGCCGCCGTAGCTGAGTCCCATCGCCAGCGCGAACAGCGTCAGCATCGCGTACGATTCCGCCACCAGCCACAGTCCGAACGACAGGCCGAGCGCGAGGATACAGCCCTGGTACACGCGCATCATGCCGAAGCGGTCGGCGAGTGTGCCGAGCCCCAGGCGCCCCGCCGTGCTGGCCAGGCCGATCCAGCCGACCAGCGTTGCTGCCGCGATCGGTTTGATCCCGATGCTCTGCGCGAACGGCGGCAGAAAGATAAACGGGATCGCCGTCGCCACCGTGAACAGCAGGCACGCGATGTAGAGCAGCTTGAAATCGGGCGTGCGCAGAACGCGCGCGATCGAGACCTTCGGCGTGTCGAGCTCGATCGGCGGCGGCTCCGCCAGGTACGCGCAGACCATCAGGCTCGCCGCCGCGCCCAGCCCCATGAAGACGTAAGCCTCGCGCCATCCCCAATGTTTGATTAGTGCGGCGGCCAGCGGCGCGATGGTCAGCGTGCCCGCACCGATTCCCGACACTGCCACGCCCAGCGCCGTGCTGCGCCGCTTGAGGAACCATCCGCTGACGGCGGCGACCAGCGGCACGTAGCAGCACGCCACGCCGATCCCCACGCCCAGGCCGTAGGTCAGGTAGGCCAGCGGCAGGCGATCGATCCGGGCCGTGAGGACGAGCCCCGTGCCGATCGCGATCGCGCCGAACGCGGCCACCGGGCGCGGACCGAAGCGGTCGGCCAGATGGCCGGTCAGCGGACCGAGCAGGAAATAGATGAACGCGGTGATCGAGAAGATCGCCGAGATGGCGGAGCTGCTCGCGCCGAACTCTGCCGCCATCGGCTTGAAGAACGCGCCGAAGCTGTAGGCTACGCCGAACAGCGTGAAGGTCGCGAGAAATCCCGCCGCGACCATTCGCCACGCATGCGGCGAATCGCGCTCCCAGCGTACCGCCGCGGAGGCGGAAGCCCCGCGCGCCCTGGACGAATTGGCAAGCGCGGCGCCGGCGTGATCCAATTCGTGCCCGGACATGGCCGAGACTATAGCGCCGCCCCGCTCCAATCGCGAAGCGCTTTATCTCGCGCGATCGAGGACCGCGCACCGATCGCCAGGGAACCTCCGCGCGAGTCAGGTTGTCATTCTGAACGGAGTCCGCGCAGTGAAGAATCCCGGGATTCTTTACTGCGCGCAGCCCAACAGTCTCGACCCGATTTTTCGGACTGCTCAGGGTGACACAGGGGGTTTTTGCAGAGCTTCACCAGCCGCCGGCATGCAGCTTGATCAGTTCGAGTGTGACTTCGGCGCTCGCCACCATATCGTTGACGTCGAGCCATTCGCGCACCGTATGGATATCGCGCATCCCAGTGCCCAGGTTGGCGACCACCAGGCCGCGCTGATTGAGGATATTCGCGTCGCATCCGCCGCCCGTGCCGGCCGGCGCGATCGTGCGACCGCTGCGCCGCGCCGCCTCGATCACCTGGCGCACCAGCGGCGCGTCCTCCGGCACGTTCATGCCGGCGTAGCTGCGATGCGCCGAATGCTCGAGCGTCGCCGCGAAATGCACGCCGTCGACGGTGACCTGCGCGCGCGCCACCGCGTCGGCAAAACATGCGACCATGTGATCGATCTGCGCGGTGAGCTTGGCCTCGCTGCGCGATCGCGCCTCGCCGCGCACAACCACTTCGTTGGGCACGATATTGGCCGCGCGTCCGCCCTGGATCACGCCGAGATTCGCGGTGGTCTCGTCGTCGATTCGTCCCAGGCGCATCGCCGCGATCGCTTCCGCGGCAATCTTGATCGCCGACATCCCGCGCTCGGGCGCCATCCCGGCATGCGCCTCGAGTCCGCGCACGGTAAAGCGCATCCCGACCGCGCTCGGTCCGCTGACGAACAGGTAGCCGGGCGAGTCGCTGTCGAAGACCAGGCCGCTCTTCGCCTCGATCATCGTGAGGTCGAGATTGCGTGCGCCCTGTAGGCCAACCTCCTCGCAGATGGTGAAGACCGCGTCGATCGGCCCGTGCGGCACTTTGCCGTCGTGCAGTTGATGGAGCACTTCGCAGATCACCGCGCAGCCCGACTTGTCGTCGCCGCCGAGCACGGTGGTGCCGTCCGTGCGAATCACCGCGCCGTCGACGATTGGCTTGACGCCCTCGCCCGGCGTGACCGTGTCCATGTGTGCGCAGAGCAGAAAGGGAGCGATGCCGGGTGCGGTGGCGGGGATTCGCGCGATCAGATTGCCGGTGTTGCCGCGGACCTTTTCGCCGGCGCTGTCGTAGCGGCAGATGGCGCCGGCGCTCTCGACCTCGCGCTGCAGGCGCAGGGCAACATCGCGTTCGCGGCGCGAGAGCGAATCGATCCGGACCAATTCGAGAAAGAGCCGCGTCAGCCGATCGCGATTAACCGCCGCCATCGCGCCATCCGCGGGGCGGCGTCAGCCGGCCTGGCGATGCGTCGCATCGACGCCGAGCGCCGCGGCGATCTCGCCATGCGTGGCCTTGAGCGCGGCCGGCAGCGTGTCGCCAATCCGGGCGAAGAATTCGCCCGCCGTAGTCATCTCGGTTTTCCATTCGCCCGCGTCGATCGCGAGCGCCTGGTCGACCTGCGCCGCCGACATCGCGAGGCCCGTTAGGTCGAGATCGGCGGCGTTGGGCACCCGTCCGACCGGTGTCTCGCGCGCGCCGGCGTCGCCGTGTATCCGATCGATCATCCACTTGAGCACGCGCAGGTTCTCGCCGTAGCCCGGCCACATGAAATTGCCGGCCGCGTCCTTGCGGAACCAGTTGACCATGAAGATGCGCGGCGGCTTGGCGATGTGCTTGCGCATTTCCAGCCAATGGCCCAGGTAGTCGCCGACGTTGTAGCCGCAAAACGGCAGCATCGCCATCGGGTCGCGCCGCACCACGCCGACTTGTCCGGCGGCGGCCGCGGTGGTCTCCGAGCCCATCGTCGCGCCCATGTAAACGCCGTGCGTCCAGTCGCGCGATTCGAGCACCAGGGGCATCGTGGTGGCGCGCCGTCCACCAAAAATAATCGCTGAAATCGGCACGCCCTGCGGATCCTCCGCATGCGGCGAGAGCACCGGATTATTCGCCATCGGCGTGGTGAAGCGGCTGTTCGGATGCGCCGCCTTTTCGCCCGACGCGGCGCTCCACGGCTGCCCGCGCCAATCGATCAGCCCGGGCGGCGCCGGCACGTCCATCCCTTCCCACCAGATATCGCCGTTGGCGGTCATCGCGACGTTGGTGAAGAGCGCGTCGCACTCGACCGATCGCATCGCATTCGGATTGGACTTCATGCTGGTGCCGGGCGCCACGCCGAAGTAACCGAACTCCGGATTGGTCGCCCACAGCCCGCCGTCGGGTCCGACGCGGAGCCATGCGATATCGTCGCCGACCGTGAAAACCTTCCAGCCCTTGAGCGCCGCCGGCGGCATCAGCATCGCCAGATTGGTCTTGCCGCACGCGCTCGGAAACGCCGCCGCGATATAGCGCGTCTCGCCCGCCGGATTCTGCAAGCCCAGGATCAGCATGTGCTCGGCGAGCCAGCCTTCCTGGCGGCCGAGCCAACTCGCAATCCGGAGCGCGAAGCATTTCTTGCTGAGCAGCGCGTTGCCGCCGTAGCCGCTGCCGACCGACCAGATCGTATTGTCCTGCGGGAAATGGCAGATGAAGCGCTTTTGCGGATCGAGTTCGAGCGTGCAGTGCAGGCCGCGGTTGAAATCGTCCGACGCGCCGAGCATCTCGATCGCCGCCGCACCCATCCGCGTCATGATCCGCATGCTGAGCGCGACATAGATACTGTCGCTGATCTCGACGCCGACCTTGGCGAAACGCGAGCCCAGCGGACCCATCACGTACGGGATCACGTACATGGTGCGGCCCTTCATCGAGCCCTTGAGCAGCGCGCCGAGCTTCTGATAGGCCTTGCCCGGCGCCATCCAGTTGTTGGTCGGTCCGGCCTGCGCGCGCGTCGGCGAGCAGATGAAGGTGACCTCTTCGGTGCGCGCGACGTCGTTGGGATTGGACCGATGGATATAGCAGCCCGGGCGTTTTTCCTGATTGAGCGGGATCAGCACGCCGGCCGCGATCGCCTCGGCGGTCAGGCGCCGCCGCTCATCTTCGGATCCGTTGCACCAAACGATGCGGTCGGGAGTGGTCAGGAGGGCGCATTCGTCAACCCAGTCCTTGAGTGTGCGGCTTTGAGTGATCGAGTCAGTGGCGGAATAACTGGTCACGCGAAACGCTCCAAAAGTTTAACTCTAATGCGCTCAGTATCTGCCGAAATGGCCCTTGAGATGCCGACGTTTCGCAGAAGCAACCTCGCTAATCCTACCATCGCGATCCCGAGTTGACCAGACCGGGATTAGAAGTTCACCATTCACCAAGCGCCAAGTATTAGACCAGCTTTAATCTTACCAAATCGCCGAGGGCGTGCATTTGATCGTCGCCAACCTCAATTCGCCACCGCGCTCGCCGGGCTCACCTGCTGCCGATAGTCCGCGACCGAAATGATCTGCTGGGTGCGCTTGTCCCACAGGATGTACTTCAAGGCCGCGGGAATCTCCGACAACCTCACGCGGGTGACGGCCGGGAACAGATGCTCATACTCGTTGTGGCACTTGACCAGGCAATAGTTGGGAATTTTGGCCGACAGGTGATGAACGTGATGATACGCGATATTGGCGGTGAACCAGTTCAGCCAGCGCGGCAAGATCAGAAAACTCGAGCCCTCGATCGCGCCCAGATCGTAATCCCAATGGCTGGTATCGCTCGCATACGAATGCGCGAAGTTGTGCTGCACGGTGAACAGGATAATCCCCGCCGCACCGGCCATCGAGGTGCTGATTATATAGATGGTGAAGAACCGCGCCGGACCGCACGCCCAGCACATCATCGCCCAGATGCTGAGCAGGGCGAGGTTGTTCCAGGTCATATGCCAGTATTCTTTGGGCGATTGCCAATAGCGCGACTCATAGCTGGCGATGAGCGCATGATTCGACTGGCCGGGCTGTGCGATTTTCCCCTTAACGATATGCTTCGCCAGTCCGATACTGCCCTTGAGCCAGTTAAAGCGCGGGTTGAAAATCACGTAGATCAGGCCGGCGATCGGCGCGGCCGCGATACTGCATTTGAGCCGGTACATGAGCTGCTGGGTTGCGCTCAGCGCGGCGTATTCGTCCACCGCAAGCGTGGTGTAAAGTCCGCGGTATTTGTCCCAATTGCCGTTGTTGGCGTGATGGAAATTATGATGCTTCGACCATACGTACTGCGGCATCCCGGAGATTACGCCGAGCACAAAGCCGAACGCGCGATTGAGCGACTGCGTGCGAAACAGGCTGCCGTGGCCGCATTCGTGCATCAGCACAAAAATGCGCAAGGCGAACAGGCTGATCAGAAAAATCGCCAGCGCGGTGAGCCAGCGCGAAACGTCGACACTCCGCACCGCCATCCACCACAGGATCGCCAGCCCGCCGAGCGCCGTCAGGACTTGCGCCAAGGCCCGGACATCATTGGCCTGGGCATGCCGCAGGATCATCTCCCGCTTCTGTTCCTTAATGCCGCGGATCGAGGACACGATTGAGTACCTTGGTTGCGCGATTATTATTAGTCGGAAGCCGCAGGGCAATCAGTCTAGCAGACCGAACTACCTGCGTGGTATCGCGTTGCCGGTCGATCGCGGCGGCCGCCCGCGCCCCGCTTGATTAATTATAACCGCGGCTTCGCAGAGGCTTTATAATCGCGCGGCTGCGCAGACTTGCCCGCGTCCCATGCCCATAGCGGCACCGTTTGTCACCCTGAGCGCAGCGAACGGATCCCGGATCCGGGATTCTTCGCTACGTTCAGAATGACGCGACAGGCCTTGCGCAGATGTTCCCTGATGGCGGTCACCGTCCCATTGAAAAAATCAATAGGCCGAACTTTTGCGCGCCGCCGCCACCAGCCGCTCGATCTCTTCCTCGCTGAACCCGGCCAGCATCCGCGCCTCGCGTGCGATCGTGATGATATTTTCGTTGCCGTCGCGCACGTCCTCAATCGCGCGGCGCGTGCCGCGGAAGCTGAAGGTCTCGTCGATACTGTCCTGAAACTCCTGCGCGCGCTTGAGCCGCTCGGGGTCGCCCTCGGTCAGTTTGCGCAGCCACTTCGAGCCCATCCGCACGTGCGTGATCTCGTCGGCCAGCACGTAATCGACCGCCCGCTCGATCACCTCGTCGCCGTTTTTCCGCGCAATCCGGATGAGCTGCTCGAAGACGTCGCAGGCGAGCCCCTCGAGCCCGCGATTGATGCCCGCGACGCGGGCGGCCGGATCCGCGGCCTGCGTACACTTCCACAGGATTTCGGTCTCGACGTAATCGCCTGGCTCGGCGCCCATGTACGCGAGCAGCCCCTGGAAGATTTCCGTGTGGCGCGATTCGTCCCACACCTGGCGCGCCATGTCGAGCTGGAACTCCCACGGCGTGTCGGGGAAATCGAACAGCGTGCGCCCTGCTGCCTCCATCGCCTGCACTTCGCCGCAAAAGATGCCGTGGAGGCGCGCGCGCAGCGCCTCTTCGTCAAACGGCATCACGCGGTCGTCGAGCTTCTGCTCCTCGCGGATTTCCCGCGCCTTGCGCGCGCGCACCAGCACCATGCGATCTTCGCGCGCGAGCCGTTCGACAGGAATCATCCGTTGCATCGTTTACACTCCTTCAATGCTCATCGCGCCTTCGGCTCCGCTAGTGCCGCACCGCATGACTTAATTATAGCCGCGGCTTCGCGGACTCGCCCGCACCCCATGCCCATCGCGTCAATATGCCGCGCTGCGCGAGGCCGCCTTGAGCAGCCGGTCAATTTCGTCGTCGGTGAAGCCCGCCAGCATCCGCGCCTCGCGTGCGATAGTCAGCGTCGCGTCGAAGTCGATCGCGCGCCCGCCGACTTCGACCGGCACCTGCGGCGCCTCGTCCTGGGGGGTGCGCGCGCCCTGGAAATTGAACAGGCTGTCGATATTGTCCTGAAAGGCCTGCGCCTGCCGCAGCCGCGCGGGGTCGCCCTCGGTCAGCTTGCGCATCCATTTCGAGCCCATCCGCACGTGCGTGATCTCGTCAGCCAGCACGTAGTCCACCGCGCGCTCGATTACCGGGTCGCCCATCTTCTGCGCCAGCCGGATGATCTGCTCGAAGACATCGCAGGCGAGCCCCTCGAGCCCGCGATTGATCCCGGCGACGCGGCACGCCGGGTCATCGACCTGCGTGCATGACCACAGCACTTCGCTCTCGGGAAATTCGCCGAGAAACGATCCGACGTATTCGAGCAGTTTGATAAAAATTTCCGCGTGGCGCGATTCGTCCCATACCTGCCGCGCCATATCGAGCTGGAATTCCCACGGCGCGTCGGGAAAATCGAACAGCGTGCGCCCGGCCGCCTCCATCGCCTGCATCTCGCCCGCGGCGATTCCGTGCAGGCGCCCCTTGAGGAAGTCCTCCTCGTGCGGCATCACGTTGGTCGGCGAGAAGCCCTGCTCGACGCGCGCCTGAAACATCCGCTCGAGCGACACCAGGATATGCGTGTCGGGCCGCGCTAACTTGTCCACTGGGATCATTCGCTGCATCGTAATGCTCCTTGCCGATTGCGCCCCGCGCCCGCCGCCCTGGGGAATCTCTGCGCAAAGCCCACTTTGTCATTCTGAGCGTAGCGAAGAATCACGGGATTCTTCACTTCGCGGGCTTCGTTCAGAATGACGATCCGACGCGTACAGACACCGCTTAGCGGGTCCAGGCGCCGCGCCGGCCGCTCAGATTCTGGGCCTCGCGGACCGTCCAGCGACCGTCATCTTCGCCCAGCCGGAACTGCACCGTGAACGGTTCGGCGCGCGCGCGATGGATGCGGCCCTTGACGTAGTAATGATAATTCACACGCGCCGCCGCGATGATCTCGCATCGATCGGATGTGCCAGCGCGCGTTCCCGTGTCGGTGGCGGCCGCCGCCAGCTCGGCGAGATCGTTCATACCCGACGGCGCCGCCATCGCCGCCAGTGCGGCCGCGTCACCCGCCGCGAGCAGCGCCAGCACGCGCTCGGCCGCCGCGATCATCGCGGGCGGCACAGGCGTGCGGCCGGCGATCGGCTGCGGCCCCATCACGTTTACCCGATCGCCCAGCTCAGCCATTGGGATACTCCGGGCGGCGCTTCGCGGCGTTCGCAATCTCCGCTTCGGTCGGCCGCTTCCACGGCGAATGCACGCCCAGGTCGTCGAGCTCGACGATCCGCCACGCGCCAGCTTTTTCCGCTGCGTCGCCGTGCGTGCAGGCCCATCGGCATTGCATCGTCGCGCTGCCCGCCGCACCTGCAAAGCGGACCTTCACGATATATTGAAAGCCCAGCCGGGCCTCGGCGATCACCGCGTACTTCGTCCATGGACGGATTGGCGCGGGGCGGGCAAACGCCGCCAACGCGTCGCGCGCCGCCGCGCTCATCCAGGCCGCCGCGGCTGCTTCATCGCCCGCGGTCATCGCCGCCGCAAACTCGGCGACCGCCGCCCGCATCGCGGCCGGAAAGTTCGTGCGCTTGACTTTGATCTCCATCGCCTGAATCCGTCGCGCCGGCTAACTGCGCCCGAGCTTGCGCTGTTCCTCTTCCTCGAAGCCGGTGACGCCGCCCGCGGCGGCCAGCAACTCCTCCAGATGGGCCTGCCAGAGCCCGGCGCGCCGATGCTTCTCCGCCGAATCGAGCAAATCGGCGATCAGCACCAGCCCGCGCTCGGCGTGGCGTTTTTCGTCCTCCACCAGATGGGCCAGGATGCGCAGGGTCGGCGGCTCGTAGACCGGATTGGCCGCCGCCACGTGAGCGCTGTAATGCGCGATCAGATGCGGCTTGAGTACGCGATGGATCCCGACCAGCCGCTCGATGGTCTGCTCCCACTCTTCGCAGTCCTCGATTTCGTTCATGCAGCCGACGAACGCCTCATTCGGCGGCCGCGAGACCTGCGCCTGGCTGCGCAACTCGGCCGTCCGCTTGCCCAGCGCGTCGGTATGCAGCGCGCATTCGTAGACCTGCCGCGCCATCTCGAGCTTCACCGCCAGCTCCGGCGTGAGCGCGATCCAGCCCGCCATCATCCGCATCATCCGCTCCTCGGCGTAGCGATAGTTCATGATGTAGCGGGCGCTCTGCTTGACGCTGTAAACCCCGTCGAGCGTGCGCCGATCGTGAAATGCCATGATGGATTCCGCCGCCTCCGTGAATACCCGGGCGCGCCCGCGGAGCGCCGCCCGCTTCGTCCGCCGGCTAAGCGCCCGCGCTGAAAAAACGTCCCTCGGCGATCGCCGCAATCTCGCGCCAGTAAGTCTCCTTGTCGGTCTTCGCCAGCATGCTCGCGCCCATCGCCAGCCCCGAGCACAGCATGTGCAGCGCTTCGACCACGCTCGGCAGATCGTCGAAGCGCATCAGGCCCAGCGCGCGCCCGCGCTCGAGCGGACCGGCCAGCGCCGACTTGTACGGATACAAACTCTCGCGCAGCGCCGCCCGATACTCGACTCGCTGTTCGAGGTAGCGCACTTCGTGGTTGAGCACGGCGAAGGCTTCGCGGTAACGATCGATCACGTCGAGCGCTGCGCGCATCACCGCCAGCAGCTCGCGGCGTGGATCGTCGCCCGCCGCGGCGCGAATTTCGGGCAGCACGTCGACCAGCTCACCGACCATCGAATCCGCCAGCAGCAGCAGGATTTCGTCCTTGCTGCGCAAATACATATAGATCGATCCTGCAGCGAGGCCGGCCTCGAGCGCCATCTCCTTGACGGTCGCCTGATGGAACGATTTGCGCGCCAGCACGCGCGTCACGGCGAGAAAGATCTGCCGCCGCCGGGCCTTGACCAGCGCTTCGTCCTGCGCCGGAATTTTCAATGCGTCGGCCATCGTGTAATCGGTACGCGCTTGCGTCGGCTCATTGCGCCGCTATCCCCGCCGCCAATTCACATTCGTCGGAACCGCCGCGAAACAATCAGGCGGTCGGCGTCCAGCGGTTCTAATCAACGACTACTACTGAATGAACGTTCATTTTGTCAATCGACATGCCCTAAGGCGCGGAATCTCTCTCTCAAGCGATCACTTGCCTCGGGCGCCCTCAATGGTCGTATAATCACCTCACGAGTCCGCGTGCACTCTTCCACCACCTAACGTGCGCCGAACCTCCGTCGCATCTCGAATCAGGAGAGCGAGCCATGCCGGAAAGAGTTTCGTCGGTCCTTGAGAAAAAGGGTCACACAGTCGTCACCGCCACGCCTGGCGCGACCGTCGGCTCAGTCGTCAACCTGCTCGCCCGCAACCGGATCGGCGCCGTCCCGGTGACCGCCCCCGACGGCCGCCTGGTCGGGATTATCTCGGAGCGCGACGTGATCCGCGGGATGGGACAATACGGCGCCGCGGCGCTGGCACTCACCGTTGACGTGCTGATGACCCGCGAGGTCGAGACCTGCGCGCCCGAAGATCAGATCGTCGCGCTGATGGAGACCATGACGCTGCGCCGTTTCCGCCATCTGCCGGTGCTGCGCAGTGGCGTCCTGATCGGCATCGTCAGTATCGGCGACGTGGTCAAGCAGCGCCTCGAAGAGGCGCAGTCGGAACTCGAAGCGCTGCGCAGCTATATCGCCTCGGCCTAGCCGCCGCACCGCAATCGCCGGGCAGATGGGCGGTGCGGAGAATATCAAGCGTCAGCATCGATTGGGAACGCCCCCTGGAACGGGCTATGGGGTTCCACATAACCTTGTCGAAGCACAAGCTAACGAATGGTTTCCGGACCCAAACCAATGGTCACCGCACCGCGATCAGCATCACGAAGACGAGCTTAGGCGGCTCGCTCCGAAACTCGGCCTACAATATTTCGAGTAGATGCGAGCGGAGAGACGAATTGTCTGAGCGTGCCACTATGGTAAAGCGCAAGATGGTTACACTGCACGGCTGACGCTGTTCTCTTTGACCCGCGCGACTCACTCTTGAAGGTCTCACCGC
>Ga0307372_10005436_pt1 | contig 19138 bp, 18 predicted proteins | sample OX1MG_FD_202533 | JGI IMG/M metagenome (GOLD analysis project Ga0307372, IMG submission 202533) | Soil microbial communities from Risofladan, Vaasa, Finland - OX-1 | ecosystem: Environmental > Terrestrial > Soil > Coastal area > Acid sulfate soil | place: Finland: Risofladan, Vaasa | collected...
CGCTGGCCGACCAGACCAACCTGCTCGCGCTCAACGCCGCCATCGAAGCGGCGCGGGCGGGCGAGCAGGGACAGGGATTCGCGGTGGTGGCCGACGAAGTGCGCAAGCTCGCGGAGCAGAGCGCCGGCGCCGCCGACGACGCCAGCGACGTGCTGATGGGGTTCGAGGAGCAGATGCGCCGCGTGGCGCTGCAGATGGGGCGCGGCCAGGCGATCGTGAGCGACGTCGAGTCGCTCTCCGAATCGGCGCGCTCGGCGCTCGACCTGATCGTCGAGGCCACCGCGGCGTCCGCCGCCGGCGCCCAGCGCATTGCGCAGACGTCGCGCGCTCAGGAACTCGAGTTCGGGAAGCTGCGCGAGCGCGTGGCCCGCATCGCCGTGATCTCGCAGCGCAACCGCGCCGGCGCCGAATCCGTGACGGCCTCCGCCAAAGACCAGGCGGCGGCGCTCCGCGAGCTCGAGGGCGCGACCCAGGAGTTGCGCGCCGTCGCCGTCTATCTGAGCGAGCTCACCCATCGGATCACCAGCGTAGGCTGACCCTCCATGTCGCCATTCGATCGCATCACCCTGCGCGCCATGCGCTTTCACGTGCTCGTGGGCATCCTGCCCCATGAGCGTGAACACCCGCAACCGCTCGAGGTGGACCTCGCGGCCGACATCACGCCCGGACGGGCCGGCGTGGTGGACTACCGCGCGCTGCACGCGGCGGCCCGCGACGCGGTGATGGAATCGCCGCGCGAGTTCATCGAGGAGATCGCGGAGCGCGTGGCCCGCGGCGCCCTGGCGGTGCCCGGCGTGGCGGGCGTCGTGGTCACGGTGCGCAAGCCGAACGTGCCACTCGGCGCGCCGCTCGAGTACGTGGAAGTCACGATCCATCGCCCCGTCCATGGGTGAACTGGTGTACGTGGCGCTCGGATCCAACCTCGGCGACCGCGCCGGCGCGCTGGACCGCGCGCGCGCCGCGCTGCGCGCGATCCCCGACACCCGCGTCGTGGCCGAGACGCCGGTGGAGGAGACGGAGCCGTTCGGGCCCCCGGGCCAGGATCCATATCTGAACCAGATGGTCGCGGTCGAGACGGTGCTCTCGCCGCACCAGCTGCTCGACGCCCTGCAGGCCATCGAGCGCGACGCCGGCCGCACCCGGCGTGTGCGCTGGGGCCCGCGCATCCTCGACCTCGATATCGTGGAGTTCGGCGACCGGTGCATCGACGACGCGCGGCTCACGGTGCCGCATCCGGGCCTCCTCGATCGCGCCTTCTGGCAGCGTGAGATCGCGCTGCTGCGAGGCGTGGCGGCGTGAGCGCGGGCGACTCGCTGGCGCTACCCGTCTGGGCGCAGGTCGGGGAGTCCCGCCGAGCCCACATCGAACGCGTGACCGCGCTGCTCGACACATGGAGCGCGGCGCTCGGGTTGTCGATCGCCGAACGCGCCGAATGGCGCGACGCCGGCCGGTGGCACGACGCGCTCCGCGACGCACCCGACGCCACGCTGCGCGCCCTCACCGGCGACGCGACGAGCCGGGCCTCCATGCTGCACGGGCCGGCGGCGGCCACCGCGCTCGCCCGCGAAGGCGAGACGCGTCGCGAGCTGCTCGCGGCGATCCGGTTCCATACGATCGGGCATCCGGACTGGGCGCGCACGGGCCAGGCGCTGTACATGGCGGACTTCCTCGAGCCCGGCCGGAAGTTCGCGCGCGCCGACCGGGCGTTTCTCGCCGCCCAGGTACCGCACGACTTCGACGGTGTGTTCCGTCAGGTGGTGCGGGCGCGCATCGAATGGGCGCTACGCGAGGGGCATCCGGTGTTCGAGGAAACGATCGCGCTCTGGAACCACCTGCAGTGACGCGGGTCCATCTGCTGGTCGCCACCTGCATCGTATGCGCCACCGTCGGCGGCGGATGGTACGCATGGCGGGTGCACGCGGTCGCGGCAAGGGCAGCAGCCGTGGCGCCGCCGCCCGACCTCACCGCGCCCAACCGCCAGCGCGTTCGCGTGGAGGTGCTCAACGCGACCAAGATTCGTGGCCTGGCGCGCCGCGCCACGTTCGTGCTGCGTGATCAGGGCCTGGATGTGGTGCTCATCGGCACCGAGTCCGCGCAGCAGGACAGCACCCTGGTGCTGGACCGTTCGAACCATCCGGAGTGGGCGCAGCGCGTGGCCGACGCGCTCGGCGGGGCGCGCGTGGAGGCGCGCCCCGATTCAACGCACTACGTGGACGTCACCGTCCTGCTGGGGCGTACCTGGCGCGCGCCGCCCGAGCCGCTCAACCCGTAGCTGGCCACAGGCCGCGGCGATGTCCATGCCGCGGCTCTTCCGGACGGCGACCTCCACCCCCTGGGCACGCAACTCGCGCGCGAACGCGGTGATCTTGTCGCGCGTGCTGGGCGTGAAGCCGCGCGCCCCGCCCGGATGCAGGGGAATCAGGTTCACGAACGCGCGGCACTCGAGGGCCAGGTTCGCCAGGTTGAGGGCGTGCTCCTCGGCGTCGTTCACCCCGCCGAGCATCACATACTCGAACGTCACCCGCCGATCGAACACCTTGGCGGCCTGGATCACGTCGGCCAACGGAAACTTGGTGTTGATGGGCATCAACTCACGGCGCAGCGAATCGCTCGGCGCGTGAATGGAGATCGCGAGCCGGAACTGCTCCGGCCGCTTGCCCAGAGCCACGATGCCGGGCAGCACGCCCACGGTGGACACCGTGATGTGGCGCGCGCCGATGCCGAACCCGTTCGGTTCGTTGAGAATCGTCAGCGTGGCATCCACCGCCTTCCAGTTCATGAGCGGCTCGCCCATGCCCATGAACACGACGTTGGTCACCGTGATCGGCGGGTCGAGCAACCGCATCTCGCGCACCTGGCCGGCGATCTCGTGCACCGCGAGGTTCCGCGCGAAGCCCATGGCGCCGGTGGCACAGAAGGCGCACTGCAGGGCGCACCCGGCCTGCGACGACACGCACAGCGTGATGCGATTCCCGTCGGGGATCGCCACCGTCTCGATCGCCTCGCCATCGGCCAGACGGAACAGGAACTTCTCGGTGCCGTCCGACGACGTTTCCCGCGCCGCGATCTCCAGCCGCGGGATCGTGAAATGCTCGGCAAGCTGCTGGCGCAGCGAGGCCGGCAGGTCGCTCATGCTCGCGAAGTCGGGCGCCGGCGTCACCCAGAGGTGGCGCACGATCTGCCTGGCCCGGTATGCGGGCAGTCCGGCGCCCTTCATGAACGCAGTGAGCCGGTCCAACGCCTGCGCCGGCGTCAGATCGAGGAGATTCTCCTGGGCACTCATGGAAACTCCGAAGTGAGCATGAACTGATACACGGCGCCGAGGCCGGCGCCCTCTTCCTCGCGCGCTATGCCGACGGCGTAGCGCGCGTAACGCATGTCGAGCCCGAGCCGCAGGTGGTCCGACGTGGCGCCGAACTGCCGCGCTCGCGCAATGCCCCCTCGGGCTTCGAGCCCCGCGTAGCGCAGCGCCCCGTACAAATACTGTTCCGAACCGCGCCCGTCGGTAGCTGAGGCGGCGAGTCCGGCCCGTGCCTCGAAGAGCGTCCCGCGCGTGTACACCGGCAGATCGGCCGCGCCGAGGAGCGTCGGCACCTCGCGCGACCGCGACGGGCTGAGGAGGAACGTGGATGCCGCCACGCGCACCGGGGTGCCGAACAGCCGGTCCACCACCACGCCGCCGTCGATGGACATCGCGGTGCGCTGGATGAAATCGGCGGTGCCGGTGCGGATGCGCGTTGCGATCCCGGCCGTGACACCCGCGAAGCGGCGCGAGAGTCCCACGGAGAACACCGTCGTGCCGTATGGAATCTCGGCGCCGACGCTCTGCGGATCGGTCTGCGTCTGCACCAGATCGGTGACCGTCGCCCGCAGCACCGAGGCGGTGAGAATGGCATCGCGGGGCAGGACCACGGAGCCGGCCGCGAGTTGAGCCGAAACGCCCTGTTCGATGGGCGAGTTGAGTGCCACCAGCCCTGCCTGCACACGCTCGCCGTTGGGAATGCTGACTGCCGCGGGGTTCCACAGGCCGCTCGACATCTGCATCGACAGCGCCCCGGGCTCGGCCATGGACCCGATCGGGAAGTCCAGGAGGTCGCGCGCTGGAACCAGTTGGGCTCTCAACGGAGTTACCAGACTGCAGCAGATGAGAGCGGCGAAAAGCAAGCGGCGCATACACTTAATGCTAATTGGTGGCGATCTCGTGCGTCAAGCGAGCGGCTACCGTAAGTCACAGTCCGGCATTATCATAGAAGGTTCGATGCGTCATTCCCCGGTTACCGCCCATCTCCGCCGACCCGGCCCAGGCTTTCCGGGTCGGTTTGTGCGTCCGGCCGACGGCCGGCGCACTGATCCGCGAAGCCGCGTCCCCGGGCATGCGTGCCACGCCCCCGGCGGCAGCTGAGCCGCCGATCCAATCTCAACTGTTCATGCAAACCGACCTCTCCACCACCTTACGTACCCATCGCTGTGGCGCCCTGCGCGCCGAGCACGTTGGTCAACGCGTTCGCCTCGGCGGCTGGGTTCACCGGGCGCGGAACCTGGGCGGGCTCGTGTTCGTGGATCTGCGCGACCTGAGCGGCATCGTCCAGGCCTCGTTCGATCCGCAGCGGGCGCCCAAGGCGCTGTGCGACCAGGCGGCCGCGCTCGGCAATGAGACGGTGGTCCTGATGGAGGGCGAGGTGGCGCTGCGGCCGGCGACCATGCAGAACTCCGAACTCTCCACGGGGGAGATCGAGGTGCGCGTGTCGTCTCTGCGCGTAGTGGGGCCGGCCGCGGTGCCGGCCATCCCCGTGGCCCGTACGCGCGGCGAGAATCTGCCGGCCGAGGATCTCCGGCTGCGCCATCGGTACCTCGACCTCCGGCGCCCGGAGTTGCAGGAGAACCTGGTGCTCCGTCACCGGCTCATGCAGGTCACGCGGGGCTTCCTGAGCGAGCGCGGGTTCCTGGAAATCGAGACGCCGATCCTGACCAAGCCCACGCCCGAGGGGGCGCGCGACTATCTGGTGCCCAGCCGGGTCCACGCCGGCGAGTTCTATGCGCTCCCGCAGTCGCCGCAACTCTACAAGCAGCTCCTGATGGTGGCGGGCTACGACCGCTACTTCCAGATTGCGCGCTGCTTCCGCGACGAGGATCTGCGCGCCGACCGCCAGCCCGAGTTCACGCAGATCGACATCGAGGCGTCGTTCATCGGGCAGGAGGACATCGTGCGGCTCACGGAAGGCCTCGTGGCCGCGGTATGGGGCGAAGGGGGATACACCGTGCCCGCGGAGTTTCCGCGGATGACGTACGCCGACGCGATGGAGCGATTCGGCTGCGACCGCCCGGACCTGCGCTACGGACTCGAGATCACCGACGTGAGCGACGTGTTCCGCGGCACCGACTTCGGGATTGCCCGGTCGGCGCTGGAGCAGGGGGGGCGCGTTCGCGGCATCGTCGTGCCCGGCGGCGCGGCGCTGTCGCGCAAGCAACTCGACGAGATCGAGGCCGAAGCCAAGACGGCTGGGGCGATGGGGCTGTTGCGGATCAAGCACGTGAACGGCGCGCTGGAAGGGCCGGCGGCCAAATTCCTGGGCGAGGGCGCAGCCGCCAGGCTCGGGCTGCCGGAAGGCGCCGTGGGGCTGTACGTGGCGGCCACCGACCGCGTGGCGAATCCGGCGCTCGATCGCGTGCGCCAGGACGTGGCGCGCCGGCTGGAGCTGGTGCCGCCCACCGCGCACGCATTCCTCTGGGTCACCGATTTTCCGCTGTTCGATCTCGATCCGGCCACCGGGCAGCTCGCCTCGGTGCATCACCCGTTCACGTCGCCGCATCCCGACGACGTGCCGCTGCTGGACTCGGCGCCGGAGCGCGTGCGCGCGCAGGCGTACGACGTGGTGTTCAACGGCACGGAGCTGGGCGGCGGCAGCATCCGGATCGGCGATCCGGCGCTACAGAGCCGGATGTTCACGCTCCTCGGCATCGACGAGGCGACGGCGCAGGCGCGATTCGGCTTCCTGCTCGAGGGGCTGCGGGCCGGCGCGCCGCCGCACGGCGGGATCGCGCTCGGGTTCGATCGCATCGCGATGATGCTCGCGGGCGCGTCGTCGCTGCGCGACGTGATCGCGTTCCCCAAGACGACGGCGGCGCGCGCGCTGTTCGAGGGCGCGCCGGCGCCGGTGCCGCCTGAGGAACTGCGCGACCTGCACATCGCGATCACCGGACCGCGGACGTGACGGACCCCACCAGCACCACGCGTCGGATCTCCACCGAGGGGGCCGACCTGCTCACGCTCGCCGGGGTGAACGATGTGAACCTCGTGGAGCTGTCGCGGCTGTTCGGCGTGCGGGTGGCGCTGCGCGGCGAGGCGCTGGCGATCACCGGTCCCGAAGAGATGGTGGGGCGGGCCGCGCCGGTGGGGCAGCGCATGGTCGACGTGGCACGCCAGCGGTTGAGCCTGTCGGCCGACGACGTGCTGCGGTTCTCGGAGCTCGGCATCGAGGAGCGGGAGGACGGCGCCGGCGGCCCGGAGAGCGGCGCGGCGACGTCGCGGATCGCGCTGCCGGGCGTGCGCAAGGTGGTGCAGGCCAAGACGCCGGGGCAGGCGGCGTACCTGGCCAAGATCGCGGAGCAGGACATCGTGGTGGGCATCGGGCCGGCCGGCACCGGCAAGACCTATCTCGCCGTGGCGGCGGCCGTCGATGCGCTCACGCGCAAGCGCGTGCGCCGGATCGTGCTGGCGCGGCCGGCCGTGGAGGCGGGCGAATCGCTCGGCTTCCTGCCCGGCGACATGCAGGCGAAGGTGGATCCGTACCTGCGGCCGCTGTACGACGCGCTTGACGAGATGATGCCGTTCGACCGGGTGCAGAAGGCGCTCGAGACGCGCGTCATCGAGATCGCGCCGCTGGCGTTCATGCGCGGCCGCACGCTGGCCGATGCGTTCGTGATCCTCGACGAAGCGCAGAACGCGACGGCAATGCAGATGAAGATGTTCCTGACCCGGCTCGGCGTGAATTCCAAGGTGGTCGTGACCGGCGACAAGACGCAGGTGGACCTGCCGAAGCGCGAGGAGTCGGGACTCCTGCAGGTGGAGCGGATCCTCAACGGCATCGAGGGGATCTCGTTCCACTACTTCGACGAGAGCGACGTGGTGCGCCACCGCCTGGTGCGGGAGATCATCCGGGCATACGCGACGGACGCGGGGAGTTGAGCGCGCCGTGAATCCGCGCGGGCGGACGGACCGGGAGCGCGACGAGCCTCCATCCGGCGACGGGCAGCGGGTGGACCACGGGCCGCGCATCGCGCTGGCCGTGGCCCTCGTCATCCTCACGTACGCGCTGTTCCCCGCCGTGCCGGCCGCCAGCTATCCGACGTACGCGGCGGGGTCGGTGGCCGGCGACAACGTGATCGCGCCGTTCGCCTTCCGGGTGCTCAAGAGCGGCGCCGAGTTGGCGCGGGAACGGGAAGCGCTCGCGCGGACCGTCGATCCGGTATTCGTGTTCGCGCCGGCCGCGCTCGACACGGCGCGCGGGTCACTGCGGGCATTCGCCGCCGCGGTCGCCGATACGCTGCGGGCGCACGCGGGCAGCGCGGCGGCCGTCCAGGCGGTGGCCGCGTCACACGGGGTGACCCTCGATGCGGGCGAGGCGCGGTATCTCGCCGACCCCGCGGCGCGCGCGCTCCTGCTCGACGCCGTGGGGCAGGCGTACGGGCGCTGGCTCTCGGGCGGCGTGGCCGATTCGGGCGCGTTGGACGGCGTGCGCGGCAACGTGACCCTGGTAGGCCAACAGGAGGAGCGCTCGGTGGCGGCGGACAGCGTGCGCACGTATGGCGAATTCGCCGTGCTGGCGCACGCCTTCCAGCCCGATGTACGATCGGCCGTGGCGCGCCGCGCGTTCGCTGGTCTGCTGCGCGCGTTCTTTCACCCGACGATCGTTGCCGACCGCGCCGCCACCGCCACCCGGCGCGAGCAACTCGGGGCGTCGGTGCCGGTGAGCAAGTACGACGTGCGGGCCGGCGAGTTGATCGTCGGCGCGAACGAGGTGGTGGGCGCCGACCAGCACGAGAAGCTCGTCGCGCTGCGCCGGGCCATGGATGAGCGGCGGAGCACCGTGCCCGCGCTCCGTCGGGTGGCCGGCGCGCTGCTGTTCGATGCGCTGCTTCTGGGCCTGCTCGGACTCACGATCCTGATCTTCCGGCCGCACGTCTACGCATCGCTGCGGTCGCTGTTCGTCATCGCGGCGGTGATCGGGCTCGTGATCGCCGGCGGCGCGGGGGTCTCGCACCTGCGACCGATCCGGCCGGAACTCATCCCCGTCAGCATCGCCGCGATCGTGATCAGCGCGTTGTTCGATCGGCGCATCGCGATGATCGTGGCGGTGCTGCTCGCCGCGCTGCTGGCCGGCCAGGCGGAGTGGCGTGGCGCCAACGCGCTGTTCGTGAACATCATCGGCGGCGCCACCGCGGCGTTCAGCGTGCGGGCCGTGCGCACGCGGCAGCAGGCCTACGGTTGGATCGCCGTGATCGCGGCCGCGTATGGCGCCGCCTCGGTGGCGATCGGGCTCATGCTCGACCTGCCGGTGCGCGCGATCGTCGCATGGTCGGGGTACGGCGCGCTCAACGCCGCGATCAGCGTGCTCGCGGCGCTGCTCCTGCTGCCGCTCGCCGAGCGGTACACCGGCATCGAGACCGACCTCACGCTGCTCGAGTGGTCCGACCTCAATCGCCCGCTCATGCAGCGGTTGAGCCTCGAGGCGCCCGGCACGTTCGGTCACTCGATGGTGATCGCCAATCTTGCCGAGGCCGGCTGCCGCGCCATCGGCGCCAACGCCGGGCTGGCGCGGGTGGGGGCCTACTATCACGACATCGGCAAGCTGGCGCGGCCGCAGTATTTCGTGGAGAACCAGTCGGAGGGACGGAACCCCCACGACAAGCTGACGCCGCTCCAGAGCGCGCGGATCATCCGAGATCACGTGCGCGAGGGGCTGCAGCTCGCGGAGGAGTACCGGGTCCCGCGCGTGCTGCGGGCGTTCATCGCCGAGCATCACGGGACGGCGACGATCTCCTATTTTCTGGCGCGGGCCCGCGAACAGGGCGGCGCCGCCCCCGACGTGGCCGACTACCGGTACGCCGGTCCCATTCCCCGGAGTGCCGAGACGGCGGTGCTGATGCTGGCCGACGGCGCCGAAGCGGCGGCACGGGTGATCCACGAACCCACGCCGGCCCGCATCCGCGACGTCGTGGACCACATCGTGGGGCAGCGGCTGGAGCAGGGGCAACTCAACGACGCGCCGCTCACGCTGCGCCAGCTGGAGCGCGTGAAGGAGGAGTTCACGCGCGTCCTCGCGGGCATGCACCACGTGCGCATCGAGTACCCGGCGGCCGACGGCGGCGTGTCGGCGAGGTTCGCGTCCCGATGAGCGCCGTGGTGGACGTGGCCGTCGACGCCGTGCGCCTGGGCGTGCCGAGGACGCTGGTGGTGCGCGCCGCGACGGCCGCCCTCCGCTCCCAGCGCGCCGGTCGCGCCGTGCTGTCCATCACGTTCGTGAGCGATCGCCGGATGGCCGCCCTCAATCGCCGGCATCTGGGCCGACGCGGGACGACCGACGTGATCGCGTTCGGCTTCGAGCCGGCGGGCCCCGCGGCGCCCGTGGTGGGAGACATCTACATCGCTCCCGAGGTCGCGCGCCGCTCCGCTCGCGTCCGCGGGCTCGCCCCGCGCGAGGAGTTGGTGCGGCTCGTCGTGCACGGCACGCTGCACGTGCTCGGGTTCGATCACCCCGAGGACGAGTCGCGCGTGGCATCGCCGATGTGGCAACTCCAGGAGCGCATCGTGAAGCGCGTGCTGCGCGCGGGCGCGCGATGAGCGCCATGGCGTGGGCCGTGGCGGCCGCCGGTGCCGCGATCGCGATGGGCACGGCGGCCGCCGACGGCGCGCTGGCGGCGCCGGAGTGCCGCCACATCGCCGGGTCCGACGACGCGCACCGGGCGCTCGCCATGGCGCGCGTGTTCGCGTACCTGGCCGTCGGCGCCGGCATCGGCCGCGGCGTGTTCCGGCTGGGCCTCGCGGCGCCGGCCCAGTTCGCGGCCATCGTCGCCCTGCTCGCATTGGTGCTGGTGACCGACGCATCGATCCGCTCGGCGGCCGGGGCGCACGGACTGGCCGTGGCCGCGGGCATGCGCCCATTCACCGTCCTCGTCTCGCTGGTGCTGCGGCCCGTGGTGCGCGTCGGCACGGCGATCGAGGCCGCCCTGAATCGCATCATCCCGGCGCGGAGCGACCCGCGAGCCGAGCGCGAGGCCACGGCGGTGCAACTCCGCGAGGTGGTGGAAGCAGAGGCCGACGTGACCCGCGACGAGGCGGCGCTGTTGCACCGCGCGTTCGCGCTGGGGCAGACGACGGTGGAAGAGATCATGGTGCCGCGGGTGGACATCGTCGGAGTCGAAGTCAGCACCCCGTGGTCGGAGGTGCTGGACCGGGTGCGGAGTTCGGAGCACGCGCGGCTCCCCGCGTTTCGCGACACGCTGGACGACATCGTGGGCGTCCTGTACGCCAAGGACCTGCTGCTCTGGGTGCTCCAGGGTGACGAGCCGCCGGCGGGATGGGAATCCCTCGTGCGGGCGGCGGCGTTCATTCCCGGCTCCAAGTCCATCGACCGGCAACTGCGCGAATTCCGGAAGAGCGGCACCCATATCGCCATCGTCGTCGATGAATTCGGGGGCACGGCCGGCCTGGTCACGATCGAGGACGTGCTCGAGGAGATCGTCGGTGAGATCCGCGACGAGCGCGACCAGGAAGAGCCCGCCGTGGAACGCGAGGGCAACGAGCGGTTCTGGGTGGACGGCAAGGTGCCGTTGAGCGAGCTGTCGGACATCGTGGGCGCGCCGTTGGAACGCGAGGACGTGACGACGGTGGGCGGGCTGGTCTACGACGCGTTCGGCCACGTCCCGCACCCGGGCGACAGCACGACGATCGGCGACTTCCGCGTCATCGTGGAGCGGGTGCGCCGACGGCGCGTGGAGCGCGTGTACTTCGAGCGGCTGTCGACAGCGCCCCTGCCGATGCCGGAGGACTCGTGACGGACGGCATCGTCGTGGCCCTCGCGGCCGTGCTCATCGCCTGGATCGTGGCCGGCGCCACCGTGGTGCGGCTGGTGAGTCGCATCTGGCTGCGCCATTGGGCCGAGCGGGGCCTGCGCGGTCCCACGGCGACGCTGGCGTCGATCACGCGTCCGCGGCAGCTCCTCGCCGCGGCGAGCGTCGCCGTCGGCCTCGTGCTCGCCGTGGCCGGCATGCAGCTGGCTTCCCACCTGGACGAGCCGGTGCTCCATGTGGCCGGCGCGCTGCTCGGCTGCGCCGTGGTGATCGTCTTTCTCGCCCAGCTGCTGGCTCGCGCGGCCGCCCGGCACTGGCCCTCGGCGCTCGCGCCGTGGACGCTTCCGGTGCTGCGCGCGGCCGAGATCGTCACCGCGCCGTTGCTGGCGATCGTGTGGCGCGCGCCCGGCGCACCGCGCCTGGCGGCCGCGGCCGGCCCCGACGGGGAGCGCGCCGCGATCGAGCGGCTGCTGCGTGAAGGCGAACTCGAGGGCGTGAGCGCTCACGACGACGCGGCGATCATCACCGGAGTGGTGCAGTTCGGCGACAAGGTGGTGCGCGACGTGATGACGCCGCGCGATCAGGTGTTCGCGATCGACGACGCCGAACCGGCGCAGCAGGCGGCGGAGCGCGTGGCGCGTTCCGCGTACAGCCGCGTGCCCGTCTACCACGGGTCGCTGGATCAGGTGCGCGGGATCCTGCATGCGTTCGATCTGCTCCAGGGACCCGAGCAGGCCCTGGCCTCGCCGCGGCCGGTGGCCCGCACCACGCCGGCCACCCGCTGCTCCGAGCTATTGTTCCAGATGCTGCGAGACCACCGCCACCTGGCGATCGTCCAGGAGACGGCCGGGCGCACGCTCGGCCTCGTGACTCTCGAAGACCTGCTCGAAGAGCTCGTCGGGGACATTCGCGACGAGCATGACGAACCGTCCCCCAATCCCGCATGACCGCGTCCGCCGCCCCCGCCTCCCAGCACGCGCTGCTCCGCGATTTCGCGGCCGGCCGCCCCGCCGCCCTCGCGCGCGCCGTGAGCATCGTCGAGAACCATCGGGCCGGGTTCGATCAACTGCTCGCCACCTGGCAGCCGCGCTTGGGGCGCGCCCGCAGGGTGGGGCTCACCGGTCCGCCCGGCGCCGGCAAGAGCACGCTCACCGCGCTCATGGTGCAGGCGTATCGCGCCGAGGGACTCACCGTCGGGGTCGTGGCGGTGGATCCCACGTCGCCGTTCACCGGCGGCGCGCTCCTCGGGGACCGCATCCGCATGGAGTCGGTGGCGCTCGACCCAGGAGTGTTCATCCGCTCCATGGCCACCCGCGGATCGCTCGGCGGGCTCGCCGCCACGACGAGCGAGGTAGCCGATGTGCTCGATGCGTTCGGCGTCGATCGCATTCTCATCGAGACCGTGGGCGTGGGCCAGAGCGAACTCGACATCTCGCGCATCGCCGACTCGAGCGTGGTGGTGCTCGTGCCCGAGTCGGGCGATTCCATCCAGACGCTCAAGGCCGGGCTCATGGAGATTGCCGACGTGTTCGTGGTGAACAAGGCCGACCGTCCGGGCGCCGACCGGCTGCGCAACGAACTCGAGTTGATGCTGGGCCTGCGCGGCGGGCACACGCTGAAACACGTGCCGGCGCACCACGGCGTGGATCTGTCGCGCATGAACCCGGCCCGCCTGGCGCGGGAGGCGGCGCGCGAGGCGGAACCCGAACGCTGGACGCCGCCCGTTTTGCGCACGGTGGCGGCCAAGGGCGAGGGCACGACCGAGCTCCTCGACGCACTGGAGCGCCACGTTCATTATCTTGAGCAGAGCGGCGAGTTGCGAACGCGGCGGCGCCGGCGGTTGCGGGACCGGGTCATGGGCGTGGTCGAGACGCGGGTCCGCGACCGGCTCTGGCGCGACGCCGCGACCATCGCGTGGCTGGACGAACAGTTGCCGGCGCTCGAGACCGGACGGACGAATCCCTTTGCCGTGGCCGACGCGCTGCTCGCCCGGAGTGGAACCCTTCTGACGCAGGTGACGCGATGACGTCCACGCGAGGATTGCCCGATACGATGGCCGAGCAGCGCGCCGAGCTCGACCTGCTGCGCGCCGAAGTGGAGCAGTGGCGGGCCCGCTACGCGCGCGGCGAGATGCGCGATGTCGCGTTCGTGAATTCGGCCACCGAGGTCGCGCCGCTGTACACGCCGCTCGACGTTGCCGGCGGCGGCGAGCCGGACCTCGGCGTGCCGGGCGCGTTCCCGTTCACCCGCGGCATCCACCCCACGGGCTATCGCGGCAAGCTGTGGACCATGCGCCAGTTCGCCGGGTTCGGCAGCGCCGAGGACACGAACGCACGGTTCAAGTTCCTGCTCGAACATGGGCAGACGGGGCTGTCCACGGCGTTCGACTTCCCGACGCTGATGGGGTACGACTCCGACCACCCGCGGTCGCTGGGCGAGGTGGGAAAGACCGGCGTCGCCATCTCCAGCCTGGCCGACATGGAGGTGCTGTTCGACGGCATCCCGTTGGACCAGGTCTCGACGTCGATGACGATCAACGGACCGGCGATCATCCTCTGGGCGTTCTACATCGCGGCGGCCGAGAAGCAGGGCGTGTCGTCGGAGCAGCTGCGCGGGACGATCCAGAACGACATCCTCAAGGAGTACATGGCGCAGCACGCGTGGTGCTTCCCGGTGGAGCCGGCGTTGCGGCTCATCGTGGATTGCTTCGAGTGGGGATCGCGCCACGCGCCGCTCTGGAACACGATCTCGATCTCCGGCTACCACATCCGCGAAGCGGGCTCCACGGCGGCGCAGGAGCTGGCGTTCACGCTGGCCGACGGCTTCACGTACGTGGAACGGGGCATCGCCCGCGGGCTCGACGTGGACGATTTCTCGCGGCGGCTGTCGTTCTTCTGGGATATCCACAACGATTTCTTCGAGGAGATCGCCAAGCTCCGCGCGGCGCGCCGCATCTGGGCGCGGCACATGAAGGAGCGCTTCGGCGCCAAGGATCCGCGGGCGTGGATGATGCGCTTCCATTCCCAGACGGCCGGCGTCACCCTCACCGCGCAGCAGCCCATGAACAACGTGGTGCGCGTGGCGTACCAGGCGCTGGCCGCCGTGCTCGGCGGCACGCAGTCGCTGCACACGAATTCCATGGACGAGACGCTCGCGCTGCCCACGGAAGAGGCGGTGCAGGTGGCCCTGCGCACCCAGCAGATCCTGGCGTACGAGACCGGCGTGCCGAACGTCCTCGATCCGCTGGGCGGATCGTACTACGTGGAGGCGCTCACCGACCAGATGGAACGCGAGGCCGAGGCGCTGTTCATCGAGATCGACGCCATGGGCGGCGTGGTGCGCGCCCTCGAGACGGGGTGGCTGCAGCGCAAGATCGCCGAGTCGGCGGCCCGCCAGCAGTGGGAGATCGAGCAGCACCGGCGCGCGGTGGTGGGCGTGAACGAGTTCGTGACCGACGAGCCGGAACTCACCATTCCCGTGCTCAAGGTGGGCCGCGACGCGGAGCGCCGGCAGCAGGAGCGCATGGCCCGGCTGCGCGCCGAGCGCGACGACGCCCGGTGCACGGCCGCGCTGCACGCCCTGCGCGAGGCCGCCCGGGGCACGCAGAATCTGATGCCGCTGATCCTCGACTGCGCGCGCGCCTACTGCACGCTGTACGAGATCCGTGCCGCCATGGAAGAAGTGTTCGGCGCCTATCGCGAGCCGGTGTTCTTCTGAGCGGCCGGCCCCGCACCAAGGGTGCCGAGTGGTGGCGCGCGTATTTCGACGCGCAATATCTGCTCGAATACGAACCGATCTTCACCCCGGACCGGGCCCGCAAGGACGTCACCCGCGTCATCGAACTGCTGGGCCTCCCGGTGGGGGCGCGCCTGCTCGATGTCCCCTGCGGGCAGGGCCGGCACGCGCATCCGCTGGCCGAGGCCGGGTTCCGCGTGGACGGGCTGGATTACTCGCGCGCATTGCTGCACCACGCCCGCGCCCGCGGCACCGGGCCGTCGCTGCGCTACCACCAGGGCGACATGCGGCAGCTGCCGGCTCGCTGGACGGCCTGCTTCGATGCCGTGGTGAACCTCTTCACGTCGTTCGGGTTCTTCATCGACCCGGCGGATGACGCCCGGACCCTGCATGAGTTTGCCCGTGTGCTCAAGCCGGGCGGCACGCTGCTCTGGCACGGAGGCAGCCGGGATGGGGTCATGGCCCGGTTCCTGACGCGGGACTGGTGGCGCACCGCCGACGGCACGCTGGTGGCGCAGGAGCGCTCCTTCGACTCGCTGTCCGGCGTGCTCACCGTGGTCTCCACCTGGTACGGCCCGCAGGGCACGGGTGAGCGGGAGCATCGCATCCGGCTGTACACGCCGTCGGCGCTGGCCGCGCTCATGGCCGACGCCGGGCTGGTGGTGGAGGAGTCCTACGACGGGTGGACCGACCGCCCCCTCACCCGGCGATCCAGCGAGATGCTGCTCGTGGCCCGCAAGCGCGAGTTGCCCCGGCGGCGACGCGCCCGCTAGCTTGTTCGCGTGTGCCGTTGACGCGCGGCGGCGCACGGAACCCCTCGACCCGGCAGTCCATGCGCCCCATTCGAGTTCTCGTCGCCAAACCCGGTCTCGACGGTCATGACCGCGGCGCCAAGGTCGTCGCCGCGGCGCTCCGGGACGCCGGCATGGAAGTGATCTACACCGGGCTGCACCAGACTCCGGAGATGATCGCCAACGCCGCCGTCCAGGAGGATGTGGACGTCGTGGGCCTGTCGATCCTCAGCGGCGCCCACATGACGCTCTTCCCGCGCGTCAAGGCACTGCTGCACGAACACGGGCGCGACGACATCCTCGTCACGGGCGGCGGGATCATTCCCCGCGAGGACATGGACGCGCTGCGCGCCCAGGGCGTGGGGCAGCTGTTCGGTCCCGGAACGCGAACCTCGGACCTCGTGGACTATATCCGCGCCTGGTTCGAAGAGCGGTCCCGGCAGGAAGCGTGACGGCGCGGCTGCGGGCGCTCAGCGACGCCCTGCGCGAACTCGAGGATCGCCTCCGCCAGGGGGGCGGGCCCGACAAGATCGCCCGCCAGCACAAGCAGGGAAAACTCACGGCGCGCGAGCGCGTGGCCAAACTGTGCGACGCCGATACGCCCTTTCTCGAGATCGGGCTGCTCGTGGCCCACGATCAATACGACGGCCAGGCGCCCGGCGCCGGCGTCGTGACCGGCATCGGGCTGGTCGAGGGGCGCGAGACGGTCATCGTCGCCAACGACGCGACCGTGAAGGCCGGTTCGTGGTGGCCGGAGACGATCCGCAAGATCCTCCGCGCCCAGGAGATCGCCATGCGCTGCCACATCCCGATCGTCTACCTGGTCGATTCGGCGGGGGTGAACCTGCCGTATCAGGGCGGCGTGTTTCCCGGGCAGTACGGCGCCAGTCGCATCTTCTATTACAATTCCATTATGCGGCGGTACCTGCACGTGCCGCAGCTGGCCGCCGTCATGGGCCCGTGCATCGCCGGCGGCGCCTATCTGCCGGCGCTCTCCGACGTGATCGTGATGGTCAAGGGCACCTCGTTCATGGGGCTGGGCGGGCCGAATCTGGTGAAGGGCGCCACCGGGCAGGTGATCGACGGCGAGACCCTGGGCGGCGCCGGCACCCATACCGCCATCAGCGGCGTGGCCCACTACGCGGTGGACCACGATGCCGCCGGCCTCGAGAAGCTGCGCGCCCTCATGGCCATGCTCCCGCCCCCCACGCTGCCGGCATGGCGCCCGGCCGAGCCGCCGGCCCGTGACCCCGAGTCGCTCTACGACCTGCTGCCCGCCGATCACCGCATGTCGTACGACATGCACGAGATCCTGGGCGCGGTGCTCGACGGCGGCCGGATCGACGAATTCCAGGCCGACCTGGCGCGCGAGATGATCTGCGGCGACGCGCACATCGAGGGCATTCCGGTGGGTGTGATCGCCAACCAGCGCGGGCTCATCAAGGGCCGCGCCGGCGAGCGCCCGAGATTCGGCGGCATCGTCTACGCGGAGAGCGCCGAGAAGGTGGCGTTCTTCATCGACCGCTGCGACCGCCAGCGCATCCCGCTGCTGTTCGTGCAGGATGTCTCGGGGTTCATGGTCGGCCCCGACGCCGAGCACGAGGGGATCATCCGTGCCGGCGCCCGGTTCGTGGAGGCGATGGCCACGGCCCGCGTGCCCAAGGTGGTGCTCACCGTGAACCACGCCTCCGGCGCCGGCTACTACGCCATGGCGGGGCAGGGGTTCGACCCCGATTTCATCTTCAGCTGGCCCACCGGCCGCATGGCGGTGATGGAGGGTGAATCGGCGGTGCAGGCGGTGCACGGGCCGGCCATCGAGGCAGCCCGAGCCGCCGGCAAGGCGCCGGCGGCCGAGGTCACGAGCGCCATGGACGAGATGCGCGAGGACTACGAGCACCAGCTGGACGCCAGGTACGCCGGCGCCCGCGGGTACGTGGACGCCATCGTGTATCCCGAACACACCCGCCGCACGCTCGCCATGGCCTTTCGCGCCGCGGCCCAGAATCCGGGGCCGCACCTGGGCGCGTTCGTACTTCCCGCACACTTCAACGACTCATGACTCGCATCGTGCGTGTAGCCTCCGGACAGGGCTTCTGGGGCGATTGGCTGGAAGCCCCGCGCCGCCAGGTCGAGGGCGGTCCGGTGGACTACCTGATGCTCGATTACCTGGCCGAGGTCACGATGTCCATTCTGCAGAAGCAGAAGGAACGTGACCCGAACATGGGCTACGCCCGCGACTTCGTGGGCGCCATGGAGAGCGTGCTCCCCGCGGTCATCGCGCGCGGCGTGCGCGTGATCGCCAACGCCGGCGGCGTGAACCCGCCCGCCTGCGCCGCCGCCATCCGCGCCGCGGCCGGCAAGGCCGGCGCCGCCGGCAAGCTCCACGTGGGCGTGGTCACCGGCGACGACCTGCTGCCGCGCCTCGACCAGTTGATGGCCGACGGACACGCCCTGGCCCACATGGAGACCGGGACCCCGCTGGCCTCCGTCCGCGACCGCGTGTTATCCGCGAACGCATATATCGGTTCGACGCCGATCGTCGAGGCGCTGCGCCGCGGCGCCAACGTCGTCGTCACCGGACGGTCCACCGACACCGCGCTCACCATGGCGCCGCTCCGCTTCGAGTTCGGCTGGGGCGACACCGACTGGAACCGGCTCGCCGCCGGCATCATCGCCGGCCACATCATCGAGTGCGGCGCCCAGTGCTCCGGCGGCAACTGCCTCCACGACTGGCGGTCCATCCCCGATCTCGCCAACGTGGGCTACCCGATCGTCGAGGGCCACGAGGACGGCACCTTCGTCGTCACCAAGCACCCGGGCACCGGCGGCCGCATCGACGTGCCCTCGGTGAGCGAGCAGCTGGTGTACGAAATGGGCGACCCGCACTCGTACATCACCCCCGACGTGATCGCCGACTTCTCGTCCATTCGCCTGGAACAGGCCGGCGAGAACCGCGTGCGCGTGTTCGGCATCCAGGGACGCGCCCCCACCGACAAGCTCAAGGTCTCGATCGCCTACCGCGACGGCTACAAGGCGGTCGGCTCGCTGGTGTACGTCTGGCCCGACGCGCTCGAGAAAGCCGAGCTCGCCGATCGCGTGCTCCGCGAACGGCTCGACCGCCTGGGGCTGCGCTTCGACCACATCCTCACCGAGTTCGTGGGCGCGTCGGCCACCCACGGCCGCCTGGCCGGCGACGCGGGCAGGAACGCGCCCGAGGTGCAGTTCCGCATCGGGGTGCGCGGGCAGGACCGCGCCGCGGTCGAGCGGTTCACCCGCGAGATCGTCCCGCTGGTGCTCAATGGACCGCCCAGCGTCACCGGCTTCGCCGCCGGACGGCCCAAGGTCGAGGAGATCGTCGCCTACTGGCCGGCCCTCATCGACAAGACCGTGGTCCAGACCGCGGTGGAGATCCTCTGATGCGCGTCCGACTGCTCGACCTCGCGCACGCGCGATCCGGCGACAAGGGCGACACCGCCAACGTCGGCGTGATCGCGCTCAAGCCCGAGTGGTATCCACTGCTGGTGGAGGATCTCACCGCCGAC